>C687J26845_10000061_pt1 | contig 66531 bp, 58 predicted proteins | sample RifCSPlowO2_12_FD_26845 | JGI IMG/M metagenome (IMG submission 26845)
CCCTGACAACTGCTGCAGGGCTCGCAGAGCACCTGCTCCAGGCTCTCGCGGGTGCGTTTGCGGGTCATCTGCACCAGGCCCAACTCGGTGATGCCGAGCATGTTGGTCTTGGCGTGATCGCGTTCGAGCTGTTTCTCCAGGGTGCGCAACACTTGCCGCTGGTGCTCTTCGTCTTCCATGTCGATGAAGTCGATGATGATGATGCCGCCCAGGTTGCGCAGGCGCAGTTGCCGGGCAATGGTGACGGCGGCCTCGAGATTGGTCTTGAAGATGGTTTCTTCGAGATTGCGATGCCCGACAAAAGCCCCGGTATTCACATCGATAGTGCTCATCGCCTCAGCCGGATCGATGATCAGATAGCCGCCGGATTTGAGCGGCACCTTGCGCTCCAGCGCCTTCTGCACCTCATCCTCGACGCCATACAGATCGAAGATCGGCCGCTCGCCCGGGTAGTGTTCCAGGCGCCCGGCAATCTCGGGCATCAGCTCATCGACGAACTGCACGATCTTCTGGAAGGTCTCGCGCGAGTCGATACGGACCTTCTCGATCCTTGGACTGACCAGGTCACGCAGGGTGCGAAAGGCCAGGCTCAAGTCTTGATAAATCACACTGGGGCTCGAGGCAGTTTGCATCTGCCCGCGGATCTGCTCCCAAAGCCGGCGCACGTAGCGGATATCCATCAGGATTTCATCGGCGCCAGCACCTTCGGCGGCGGTACGCAGAATGAAGCCACCGACTTCGGCAATCCCTTCGGCGGCAATGCACTCGGCCACCACCTGCTTGAGCCGATCGCGCTCGGCTTCCTCTTCAATCTTCAGCGAGATGCCGACATGACTGGTGCGCGGCATGTACACCAAGTAACGCGATGGAATCGACAACTGGGTCGTCAGGCGTGCGCCCTTGGTGCCAATCGGATCTTTGGTGACCTGCACCACCAGACTCTGGCCCTCGTGTACCAAAGCGCTGATGGTTTCGTTGGTACCCGTATTGCCTTCCCGACTGGCGATTTCGCCAACGTGAATAAACCCGGCGCGCTCCAGGCCAATATCGACAAAGGCCGCCTGCATACCAGGCAGCACCCGCACCACCTTGCCTTTGTAGATATTGCCGACAATGCCGCGGCGCTGGGTGCGCTCCACATGCACTTCCTGCAGAACACCGTTCTCTACCACCGCCACGCGCGATTCCATCGGCGTGATATTGATCAGAATCTCTTCACTCATGCGCTGCTTCACTCATAGAAGATGTGTCTAGGCGCTGCCAACAAGGGATGCCGAAATCGGCGAGCAATGCCGCAGTCTCGCACACTGGCAAGCCAACTACCGCCGAAAAACTGCCCTCAAGGTGACTGACAAAGATCCCGGCCAGGCCTTGGATGGCATAACTGCCGGCCTTATCCTGTGGCTCGCCGCTGGCCCAATAGGCCTCAATTTCGGCGCTGCTGAGGAGGCGAAAACTGACTTGGCTGCTGACCAAGCGTACTTCACAGCGCTGTGGGCTGGCCAACGCCACAGCAGTGAGCACTTGATGGGTACGGCCCGAGAGCGCCGCCAGCATCGCGTGCGCATCGGCGCGATCCAGGGGTTTGCCGAGAATTTGACCGTCCAACACCACGCTGGTGTCGGCGCCCAGCACCACTGCATCGAGCGGATCAGCCAAGGCCGCCAAGCCGGCTTGCGCCTTGGTGCGCGCTAAACGTTCGACGTAATGCTCTGGAACCTCCGCCGGCCAGGGCGTTTCATCAATATCGGCAACCAATGGGATAAATGGCACACCCATCTGACTGAGTAATTCACGCCGCCGCGGCGAGCCTGAGGCGAGAAACAATGTAGCCATGAACGACCCTTGCCACTTAACGCTACGAAGATAAAAACGCCGCAAAAAAGCGGCGCGGTACTGTCGAAATGGTTAGCCACTCAGCGAGCGGCCAGCCCCTGCTAGAACTTGAAGTTGATTAACTTGTCGGCCTCAAGATTCACCGTGCGGGTCTTGGTGACGCCATCGGAAACTACCTGAACCCGGTACTGGCCTTTATCAAGCATCAGCGACATGGGCGTAGCACCCTGCAATTGGTCATTGATCAACACCCGATCATTGAACTTATTGCTGCGAATGCTCAACGCATAAGGACGGCTGTTACACAGCGCCTCGGCAACCCCAAGCAGCGCACAGGCCATCATCTTCTTCGCCTCGATACTGGCTTCGAAGCTGATCGTGGCCGCCACGCTGCCATCCAGATCCATGCTGGCGTGAGTGAAACTGCTCTTGCTGCGATAGCTAAACCAGTCCGAGTTCAAGTTGACAGTGGCCACCTGGCCGCGCAGCTCCTCGGCTAACACCCGCTGATAATTGCTCAGCACCCACTGACGTAGATTTGCACCACGATCGTATTCGTTCAGGCAGATCGCCAAGCTCTTGCTGGGCGAGCAATGAAAGCTGACCGACTCGCTGAAATCGATGGTCTTATCCAGCCGCTGAGCAATCACCCTGACTCGCTGCATGTCGCGCTCGCGCTGCTCGGCAGCCAGACGAGTTTTAAGTTGCGCCACGGCACGATCCGCCAGCACAAACTTCAATTGTTGGTCGTTGAACTTCTTTTGCGCGCTGGCAACTCGCAAGCGTGCCGCGTTCTCGGCCTCAGCCTCGCGCTTGAAGTCGCCCAGCATGCCGTCTAAGCGGTCTTGGCTGGCACTTTGCGCCAAAAACTCTTCGACTTCGGCGCGGATCATTTTTTTCGAGCTGGCCGCTTGCAAGCTGGCCGCCTCATAGGCGCTGTTTTCTGTGCGCAGCAGGCTCTCGAGGTTTTTCTTTTCGAGCGCAATCGCGTCAAGTTCGCGAATATTGGCCTCAAGCTGCTGCTCGCTATCCGCACTTGGCGCCGCCGCTTCGCCACCCGCAACCTGCTCCGTAAGTACTGGTTCAGGACTGACCTGGGAATAGGCATTGCTCGCCAACAACAGCGCCGCCAGCGCTAAAGCGCTACCTATGCTCGCCACCTTCAGTTGACCACCAAAGGCATGCGACGACCGCAAAACTGCAACATAAGACCCCATTAGTGCGCTCCCCACCCCATGTGTATTTATATTTATTATTTTGTTGGGCACGCTGTAACACCTAGGTTTCAGCAATACCCCAAACCAAGCCGTTAGGACACGCCTAAGCCCACACGTAACTTACGCAGACCCACCGACACCCACGGCCAACACAAGGCGCTAATCGGTACCGGCACCAGAAATAACAGGGCTGAGGGTCGATTACCAACCAGCACATTCAACCAAAGCTGAACCAACTGCGCCAGACCAAAAACCACCATTAGCACTACGCTCTGCTGCCAGATCGGGAAGCTGCGCAACCGCTGCTGCAGGATCAGCACCAGAAAAGCAATCAGGCTCAGGGCCAGGGCATTCTGTCCCAGCAGCGAGCCATACAGCACGTCGGCGGCCAAACCCAGCAACCAGGCGCTGATCATCCCGACGCGATGCGGTAAAGCCAGTATCCAGTAGGTCAGCACCAGGGCCAGCCAAAGCGGGCGACCGGTCTCGATAAAGCTCGGCATCGGCGCCACGCTGAGCAGCAAGGCCAGCGCAAAACTGCACCAAATAACCCAAGCATTACGCGAATGTGCACCGCTCATCAGTGAGCCCCCGCAGGTACTACAGGTTTAACCGGCGCAGCGCTGGCTGGAGCAGCAGGTGCAGGGTTCACGACCGGCGGCGCATCGACACGCGGCGCGGCAATCGCGGCGGCCACGCCCACTTTGTCGGCCGCTTCTTGGGCCAAAGCCGCATCGGTGGCGCGCTGTTCGGCACTGCGCTTATCGGTGAACACCAGCAGCACATAACGGCTACGGTTCAGCGCGGCAGTGGGTTCGGCGCGAATAATCGCAAAGGGCTGGCCGGTATCGTGAATCACCTCTTTCACCGTGGCCACCGGGTAGCCGGCCGGAAAGCGCTGGCCAAGGCCGGAGCTGACCAGCAGATCACCTTCCTTGATGTCGGCGGTATCGGCCACATGGCGCAGCTCGAGGCGCTCCGGATTACCGGTACCGCTGGCAATCGCGCGCAAGCCGTTGCGATTCACCTGCACCGGAATGCTGTGGGTGGTGTCGGTCAGCAACAACACTCGCGAAGAGTAGGGCATCACCTCAACCACCTGGCCCATCAAACCGCGTGCATCGAGCACCGGCTGGCCGAGAAACACCCCGTCCTTTTCACCCTTGTCGATCAACAAACGCTGGGTGAAGGGATTAGGGTCGACGCCAATCAACTCGCCCACCAGCACCTGATCATCCACCAGCGCCGAGGAGTTCAGCAGTTCGCGCAGACGGACATTTTGCTCGATCAGGGTGGCCAGCTTTTGCAGGCGACGCTGCATCAGCAAGGCTTCGGCTTTGAGTTTTTCGTTCTCGGCGAGCAGTTCAGCGTGACTGCTGACCTGCTGGTTGACGCCTTGCCAGAGCCGCGTCGGCAAATCCGCCACCCAATAAAAGGGCGTGAGCACCAGCCCGAGTTGGCTGCGCAGCGGTTTGAGGGTGTCCAGGCGCGCATCGACCAGCATCAGCGTGACCGAAAGCACGGTCAGCACCAACAGGCGCACGCCCAGTGAAGGTCCCTTGGCAAATAGCGGTTTGATGGTGAGCTCCTTGCAGCGGCAAGCCTCAAGCGATTAGCCGCAGACTAACAGCAGCGCCGCTTTTCAGCCGGCCACTGACTCGCCTGCAGCCGCTGGCTTACTCGGCCGAGAGCAGATCCATGGTGTTGCGATCCATCATCTCCAGCGCCATGCCGCCGCCACGAGCCACGCAGGTCAGCGGGTCTTCGGCAACGATGACCGGCAAACCGGTTTCTTGCGAGAGCAATTTGTCCAGATCGCGCAACAAGGCGCCACCACCGGTCAGCACTATGCCGCGCTCGGCGATGTCCGAAGCCAGCTCCGGCGGCGACTGCTCGAGGGCACTCTTCACCGACTGGACGATAGTCGCCAAGGACTCTTGCAGGGCTTCCAGCACTTCGTTGGAATTCAGGGTAAAGCTGCGCGGTACGCCTTCGGCCAGGTTACGGCCACGCACGTCGACTTCACGCAGCTCGCCGCCCGGGAAGGCCGTGCCGATTTCTTGCTTGATACGCTCGGCAGTCGACTCGCCGATCAGGCTGCCGTAGTTACGACGCACGTAGGTGATGATTGCTTCATCGAAACGGTCGCCGCCAACCCGCACGGACTCGCCATAGACCACGCCATTCAGCGAGATCAGCGCGATTTCAGTGGTGCCGCCGCCGATGTCGACTACCATCGAGCCGCGCGCCTCATCCACCGGCAGGCCGGCGCCGATGGCGGCGGCCATCGGTTCTTCGATCAAAAACACTTCGCGGGCACCGGCGCCAATCGCCGACTCACGAATGGCCCGACGCTCCACCTGGGTGGACTTGCAAGGTACGCAAATCAGTACCCGCGGGCTTGGCTGCAGAAAGCTGTTCTCGTGCACTTTATTGATAAAGTACTGGAGCATTTTCTCGCACACGCTGAAGTCGGCGATCACGCCGTCTTTCATCGGGCGGATGGCGGCGATATTGCCCGGCGTGCGGCCGAGCATGCGCTTGGCGTCGGTGCCAACTGCCACGACGCTCTTCTGGTTATTGCCGCTGGTACGAATAGCCACGACCGAAGGCTCGTTCAGCACGATGCCGCGATCGCGTACATAAATCAGGGTGTTGGCAGTGCCCAAGTCGATCGACAGATCGCTGGAAAACATGCCACGCAATTTCTTAAACATGGGTAAGGAGCCTTAAGCAGCGCGCAGGTAACAATGCGCAGGTAAAAAAGTGCCGCAAACTCTAACAACGACGGGGATTTTGGGCAAGGCGGCAATATGTTAGATTGCCGCTTTTTAGCTGTCTTGCGGCCCTCATCCCGGCATTTAACCGCCCCGCGCTGCATTTACCGCCCGTAAGTTTTTTTGCCTAATCAGCTGCCCGCCCTCCGCGGCCGCTGTTTTATTGGAGTATCCCCGATGGCGCTTGAACGCTGCGACGTGGAAAAAATCGCTCACCTGGCCCGAATTGGCCTGAATGAAGCCGATATCCCGCGTACCACCGCGACCCTCAACAATATTCTCGGTCTGATCGACGCCATGCAGGCCGTCGACACCACGGGCATCGAACCCCTGGCTCACCCGCTGGAAGCCACGCAACGACTGCGTGCCGATCAGGTCACCGAAACCAATCAGCGCGAGGTTTACCAAGCCATAGCCCCGGCCGTTGAAGCAGGCCTGTTTCTGGTTCCCAAGGTGATCGAATAATGGATATGCACCAACTCAGCCTGACCGACATCAGCCGTGCCCTGGCCGCCAAAGAATTCTCCGCCAGCGAACTGAGCAGCCACCTGCTGGCCCGCATCAAGGCACTGGACCCGCAACTCAACAGCTTTATCAGCGTCACCGAAGAGCTGGCCCTGAGCCAGGCCAAGGCCGCCGATGCGCGTCGCGCCAATGGTGAAACCGGCGCGCTGCTGGGCGCGCCGATCGCCCACAAAGACCTGTTTTGCACCCAGGGCGTGCGCACCAGTTGCGGCTCGAAGATGCTCGACAACTTCAAGGCGCCCTACAACGCCACAGTGGTCGAGAAACTCGCAGGCGTCGGTTGCGTGACCCTCGGCAAGCTGAACATGGACGAGTTCGCCATGGGCTCCTCCAATGAGTCGAGCTACTACGGCGCGGTAAAGAACCCCTGGGACCTGACCCGCGTACCCGGCGGCTCCTCCGGTGGCTCGGCCGCCGCCGTGGCCGCACGCCTGTTGCCGGCCGCGACCGGCACCGACACCGGCGGCTCGATCCGCCAGCCCGCCGCGCTGACCAACCTCACCGGCATCAAACCGACCTACGGCCGCGTCTCGCGCTGGGGCATGATCGCCTACGCCTCCAGCCTCGACCAGGCCGGCCCGCTGGCGCGCAACGCAGAAGACTGCGCCTTGCTGCTGCAGGCCATGGCCGGTTTCGATCCGAAAGACTCCACCAGCCTCGAGCAGCCACTGGATGACTACCTGGCCGCGCTGAACCTGCCACTCAAGGGCCTGCGCATCGGCCTGCCGAAGGAATACTTCGCCGCCGGTCTGGACGGGCGCATCGCCGCCGCCACCCTGGCGGTGGTCGAGGAGCTGAAAAAGCTCGGCGCCACGGTGAAAGACATCAGCCTGCCCAACACCCAGCACGCAATTGCCGCCTACTACGTGATAGCCCCGGCCGAAGCCAGCTCCAACCTGTCGCGCTTCGATGGCGTGCGGTTTGGCTATCGCTGTGAGAACCCGCAAAACCTCGAAGACCTCTACAAGCGCTCGCGCGCCGAAGGTTTTGGCGATGAAGTCAAACGCCGTATTCTGGTCGGCGCCTACGCGCTGTCGGCCGGTTACTACGACGCTTACTACCTGCAAGCGCAGAAGATTCGCCGCCTGATCAAAAACGACTTCGTCGCGGCGTTCCAGGAAGTCGACGTGATCCTCAGCCCGACCACGCCGAACCCGGCCTGGAAGCTCGGCGAGAAAAACAACGACCCGGTCGCCCAGTACCTGGAAGACATCTACACCATCACCGCCAACCTCGCTGGCATCCCCGGCCTGTCGATGCCCGCCGGCTTCGTCGATGGCTTGCCAGTGGGCGTGCAATTGCTCGCGCCCTACTTCCAGGAAGGCCGCCTGCTGAATGTCGCCCACCAATACCAGCAGGTCACTGCCTGGCACACACAAGCCCCGAGCGGCTTCTGAGGAGCACTGACATGCAATGGGAAACAGTTATAGGCTTGGAAATCCACGCCCAGCTCAGCACCAAATCGAAGATTTTCTCCGCCAGCGCCACCACCTTCGGCGCCGAGCCCAACACCCAGGCCAGCCTGATTGACTTAGGCATGCCCGGCACCTTGCCGGTGCTGAATGCCGAAGCGGTGCGCATGGCCTGCAAATTCGGCCTGGCGATTGACGCTGAGATTGCCGAACGCAACGTCTTTGCCCGCAAGAACTACTTCTACCCCGACCTGCCCAAGGGTTACCAGACCAGCCAGATGGACCACCCGATCGTCGGCAAGGGCTTCCTCGACATCACCCTCGAAGACGGCACGGCCAAGCGCATCGGCATCACCCGCGCGCACCTGGAAGAAGACGCCGGCAAGAGCCTGCACGAAGACTTCCACGGCATGACCGGCATCGACCTCAATCGCGCCGGCACCCCGCTGCTGGAAATCGTCTCAGAGCCGGACATCCGCAGCGCCAAGGAAGCGGTCGCCTATGTCAAAGCCATCCACGCCCTGGTGCGCTACCTGGGCATCTGCGACGGCAACATGGCCGAAGGCTCGCTGCGCTGCGACTGCAACGTCTCGGTACGCCCGGTCGGCCAGGCCGCCTACGGCACCCGCGCCGAGATCAAGAACGTCAACTCCTTCCGCTTTATCGAAAAAGCCATTAACCACGAAGTGCAGCGGCAGATCGAGCTGATCGAAGACGGCGGCAAGGTGGTGCAGGAAACCCGCCTGTACGACCCGAACAAAGACGAAACCCGCTCCATGCGCAGCAAAGAGGAAGCCAACGACTACCGTTACTTCCCCTGCCCCGACCTGCTGCCGGTGGTGATCGAGCAGAGCCTGTTGGACGAAATCCGCGCCAGCCTGCCAGAGCTGCCGGTGCAAAAACGCGAGCGCTTCGAGGCGCAGTTTGGTCTGTCCGCCTACGACGCCGACGTACTGGCCAGCAGCCGCGAACTGGCCAACTACTTCGAAGCCGTCAACGCCACCTGCAACGACGCCAAACTGGCCGCCAACTGGGTGATGGGCGAGCTGTCCAGCCTACTGAATAAAGACGGCCTGGAGATCGACCAATCGCCGGTGTCCGCCGAGCAGCTGGGCGGCATGATCCTGCGCATCAAAGACAACACCATCAGCGGCAAAATCGCCAAAATGGTCTTTGAAGCCATGGCCAATGGCGAAGGCAGCGCCGACCAGGTGATCGAAGCGCGCGGCCTCAAGCAAGTCACCGACAGCGGCGCCATCGAATCGATGCTCGATGAAATGCTCGCCGCCAACGCCGAACAGGTCGAACAATACCGCGCCGCCGACGAAGCCAAGCGCGGCAAGATGTTCGGCTTCTTCGTCGGCCAGGCGATGAAAGTCTCCAAAGGCAAAGCCAACCCCGGGCAAGTCAACCAGCTGCTGAAAAGCAAGCTGGAGGGCTAAGCTCACAGCGTCATCACGCGACACAACGCCGGGCGGCAGGCCCTGTGAAAACGTAGCGAGCGAAGGTTAGGCAAGGCAAAAACAGGCGAGAAAGCGCAGTTTACGAGCTGTAAATGAGCATTTTGAGCCTATTTTAAACGCCGCATAACCGAGCGCAGTAGTTTTCACAGGGTCTGCATGCCCGGCGTTGTTTTATCTGGAGCTAAAACTATGTGGCGCGCACTGATTATCAGCAGCCTGTTTGGCCTGCTCAGCGGCTGCTCCTGGCTGCCCTTCGGCACCGACCAAGGCGGCTACAACGCCGAGGGCGAAGCGTCTTATTACGGCGCCAAGCACCAAGGCAAACGCACCGCCAGCGGCGAGCGCTTCGACCAAAACCAACTGACCGCCGCCCACCGCACACTGCCCTTCGGCACCCAAGTGCGGGTGACCAATCTCAACAACGACAAAAGCGTACTGGTACGCATCAACGACCGCGGCCCCTACGCCCGCAACCGCATCATCGACCTCTCCCGCAAAGCCGCCCAACAACTCGACATGCTCCGCGCCGGAGTAGCGCCGGTGCGGGTGGAAAGTGTCGATTAATGACGGGCCATGCCGCTGATTGATTCAACGCAGCTTCACCAACAGAGCCATTCGAGCGCCAGTTCTACGTGACTTCTGGCACCGGCATTGAGCGAACTTCAATCAGTTCAATCGAGTAGCCGTCTGGATCTTCGATAAAAGCAATGACCTCTGGCGCAGCAGAATTGACCGCACTGAATGTCATCGGCCCAGGCTCGCGCAACACCTTCACCCCCAAGGCTGCAAGCGCTGCACAGGTCGATCTCAACTCGATCACGGCCAGCGCAATATGGCCAAAGGCTGAGCCCTGTGCATAGCAGTCACTATCCCAGTTGTAGGTGAGTTCAAGCACCGCCCCGACGTGTTCGGCGCCATAGCCGACGAAGGCCAAGGTGAAGCGCCCGCCGGGATATTCCTCCCGGCGTAATAAGCGCATGCCGAGCGCGCCGGTGTAAAACGCCAGCGAGCGCTCAAGATCAGCAACCCGCAGCATGGTATGCAGCAAACGAACAGGCACAGGTGAACTGGACACAGTGACCGGCATGCAATTTCTCTCCCTAAGAATGGCGTTGCCACAGCATTTTTCGATTTGAGACATGCGCTTAATTAAGCTGACCGGGCGCTCCGGCCATGCCGCTTCCACCTGCCACTGTATAGGCCGGCGAAGCGGCATCACCTCGCACGGGCTGGGTTAAAGGTAAAACTGCGAACCCATTTCGCGACTTGCCGCCTCGGTCGCCGCAGCATCAAACAAACGCGTGGTGTAGGCCGCATTCAGCCCCGCAGTTTCGGTTGGGAAGTAATCGGTGACGAAACAGCGGGCGTTTTCCAACGTGTCGAATGCATAGAAGCCACCGACTGACTGGTTATCCGCGCCACTCAACCAGGTTTTGTGCAGCAACCCAGGTTGGGCTCGAAGAATTGGGTTCATGGTGCGCCAAGGCGCCTGATCAAACGGGACCGAAACCTGCACCTCGGTGTAGACGAATGCACCCGGTGTACGGCTGGCGATGCCACCGAAATGCACCGAATTCAGCTGCCGGCTAGCCTCCTCGACAACGTCCATGGCAAACACCCGAGTCGTTTGCGCCACACCAAATTTACGGGCTTCTGCCGGGAAGTAGCCGGTGACGAATTTTTTCGCGTTGTCGATTGAATCGAACTCATAGAAGCCACCCACAGACAGGTTCGTCGCCCCAGACAGCCAGGTTTTATTTTTCAAACCGGGCTGCTTGAATAACTCAGGGTTGAGTTCGCGCCACGGTGCCTGCTCGAATGGCAAAGAGATTTGCAGCTCGGTGTAAACAAAAGCCTTCGACATAGCGGTATCCCTATAAATGAGCTGATCCAGTCATAACCATGACCAGAACGACCGCCAAGATAACGATCGTTATTTTAAAATACATAACGATCGTTACCCGAACAAGTATAATTTCCACTCACCACCCAACAAAGGAGAGGTTCGTGTCGCGATCCGAACAAAAGCTGCAAACCCGTCAGCGCATTCTCGATGCGGCCGGGCGCGGTTTTCGCAAAGGTGGCTTCGGTGGCATAGGTGTCGATGGCTTGGCGAAAGAGGCCGGCGTTACCTCCGGCGCCTTCTACACCCACTTCGACTCCAAGGCCGCCGCATTCCGCGAGTCGGTGGGCCAGGGCATGGCGGACCTCAAGGATGGCGTACGACATTTCCAAACAACTTACGGACCGACCTGGTGGGCAGAGTTCGTGCGTTTTTACTTGGGCGCCAAACGCAGATGCGAGCTGCCCGAAAGTTGCGCCTTGCAAAGCCTCGCCCCCGAAGTGGCGCGTTCCGATGCGACAGCCAGGGCCGAGTTCGAGGCTGAATTGCTTGCAGTCGCGACCCTAGTCGCAAGCGGACCAACAGCAGCGGACGCACCCGCCAATCTCGGCGCAGCAATGGCCGCACTGGCCACCCTGGCCGGCGCGGTGACACTCGCACGGGCGGTAAGCGACACGGTGGTGGCCGAGCAAATAGCGGACGCAACAGAGCGCGTACTGCTGCCGGCTCAGGCCACGGCGGGTACCTGGAAACAATTGGGGACAGACCACAATTAACCGCCGCACAACTATCGCGCTCACTGTCTATTTCGCCCCTCGGCGAGTTACTTTCTCTTTGCTCGCGCAAAAAGAGAAAGTAACCAAAGAGAAAGCGCGCCCGACATCCGGGTCTCGCTGCGCTCAACTTCCCTCGTTCCGGCACTGTTCCGAGGGTCGGCAAGACGGGCCATCCTTGGCCCAACATGCCTCGTTTGGCATCCTGCCAAACGCCCCTCTACACAGCACCTCCACTCGGCCTCCTGACGGGACATTTGGACCGAGTCGTCTGGGCGATATTTAATTGCCTTTGGCTTCGCCAAATCAAAAGCCAATAGCTTGTGGTGCCGAGCAAATCAATCCGCGCCCGGACAACGCCCCTTTCAGAAGGCCAAACGGAGTCGTTGCGCAGTGGGTTGAGCGGCAGGATGCCGCGAGAGCTGCGTTGGGCCAAGGATGGCCCGTCGCAGCGTGCCCACGGAGCAATGATGGAGTGAGGGAAGTCGAGCGCAGCGAGACCCGGATGCATGGGGCAAGACTTTTTGCTTACTTTTGGGGCGACTGCCAAAAGTGAGCCGCCGTAAGGGCGGGACTGGTTCAGCAGTCCACACAAAAGCGGCGGTCAAACACTGATCTCCACAGCAAAAGCATCGCGGATAAATCCGCTCCTACAAAAACCAGCGAACATGCCGATAACCGAGCGCATTGCGCACCACCGCACCGGCTTGACCTGCAGTCCGCCGGCCTGACAATATACTGTATATCCAAACAGTAAAAAGCCAGGAGACCCTTGTATGGCCACCGCCAAATCCGCCGCCGTGAAATTGCCCAGCTCATATGAGTTGCTGGCCGCGCGTATCCAGAAAACCATCAACTCCACCAGCGCGCAAAAAGCCAAAGCCGCGCTGATCTTCAAGGCCCCGGATGAAGCCGAAGATGACTGGGCGCAACTGCTCGGCGAAATTGCCGAAACCGACAATGTCACCCTGGCCCATCGCGACGATGGCGGCGTACAGATATTCTGGGTCGTGACTCAGGACGACTGAACAGCACAGCGCACCTTAGGGCGGCTGTAACCCGCAATTATCGGCGACACAAAAACACCCGGCGGGTTGCACCCGCCCTACCCGCTTACAAAAATCACCGGGAGATACCCATGAGCGACAGCAAAAACCCAGGCCAAAGCATGCGCCGCCAAGTCATGGGCGACGCCTTCGTCGACCGCGCCTTGGGCAACGCCACCGAATTCACCCAGCCCCTGCAAGACTTCGTCAACGACCACGCCTGGGGCGGTGTCTGGACCCGTGGTGGCCTGCCGTTGAAAACCCGCAGCCTGATTACCCTGGCCGCCCTCACCGCGCTGAAGTGCCCGCAAGAACTCAAAGGCCACATCCGCGGCGCCCTGAACAACGGCTGCAGCATGGAAGAAATCCGCGAAACCCTGCTGCACTGCGCCGTGTATGCCGGTGTGCCGGCAGCGGTGGATGCGTTTCGCGCCGCTCAAGAAGCCCTGGATGCCTGGCAGGCCGACCAACCCTCCTGAAGGCTACGCCTGCGCTAGCGGTTGCAATGAGACCTGTAAGAGCTGCGACTCGGGTCACCCCATGCCGAGTTCATAGAGCCTGCCTTAAAGCACCACGGCGGCGTGCGCAACCGCACAGCTCACACCGATTAGCGCGCAACGCCCAAGCACCGGCGCGGCCGATTAGGCATAATCTGCCCGCCGCTTGCCGGCACCATCGACCGTGCGGGCGTCCAGCCTGCCACCACAGCAGCAGGGATGCCCATGTTCACCGCCATCAAGACCTTCTTTGCGCGCATTTTTGCCGCTTTCGCCTGGGTTGTGCTCGGGCTGTTTAGCCTGTTGCGCTGGACGCTTAACGCCCTGATTGGCAGCTGGCAACCGCCGCTGTGGCTGCGCAAGCTCGGACAACTCAGCTGCGCCGGCGGCCGCTGGTTGCGCGGGCATCCCAAACAAACCGGCGCGGCCTTGCTGCTGCTGGCGCTGCTGGGCGGCGCCGGGGCTTACGGCTGGCAGTGGTATAAAAATCTGCCGGTGCCGCACACCGTCAACTACTCGGTGCATGCCCCGCAGCTGACCGCCTACCAAGCACAGCCAATAGTTGTCGACACGCTGCGGGTCAACTTCGCCGAATCGGTCGCACCCCTGGCCGCCATCGGCCAGCCGGTCGAGCACGGCATCAACCTACAACCGGCAGTCGCCGGTGCCTGGCACTGGGCCAGCGACCGCAGTCTGGTGTTCACCCCGGCTGGCGACTGGCCGATCGATCAGGCCTATCAAGTAACCCTGGATAAAGAAAACCTGCTGGCCGACGGCGTGCTGCTGCAGCAATACCAGTTCGACCTGCGCACCCAGGCATTCAAAACCACCTTAGCCAGCAAAGAGCTGTACCAGGACCCGGTAGTGCCAAGCCTGAAGAAACTGGTGGCGACCATTAATTTCAGCCACCCGGTGGATGAAGAGTCGTTCCGCCAACGGGTCGCCATCAGCCTCGATCGCGGTCTGGAGTACCGCGACAAGGACGTGGCGCCGACGCCCGAAATCAGTTTCAGCAAAGACAAACTGGCCGCCTACGTACACTCCGCGCCGCTGGCCACCCCGCTGGAAAGCACTCAGGTCAAGCTGGCCATCGACCAGGGCAGCAAGGCCCGCGATGGTGGCAATGCCAGCAGCCAACCGCTGCAAACCGCCGTCACAGTGCCGGGCCGCTACCGCCTGACGTTCGACGAAAGCACTGTCCAGTTCGTCGACAACGCCCGTGGCGAACCTGAGCCGGTGCTGATGTTCAGCAGCTCCAGCGCAGTCAGCGACGAAGCCATTGCCGCCAAGGTACAAGCCTGGTTGTTGCCGGCCAAGAACGCCCAAGGCGGCAAGCACTGGAGCGAGTCCGCTATCGATGAAAAGCTGCTGGCCAAGGCCGAGCGCCTGCCCCTGACCCACATCCCCAGCGTCGAACCGCTAAACAGCCTGCATGCCTTCAAATTCAAGGCCGAGCCCGGCCGTTACCTCTATGTGCGGGTCGCCGCCAAGGTCGAGGCTGTCGGTGGTTACCTGGCCAAGGAACCGACCCGCAGCCTGCTGGAAATGCCCAAGTACCCACGCGCCCTGAGCTTCTTGTCGGATGGCGCGTTGCTGAGCCTGAATGGCGAGAAAAACCTCGGCTTTATCGCCCGTGGCGTGCCCGGCGCCCATGTCGAAATCGCCCGCCTGCTGCCCAATCAGCTGCACCATCTGGTCGATCAGAACGACGGCAGCTTCGCCCGCCCGGATTTCTCCAATAACTACTTTGACCGGCTGGTGGAGCGCATGAGCCTCGACCTGCCGCTGGGCGACGGCGACCCGGCCAAGACCCACTACGACCATATCGACCTGGCCCCTTACTTGAACGCCGAGGGCGGTCGCCGCGGCATTTTCGTGATCAAGCTGAGCCCGCAAGACCAGCCAAGCGACAGCACCTTCAACAGCTATTACGACGAGGAAGAGGACGCCCCGGAAGACCTGCGCTTTATCGTCGTCACGGACCTCGGCATCATCGCCAAGCGCAGCAGCGACGGCAGCCACGACCTGTTCGTGCAATCGCTGAGCAACGGCGGCGCGGTGGCCGGTGCGCAAGTGCAGATCATCGGTCGTAACGGCCTGCCGGTAGCCAGCGGTACCACCGACGACAGCGGCCAGGCGCACTTTGCCAAGCTCGACGAGCTGCGCCGCGAGAAGACTCCACTGATGTACGTGGTCACACTCGGCAACGACCAGTCGTTCCTGCCGGTGGCGCAAAGCCAACACCGCCTCGACCTGTCGCGCTTCGACATCGGCGGCCAGTACGACGAGGGCGTCGCCGACCGTTTGAGCGCTTACCTGTTCAGTGATCGCGGCCTGTACCGGCCCGGCGAAACCGCCCACCTGGGCATGATAGTGCGCACCGGCAACTGGTTGGGGCAGCTGCAAGGCCTGCCGGTGGAACTGGTGATTCGCGACCCGCGTGGGCAAAGCGTGTTGCAGCAAAGCCTGAAACTCAGCGCCAGCGGTTTCGAAACGCTCGATTTTGTCAGCAGCGAAGCCGCCCCAGCCGGCACCTACAGCGCCACCCTGAGCCTGATCGACGAGCAAAACCGGCGCACCGACCTGGGCAGCGTCAACTTCAAGGTCCGCGACTTCGAGCCGGACCGCATGAAGGTCAGCGCCAGCCTGTCGCCCACCGAGGTTAAAGGCTGGATCGCACCCACTGCCGTGCAAGCCAAGGTCAAGGCCCTGCACCTGTTCGGCGCCCCGGCCTCGGACCGGCGGGTCACTGCCGATATGATTCTGGCGCCGGCCTACGCGGCGTTTGAGGGTTACAACGACTACCGCTTCCGCATCAGCAACTCCCTCAGCGAAAACAGCACCGAGGAGTTGCCCGAAACCGTCACCGACGACAACGGCGAGGCGACCCTGGAGCTGAAACTGGAACGCTACGCCGCCAGCACCTATCGCCTGAATCTGTTGGCGCGGGTGTTCGAGGCCGAAGGCGGCCGCAATGTGGCCGCACAAAGCAGCCTGATGGTGTCCTCAGCGCCCTGGCTGATCGGGGTCAAGAGCCAGGATTCCCTCGACTACGTCAGCAAAGGCGCCAAGCGTGAGGTGCAGTGGTTGGCGATCAACCCTGAGCTGAAACCCCAGGCAGTCGAAGGCCTGAGCGTTGAGTTAGTCGAGCACCGCTATATGTCGGTGCTGGTCAAGCAGTCCAACGACACCTACAAGTACGAGTCGCGGGTCAAACACCTGCCACTCGGCAGCCAGCCCCTGGTGCTGAGCGCCAAAGGCGCCACCAGCACGCTGAACACCAGCGAGCCCGGCGACTTCACCTTGACGATCAAGGACGCCGCCGGCAACGCGCTGAATCAGGTCGACTACAGCGTCGCTGGCCAAGGCAACGCCTCGCGCTCCCTGGAGCGTAACGCCGAGCTGCAACTGCGCCTGGACCAGGACAGCTACGCCCCCGGCGCCGAGCTGGCGATCAGCATCCGCGCGCCCTACACCGGCGCTGGGCTGATCACCATCGAGCGCGACAAGGTCTATACCCACCACTGGTTCAAGACCGACAGCACCAGCAGCGTGCAGCACATTCGTCTGCCTCTGGAGCTGGAAGGCAACGCCTACGTCAACGTGCAGTTCGTCCGCGACAGCGCCTCCCCCGAGGTCTATATGAGCCCGCTGTCTTACGGCGTGGTGCCGCTGCGGATCAACCTGGATGCGCGGCGCATTCCGCTCAGCATCAGCGCCGCCAAACAGCTGGAGCCAGGGCAAACCTTGGCCATGACAGTCACCAGCGACCGGCCAACTCGCGCCGTGGTCTGGGCAGTCAACGAGGGCATCTTGCAGGTGGCCCGCTACCAGACCCCGGACCCGCTGGCGCAGTTCTTCCAAAAACGTGCCCTGGAAGTTGAAACCAGCCAGATTCTCGACCTGCTGCTGCCGGAATTCAGCCGCCTGATGAGCGCCGCCGCCCCCGGTGGCGACGGTGAAGACCTGCTGGGCGCGCACCTCAACCCGTTCAAACGTAAACACCAGCCGCCAGTGGCCTGGTGGTCCGGCTTGATCGACCTGCCAGCCGGTGAAACCAAGCTCAACTACGCGGTGCCGGACAGTTTCAACGGCAAGCTGCGCCTGTTCGCCGTGGCCGTGGATGACAGCCGCATCGGCGTGACCGAAGGCGCCACCGAGGTGCGTGGGCCATTGGTGCTCACCCCTAACGTGCCGGCCTTTGTCGCCCCAGGCGATGTGTTCAAGGTCAGCGTCGGGGTGTTCAGCAACCTGGACAAGAACGCCAAGATCAAGTTCGAGCTGCAAACCAGCCCGGGCCTGAAGGTCGCGGCCATCAGCCAGCAAGAGCTGGAACTGGCACCGCGCAAAGAGGGCGTGGTCGAGATCAGCCTCAAGGCCTTGGAAACCCTCGGCTCTGCAGACCTGAAATTTATCGCCATTCTGCCCAACGGCAAGCGCGTGCAAATTGCCGAAACCACCTCGATCCGCCCGCTAGTTGAGCGCCGCGTGGCCTTGAGCCTCGGCCGCTTCACCGACAGCAGCCATACAGTGCCGGTGACCCGCGACCTCTACCCGCAGCTGCGCACCGTGCAACTGAGCGCTGGCGCATCGCCGCTGGTGTGGGCCGATGGCTTGCAGAGCTACCTCGCCGACTACGGCTATGTCTGCACCGAGCAACTGGTGTCCAAGGCCATGCCGACGTTGATTTTGGGCAGCAGTGCCGAGGGGGTTGAGCCCCAGGCACAAGCCGCGTTCGACACCGCCATCAGCATCCTCCGTCAACGGCAAAACCTCAGCGGCGGTTTCGGCCTGTGGCAAGCCAGCCCGGATGCAGCGCCGTTCGCCAGCCTGTATGCGACCGACTTTTTACTGGAAGCCAAGGAACGTAATTACCCGGTGCCCGGCGACTTGCTCAACCGCGCCAATGCTTACCTGTCGCAAGTGGCCAATGGCCCGAGCGAAGGCCTGAGCGAGCTGCGTAACCGCGCCTACGCCGCCTACCTGTTGACTCGCCAAGGGGTGGTCACCAGCGGCGCCCTGGCGGATATTCGCGAGCGCTACGAGACCTACCAAGGCAAGCACTGGCAGCGCGACCTAGGCGCGGCTTATCTGGCCGCCAGCTACAAGTTGCTCAAGCAAGACAAACAAGCCGACCAACTGTTTGCCCAGCAAATCTGGCAAAGCAGCGAGCGCGACTGGAACAGCGACGGTCTGTATTACGACACCCTGACCCACGACGCCGAGCACCTGCAGCTGCTCAGCAAGCACTTCCCGGAGCTGCTGCCCGTGGTGCAGCTGGAGCTGCTCGACAACCTCGGCAAGCGTCTCAATCAACAGCACTACAACTCGCTGTCGGCAGCCTTGCTGTTGCGCGCCTTCGATGCATATGGCGGGCAAGCCGAGGCCGAACAAAACCTCACCGCCAGTGCCTGGAGCAAGCAACCAGCCGAGCAAGCCCTGACCCTGCTCGGCAAGCCGCCCCGCAGCGCCGTGCCACTGGCTACCAAGAAGCTGGTGCTGAGCAAAGACGGCTCAACCCCGGTCTTCTTCATGCTCAGCGAGGCCGGCTATGACCGCGGCGCGCCGGATAAAGAGATCAGTGAGGGCCTGGAAGTGCAGCGCCAATACCTCGACCTGGACGGCAAACCGCTGAGCAAGGTCAAGGTTGGCGAGGAGTTCCTGGTGCGCCTACGACTGCGCGCTAAAGAGCACGACGAAATCCAACAGGTGGCGGTGGTTGATCTGCTGCCGGGCGGCGTCGAGCCGGTCTACAACCTGCCGGCAACGGCCGAGGCCAGCAGCGACAGCGAGTCCAGCGACGAGGAATGCAGCGAAGAGTGCGACTCCAGTGACGAAAGCTCAGAGGAGGAAGCCGAGGACGAAACCCCGGCCTGGCAGCCCCCCGTTGGCGAAGCCAAGCTAAGCGACTGGACCCCGGAGTTTGCCGATGTGCGCGATGACCGCGTGGTGCTCTACGGCACAGTGCTGCGCGATGTGGGCACCTTCGTCTACCGCGTGCGCGCCACCAACGCCGGCACCTTCGGCACGCCACCGGCTTACGCCGAGGGCATGTACGACGCCACCCTGCAGGCCCGTGGCAAGAGCGGCACGCTGGAGATTGTTAAGCCCTAAGGCGCTGCCACGGTAGCGCTTGTAGATCGATGTGTAGGGTGGGCTTCAGCCCACCGCCACCCGTAGCGCCTGACAGGAGCGTGATGGGCTAAAGCCCACCCTACATGCCACTGATGAAACTCTCCATGCACAGCTTAAAACCCTACCTGCTCGGCCTCACGGCCTGCGCCGCGTTGCTGCTGGCCTTGCGTCTGTGGCCCCATGCGCCGCTGCGTGAGGCGGCGCCCTTGTCGCGGGTGGTGCTGGCCGAGGGCGGTGAACTGCTGCGCCTGACCTTGGCCAGCGACGGTCAGTACCGGCTGTGGCTGCCGCTGGAGCAGGTCGCTCCGGCGATGATCGACGCCATCTTGCTCAAAGAAGATCGCGAGTTTTATCAGCACCCCGGCGTCAGCCCCAGCGCCTTGTTGCGTGCGGCCCTGGCCACCTACAGCGGTGGCGCGCGCCAAGGTGGCTCGACCCTGAGCATGCAGCTGGCCCGGCGCTTGTACGGCCTCAACTCACGGCAGATTCCCGGCAAGCTGCAGCAGATAGTCCTGGCCCTGTGGCTGGAGGCGCGCCACAGCAAGCACGACATCCTCGAGGCCTACCTGAATTTGGCACCGATGGGCGGCAATATCGAGGGGGTCGAGGCGGCCAGTCGCATCTACTTTGGCAAATCGGCTCGGCAATTATCCTTGAGCGAGGCCCTGGCGCTGGCGGTGATTCCCCAGCAACCGAGCCGCCGTGGGCGCTTCGGCCCGGCCTTGCAACAGGCGCGCTTGCAGCTGATGGCCAGCTGGCAAACCGAGCATCCCAACGACCCGCGTAACGACGGTTTATTGCAGCTGCCGCTGGAGGCCCGCACCCGCCAGCAATTGGCGTTTCGCGCGCCGCACCTGAGTGAGTACCTGCTCGCCAACCGCAGTGAACTGGAGCTGCACAGCAGCCTGAATCTGCCGTTGCAAACGCTGCTGGAACAGCTGCTCAGCCAGTTTGTCGCCGAGCGCAGCTCGCAAGGGGTGCACAACGCGGTGGCGCTGCTGGTGGACAGCCGTGACCAGTCGGTAAAGGCCCTGGTGGGTTCGGCGGATTACTTCTCGCCAAGCATTCGCGGCCAGGTTAATGGCGTGCAGGCGCGGCGCTCGCCGGGTTCGACACTCAAGCCGTTTCTGTATGGCTTGGCGCTGGATCAGGGGGTGATCCACCCGATGAGCATCATCAAGGATGCCGCCACCGCCTTCGGTAATTTTCAGCCGGAGAATTTCGACGGCAAATTTGCCGGCCCGCTCACCGCTCAAGAGGCGCTGGTACGCAGCCGCAACGTGCCGGCGGTGTGGCTGGCCAGCCAGATCAGCCAACCCTCGCTGCATGGTTTGCTGCAGCGCGCCGGCATCCAGCGGCTGCGCGAGGAGGAGTTCTACGGCCTGGGCCTGGCCCTCGGTGGCGGCGAACTGACCCCGGCCGAACTGGCCCGGCTGTACCTGCTGCTGGCCGGCGACGGCCGCTTGCGCAACATCCGCTACACCAGCGAGGAGCCGGCCACGGTGGGCGCACCGCTGCTGTCGCCCCAGGCGGCCTTTATGGTGCGCGACATGCTCAGGCACAACCCGCGCCCGGACGGCCTGCCGCCGGATCGCCGTGGCCGCAACTGGCCAGTGGCCTGGAAAACCGGCACCTCCTGGGGCTATCACGATGCCTGGAGCGCCGGCATCGTCGGCCCTTATGTGCTGGTGGTCTGGGTGGGTAACTTCGAAGGCCAGCCAAACCCGGCCTTTATCGGCTTGAAAACCGCCGCGCCGTTGTTCTTTCGTATCGCCGACGCCTTACCTCTGGCGCTGCCGAAAGTGCAGGCCGGCGTCGATCAGCCGCCCAGCGGACTGAGCCGCGTCGAGGTGTGCGCCGCCTCCGGCGACTTGCCCAATCGCTGGTGCCCGCAAACCCGCAAGACCTGGTACATCCCCGGCGTTTCACCGATTCGGGTCTCGACCCTGCACCGACCGGTGATGATCGACCGCAACACCGGCAAGGCCGCCTGCCCGCCCTATGACCCGGCCAGCAGCGAGCAGCAGATTTTCGAGTTCTGGCCGTCTGATTTGCAGCGCCTGTTCGCCGCCGCCGGCCTGCCACGGCGCACCCCGCCGGACTCGCTGAGCGACTGCCAAACAGCCCTGGCCAGCAATCAACAGGACGCGCCACGGATCACCTCGCCACTCACCCAGGTGACCTACAGCCTGCGTCTGTCGCAGCCGCAAGAAAGCATCGCCCTGACCGCCAACGCCGCCAGCGATGCGCGGGTGCTGTACTGGTTTGCCGGCTCAACCCTGCTCGGTCAGAGCACGCCACAAACAGCCCTGAACTGGCGGCCGAGCAACTCTGGGCAGTACCAGCTCAAGGTCAGCGACGATCAGGGCCGCAGCAACAGCCGCGCCCTACAGGTGGAGTTTTTGCCCTAACGGGGCGGACGTATACGGACGTAGGGCGGACTCAGGAGCGCAGCGAACAGTCCGCCAAGCGACGGCGCCGCATGTCCCGCACGGGCGCGGCTCACTGCGCATACTTGTGCATGATCGCGGCGTAGGCGCCACTGCGCTGCAACTGCAATAAACCCTGATTGAAACGCTCAACCAGCTGAGCCGCAGTGGTTTGCTTACTAAACATCACATGGATATTTCCAGTCTGAATCATCGGCAGAGGATGACGCTCCACCTGCGTCCCCCACACGCCCTCCTGGCGCAAGAACTCAACCCCGGAAACCGAATCCAATATCAGTCCATCGATTCGCCCTTTGAGCAACATTTCCAAACCTTGTTTATCTGCCCCAATCTCAAAGGTCTTAGCGCTAAACGCCGGGACTGCCATCCACTTGATGAAGTCCTCGCCATAATAGGAACCGCGATAAATCCCCAGCTTGCCAAAGGGCAGCTGGGCAATCTCCGCCAGGACGTTCAGGGGATACTTGGGGGCATCGCCGCGCCGCACAAAAAGGGCCACCGCCTCATGCCGGTAAGGCTGGGAAAACCAGGCGTATTGCTCGCGCTCCGCGGTTTTTGACGCGCCCACCGCCAAATCCAGCAGCCCCTGTTTGAGCCATAACAGCTGGCGCTTCCAGGGCGCTTCATAGGGCAGATAGTCGATCGAACAGCCCGCTTGGCTGAGCGCCGCCGCGACTATTTCATAATCCAGGCCGTGCATCTGTTGCTGGCTATCGAGGTACAGATAAGGCGCCGAGGGTTCCCAGCCGAGTTTTAACGGCTGCAGGCAGTCTTCGGCCTGGGCCAGGCTGGCCATAAAACCAATACCCAAGAGCGCGGCGGCCTTGGCTATTTTTTTACCCGAAAACATAGGCCCACCCTGAGAGTGCCAATACGCCATCACGCTAATCGATCCCGACAGATCGGCGACAACACTGCCAAGCCTTAATCGCAGCGTGAAACTCTAGTGGCGTAAGTCGCGCATAGGCCCCAGCAAACTACGCCCGCCTGCCTGAGGTTAAATCGCGTTCGAATCTCAGAATAGCAGCCGTGCATGGCACAGCTGCGCATTGCACCCTCAGCGGCGTACCGGGCGCTTTTGCAATTTGCGCTGCAGGGTGCGGCGGTGCATCCCTAAGGCGCGGGCGGTGGCGGAGATATTACCGGCGTGTTCGGCGAGAATCCGCTGGATATGCTCCCACTGCAGGCGGTCCACCGACATCGGGTTCTCCGGCACTAGGCTGTCCAGATCGACATGCTCGGACAGCAGCGCCGCCAGCACATCGTCGGCATCGGCAGGCTTGCACAGGTAGTTGCAGGCGCCGCGTTTGATCGCCTCCACCGCCGTGGCAATGCTCGAATAGCCGGTGAGAATCAGCACGCGCATCTCGGGGTCCAGCTCATGCAACTTGGGCAGCAGCACCAGGCCGGAGTCGCCGTCCATTTTCAGGTCGAGTACCGCGTATTCCGGCAGATCGGCCGTGGCCAGCGCCAGCCCGGCTTCAGCCGAATTGGCGGTGCTGACGCGAAAACCCCGGCGGGTCATGGCGCGCGCCATCACCCGGGTAAAGGTCTCGTCATCGTCGACCAGCAGCAGGTGCGGGAGTTCTTCACCTAGATCCGGGGCTTCGCCATCGATTGGGGCTTTGTCGCTCATTGCATTCCTCGTGAATCAAAAAAGCTGGTGGCGGTTAACTGCTACGTCGGGCTGTGCGCTTTGCAGGGTCGGGACATAGCCATCAAAAAGACCCAAGACCGGCGCCATAGGCGCGAGGCAACCGCAGCTCGGTGAGCGTGCCGCCCTCTTCATGGTTATACAGTTTTACCGAGCCACCGGCACGGGTGACGCTGGCCTGGCTTAAAAACAAGCCTAAACCGAAACCCTTGCCCTTGGTGGTGAAAAACGGCCGGCCCAGTTGCTCGGCAATCGCCAAGGGCACGCCGACGCCATGGTCGCGAATACTCAGGGTGATCCACTGCGCATCCCAGTTCAGCAGAATATCGAGTTTGTCCGGGCAGGCATCGGCGGCGTTATTCAGCAAATTCAGCAGCGACTGGGTCAAGTCGGTGGGCGGCATCATCCGCGGCGCGGCGCCCACCCCCAGGCTTTGAAAACGATAACTGGCCTCCGGGCGCATCAGGTGCCAGCGGCGCAGCACCGACTCCAGCCATTCGCTGGCGGTTTGCTCCTGCACCGCGTGCCGGCGATCCGCCTCGGCGGCGCGCACCAGCTGCTGCAGGCTCTCCTTGCAGAGTTTGACCTGCTCTTGCAGCACCGCCAGATCCTCTTGCAACAGCGGGTCCGGGTGCTCCTGACGCAGCTCTTTGATCAGCACGCTCATGGTCGCAAGGGGAGTGCCCAGTTCGTGGGCGGCGCCGGCGGCCTGAGCCGCGACCGCCAGCAGCTGCTGGTCGCGCATGCCCTCTTCGCGGCGCTCGGCCTGCAACTGGTCCTGGCGGCGCAGCGCGCCGGCCATCTTGACCACGAAGAAGGTGATAAAGGCCGCCGACAGGGCAAAGTTCAGCCACATGCCAAACAGGTGCAGGCTGATCAACATCGCCTCATGCTCAACCCCATGCAGCGCCAGCGGGTGATACCAAATCAGCAGGCCGGTGTAGCCACTCAGCGCCAGGCCACTGAGGGCCATGGAGTACATCCAGGGCAAGGTGGCCGCGGCGATGGTCAGCGGCACCAGGTAATAGGACACGAAGGGGTTGGTCGAGCCGCCAGCGTAGTACAGCAACACACTGTGGATGATCAGGTCGCCGGCCAGTTGCAGCGCATATTCCTGTTCGGTGACCGGCCACGGGCCTTGCGCCCGCAAGGCGGTGAAGGCGCAAAATAATGCCGAGATGCCCAGGGTAATGCTCAGCGCCAGCCAGGGCAGCGGCAGGATGTCCGACAGGTAGGCAAAGCCCACCGAGCCAGCTTGCGCGGCCAACACCAGGACGCGAATCAGGGTCAAACGCCAGAGGTTTTGCCGACTGGCTGAAAGTAACTGAGTGGGGCCGTACATGGGCTCTCCGAGGCTGCGCTGGCGCATAACCCGGGGAGTATAACCATGCCACGGGCGCTGCTCGCCCACTGCGGCAACCCGCCGCAGGTACGCAACAGCAGAAACTGAGCGATCAATCAATAACGGAACCCGGCTGTTGCCTGCCGGTCTGAGCAGGGTAATCTTTGCCCTGCACTAATTAGCTGGTACTAACAGGCCGTTGAAAAACGTAGCCGAGGCAGGCAAGACAAGGCAAAAATGGCCAAAAAAGCGCAGTGTACGAGCGGTACATGAGCATTTTGAGGCCATTTTTAACGCAGTATTGCCAACGCAGGTAGTTTTTCAACGGCCTGCTTATCGCCATTGCACAAGGAGTTCGCATGTTGCCCATCACCCGTCTTGCCGCCGTCGTTAGTCTTGGTGTTGCCGCCCTCGGCAGCGCCGCCGTGAGTGCCGAGGAGGCGCGTTACAACCAGATCGCGCTGCGCGCCGAGGTCAGCCAGGAAGTCGCCCACGACCTGATGCAGGTCACCCTCTACAGCGAGGCGCAAAATAAAGACCCGGCCAAGCTGGCCGCCGGCATCACCACCAGCATCAACGCGGCGCTGCAGCAGGCACGCAAAAGCAGCGGGGTGACCATTAGCCTGGGCAGCCGCAACAGTTATCCGGTGTATGACGACGACCAGCGCATCAGCGCCTGGCGCGAGCGCGCAGAAATACGCCTGGAGAGTGCCGACTTCGCCACCCTGTCCAAGCTTACCGGCGAGCTTTTGCAGCAACTGAAAATGGGCGGCATGAGCTTTAGCGTGGCCAACCCGACCCAGAAGAAAACCGAAGACGCCTTGCTGCAAGACGCCATCAACGCCTTCAAGGCCCGCGCACAACTGGCCACCACGGCGCTGGGCGGCAAGAGTTACAAGCTGGTCAGCCTGAGCCTGAATGGCGGCGGCTTCCAACCGCCGCGGCCGATGCGCATGCAGATGGACAGCATGTCGATGGCCAAGTCCGCGCCGACCCCGGAGATCGAAGCCGGTAGCAGCCAGGTCAGCGTGAATGCCGACGGCGTGATTGAAGTGCAGATGCCTTAAAGCGCACCAACACCGCACAAAACTGCTGACCAACTCGGCAGGAAAACCTCTCAGCGCCCCCCGCTTGGCGTTGAGAGTTACGAAATTGCGACATCCACTGACGAACTCACCACAGCTTCTACACTAATCGGGTCAACCGACTTGCAGCGGGCATGTCAGCTGCATAACGTCGGTCGGGCCGGCGGTGATAGCCGCCCCTCAAATGTTGATACCAATAACAGCAATCAAACAACCCTGAGGCCACCATGCGCAAGAATGTCGCCATCCCGTTTTTGCTTGCCGCTGGACTAATTGCCAGCGCCCCCTTTGCCCACGCCGCCAGCAACCTGGTGTTCTGCTCCGAAGGCAGTCCCGCCGGTTTCGATCCGGGTCAGTACACCACGGGTACTGATTTCGACGCCTCGGCAGAAACCATGTTCAATCGCCTGAGCCAGTTCGAGCGCGGCGGCACCAAGGTCATTCCGGGCCTGGCCACCAGCTGGGATGTGTCACCGGATGGGCTGACCTACACCTTCCATCTGCGCCCTGGGGTGAAGTTCCATAGCACCGAGTACTTCAAGCCCAGCCGCGAGTTCAATGCCGACGACGTGCTCTTCACCTTCCAGCGCATGCTCGACAAGAAGCACCCATTCAACCTGGCCTACCCGGCGGAGTTCCCCTACTTCACCGACATGGGCATGGACGCCAATATCACCAAGGTCGAGAAACTTGACGCCAATACCGTCAAGTTCACCCTGGCTGGTGTCGATGCGGCCTTTATCCAGAACCTGGCGATGAGTTTTGCCTCGATTCAATCCGCCGAATACGCCGACCAGTTGCTCAAGCAAGGTAAGGCCGCCGAGATCAATCAGAAGCCGATTGGCACCGGCCCCTTCGTGTTCAAGCGCTACCAGAAAGATGCGCAAATCCGCTTCACCGGCAATAAAGACTACTGGGAGCCGGCAGACGTGAAGATCGACAACCTGATCTTCGCCATCAACACCGACGCCTCGGTACGCATGCAAAAGCTCAAGGCCGGCGAATGCCAGATCACCCTGTTCCCGCGCCCGGCGGATCTGGCCAGCCTGAAAAAAGATCCGAATCTGGCCATGCCGGAACAAGCCGGTTTCAACCTCGGCTACATCGCCTACAACGTCAAACACCCGCCCTTCGACAAGCTTGAAGTGCGTCAGGCGCTGGACATGGCGGTCAACAAACAAGCCATCATCAACGCCGTGTACGAAGGCGCCGGCCAGCTGGCCGTGAATGGCATGCCGCCGACCCAATGGTCCTATGACGACACCATCAAGGACCCGGCCTTCAATCCGGAAAAAGCCAAAGAGCTGCTCAAGGCCGCCGGCGTCAAGGAAGGCACCGAAATAACCCTCTGGGCCATGCCGGTGCAGCGCCCCTACAACCCCAATGCCAAGCTGATGGCCGAGATGCTGCAAAACGACTGGGCCAAGATCGGCATCAAGGCCAATATCGTCACCTACGAATGGGGCGAGTACATGAAGCGCGCCAAGGCCGGCGAGCATGACTCCATGCTGATCGGCTGGAGCGGCGACAACGGTGACCCGGACAACTGGCTCGGCACCCTCTACGGTTGCGACGCGCTGGAAGGCAACAACTTCTCCAAGTGGTGCAACGCCGACTACGACAAGCTGGTCAAGGCCGCCAAGGCCACTGCCGACCAACCCAAGCGAGTCGAGCTGTACAAACAAGCCCAGCACATCCTCAAGGAACAGGTGCCGATCACCCCGATTGCCCACTCGACGGTGTTCCAGCCGATGCGCAAAAACGTGCAGGACTTCCTGATTAGCCCCTTCGCCCTTAACGCCTTCTACGGCGTCAGCGTTAAACCTTAGCTCTATCGGTGCTTGCCGGGCCGCTCGCCAGCGGTTCGGCAACTGACCACCGAGACTACATTTGTTAACGACCGGCCCTTGGCGCCGCTCGAGCCTTCTTACCTGTTGTGGAGTACCTCCTCGCGATGCTGTCTTTTATCGCTCGACGCCTGGCGCTACTGATCCCAACCTTCTTCGGCATCACCCTGCTGACCTTCGCGCTGATTCGCCTGATCCCCGGCGACCCGGTGGAGGTGATGATGGGCGAGCGCAAAATCGACCCGGTGCTGCACGCCCAAGCCCTGCACCGCCTGGGGCTGGACAAGCCACTGCCGGCGCAATATCTGGACTATATCGGCCAATTGGCTCAGGGCGATCTGGGCCAATCGCTGCGCACCCGTGAGAGCGTTTGGCATGAGTTCACCACCCTGTTCCCGGCCACCCTGGAGCTGTCCCTGGCGGCGCTGTTATTCGCCGGCACCCTGGGCTTGCTGGCCGGGGTGATTGCCGCCCTCAAGCGCGGTTCCTGGTTCGATCACGGCGTGATGGGCCTGGCGCTGGCCGGCTACTCGATGCCGATTTTCTGGTGGGGGCTGATTCTGATCATGTTCTTCTCGGTCAACCTGGGCTGGACGCCGGTCAACGGCCGTATCGACCTGCTCTACGACATCACCCCGACCAGCGGCTTTATGCTCATCGATGCCTGGCGCAGCGAGGAGCCCGGCGCCTTCGTCGACGCCCTCAAGCACCTGATTTTACCGGCCATAGTGCTGGGCACCATTCCCCTGGCAGTGATCGCCCGCATGACCCGCTCGGCAATGCTCGAAGTGCTGCGCGAAGACTACGTGCGCACCGCCCGCGCCAAAGGCCTGTCGCCGGCCCGGGTAGTGTTCGTGCATGCCCTGCGCAATGCGCTGATCCCGGTACTCACGGTGTTTGGCCTGCAGATCGGCACCCTGCTGTCCGGTGCGGTGCTGACCGAGACGATTTTTGCCTGGCCAGGAGTGGGTAAATGGCTGATCGAGGCCATAAGCGCCCGCGACTACCCGGTGGTGCAGAACGGCATCTTGCTGATCGCCTGCCTGGTGATCCTGGTCAACTTCACCGTGGATATTCTCTACGGCCTGGTTAACCCACGCATTCGCCATCAAGGTTAAGGAGGTCTGAACATGCAACCTACATCCGCCGTTCCGGCCACTGACGCCAGCCTGTTCTACCCCTCACCCTTGAAAGAGTTCTGGCAAGCCTTCGCCCATAACAAGGGCGCCGTCGGCGGATTGGCGTTTATGACGCTGATCGTGTTCTGCGCGCTATTTGCGCCCTGGATCGCGCCCCACGATTACAGCGAGCAATACCGCGACTTCTTGCTCACCCCGCCGGTGTGGCTGGAGGGCGGGCAGTGGCAGTTTTTGCTCGGCACCGACGAGCTGGGCCGCGACCTACTGTCACGCTTGATAGTCGGCGCGCGACTGTCGCTGTTGATCGGCCTGACCTCGGTGGTCATCTCGCTGCTGCCGGGGGTATTGCTCGGGCTGCTGGCCGGATTCTTCCCGCGGATTTTAGGCCCGGGCATCATGCGTCTGATGGACGTCATGCTGGCCTTGCCCTCCTTGCTGCTGGCGGTGGCGATTGTCGCCATCCTCGGCCCAGGGCTGATCAATACTGTGATCGCCATCGCGGTGGTGTCGCTGCCCTCCTACGTCCGCCTGACCCGCGCCGCAGTGATCGGCGAGCTGGACCGCGACTACGTCACCGCCTCGCGCCTGGCCGGTGCCAGCCTGCCGCGGCTGATGTTTATCACCGTGCTGCCCAACTGCATGGCGCCGCTAATTGTGCAGGCCAGTTTGAGTTTCTCCTCGGCGATTCTGGATGCCGCGGCCCTGGGTTTTCTCGGCCTCGGCGTGCAACCGCCCACCCCTGAGTGGGGCAGCATGCTGGCCTCGGCCCGCGACTATATCGAGCGCGCCTGGTGGGTGGTAAGCCTGCCCGGCCTGACCATTTTGCTCAGCGTGCTGGCCATCAACTTGATCGGCGACGGCCTGCGCGATGCGCTGGACCCAAAACTGAAAAACGCCGCCTGAGGTGCCCTGCATGTCACTTTTGCACATTCAAAACCTCAACGTGCGTTTCGGCGCCGCCAACGCGGTGCCGGTGGTCGACGACCTCTGTTTGACGGTCGACAAGGGCGAGGTGCTGGCGATTGTTGGCGAGTCCGGCTCGGGCAAATCGGTGACCATGCTGGCGCTGATGGGCCTGATCGATCCGCCGGGAGTGGTCAGCGCCAGCAGCCTGCGTTTCGACGGCCACGACATGCTGCAACTGAAACCACGCCAGCGACGCAAGATTGTCGGCAAAGACCTGGCCATGGTCTTTCAAGACCCGATGACCGCCCTCAACCCCAGCTACACAGTCGGTTTTCAAATCGAGGAGGTGCTGCGCCAGCACCTTAACCTCAGAGGCAAAGCCGCCCGCCAGCGGGCGATTGAACTGCTCGACAGGGTCGAGATTCCCGCCGCCGCCAGCCGCCTGAACGCTTACCCCCATCAACTCTCCGGCGGCATGAGCCAGCGGGTGGCGATTGCCATGGCGATTGCCGGCGAGCCGAAACTGCTGATCGCCGACGAGCCGACTACCGCCCTGGATGTGACCATTCAGGCGCAAATTATGGCGCTGCTGCTCGACCTGCAACGCCAGCAACAGATGGCGCTGATTCTGATTACCCATGACCTGGCGGTGGTGGCCGAAACCGCCCAGCGCGTCTGCGTGATGTATGCCGGCCAAGCCGTGGAACTGGGCAAGGTGCCCGAGCTGTTCGACGCGCCGGCGCACCCCTATACCGAGGCGCTGCTCAAGGCCATCCCGGAGCACAATCTGGGCGTCGAGCGCCTGGCCAGCCTGCCGGGAATCGTGCCCGGCAGCTACGACCGGCCCAGCGGGTGCCTATTATCGCCGCGCTGCCCCTATGTGCAGCCGCGCTGCCATGCCGAGCGGCCCGAGTTATTGGCCAGCGAACTGGGCGCGGTGCGCTGCTTCTTTGCCTTGAATCAAACTCACCAGGAGCCGGCGCTATGACTATCGTGCTGACCGCCCGCGACCTGACGCGCCACTATCAGGTGTCGCGCGGGCTGTTCAAAGGCTACGCCACCCTGCGCGCCTTGAATGGCGTGTCCTTCGAACTGGAGGCGGGTAAAACCCTGGCGGTGGTCGGCGAATCCGGCTGCGGCAAGTCCACCCTGGCCCGCGCCCTGACCCTGATCGAGCAGCCGACCTCGGGTTCGTTAAAAATTGCCGGGCAGGAAGTCACGGGGGCCAGCAAGACCGAGCGCCAGCAACTGCGCCGCGATGTGCAGATGGTCTTTCAGAGCCCCTACGCCTCGCTCAATCCACGGCAGAAGATCGGCGACCAACTGGCCGAGCCGCTGCTGATCAACACGCCGCTAAGTCGCGCCGAACGGCGGGAGAAAGTCCAACTGATGATGCAGCAAGTCGGCCTGCGTCCCGAGCATTACCAGCGCTACCCGCACATGTTCTCCGGCGGCCAACGCCAACGCATCGCCCTGGCCCGGGCGATGATGCTGCAACCCAAGGTGCTGGTGGCCGATGAGCCAACCTCGGCGCTGGACGTGTCGATCCAGGCCCAGGTGCTCAACCTGTTTATGGACCTGCAGGCCGAGTTCAACACCGCCTATGTGTTTATATCCCATAACCTGGCGGTGGTGCGCCATGTGGCCGATCAGGTGCTGGTGATGTACCTCGGCCAGCCGGTGGAAATGGGCCCCAAGGAATTGATCTACAGCCGCCCACTGCACCCCTACACCCAGGCATTACTGTCGGCCACCCCGAGCATTCACCCAGATCCCAGCAAGCCGAAAACCCAGCTGCACGGCGAGCTGCCCAACCCGCTCCATCCGCCCACGGGCTGTGCCTTTCACCAGCGCTGCCGGCATGCCACGCCGCTCTGCAGCCAGCAAACACCGCTGTTGCGCTTGCTCGAGGCGCGCCAGGTGGCCTGTCACCATGCCGAGCAAATCAATGGCTAAGGCACGCTCAAAAACCTCGAGTTAAACAATTTTTTCAACTCGGCCTCACAAATCCTTGATGCCCTGCTGGTTAATTTACGCAGCCTAAGGTGGCGGGTCTTAAACCCGCCACAGGCCTTTCGCGCTAAAGCCAGCAGAGCCGTCATGTTAAAAATCAAAGCTATTCGCCCAGAATTACTGACCCTGTTGGTCAGCCTGTTTTTCCTGGCCGCCTTCAACCTGGCGCTCTGGCAACACCTGCTGCAAATCACCAACTCGGACTGGCAAGGCCTGCTGCTGTGCGGCTCTTTTGCGCTGTTATTGCTGGCGGCCTTCAACCTGCTGCTGACCCTGATGGCGTTTCGCTGGGTGTTCAAACCGCTGCTGAGCCTGCTGCTGCTCTGCGGTGCGGCGGCCGCGTATTTTATGAACCAGTACGGCGCACTGATCGACAAGGAGATGCTGCGCAACATCGCCGAAACCAACCCGGCCGAAGCCTTCGACTTACTCTCGGTCAAGTTCGGCGTCTATCTGCTGCTGCTCGGCGTGCTGCCTACCTGGCTGCTCTGGCAAACCCCGGTCAAGTACCGCGCCTGGCACCTTGAGCTGCTCAGTAAAGTCCTGGTGCTCGGCGGTTGCGCGGCCATTGCTGGCGGGGTGGCACTGGCCAACTACCAGGGGCTGGCGTCGTTGCTGCGCAACCACCACGAACTGCGTTTGTTGGTGACGCCGAGCAACATCGTCAACGCCAGTTCGGGCTATCTGCGTGAGCAATTCGCCTCGGCCAAACAACCCTTCCAACGCATTGGCGAAGATGCGCTCAGAGTCATCAAGGTCGGCGCTCAGCGGCGCAAATCCCTGACGGTGCTAGTGGTCGGTGAAAGCGCCCGCGCCGAGAACTTCAGCCTGCTCGGCTATGGCCGCGAGACCAACCCCCAGCTCAAGCACGAAGATGACCTGATCAGCTTTAGCAATGTGCATTCCTGCGGCACCGAAACCGCCGTGTCGGTGCCCTGCATGTTTTCCAATATGGGCCGCGACGGCTACAAGGCGGCCACCGCCCATAACCAGGAAGGCTTGCTGGATGTGCTGCAGCGCGCCGGTCTGCAGGTCACCTGGCGCGACAACCAGGCCGGCTGCAAAGGCACCTGCGACCGGGTAACTCTTGAGCAACTCAGCAAGAGCGCCGACCCGCAGCTGTGCAACAGCGAGGAATGCCATGACGAGATACTGCTGCAAGGCCTGCAGCGCTATATCGATAACCTGCAGCAAGACAGCGTGCTGGTGCTGCACCAGATGGGCAGCCACGGCCCGGAATACTTCAAACGTTACCCCAAGGCCTTCGAGCAGTTCACTCCGGTGTGCGCCAGCAATGCGTTAAATGAGTGCTCCCGCGAGGCGATAACCAACGCCTACGACAACACGATTTTCTATACCGACCACGTGCTGGCGACCCTGATTGACCTGCTGCGCAACAATGAGCAGCAGATCGACAGCGGCATGCTGTATATCGCCGACCACGGCGAGTCGCTGGGCGAATACAACCTGTTCCTGCACGGCACACCCTATGTGATGGCGCCCGAGCAGCAAACCCATGTGGCCATGCTGGCCTGGTTCTCCAAAGGCTATCAACAGAGCGCCGGCTTCAACAGCCAGTGCCTGCGCGGCAACCGCGAGCAAGCCCTGAGCCATGACAATCTGTTCCACTCGATGCTCGGCCTGCTGCAAGTACAGACCAGCGCTTACGACGCCAACCTCGACCTGTTCGCCGCGTGCCGGCAAACCGCCGTAATCGCCAAGCGGCAGCCCACGCCACCGTTGCAAGCTGCCGGTCAGCGGACGTAGGTTGGACTCAGGAGCGCAGCGAACAGTCCGACGTTGACCGCAGCGACCAGTCCGCCAGCCAAGCTCAGCCGCGAAAAAACCGATAGAAGCAGCGCAGTTCAGCCTGGGCATCGCTCAGGCTGATGGCGGTAAAGCTCACCTCATGGTGGGCCGGCACTTGCGCCAAACGCCCCAGGTCCAGCGGATGCAGCCAGCCCAGCAGCGGATAGCCGCCCAGGCTTTGCCGATCGGCCATCAGGATGATCGGCTGGCCATCGCCGGGCACTTGAATCGCCCCGCTGCTGACCCCCTGCGACCATTGCCGTGCCGCGGGCAAGGGTGGTGCAATCAGCGCGTCTCCGCTGAGCCGCGCGCCCATCCGGTTGGACTGCGGGCTGAGGCTCCAATGTTGGGCAAAGAAGCTTTGCAGTTGATCCTCGTTAAAACTCAGGGCATCGCCGCCGGTAATCACCCGCAGCAACGGTCGCTGTTGGTAGTCGGGGATATAGCGCCACGGCACGCTGGCCGCACAGGCCTGCGCCGCATTGGTGCAGTGCAGCAGGTCACCGGCTTGCAGCGCCCGACCATCGCCATGCACACCACCAATCCCCTCGCGCTGCTGGGTGGCAACGCTGCCCAGTTGCGCCGGTGCAGTAAAACCACCGGCCACCGCCAGGTAAGCGCGCTGACCGCTGCGGGCAAAACCCAGCTGCAGTTGTTGCCCGGCGCCCAGGGCAAACCGCGACCAGTTTGGCCGTGGCTGCTCGTCGACACTGATCGGCAGATCCGCCCCGCACACCGCCACCCAGGTATCCACTTGGCTGCGCAGCGTCAGGCCGCCCAGGGCCACTTCCAGCAACGGACTGCCCCAGGGGTTGCCGAGCAAATGATTGGCCCAGGCCGCTGCCGGCAGATCCAGTGGCCCGGCCGGCGACACCCCCAGATGCTGCCAACCGAAACGCCCGCCATCTTGCAGCAGGCTCAAGGGGCCGGGCTGGAGTACCTGCAGACCAGTCACCGGACGCCACCTTCGGCCAGATAGGTGTGCCGATCGACCGGCACAAAACGCACCCTATCCCCCACCGCCAAGCGACAGGGCGGGCTGGCCTGCAGATCAAACAAAGGCCAAGGGCAACGCCCCAGCAGGTGCCAGCCGCCAGGGGAGGCCTGCGGGTAAATCGCCGTTTGCCGCTCGGCAATCGCCAGGCTGCCGGCCGGCACCAGACTGCGCGGCGTGCTGCGCCGCGGCAAGGCCAGGCGCGCATCCAGCTCGCCCAGGTAGGCAAACCCCGGAGCAAAACCTATCACCCCGACGCGGTACTCGGTGGCGCTGTGCAACTCGATCACCCGCGCCTCAGTCAAATCACAAGCCTGGGCCACGGCGGTTAAATCTTCGCCGGCGTACCACAGCGGCAGTTCGTGCAGGCGCGCACCGGCCAGCACCGGCGCGGGCTGCTGCAACCAGTGTTCGAGCAAGGGGGTGAGCCGTTCGATCAGCTGTTGATGATTGATCAGCAATAGGTCGTAGTGCAGCAGCAGGCTGGTCCAGCCCGGCACCAGGTCGATCAGCTGCGCGCCCAACTGCTGACGTATTTGCTCGGCCAGAGCGGCGATGCGCAGGGGTAAATCTTCGTCCGGCTGCTCGGCCAGCACCAGCAACAAGGCCTCGGCACCGGCCGGTTCGATGCGGATCATAGTGTCGCCAACCCAAGGCGGCGCCGCGACCCGCGCTCGGTGCTAGGCCCCATGACGCGCGTCCAGCAAGGCGCGCAAACGCCGCAACAGCGCCAGCGCTTGTGGGTGATCGCCGTGCACACAGAGGCTGTCGGCGCGCAGTTGCAACGGCGTGCCGTCGATGGCGGCAAAGGGCTGCCCCTGGGCGATAGCCAGGGCCTGGGCCAAAATCTGCTCATTGTCTTCATGCACCGCGCCCACCTGAGTACGCGGCGCCAAACGGCCATCGGCCAGGTAGGCGCGATCGGCAAAAGCCTCCAGCAACAGCGGCACGCCGGCCTCGGCGGCCAATTGCCGCTCCCGTTGATTGTCACCACGGGCCAGCAACATCAGTGGCAAGCCCGGGCGAAAAGCGGCGCAGGCATGCAGCACGGCATTGAGCAATTCGTCGCTGCTGAGCAAATCGTTATACAGCGCGCCATGGGGTTTGACGTAGGCCAGTTGAGTGCCCGCCACCCGGCAAAAACCGTCCAGGGCACCCAGCTGATAAAGCACCAGCGCGCTGACTTCTTCGGCGCTGCAGGTCATATGGCGGCGACCAAAACCTTGCAAGTCGGGATAGCTGGGATGGGCGCCAATGCTCACCCCATGGCTAACCGCCAGGGCCACACTGCGCTGGATGGTGAGCGGGTCGCCGGCATGAAAGCCACAGGCCAAATTGGCCTGATCCACCAGCGGCATGGCATGGGCATCGTCGCCCATTTGCCAGGCGCCGAAACTTTCGCCCATGTCGCAGTTCAACAAGATTCTATTCATGGCTCCAAGCTTAGAGCGGCTTGGGCCTGGCGCAAAGGGTGGGATGCAAATGGCTGGGTTGCTAACGTGGTGTCGGGCGGCTTGACGCAACTTGACCGCGGCATGCCTACTCGAACATTTAGGTTAAGAGGCTGGCTTTAACCAGCCCCTTAGAGAGAAGCGAACAGACTTGAATCGCTCGTCAGGAGCAGCTATTGCATGACAACCTTTGTTAGCGTGGCTAACAGTTGAAACACGCAAAAAATCACGAAGCAGATTGTTAATGACGGCGCTTGAATTGATGCTTCCGGGATGATCTTGATGGGTTGCAAAAACATCTTTGGATTTAGCGTCCCTCCGGTAATGAGGGCAAAGAATCCAAGTGTTTGGAATAAATCACTCAGGATTATTTCAGCCCTCTCGAAGTACATCGAGACAAGCAGTGCAAGACTGCAAAGCAAGCAAAAACCGGACATCAAGCGTTCTTTGGCGGACCAGGATGCAATATCCATATTGACTCCTAAGGGCTAGGGCGCAGGCTGACGCGACAAAACGTCAGGCGCGCCAGTTTCATCGAGCAAACAAACAGAGAGCGGATTTCCCAACCGCTTTATCGACTATTAGTGAAGCGCGGGTAGACAAACTCTCGGCCCGCGCCGGGCAGGCGACGTAATGCCTCCTGCTGATCTGCACTTCCTTGACTGTCGCCGAGCCGCTGCCGCGCGACGCCACGGCCATATAGGGCGCGCATACTATTCGGCGCCTCACTGAGTACGGCCTCGAAGTCGGCCAGTGCATCTTGATTGCGCTGCATAGCCAAATAGGCCTAGCCCCGAGCAATCAGGGCATTGGCTTTACCCCCCGGCTGAGCCAGCGCCTGGTTGCAATCGGCCAGATCCGCGTTTACCGGCGCGGCAACGGCGCGGGCGACGCAGCGGGCACCGAGATAGCGCTCGCTGTTAGGGGTCAGCGACACTGCGCTATCAAGATCTGCCAGGGCGAGCTGAAGCTGGCCTTCGCTCAACAAAATCTGACCGCGATCAAAGAGTGCCCCCGCCTGCTGCGGGTCGAGAACCAGGGCTTGCTCGAGCAGCTTACGCGCAGCCTCGATCTGACCCTGCTCAGCCAGTTTGTGTCCACGCCGGGCAAGGTCGCCGGCGGTCTCGGAGGTGGAGATCGCAGCTCCCGGTTCAGCAGTAGGACAATGGCTGGCACAGCCGGTGAGAAGAATGGCGCTAAATGCGAGCGCAAAGGGTAATTTCATACAAAGCTCCTAAGGTTGCTGATCACGATAAAAACAACTTTGTTGCCATCTCCCTAGACAGCACAAAGATCCACGTCGCGAAGCCATGCACCACAGTCCAGTTCAAGCCACGCCAATAGCGTCCCTGACTGGCGATAACCTGCGCGTCCATGCACCCCGCTCAATACACATCACGGCGATAGCGCCCGCTCTCCTGTAAGGCCTCCAATTGCGCATCGCCGAGCAGCTCGCGCAGCACGCTGTCGACCTCGGCGGCCATGCCTTGCAGGCTGCCGCACACATAAATCGCCGCGCCTTCGGCAACCCAGCGCTGCAGCTGTTCGGCGGCCATGCGCAGGCGTTGCTGCACATAGATTTTTTCGCTCTGGTCACGAGAAAAAGCCAGGTCCAGTCGCACCAGGTCGCCACTGGCCAGCCAGCCTTGCAGCTCGTCGTGCCAATAAAAATCATGTGCGGCGTGGCGTTCGCCAAACAGCAGCCAGTTCGCCCTTTGGCCGGCTGCGATGCGCGCCTTGAGCAGGCTGCGCAGGCCCGCCAAGCCGGTGCCATTGCCGATCAGAATCAATGGCGGCGCCGCTTGCGGCAGATGAAAGTTGCTATTGCGCCGCACCCGCGCCGCCAGCGTGGCGCCGACCTGGGCTTGGGCGGTTAACCAGCCCGAACCCAGCCCCAAGGCGCCATCGGTTCCGCGTTGCTGACGCACCAACAGCTCCAGCACACCGTCGCTGGGCAAGGAGGCAATCGAATACTCACGCAGGCCCAACTCGGGGTTGTTGCCCGGCTGTACCTCAAGCAGATCGCCGGCCTGCCAGTCACTGCCGGCGGGCGCTTGCAGCCGCACCAGAAAGGTCGGTGCGCCGCTGCTGCCAAGGTTCAGGCAGTCGCAGGCCAACAGCGGCCAGGCACCGAACGCTGGCTCGACCACCGCCGGCAAGGCCGCGCCGGTCAACTCGCGTAGCTGCAACTGCCAGGTCTCAATGGCCGCCGCATCGCCGTTATCCACCTGTACCTGACCGAACAAGGGTTGCGCGCCCTGCTCGCCGAGCCAATGCTGCACGCGACTGGCGAAGCCACAGAACTGCGCGTACTGGCGATCGCCCAAGGCCAGCATGGCGTAGCTCAGGTGCGTCAAGCCCAAGGCCTGGCCGAGCAATTTGCGCTCGAAACCACGAGCGCTGTCCGGCGCCTCGCCATCGCCAAAGGTGCTGACCACCAACAGCACCCGCTCGGCCTGGGCCAGCATGGCTGCGTTCAAGCGCGCCAGCGGGCTGACCTGCACGGCAATCCCGGCGGCCTGCAGTTGCCCGGCAGTTTGCCAGGCCAGTTGCTCGGCAAAACCAGTTTGGCTGGCAAAACCGATCAGCCAATTGGCTCCCGCGGCCGATGCCGTCACGGCTTGTTTGGCCGCCAGCAAAGCGCGTTTCTTGCGCCGCCGATCCAGGTACAGCAGCCAGCCGGTGATAAAGAACAGCGGCATGCTCAGGCTGGCCAGAGCCATCAGGATGCGCCCGGGCAGGCCGAAGTATTCGCCCGCGTGCAGGGCATAGACGCTGGCGAGCAACTGGGCTTTGAAGCTCTTGTCGGCATAGCGCTCATGGCGCTGCACCTGGCCGGTCAGCGGGTCGAGGCTGAGCTGATTGAGCGCCCGCGGGTGCTCGGCATCCTTGAGCAGATAAGACACAGTCGCAGGCTGCCCGGCCACCGGTGGCAAGCGCAGATTCCAGGCCACCAGCTGCGGCCCGGCGGCCTCTTGCAGGCTGTGCCAGATAGCCGAGTAGTCGACGCTCGGCGGCGGCCCGACAGGCGCTGGCTCACGGCCGCCGCGGCGCTCGCCGGGCTTGCCGCCCTGCTGGCCGGCCGGTGCATCGCCGAGCAACTGGGTCAGGCCGTCGCGATACCAGTCGTAGGACCAATACAGCCCGGTCAGGCTGGCGCACAGGTAGAACGCCAGGCACCAGGTGCCGGCCACCGCATGCAGGTCCCAATTAAACGCACGGCCTTTTTTCGCCCAGTCCAGGGTCAACCAGGCGCGCCAGTTCAAGGCCTGACGCGGCCAGCGCAGGTACAGCCCGGACAGACAGAAGAACACCAGGGCCAGGGTGCTGGCGGCAGTGATCTGCTTGCCCGTATCGCCCATGGCCAGGAAGCGGTGCAGCTGCAGCATCAGATCGAAGAAGGCCTTGCCGCTAGGCTCGGCCAGCAGCTCGCCGCTGTAGGGATCGAAGAAGCGCATCGGCCCACGGCGCTCGCCAGCCGGCGGAGTGAAGAACACCCGCGCGGCGCTGTCGGCCTGCGTATCGACCCACAGGCCGGAAACCTTTTTCTCCTGCGCCGCCTCAATTTTGCCCACCAGTTCGGCCGGCGACAAAATGCCCGCCTCACGCACCTCGACCCGCAACACCTCGGGGTTGAGGGTGCCCATGATCTCGCCCTCGAAGGCATACAGGGCGCCGGTCACGCCTATCAGGGCCAGCACCAGCCCGGCGCTGATGCCCAGCAGCCAGTGCAGTTGGAACAGGACTTTCTTCAACACGAAAAACACCTTGGTCAGTGGGCCAGGCCCGGATCGAGCCACAGTCTAGATGCGAAGCATTTGTATTTGATCGAGCTTTACCCAGCCTTTACCTTGGCTCACCTGCTGGCAGCAACAGCTCGGGCCCTATATCCGCCAAGGTGCGACAGCCACACAAGGCCATGGCCACTTCCAGCTCCTCGCGCAGCAGCTTGAGCAGATGCGCCACGCCCAGGGCGCCGGCGGTGGCCAGGGCATGGATATAGGGCCGGCCGAGCAGCACCGCGTCCGCCCCCAGAGCGATGGCCTTGAGCACATCGGTGCCGCGACGAATGCCGCCATCCACCAGCAGCAGAGCCTCAGGCCCTAGGGCCTGGCGAATGGCCGGGAGCATCTTCACGGCCGGCAACTGGCTGTCCAATACCCGCCCGCCATGGTTGGAGACAATCACTCCGGCGGCACCGGCCTGCATGGCCAGCTGCGCGTCCTGGGGATGCAGAATGCCCTTGAGCAGAATCGGCAGCCGGCTGTGCTGGCACAGCCAGGCCACATCGGCCCAGTGCGGCGCCAGCGCCAGCAGACCGTCGAACACCGCGCTGCCGCCGGCAGGCAGCTCCGGCAATACGGGCGGCGCCTCGATATTGACCGCGGCAATCCCGGCCGGCAGGGCAAAACCGGCGCGCTGCTCGCGATTGCGAATGCCCGCCACCGGCGCGTCCACAGTCAGCACCAGCGCCTTGTAACCGGCTGCCTCGGCGCGCTCGGCCAGGGCCAAGGTGCGTGGGCCGTCGCCCTGCCAATAGAGCTGAAACCACAGCGGCCCTGACGCTACTTCGGCAACATCTTCCAAGCGGGTGGAGGCAAAGGAGCTGAGCACTGCGCCGCCGCCCATGACCCCGGCCGCCAGCGCGCTGGCCCGCTCGCCTTGCGGATGGAACAACTGCTGATAAGCCACCGGCGCCAGCAGGATCGGATGCTGCAAGGTGTCACCGAGCAGCTGGCAGCGGGTGTGACCGCCGCGCAGGTCGCGCAGCAAGCGCGGCAGCAGCGCCCAGTCTTGCCAGACGTTCAGGTTGGCCTGGCAGGTCAGCTCATCTGCCGCACCGCCCTGCAAGTAAGCCAGGGCATTGGCATCCAGGCGTTGCAGGGCATAACGCTGGTAATCGCAGGCGGCCACCAGATCAGGGGCAATCGTATCGAGAGGTGGCAGCAGGGCCATGCTCACTCGCCCCACTGACGCAGCAGGTTGTGATAGGTGCTGGTCAGGCCGAGCACTTCTTCGCTGTCGCCCAGCTGGCCACGCAGTTTCAGGATATTCATGTCCAACTCGAACAGCAGCTTGCGCTGCCAGGCGTCGCGCACCCAGCTTTGGCTCCACAAAAAAGCAGCCATCCGCGCCCCAGCAGTCACCGGCTCGACGCGGTGCAAGCTGGTGGCCGGATAGAGGATCGCGTCGCCAGCGGCGAGTTTGACTTCGTGCTCGCCGTAGGTGTCTTCGACTATCAGTTCCCCGCCTTCGTACTCCTCCGGCTCGCTGAGAAACACCGTGGTCGACACATCGGTGCGCACCTGCAGGCCACTGAACCGGTCGCGTTGCAGGGCATTGTCGACATGGTTGCCGTACTGACCGCCGCCCTGGTAGCAGTTGAACATCGGCGGCAACATGTGCCGTGGCAACGCCGCCGAGACGAACAACGGATGGCGAGACAAGGCCTCGGCGACCCGCTGCGACAGCCCGGCAAAGGCCGGCGACGCCGGCGGGAATTGCAAATTGTGCTTGAGGCTGGCCGCTTGCGCGCCGGAGGTTTGCGCGCCATCGACCCACTCATGGGCCGCCAGCTCGGCGCGCAGAGCGGCGACTTCGGCTTTGCTCAGCACCTGCGGGATATGCAGCAACATCGCGGTTTCCTCTTCGACTCAACGGCAGAAGCCCGCGCATGGCGCAGGCTCTTGGATTGCGGGTGAATGTTTTAGAAGCTCAGCTCGGTGGTCAGCATCGCCGAGCGCGGGGTGCCCAACACGGCCCGGGCGCCACTGTTGTTGAGGGTGGCGATGTAGTCCTCATCGAACAGGTTGTAGACGTTCAGGCGCAGGTTGACGTTCTCGCTGACCCGGTAAGCGGCCATGGCATCGGCCACCCAGTAGGCGGGGATTTCCGGCATGTTGTTGGTGCTGCTGTCGGCATCCTTGGCAATCAAACGCTTCTGCTCGGAGACATAACGCGCGCCGCCGCCCAGGGTGAAGTCGCCCAGGGTGTAGGAGGTCCAGAGGGTCGCTGTCAGGTCCGGCGACCAGCGCACCCCGGTGTTCTCGGTGGTCACCCCGGTGGTGGCGCTATGGCTGGCCTGGTCCATCTGCTTGCTGTCCATGCTGGCGATACCGGCCGAGACCTGCCAGAAGTTGGTGATCTGCCCGACCATGCCCAGCTCGACGCCGGTGACGCGAATCTTGCCGTCCTGCTGATAGGTATCGCTCAGGGCATCGTAGGACACCTGATTGGTGTTCTCGGTGCGATAAGCCGCGGCCGTCAGCGCCAGGCGCTCGTCGAGCAGGTCCCACTTGGTGCCCAGTTCGACGTGTTCGGTTTCCTGCGGATCGAGGCTCGACTGACTGTCGCTGGAGGCGGAACTGGACAGCGCAAAGTTGGAGCTGCCCGGCGGGGTCAGCGAAGTGGCGTAGGAGAGGTAGATGCTGCCGTTCTCCCGCGGCTTGAACACCAGGCCAGCATTCCAGCTGAGCAGGTTGTCCGAGGCCTCCAGGTCGCTAGGCACCAGGTTGTATTTACCTTTCACGCTGGGGTTAATCAACTCCAGCGCGGCGCCATCGGTGGTGGTCTTGTAATGCTCGTAACGCATCCCGGCATTGACCAGCCATTGCTCGTTCAGGTGCAGGGTGTCGAAGCCATAGACCGCCTCGGTGGTGGTCTTGCCGTCGCTGTAGGCGCCAGTCTTGTAGGGCTTTCCCATCAGGTCATGGTCGTTGGGATTGTAGAGATTGGCGTTCGGCAGCGGCACCGCGGTGTAGACCACGCCATCGATGGTTTGCGCCGCGGTCGCGCCGGATTCGTTCTTCTGCTTCTCCTGAGACAACTCAATGCCGGTGGACAGATCGTTACGCAGGCCGAAGGTGAAGAACTCGGTGTTCAGGCCGGTCTGGTTGGCAAACACGTCGTTCTTCTGATCGGTCAGCTGACGCGAGCGGGTCACTGTCCAATTAGCCGGGTTGCTCGAACTGTTGGTGGCCAGGGTGTTGACGCCGGTGAGCACCCGATCAGTGGTGGTTTTACCCAGGCGCGTGGTGTTGCGCAGGGTGGTGACGTCATTCAGGTCGTGCTCGAACTTGGCGGTGAACATGTCGGCTTCGACATCTTCATAGTCACTGGTGCTGCCGTAGAAGTTGTCGCTGTCGACCTTGCCGCCGGCATTCAGACGTGCGGAGTTCAACTGCGCCTCCGGCAGCTTCGCAGGCGCTGTGTCAGCTGCAGGCGCATTGTAGAAACCGTCCATACCGATGGTCGAAATACCACCGTCCGGTACGTTGTTCTGCCGCACATGCTGGCTGTACAGGTACAGGCGGGTATCGGTGTCCAGACCAAAGGCCAGCGCCGGGGCCACGCCATAGCTGCTGTTTTGCACGGTGTCACGGCCATCCACGTCGCCGTTACGGCTCATCAGGTTCAGGCGCAACGCGGCATTGTCGTTGATGCTCTGGTTGATGTCGGCGGTCAGGTTGCTCTTGTCGGCGGTGCCGTAGCCGAGGGTGCCGCTGATGCTGTCTTCCAGGGTCGGCAATTTGGAGATCAGGTTGATATAGCCAGAGGACGCGCCACGGCCGATGTCGGAGCCGGCTGCGCCCTTGACCACTTCAACCTGCTCGAGGTTAAACACGTCGCGGCTGATGGCGCCCAGATCCCGCACACCGTCGACAAAGGTCGAGTTCTGGGTGGAGAAGCCACGCATCATAAAGGTATCGCCAGCGGCGGTATTGCCGTTCTCACCCAGCTGCATGGTGATCCCTGGGGTGTTGCGCAGAGCCTCCATCAGACTGTTGGCGCCCTGCTCCTGGAGCATTTCTTTCTTGATCACTTGCACTGTCTTGGGGGTGTCGAGCAGCGGCTCGGTCAGCTTCGCGTTGGCGCTGCGGGTGGCCTTGTACGGCACTTCTTTCACAACAGTCGAATTGACGCTGGTCGCCGGCAGGTTCAGCTCAGCCTTATTGGCTTCCTGGGCCAAACCCATGACCGGAATGGCGGCGGCGATCAATGCGGCGAGTTGAGTGCTCTTGTGGTGTTTGCGGCTGCGAATAGACATGTAATTTCCCCAGTTAAAGCAAATGCGCATCCCCGCTGCACCTCAGACTGTTGACGCTGAGTGGGCAATGGCAGGGAGCGAGAAGTTCAATCCGGCGCGGATGGTAATTATTACCATTTACTTCCGCAACAAGAATCATCTGCTTTTGAGAAATAATGCTATTTGACCCCTCGCACGCCCCAAAAAGGTGCTGTAGCCCTGCAAAGGCCGGGGTTGTTGTCGGCGCTAAAATGCAAAAACCCCAGCAAGCTGGGGTTTGGTGGCGCAGAGGCAGTAGTTACAAGAAGAATGACTTCAGCGGCGGGAAGCCATTGAATTCCACCGCGCTGTAGCTGGTGGTGTAGGCGCCGGTGGACAACCAATACATCCGGTCACCGATGGCCAGGTTCAGTGGCAGGCCGTACTTGTAGTTCTCGTACATGATGTCGGCGCTGTCGCAGGTTGGCCCGGCGATCACCACTTCTTCCATCTCGCCCTTCTTCTCGGTCCAGATCGGGAACTTGATCGACTCGTCCATGGTTTCGATCAGGCCGCTGAACTTGCCCACATCCACATAGACCCAACGCTCGACGGCGGTACGCGACTTGCGCGCGACCAGCACCACTTCGCTGACCAGGATGCCGGCGTTGGCAATCAAGGAGCGACCCGGTTCGAGGATGATTTCCGGCAGGTCGTCGCCGAAGTCTTCCTTGAGGAAGCGGATGATTTCTTCGGCGTAGGTTTCCAGGCTGTTGGTGCGGGTGATGTAGTTGGCCGGGAAGCCACCGCCCATGTTGATCAGCTTGAGTTCGATGCCATCTTCTTCTTTCAGACGTTCGAAGATCACCTTGACCTTGGCAATCGCCGCGTCCCACACGGAGATGTCGCGCTGCTGCGAGCCGACGTGGAAAGACAGACCGTAAGGCACCAGGCCCAGGTCACGGGCGAGGATCAGCAGGTCCATGGCCATGTCGGTCTGGCAGCCAAATTTGCGCGACAGCGGCCAGTCAGCCGTGGTCGAGCCTTCGGTGAGGATGCGCACATAGACCCTGGCGCCCGGCGCCGCCTTGGCGATATTGCGCAGGTCGGCTTCCGAGTCGGTGGCGAACAGGCGCACACCCTTGTCGAAGAAGTAACGAATGTCGCGGGATTTCTTGATGGTGTTGCCGTAGCTGATGCGATCCGGGCTCACGCCAGTGGCCAACACTTTGTCCAGCTCATAGATAGAGGCGATGTCGAAGCTCGAACCTTTGTCACGCAGCAGCTCGATGATTTCAACCGCAGGGTTGGCCTTGACCGCGTAGTAAACCTTGGCGAACTCGAAACCGGCGCGCAGGTCGTCATAGGCCTGGCTGATAATTGCCTTATCAATCACCACGAAGGGGGTTTCGTGCTGGTCGGCAAAGGCCTTCATTTTGTTGAAGGTTGCGAGCGGGTAGTAGTCTTCGATCTTGATCGACATGCTGGGCACTCCAAATGGGCAAAACACACGGTTGCCCGTGCTCGAAAGGGGTGACTTCCGGTTAAGAAGCCGCGAACGCCTGTATCTGTATCCCCATTTTGGTTCGCCTACTTCCCAAGGCATGTCGCCGAGAATCCGTTGCCCCTCTATTAGAGAAGAGCCGCAAACCTCTCGTCGTCAGTACTTGAGCCGCATGGATCGTTGCCAGCATGAGCGTTCGGGCGCGAACTTTAGGACCATGAGCGCCCTAGATCAAGCAAAAATCGCCGCATTTTGACCACTGTTTGTCGCCTGCTTGCTTGACTGTTTTAGATTCAAAACAAGGCGTCATAAAATGCTGCACAACGCCCCCAGCATCAGCCCGCCAACCGGGCGCCGCATGGCGACTGTTTGCGGCTATAATCGCCGCCATTTTTGACAATCCGACTATTAGTCGACAGGTTTCCCCAGCATGAGCAACCAGGCCGCAGAAGTCGCCAAGCGCCGTACCTTCGCGATTATTTCCCACCCCGATGCGGGTAAAACCACCATCACCGAAAAGCTCTTGCTGATGGGCAAGGCGATTGCCATCGCCGGTACGGTCAAGTCGCGTAAGTCCGACCGGCATGCCACCTCCGACTGGATGGAAATGGAGAAGCAGCGTGGTATTTCGATCACCACCTCGGTGATGCAGTTCCCTTACCGCGAACAGATGATCAACCTGCTCGACACCCCGGGCCACGAAGACTTCTCGGAAGACACCTACCGCACCCTGACCGCAGTCGACTCGGCGTTGATGGTGCTCGACGGTGGTAAAGGCGTTGAGCCACGCACCATCGCCCTGATGGAAGTCTGCCGATTGCGCGACACGCCGATCGTCAGCTTTATCAACAAGCTCGACCGCGACATCCGCGACCCAATCGAGTTGCTGGATGAGATCGAAGCGGTACTGAAAATCAAAGCCGCCCCCATCACCTGGCCGATTGGTTGCTACCGCGACTTCAAGGGCGTGTACCACCTCAAGGACGACTACATCATCGTCTACACCGCCGGCCACGGCCATGAGCGCACCGAAACCAAGATCATCCAGCACCTGGATTCGGACGAAGCCCGCGCGCATTTAGGCGATGAGTACGAACGCTTTATCGAGCAGCTGGAACTGGTGCAAGGCGCCTGCCACGAATTCGATCAAGAGGCCTTCTATAACGGCCAGATGACTCCGGTATTTTTCGGCACCGCCCTGGGCAACTTCGGCGTCGACCATGTACTCGACGCCATCGTCGACTGGGCACCCCGTCCGCTGGCACGGGTGGCCAACGAGCGCACCGTAGAGCCAACCGAAGAGAAATTCAGCGGCTTCGTGTTTAAGATCCAAGCCAACATGGACCCGAAACACCGCGACCGCATCGCCTTTATGCGCATCTGTTCGGGCAAGTACGACCAGGGCATGAAGATGCGCCACGTGCGCCTGGGCAAGGACATCCGCATCGGCGATGCCCTGACCTTCTTCTCCAGCGAACGTGAAATGCTGGTCGAGGCCTACGCCGGCGACATCATCGGCCTGCACAACCACGGCACCATCCAGATCGGCGATACCTTCACCGAAGGCGAGTCCCTGGGCTTTACCGGCATTCCGCACTTCGCCCCGGAACTGTTCCGCCGGGTACGGCTGCGCGACCCACTGAAATCCAAGCAACTGCGCCAAGGTTTGCAGCAACTGGCCGAAGAAGGCGCGACCCAGGTGTTCTTCCCCGAGCACAGCAACGACATCATCCTCGGCGCGGTCGGCGTGCTGCAGTTTGACGTGGTCGCCAGCCGCTTGAAGGGCGAATACAAGGTCGAGTGCGCCTACGAGCCGATCACCGTCTGGTCGGCACGCTGGATCGATTGCGCCGACAAGAAGATGCTCGAGAACTTCAAGACCAAAGCGGTGGAAAACCTCGCCATCGACGGCGGCGGCCACCTCACCTACCTGGCGCCAACCCGCGTCAACCTCAGCCTGATGATTGAACGCTGGCCAGAAGTGAACTTCCGCGCCACCCGCGAGCATCACTAGAACGTTGCACTACCCTGTGTAGGAGCCAGCTTGCTGGCGATCGCCTTTAAATACCTGATCGCCAGCAAGCTGGCTCCTACGACAGACACGATTCAGGAACTTCTGGAATGGATTCCAGCCTATTTACCCACCGCAGCCATGCGCTGCGCTGTGGACGTTTTTCCGAAACCGGTCGGGCTTATCTGCTAACCGCTGTCACTTATAAACGTCAGCCCGTCTTCAACGATTGGCGACTCGCGCGTCTGCTGATTACCGAGATGCGCCGCCTGCACGATGCCAAGCTCATCGAATCATGCGCTTGGGTGGTTATGCCCGACCACCTGCATTGGCTGGTACAACTCGGCCCCTTAGCGCTACCGACACTCATGCAGCAACTCAAGTCGCTCAGCGCCATTGCCATCAACAAGGCCAGTCCCAACCATTATGATCGGCTCTGGCAGAAGGGTTTCCACGATCATGCATTGCGCAGAGAAGAAGACATGCTAGCGACTGCACGCTACATCGTGGCCAACCCACTGCGCGCCGGGCTGACCCAGCGTATCGGCGACTATCCTTTGTGGGATGCCATATGGCTGTAGGAGCCAGCTTGCTGGCGATTAGTTTTTCAGCGTGTGCGATCGCCAGCAAGCTGGCTCCTACAGCGTAGAATTGACCCCATGCGCCTGATCGACACCCACACCCATCTGGATTTCCCCGACTTCGCCAGCGATCGCGGCGCAGTGCTGAGCAACGCCCGCGCCCTGGGCGTCGAGCGGATGGTGCTGCTCGGTGTCGAGCAGGCAAACTGGCAACGGCTGTGGGACTTGGTGGCGTCGCAAGACTGCCTGTACGCCGCCTTCGGCCTGCACCCGGTCTTTCTAGCCCAGCACCGGCCTGAACATCTGCAGGTGTTGCGGGACTGGCTTGCGCGTCTGAGCGGCCATCCCAAGCTTTGCGCGGTGGGCGAGATCGGCCTCGATTACTTTCTGCCGGAACTGGATAGAGCCCAGCAACAAGCGCTGTTTAACGCACAATTAGCGCTGGCGGCAGAGTTCGAGCTGCCGGCGCTGCTGCACGTGCGCCGCAGCCATAGCGACGTGATCGCCACTCTCAAGCGTTACCGGCTCAAGCGCGGCGGCATCGTCCACGCCTTTGCCGGCAGCCTGGAGGAAGCCCGCGAATACTCGAAATTGGGTTTTAAACTCGGCGTGGGTGGCGCCGCCACCTGGCCGCAAGCACTGCGCTTGCGCAAAGTCATCGCCGCGCTACCACTGGAAGCTCTGGTGCTGGAAACCGACAGCCCGGACATGGCCCCCGCCATGCATCCGCAGCAACGCAACAGCCCGGAGTTTTTACCGGATATTTGCGCCAACCTTGCCGAACTTAAAGGCCTCAGCCCGAGCAAACTGGCCAGCGCCAGCAGCCAAAATGCCTGCGAGTTATTCGGCTGGCCCAAGACCTAAGCAGTCAAGCCCAACACGCCGAAGGTCAGCGTGGAGTGACATAGGTCGGACGTAGGTCGGACTCAGGAGCGCAGCGAACAGTCCGACACTATTGCAGGCAGACCAATGCCGTACTGCCTGCGCTGCGCCGAGTACAGCCTACGCCCCTCTTTGCCCAGCCCAATCAAGCCTGTCCACGCACCCGGAAGGCACCGATCAACTGCTGCAAACGCGCGACATGGTTAGACAGCTCGCGGCTGGCCTGCTCGGTTTGCCCGGCGCCCTCGGCGGTGCGTTCACCGGCCTGGTTGATGGCGACGATGTTCTGGTCGATGTCATGCGCCACTGCAGTTTGCTGCTCGGCGGCGGTGGCAATCTGCTGGTTTTGATCGACGATCATGCCGACCGCGCCGAGGATATTTTCCAGCGCCTGCTGCACCTTGGCCGACTGGCTGACGCTGTCATCGGCCATCTGATGGCTGCCACTCATGGCCTTCACCGTCGCCGCCACACCGCCCTGCAACTGGGAAATCATCTGCTCAATTTCACCGGCGGACTGCTGGGTACGCTTGGCCAGATTACGCACCTCATCGGCCACCACGGCAAAACCACGGCCTTGTTCGCCGGCCCGCGCAGCTTCAATGGCGGCATTCAACGCCAACAGGTTGGTTTGCTCGGCGATCCCCTTGATCACCTCTAGCACCTGGCTGATCGAGGCGCTGTCGGCGGCCAGCTGATTGATGATTCCCACCGACTGTTCGATACCGCTGGCCAGGCGCTGAATGCTGCCAACCTGAGCATCCACCAACACGCGGCCGCTGACCGTTTCGTCATTCACGCTCTGCGCACTGCCCACTGCCGCGGCGGCGCTACGGGCCACCTCCTGAGCAGTGGCGGACATTTCATTCATGGCGGTGGCCACTTGTTCAATTTGATTGCGCTGACCGGAAACCGCCTGATTGCTCTCCCCGGACACCAGCTCAACCCGATCAGCCTGCCGGCCCACTTCGGTCACCGTATGGCCGACTCGTTCGATCAGATCGTGAATTTTCAGCACAGTGTCATTGAAGGCATCACCCAACTCGCCCAGCTCATCGCGGCTCTGCACCCGGTAACTGACGGTCATATCGCCGGCGGCAACCTTGCCCATCACCAACCCAAGGCTTTTCAGCGTGGTACGGGTCGACACATAAAAGCCGCCGTAGAGATAACCGATAAACAGGAACACCAGCGCCAAGGCTGCCACCAGCAACACGGTTTCGACGCCTTTGCGCTGCAGTCGGGTGGCCAGTTCGGTATTCAGGAAATCCAAAGTGTCATCGTTAACCTGATAGGTTTTATCCATCTCAGCACTGATCAGCGCAAAGAAATCCTGCCATGAGCCGCTCATTGAGTCGGCCATGATCAGCTTGTCCTCCAGCACCTTGCCCAAGTCTTGCAAAGTCTGCTGGCTGGCGGCGGTACTACGACCCAAGGCTTGTTGCGCCGCCGGGCTGGCACTGAGGGTTTCCTTGATTTTCAAACCGTATTCGGCATGCAGCTTTTCCATCACCAGCAGTGTGTCTTCCATCTTCGCGCTGGCGCCCGAATCGAGAAAACCCACGCCCATGGAGTAGGCACCAATCGCCCGCCCGGTGGCCAGCACGGCGGTGACTTGCGGCGTAGCGGTCATGATCAAGTCGACCATCTGCCGCACATCGGCCTGATCGTCCTGACTCAAGCCCGACTGTGAGGCGATGCTTTTGATAAACAGCTGCACCTTGGCCAGCAGCTCCTCACCCTGGGCTTGCTTGCTCAGCGGCACCGCTTGGGCGCTTATTTCGCGCATGGCGGCCAGCAGTTCATCGCGCCGCGCCTCGAACTCTTTGGCCTGCAACGGATCACTGCTGACGGACTGCAAGGCACCCAGCTGGCTGATGAGCGACTGCTCAAGCACGGCGCTGCGCTTGTTGACTTCGCCCGACTTGGCTTCGCCAAGCATCCGGCTGATTATCGCCAAGTCATTGACCGTTTCTAAATCGCGACGAATCTTCAGGCTCTGGCCGAGCAACTCAAGGCTACCCAGTTCGGTGCTGGTGCGCAGGTATTGACCGTAGGAATCACTGACCAGAAAGTAATTGGTCACGCCCATCGGCAGGAAAAACAGAACACTAATCAAGCTGAACTTCATGCCGAAATTCAGTCGATTCATCAGCGCGATGGCCGGATACAACAGGGTCTTCACTAGACGTCTCCTGCTACCATTATTGTTGTAAAGCTGCGGCTCAGCGGACGCCCTGTCTGGCGCGGATCTGCAACGCTTAAGCGGGGCGACTATATACCCGATATCGGCCAGCAACTCTGTAACTTAAGGTTAAGCATGCATTCAACGCTGCGTTTTGGCATAGATTTGGGCGGCAGCAAAATCGAGATTATCGCCCTGCGCGACGGTCAACAAATCCTCCGGCAGCGCTGCGCAACGCCGCAAGGTGACTATGCCGCGACCCTGAACGCTATTGCCAGTCTAGTTCACCGCTGTGAGCGCGAACTGGCGGCCAGCGCCAGCCTTGGCATCGGTATTCCTGGCGCGCGCTCGCCCGCTACCGGTCTGATCAAAAACGCCAACTCCACCTGCCTGATTGGCCAAGACCTGGCCGGCGACCTTGAACGCTTACTCAAGCGCCCCATTCGCCTGGCCAACGACGCCGACTGCTTTGCCCTTTCCGAAGCCTGTGACGGCGCCGGGGCAGGAGCCAGCACTGTGTTCGGGGTGATTCTCGGCACCGGCGTTGGCGGCGGCATCGTCATCAATGGCCAACTATTGCGCGGGCCGAACGCGATTGCCGGCGAATGGGGACATAACCCGCTGCCCTGGCGACAGCCCGCCGACGGCACCGTGCGGCGCTGCTACTGCGGCCTGGATGATTGTATTGAAACCTTCTTATCCGGCCCCGGCTGGGCGGCGCGCAGTGGCCTGAGTCTTAACGCCGATGCCTTGGCGCAAGCGGCGGCCAGCGGCGAAGCACGCGCCGTACAGGCGCTCAAATGCTACGCCGACCAGCTGGCGCGCAGCTTGGCCAGCGTGATCAATATTCTCGATCCTGAGGTGATAGTGCTCGGCGGCGGGCTGTCGAATATTGCCGCGCTCTATGACTGGGTGCCGCCACTGCTAAGCCATTACGCATTTAGCGATCAGCTCAGCACTCGCCTGCTGCCAGCCCGGCACGGCGACTCCAGCGGTGTACGCGGCGCCGCCTGGCTCTGGCCATAAAGCGTGAATTAGAGCAGCAAGGTCCAGAACGCAAAACCGGCATACCACAACAGCGCGGCGCGCACCTGCAACTGCCAAAGCCCATCAAGGCTCTGCACACCAGCCTCAGCCAAGGCTTGCTCGGGGGTGTCGGCCGCCGCCCGCCCGGCACTGGTCACCACTTGCGCGGCACTAATCTGCCAGCTGAGTAACTCATGCAACAGCACTCGGCTGACGGCGACAAAATTACCGACCAGGGCAAAACTGGTGGCCAGCACCCGCACCGGCAACCAATCCAGGCCGTGCCGCCACAGTTGCGCACGCTCACGCACAATCGGCTGCTGACTATGCTCGGTCATCAACGCTAGCAACCGATAAGCCAAGGCCGCCAAGGGCCCCAGCAGGGCATACCAAAAGATCACCGCAAAAAAACTCTGGTAGGCCTGCCAGAGCAAATAGCTCTGCACCTGCGGCAACAAGCTGTCCTCCTCCTCGACCTGCACGCCCAGGTCACGACAAGCGACCAGATAGGCCGCCTCCGCATCGCCACGCCGCCAGCTGTCGCGAAAAGGCCCAAGCGCCACCTGCAGATCGCCGCGCCCCAGGCTGTACACCAACACCAGCAAATGCACCGGCAGGGCCAGCCAGCCATAAGCCCAGGGCTCAAGCAGCGCCAACAACAAGGCCAGCGCCGCCAAGGGCAGCGCCACCAACAACAGAATCGCCAGCCAAGGTCCCTCGATAAAATCCGGCTGCCGCTCGGCCCACGCCAGCAAGCGCAACCAGGGACCGTCTTGCTGAATTTTGCCGCGTCCGGCCGAGAACTTCTCCACCCACAGCACCAGCAGCAACACCAGAAAACTCATTGTCCGCACTCCTTATTCGTTAATCCCTGCCGCAGCCGCAGCCAATCAAAAGCCGGCCCCGGATCGGTCTTACGCCCCGGTGCTATATCACTATGGCCGCAAATACGTTGCAGCGTCAGCTCAGGATAAGCAGCTAGCAACTGCTGGCTCAGGGTAATCAAGGCCCGGTATTGCGCCTCGCTGAAGGGCAACTCATCGGTGCCCTCCAACTCAATGCCGAGGGAAAAATCATTGCAGTTTTCCCGCCCGGCAAAAGATGAGACTCCCGCGTGCCAGGCGCGCTGCAGACAAGAGACAAACTGAGTAATGCCGCCGTCACGCTCAATCAAAAAATGCGCCGAGACGCGCATAGCGGCTATCTCGGCAAAATAGGGATGCTCATCGGCGCACAATCCAGAGGTGAAAAACTCCTGCACCTTGCCGCTGCCAAACTGTCCCGGTGGCAGGCTGATGTTGTGAATCACCAGCAGCGATATTTCCCCGGCCGGGCGCTCATTGCAGTTGGCCGACGGGCAATGACGAACCCCATCCACCCAACCACTGACTAAATCCAGCTGCATAAAAACTCCCCAGTAAGGCTTTACTCTAGAGCGGCCAAGCCACAGAAACAACAACGCCCGGCTTTGGGCCGGGCGTTGGGTGAGACGATGCTTGCGTTATTGGTTGAGCGTGCATTTTAGCCAGCACGACCCGATAGCTGTTTGGGCCTGGGGAAATCCGGCAGGGCGATGCGTAGGGTGGGCTTCAGCCCACCAGCTCTATTGCATTCAGGAGCGGTGGGCTGAAGCCAACCTTACGAAATCGCTCCTCAACCCATAGCTGGGGCATAGCCTTGAATAGCAGCGTAAATGCGTTTATGCGCCTTTCAGCCGGCGCAAGTTACCAATCACCGACTCCAAGGCCCGATCAAACAGCAGCGCATCATCGAGCAAGCGAATGGCGCTGCGGCGAAACTCAACCGCAAGGCCGGTGCGGGTTTTCTCCAACACCTTCATGCCGGTGCGATTAACGAAGATAAACTTGCCGGTCGGCTTGATCACCGCCGCCAGCTTGCAACGCAGCTTGTGCTCTTCGTCTTCCTGAAACTCGACCCAGCTACCGACCCGCAAGCTGTCGACTTGGCCGAAGGCTTCATCGTCATCGGCTAACTGAACTTCTGGCTGCTCGCGTACCTCGCCGGGCGCCAGCAATACAATTTCCTCAATCACCTCGACCATTGCCGCAGGCTCTGCGGGCTCCTCACCCTCAACCAGCTCAGGCAAGTCCAGCGCCGACAAGGCCTGTTCAACCGCCAACTCGGTTTCGTCGCGCTCGAGTACTGGCCCAGTCTGTAGCTCGGCCTCGGACTCAGCGGCAAGCTCAGCCGTTGGTTGCAGCGGCGCCGGCATCGACCATTTGAAGCGCTGAAAGGCCTGCACATGCAAGGCTTCCAACTGGGCAAAATACTCACTGGTGACAAAGGGGTCGACTGCAGCGCTAGCCATGCCTTCACGCAAGGCCTTGAGCAAGCCCGGCACCAGTTCGAGCAAGCGCATACGCGCCTGCGCGTCCTCGTGGGGTTCGACGCTCCACACCAAGTCATCCATGGTTGCCAGCACCGCCTGCCACTCGGCGGATTCGGCGCCATGCTTGAGGCAAGCCAGCATCAACACCTTGCTCCACGCCTCTTGCAGCAGACGCACCACCACCTCTGGCAAGGTCTTGCCGAGCAGCCGCTGGTTCAGCGCTTGCTCGACTTGCTGACGGGCCATTTCCGACTTGGCCCGACCCTCTTCGGCATCGCGGGTGCGCTGCTCAAGCAAGTCGCTGCGACGGCGCTCGTCACCGGTAAAGGCGGTGAACTCGGTGAGCAACTCGGAGAAAATTTCCGGATCATCAACAAAATCATTCAACAGGCGCTGCACCACTTGCTCGATGCGCTGATAAAGGCTGCCGCGTTGCTCATCATCCTGCCCGCTCCAGCCCATGGCCGCTGAAGCGATTTCATTCAACAAGCGCCGTGCCGGGTGGGTGCCACGACTGAAGAAGGCCTTATCCAGTACCGCCACCTTCAGCATCGGAATCTGCAAGCGGGCAATCAGCGCTTTCAGCGAATCGGGCAAGGTGCGGTCATCGAGAATGAACTCAAACAGCATCGAAACCAGGTTGATGACATCCTCATCAACCTCGCCGACCACCCGCGCCTTGCCACTTTTCGCACTGGCACGCCCGAGCAGGGTTTCCAGCTGGTTGCGCAAGCCCAAATCATCGGCAGCCACAGCAGACGGCTCCGGCAAACGCTGCTGCATATGCGACAGCAGCCGTAATAGGTCATTGCTGGAGATAGGCACGGCTCCGGCAGGCAGCTCGCGAGCGGGCATCCCAGAGCCACGCACTTGGGCCAGCAACTCCTGCAAGACGCCAAAGACCTCCTGCATGCCCTCTTCGCTGTAGCTGCCAGCGCCTGCGCCGCTCGTTTCAGCACCCGCTTCACGCGCACCACGCGGCGCAGCAGGACGACGGCTCGCGGCACTGCGTGGTGGTGGCGATTGCAACTCAGGCAGCACGCCGGCGGTGATCAGCAACAGGTTGACCTCGGCATACAGCTGATCGAGATCGGCCAACACATACTTTTCAAACAGTTTGAAGATAATCAGCTTGACCTTGATCTCCACGCCCAGACTGCGGCAAGCGTCGAGAAAGCCCGCACACAACGCACGGGGGCCGAGCGGGTTAGTCTTATCTTCAATTTTTTTGCTGACCAGCGCATTCAAACGCGCCGTTAAATGCCCTAGGGCAACACTATCGCGGCCCAATACCTTGGAGACCATGCCGTCCAGCGCGACGGCTTCCTCGAGATCGTCCTCCTGAACCAGTGCCAAACCTTCATAGGAAACCGCATCAAGCTGCGGTGGTTTACCGATCTCGTACTGATTCAGAACGGCAAAAGACTCAAAAATTTTCTGCAAAAAGCCACGCTCGATGTTTTTGCGCTTTAGTCGCAAATCTCGCATGGCTTCAAAAAAAGCATTTTGCTCAGCATTGCTCACCGCCCGATCAGCCATTTCAAACAGCGAGTCATCGGCGTTGTCAAACAAGCCCTGCAGGGCCTGCTTGAGCTGTGCTGCAGCTTTGTCACGCACTTGCGTCAGTGCCACGGGCAGTCTTCCTACCGGCGAAATGGGCGGGTGCACAGAGGTAACCTTGCTCAGGCGCACCACGTTGGCATCGGTCATTACGAGTCTCCCACAGGTAGCCCCTCTCGGGCTAAACGGCCTGCACTGCATTCACGAGCGTTATCCATAACGTCAAAAGGCCCGGCATAACGTCAAAGGCCTGGCGTCAGAACTAACTAATAACACCATTATAGGGATAGACCTGTGACTACCAAGGCGCTTTAACCCCTAGACATGACCCATGTCACAGATGCGTCCTTGCAGCCTCCCAGCGGTAACTCGCGCGCGACCAACGCACCTTATCTGTCTAGCAGAAAGCCATGCAATGCACACGGCATTCGCTGCATCTGGCCAGCTCAGCCCCTATAATCGGCCAATCTTGAATACGGAGCCCGTCATGCCCAACCTGATTCTTGCCGACCTGAGCCGTGAAATCAGCGCCAATGTCGAAATTGCCCTGCGCGAAGACCTCGGCAGCGGCGACATCACCGCTCAGTTGATCGCCGCCGAGCGCAGCGCCCAAGCGCGCATCATCACCCGCGACGCGGCAGTCATCTGCGGTACCGCCTGGGTCGATGAAGTGTTCCGCCAGCTCGACCCGCGCGTAGCGGTGCAATGGCAGGTACGCGACGGCGAGCGAGTCAGCCCCAATCAAATCCTGTTTACCCTCGACGGCCCGGCCCGCGCCCTCTTGAGTGGTGAACGCAGTGCGCTGAACTTCTTGCAAACCCTGTCCGCCGTCGCCACCCGCAGCCAGCATTACGCCGATTTAGTGCAAGGCACAGCGGTCAAACTGCTCGACACCCGTAAAACCCTACCGGGCCTGCGCCTGGCGCAAAAATACGCCGTCACCTGCGGCGGCTGCCACAACCACCGCATCGGTCTGTATGACGCCTTTTTAATCAAAGAAAACCACATCGCCGCCTGCGGCGGCATCGCCCAAGCCATAGCCGCCGCCCAGCAAATCGCCCCCGGCAAGCCGGTGGAAGTCGAAGTGGAAAGTTTGGCCGAACTAGAACAAGCCCTGGCAGCGGGCGCCGACATCATCATGCTGGATGAGCTGTCGCTGGACGACATGCGCACCGCCGTAAAACTCACCGCCGGCCGCGCCAAACTCGAAGCCTCTGGCGGCATCAAAGACAGTACCTTGCGTAGCGTCGCCGAAACCGGGGTGGATTACATCTCCCTTGGCACCTTGACCAAGGATATAAAGGCGGTGGATTTGTCGATGCGGCTGAGCCTGTAAAGGGCCGTATGCCCACATTAATTAACTGCTTAAATCGCATTACCACAGCGGCACGCACAATACCCCGGAGGCTATGCCATGAACCGTGATGCCATAGTGCAAACCCTACAAGCCCGAGTACCGCAACTACTGGCCATCTACGCCTTTGGCAGCCATATTCAAGGCACTGCAACGGCGCTGAGTGATCTCGATCTCGCGGTGCTGGTAGCCGGCTATGCCGAGCCACTAACGTTGTGGGCGCTGGCAAGCGACCTGGAAGATATGACTGGCTGCCCGGTGGACCTCCTCGACCTGCGCGCCGCCTCCACCGTCATGCAATACCAAATCATCACTACTGGTCAGCGCTGGTGGGCCAAAGATGCCCAAGCCGGGTTATTCGAGGCGGCCATCTTGAGCGAAAAAACAGCGCTCGATACCGCCCGAGCCGGACTGCTGAGCGACATTCAAAAAGAAGGGAAAGTCTATGCTCGATGATGTGCTGATCAATAAAGCCGCCACCATTGAGCGCTGCGTCGCCAGGGCGCGCGAAGAATACCAGCGCAATACCGCCAGCTTCGCCACCGACTTCACTCGCCAGGACGCCGCCATTCTTAACATTCAGCGCGCCTGCGAGGCCGCACTAGATATGGGCCAACACCTGATTCGGCGTGAACGCCTGGGCGTACCGCAAAGCGCTCGCGACGTCTTTACCCTGCTCGCGCAAAAGCAACGAATTGATCAGGCACTGGCCGACAGTCTCAAGCGCATGGTCGGCTTCCGCAATATTGCCGTGCATGACTATCAGACCCTGCAATTACCCATCATGGTCGCCATTATCGAAATGCACCTGGAAGAGTTCTTGCGCTACAGCCAAACGCTATTGCTGCACGACGCCGCACAATCGTAAGTGGAATTAGCCGCTCAGCGACATAATAAATAATTAAGCAGATAAATCGACTCTGACCCCAACTACCACCGACCCCAATTACCCTTAATCAACAAAAGGATTAACATTCACAGAGCGAGCCTCCGCCTGCCGTCCACCGGGGTAAATCTCCACCCACACGCCAAAGCGACTCTTCACCGGCAGCCAGGTGAAGTTATTATCTACCGGAAATTCACCGACTACAGTTTCATATCGGCCCTTGGCTTTCAGCCCAGCAATCAGCGCACTGCCAGCCTTAGCCTTACCTTCGATCTCGCCCGCATTACATTGCCGATAATACTTGGGCATTAACTGTACGTCCTTGCCGCCTACAGCCGAAAACAAAATATCATTACGCTCCTGAGTATCGACTGGCATTTCAATACAAACTTCTCGCAGCCCGAAAATCGGTAAATTCCGATAAGCCTTATCTGTCGCCGCCAAAATATCCTCTTCATCCAGCTCTAATGCGCTAACAATTTCAAACCGGTCCACCACAAAGACCTTATAGACCGGCCGGGCGATATAGGTTGAATGCATGCCATACGCCAGCGCCAACAACTGAATACAACCCACAAAAAAATAATCGCGAACCAGCTCTGAGCGTCGCTTTTGCGGATTAAAAATCACCAGGGACATTAGCGGCCCCAAACAAACCTCACCCAGCAGCAGCAGAAAATAAAGCCCCGCACCACCCGACCTGTCAGCCAAGGGCGCAGGGTACCAAAGATAAAAAACCACGACAGCGCTTACCAGCGCAACAAACAGCGTAACAAGGCCATGCAATAGCGCCGCTCTAAACTTTGCTAGAAATACTGGCCTAGTAACCGTAAAGCCTTTCATAGCGATCAATATCTCCGAAACAATGCAAAAGGGCCTCCATTGGAGGCCCCTCTATTAACGCGCGTCCTTACAACTGTATTAACCGCGGCACTCGGAAGGAACCAAGTTTTGCGCAAGTGTTGCAGCAGCCGGAGCATTCGCCTTAAGGAGAGAATAGCAAGTCCAAGTGATAGGGCCTGGCGGAAGAGCACCAGCAACCAATGCCGCACCGTTGGAAAATGGAACCAATACCAGGGAGTTAGCACCCGCGGCTGCTATACGAGTAGTATAGTTGAGCGTAATAACACCGGTATCATGAGCGACAACCAGACTAAGCATGTTAAGCGAGCCCTGCGCGCCGCCGACGCTGCCATTGGTACCCAATACTTGAGTACAAGCAGCAGCAGTCCGGCAAGGTACTGGTGCCGTACCGACAGCAGCTATCCCAGGAAAACCGGCAGCATAACCACCAACAGCAAGCGGAGTAACATTGGCCGCGTTATCGGCAACAGTGGCTTTTGCTTCAGACGCCATCAGCAGGCCTTCCGACACGCGTCCACGTACTGTGTAGTCTTGATAGGCCGGCAGTGCAACGGCCGCCAAAATACCGATGATAGCTACCACTATCATCAGTTCGATCAGGGTAAAGCCTTTTTGCAGTTGAGCTTTCATTGGGTGTCTCCTCGACATGGGAAGGTCATGCGACCTGCAATACACAAAGCAGATTACATGCCAAGTTTCTCAGTGACCCATGATCGCGACTACAAGCGGCAGACAACCACTTTATCTTGTCGCCAGACCTGACCCACAACGAACCAAGAGCTTTTCTTTCCCGCATAAAAAGCACGGCTGCTGACGAACATAAGCATGCCAGCCAAGGCGGAAAAGACCACTAACTGACAATTTTTGACACCCGGACGCCGTGCATTTGGCAGCAACCTGGGACTAGGCTATAAGGCTGAGATGATTTTCATGAGCGCGACCCAATGAACGACATCGTCAACCTGAGCGGGCTGGCCAAACAACTGGTGCTGGCAGAGCTGCTGGATGAGAAAACCGCCCAACAGGCCCATGCGCAGGCGCAACGCAATAAAATCTCGCTGGTAACCTACCTGGTACAAAACAAGCTGGTCAAAAGCCGCGCCCTGGCCGAACTGGCCGCCGAGCAATTTGGCGTGGCTTTTTTCGATCTGGGCTGCATCGATAAAGAAGGTCAACCCAAAGACCTGATTAGCGAAAAACTGATTCGCCAACACCGCGCCCTACCCTTATGGCGACGCGGCAATAAACTCTTCGTGGCCGTGTCGGACCCCACCAATCATCAGGCGGTCACCGATATTCAGTTTTCCACCGGTCTGACCACCGAGTCGATCTTGGTTGAAGACGACAAACTCGGCGATGCCATCGACAAGTTCTTCGATAACGCCTCCAGCGGCCTAGAGGGCATGGATGAGCTCGACCTAGACATCCAAGCCAACAACGACGACGAACCAAACAAAGAAACCAGCCAAGAAGCCGATGATGCGCCAGTGGTGCGTTTCGTCCATAAAATGCTACTGGATGCCATTAAAGGCGGCGCATCCGACCTGCACTTTGAGCCTTACGAGAAGAGCTATCGAGTGCGCTTTCGCACCGACGGCATCTTGCATGAGATTGCCCGCCCCCCCGTGCAGCTATCACCGCGGATATCGGCACGCTTAAAGGTGATGGCTGGACTGGATATTTCCGAGCGACGCAAGCCGCAAGATGGCCGCATCAAGCTGCGCATCTCTAAAAGCAAGTCCATCGACTTTCGCGTCAGCACCTGCCCAACCCTGTGGGGTGAGAAAGTGGTGATGCGGATTCTCGACTCATCCAGCGCACAGATGGGCATCGACGCCCTCGGCTATGAAGAGTCGCAGAAAGAACTCTACCTCGCCGCACTGAAGCAACCGCAAGGCATGATTCTGGTTACCGGCCCGACCGGCTCAGGCAAAACGGTATCGCTGTATACCGGCCTGAATATTCTCAACACCGTCGATGTAAATATCTCCACCGCCGAAGACCCGGTAGAAATCAACCTAGAGGGCATCAACCAGGTCAATGTCAACCCCAAACAGGGCATGGACTTTACCGCCGCACTGCGCTCGTTCTTGCGCCAAGACCCAGACATCATCATGGTCGGCGAGATTCGCGATATCGACACCGCCTCCATCGCCATCAAGGCCGCGCAAACCGGACATATGGTGATGTCGACCCTGCACACCAATAGCGCCGCCGAGACCCTGACGCGCTTGCGCAATATGGGCGTGCCTTCGTTTAACATCGCCACCTCGGTAAACCTGATCATCGCCCAGCGCTTAGCGCGCAAACTCTGCAGCTATTGCAAGAAAGAGGTGAAGATCCCCAATGAAGCATTGCTGGAGGAAGGTTTCCCAGCAGACAAGCTCGGCAGCTTTAAAATTTACGGCCCCGTCGGCTGTGAAAACTGCAACGGCGGCTACAAGGGTCGTGTCGGAATTTATGAAGTGGTTAAAAACACGCCGGCCCTGCAACGGATTATCATGGAAGAAGGCAACTCCATCGACATTGGCGCGCAAATGCGCAAAGACGGCTTCAATGACTTGCGCACTTCAGCCCTGCTGAAGGCCATGCAAGGCGTTACCAGCCTCGAAGAAGTAAACCGCGTGACAAAGGACTAATTCATGGCCGCTAAAGCAATAAAAAACCAGCACCTTTAACGGGAGCTGGGCAGACACCGACAAGCAGGGCAACAAGTTCAAGGGTGCTACCAACCCCGAAGAAGTAAACCGCGTCACAAAGGACTAATTCATGGCCGTCAAAGAAATAAAAACCAGCACCTTTAGCTGGGAAGGCAAAGACCGTAAAGGCAACAAACTCAGCGGCGAAACTGGCGGCCAAAGTATCGTGCTGGTCAAGGCACAACTGCGCAAGCAAGGTATTAGCCCGACCAAAGTGCGCAAAAAGTCGGTTTCACTGTTCGGCGGTGGCAAAAAGATCAAACCGATTGACATCGCCCTGTTTGCGCGACAAATGGCGACGATGATGAAGGCTGGCGTGCCGCTACTACAGTCGTTTGAGATTATCGGCGAGGGCCTGGACAATCCGAACATGCGCAAATTGGTCGACGATATCAAGCAACACGTTGCCGCCGGCAATAGTTTTGCTTCTGCGTTACGCACCCGCCCCCTGTACTTTGACGACCTGTTTTGCAATCTGGTAGATGCCGGCGAGCAAGCCGGCGCACTGGAAAACCTACTTGACCGAGTCGCCACCTATAAAGAGAAAACCGAGGCACTTAAAGCCAAGATCAAAAAAGCCATGAATTACCCAATGGCCGTAGTGGCCATCGCGGTTATCGTCACTTGCATTCTGCTACTCAAAGTTGTCCCTCAGTTTGAGGCGGTATTTGCTAATTTTGGTGCCGAATTACCGGCATTCACTCAGATGGTTGTGGGTTTATCGAGGGGGCTGTCGGAGTGGTGGTATTTATTTTTAGCTGGCATAGTAGTGATAATCTTTAGCTTCACCGAAACCAAAAAGCGCTCAGAAAAATTCCGTAACTGGCTTGATCGGGTGGCGCTCAAAGCGCCGGTTGTTGGCGACATCATCTACAAGTCTTCAGTCGCACGTTATGCTCGCACCCTGGCGACCACCTTTGCCGCAGGCGTGCCACTGGTCGAAGCCCTGGACTCAGTTGCCGGCGCGACAGGCAATATCGTATTCAAAAATGCAGTTAACAAAGTTAAACAAGACGTCACCTCCGGCATGCAATTGAACTTTTCCATGCGCTCCACCGGGGTGTTTCCATCCATGGCGATTCAAATGACCGCTATCGGTGAGGAGTCTGGCTCACTGGATATGATGCTGGATAAAGTCGCCAGTTATTACGAGGCAGAAGTCGATAACGCCGTTGATGGCTTAACAGCACTGATGGAACCCTTAATCATGTCCGTGCTTGGCGTACTTATTGGTGGCCTGATCATCGCCATGTACCTGCCAATATTCCAACTGGGCAACGTAGTTTAATTTATGCCCCTGTTCGACTTGCTGGCCAGCCAACCACTGGCCTTGGCTTTATGCACGCTGCTACTGGGATTACTAATTGGCAGCTTCCTTAACGTGCTGATTTACCGCCTACCTAAAATGCTCCAACGCGACTGGCAAGCCCAAGCCCGAGAGATCCTCGAGCTACCCGCTGAAGCGCACAGCGAAATCTTTAACCTGATTCTGCCCAACTCACGCTGCCCGCATTGCAGCCATGAAATCAAGCCTTGGGAAAATATCCCAATCATCAGCTATCTGTTTTTGCGCGGTAAATGCTCAGCCTGCAAGGCGCCGATCAGCCTGCGCTATCCACTGATTGAACTGAGCTGCGGCCTGCTCTCGGCTTATGTCGCTTGGCACTTCGGTTTTACCTGGCAAACCGGGGCGATGCTGCTGCTGACTTGGGGGCTGCTGGCGATGAGCCTGATCGATATTGATCACCAACTACTGCCGGACGACTTGGTATTACCGCTGCTGTGGCTGGGCTTGATCATTAACCAGTTCAACCTATTTACCTCGCCGGCAAATGCGCTCTGGGGCACGGTAGCGGGCTACCTAAGTCTGTGGTCCGTGTACTGGCTGTTTAAGCTGGTAACCGGCAAGGAAGGCATGGGTTATGGCGACTTCAAGCTGCTGGCCATGCTCGGCGCCTGGGGCGGTTGGCAAATATTGCCGCTGACTATTTTGCTGTCATCCCTGGTTGGCGCGGTACTCGGACTAATAATGCTGAAACTGCGCAATGCCGAAACTAGCACGCCAATCCCCTTCGGCCCTTACTTGGCAATTGCCGGCTGGATTGCGCTGCTCTGGGGCGATCAGATTACTGGCACCTACCTGCAAATCGCCGGTTTTAAATGAGCGCAGCCTGGATTCTGGGCTTAACCGGCGGCATCGGCAGCGGTAAAAGTGCTGCAGCCCAACACTTTATTGATCTTGGCGTGCACGCAGTGGATGCCGACCACGCCGCACGCTGGGTGGTCGAGCCGGGCCGCCCGGCCTTGACGCAGATTGCAGCACACTTCGGTACAGGGATTTTGCAGGCTGACGGCCAACTGGATCGCGCCGCATTGCGCGCCCAAATATTCCAGCATCACGAAGAACGCCGCTGGCTCGAAGCACTGCTGCACCCGCTAATCAGGCAGGAGATCATCAGTAATCTGGCCAAGGCCGAGTCGGCCTACGCCATTTTAGTCTCACCACTGCTGGTGGAGTCAGGCCAATACTTGCTCACCCAGCGAGTGCTGGTGGTCGATGCGCCCGAGCAATTGCAACTAGAGCGCACCATGCAACGCGATAACGCCGACGCACAGCAGGTGCAGGCGATCTTGAACGCACAAGCCAGTCGTGCCGAGCGCTTACGTCACGCCGACGATGTACTGCTCAACGACCGCGATATAAACTGGCTGCAGGCCGAAGTTGAGCGCCTACACCGTTTTTATCTAACCCTGCGCACAGGCCAAGCATGAGCAAAACCACCACTGTAACCTGCCCCACTTGCGACTCCCCAGTTGAATGGGGCCCACAAAGCCCGAACCGACCCTTTTGCTCCGAACGCTGCAAGCTGATCGACCTCGGCGCCTGGGCCTCAGAAGAACACAGCATTCCCGGCGACCCACTGGAAGATGAACTGTTCAGCAGCGACATGCCGCCGCGCCAGCACTAACCCCCCCCCAATAAGACCACAGCAAACCTCAGGGCCGCATAAAGCCGTAATCGCGGCCATCATCTAAGTTATCTGCCAAGAACTGCAGCTCTTGCGCTAAATCCGCCGCACTACGGCCCGCCTTACTCTGCTCGACCAGCACACCAAGCAAGGCACGCAAATATAACTGCCGCTCATATCCAGCCGCCTGCGCCGCCAGCATGCCGCGCTGCAGATCTTCTCGCGCCCATGCATAAATCCCCATTACTGCCACCCCCCCTATAATTTGCCTCAGGATGGCGGCAATCCAGAGCCAAGAGATGATACAGATCAATTGGCGCACGACAATCGAGCAACTGAATCATCCGTAATCAACGCCCCGGGCACGCCCGAGCGACGCGCCTGGATAGCGGTCAAATGCAACCAAGCGCAGCTTAATCAGCTAAAGTCACCGACCTCTTGCAACCCCCTGATCGCCATGCCACGTTATTCGCTGTACTGCCTTCTCATGCTGAACCTGCTTTGCACGCCAATACTTGCCGCCGCCCCACGCGCCGACTACGGGAGCGCGCGAATTGATGAGGTCACCAGCATCTACGACGGCGACACCATTCGCGTGACCATTCGCGCCTGGCCTGCAGTGGCGGGCGAACGCGTGCCTGTGCGCCTATACGGCATCGACACCCCAGAACTGCGCGACAAGCGCCCACGGGTATATGACCTAGCCAAGCGCGCCAAACAATTTAGCGTGGCACGCTTACGTGGCGCCAAGCGCATCGAATTACGGCAAATACGCCGCGACAAGTATTTTCGATTGCTTGCCGAGGTCTGGGTGGACGGCCTCAACCTGAGCGACTTACTGCTCAAAGCCGGCCTGGCCAAACCTTATTTCGGCGGCAGAAAAGTCAGCTGGTAGCCGCAAGAGGGCCGAGCGTCACGAACTTTTATTTCGATGCGCGACTAGCCCACACAGACAACCCTCGCACTGGGCCTTTGCCTGTAGCCGGTCTAGACTGCAGGCACAACCAATCGAGGCCCGCCATGTCCAGCCGTCTAAACGAACAAGACCAGCAACGGGTCAACCAGTACCTTAGCGCACCGCAGCATCAGGTCGAACGCCAAGCCTTTAAGCCTTGGCGCCTGCTGCTCGTGGTACTGACTGTCGTGATTAGCCTCGGTCTACTCAGCCGACTACTGAGCCGACTGGTGCATTAAGCCGCAGCAATAAGGCATCGGCAGACGCTTTACCAGCGACTAAATCTCAGGCAAAAAAAAGCCCCGATTTAACATCGGGGCTTTAATTTGGTGGGTCGTGTGGGATTCGAACCTACGACCAATTGGTTAAAAGCCAACTGCTCTACCAACTGAGCTAACGACCCAAAAATGGTCGGGGTAAGGGGATTCGAACTCCTGACATCCTGCTCCCAAAGCAGGCGCGCTACCGGACTGCGCTATACCCCGG
>C687J26845_10000062_pt1 | contig 66327 bp, 58 predicted proteins | sample RifCSPlowO2_12_FD_26845 | JGI IMG/M metagenome (IMG submission 26845)
CGGTTAAGCAGAGCGTCGAGCGCCTCCATCGGGCACCTCCATTGTAAAAAAGCTGATTCTAGCCGATCAGCCCTGGCCCTCTGCGGTTAAATCCTCGCGCGGCCACTGTAACTATCGGCATGCGCGGGCCGCGCAACGATTTACAGCGTGGGCGACGCGAGTAGAATGGCCGCCCGCCCTTACCCGAGCTCGAGCCGACTTCATGGCCTTGTCGACCCTGCGCATCATTGGCTTCATCCTCGGCATCTTTCTGATCACGCTGGCCATCAGCATGCTGATCCCGATGCTGACCCTGTTGATTTTCGAGCGCCGCGACGATCTCAGCGCCTTCGGCTGGTCGAGCCTGATCACCGCGGTGACCGGCCTGGCCTTGGTCATTCCTGGGCGGCCAGCCCATGTGCATCTGCGCCCGCGCGATATGTATTTTCTGACCACCGCCAGTTGGGTGGTGGTGTGTTTTTTTGCCGCCTTGCCGATGGTGATCATCCAGAACATCAGTTACACCGACTCGTTTTTCGAGACTATGTCCGGGATCACCACCACCGGTTCCACGGTGCTGACCGGGCTCGACCATGCCTCACCGGGCCTGCTGATTTGGCGCTCGATGCTGCACTGGCTGGGCGGTATTGGTTTTATCGGCATGGCCGTGGCGATCCTGCCGCTGCTGCGCGTCGGTGGCATGCGCCTGTTCCAGAGCGAATCCTCCGATTGGGGCGAGAAAGTCATGCCCCGCTCGCATATGGCCGCCAAGTACATTTTGTTGATTTACAGCGCCTTTACCGCCATCGGCACCGGACTGTTCTGGCTGGCCGGAATGACCCCTTTCGAGGCGGTCAATCACTCCATGGCAGCGCTCTCCACTGGCGGTTTCTCCACCTCGGACTCATCCCTTGCCCACTGGACACAACCGGCGGTGCATTGGGTGGCGGTGCTGCTGATGATGCTCGGCAGCTTGCCCTTTACCCTCTATGTCGCCTCGGTGCGCGGCAACCGCAAGGCACTGCTGCGTGATCACCAGGTGCGTGGCTTTGTCGGTTTCTTGCTGGTGACCTGGCTGGTATTTGGCACCTGGCTGTGGGCCAACTCGGACAACAGCTGGCTGGATGCGTTTCGCATCGTGGCGGTCAATGTCACCTCGGTGGTCACCACCACCGGCTTTGCGCTGGGTGACTACACCCTGTGGGGCAGCTTTGCGGTCTTGCTGTTCTTTTACCTGACGTTCGTCGGTGGTTGCTCGGGCTCCACCGCCGGCGGCCTGAAGATCTTCCGCTTCCAGGTGGCCTACGTGCTGCTCAAGGCCAACTTGCAGCAACTGGTGCACCCGCGCGCTGTGATAAAGCAGCAATACAACAATCACAATCTGGACGAGGACATCGTCCGCTCGCTGATTACCTTCTCCTTCTTCTTCACCATCACCATCGGCGTGATCGCCCTGGGGCTGACGCTGATTGGCCTGGACTGGGTCACCGCGCTGACCGGCGCCGCCACCGCAGTGTGCAACGTCGGTCCTGGCCTGGGTCCGATCATCGGCCCGGCGGGTAATTTCTCGACGCTGCCGGATGCGGCCAAATGGCTACTGACCATTGGTATGCTGCTTGGGCGATTGGAAATTTTGACCGTGCTGGTGCTCTTTACCAAAGCCTTCTGGAAGCACTGAGACACGAATCAATAGCTGCGACCAACCACGCACTGAGCGGCCCTAGGGCGCCTTACAACCGCGCGCGGTACTCGCCTGGGGTACAGTCAAACCAGCGGCGAAACGCCCGGAAAAAATTGCTCGGATCGGCAAAGCCGAGCAAGTAAGCGGTTTCCAGCAGGGTCAAGTTCGGCTGCGCCAGGTATTGCACCACCAGTTCGCGGCGCGTGTCGTCCAGCAACTGCTGAAAGCTGCTGCCCTCCTCCTGTAAACGCCGTTGCAAGGTGCGCTGCGACAGGCACAAGGCCTGCGCCACGCTCTCGCGCTTAGGCTCGCCCTGGGGCAACAAGCGACACAGCACCTGACGCGCCTGATGGGTCACGCGGCTATCGGAAAACCGCGCCAGGTACTCGCCAGCAAAGCGATCATGCAACTGCGCCAAGGCCGCATTGGCGGTCTGCAAAGGGATGTCCAGGTCGGCCCGATCAAACAGCAGCGCGTAATGCTCTGCGTTGAACTGCAACGGTGCCTGAAACACCTGCTGATAGGGCTCCAGGTCAGCCGGCGGATCGCCCTGAAAGCAAATTTTCAGCGGACTGAGCGGCTTACCCGTCATCCACCGACAAAAGGCCAGGGCATAGGCCAACGAGGCCTCGGCACTCTGCCGCGCCGGTGGCAAGCGGTCGCCATGAATGCTCAGAATCAGGCCATAGCCTTGCCCCAAGGGGCGAAAACTCAAATCCGCGCCTTCGGCAATAATCCGCTGATAACGCACCAACCGGGTAAAGCCCTCTTTGAGGGTGCGACTGGACATCAAGGCATAGCCGACCACGTGAAAAGACGCCGGGCGCACCACCTTGGCCATGTTTAAACCAATCGCCGGATTGCCGCTCAGCTCCACCGCCCGCCGCCACAAGCGGGTCATGTTGTCCTGACTGAAACGCGCGTCGGCATCGTCCAAGGCGGCGTAATCCAAATTCAGCGCAGCAAACACGCTGCGGCAATCGACACCGCCCATTTCCAATGCCTGGACTATCCCCAAAGCCCAGCTCGAGGAGGTGGTACGTTCGCTCATGCAGCCTCTTCTCTCGGAATAAATGATGATTAATGCGCGCTAAATTGGCGACGCAAGGATACTAAACTGGCACTCAATGTCACTGACCGAGCAGGCCAGCCAACCTACACTGCAAGGACAATAATTACCGGAGTTTTACCATGGCCCACGACAGCAGCGAACGCTTTAACAGCTTTGCCGAGTTCTATCCCTACTACCTGCAAGAGCACAGCAACGACATTTGCCGGCGCTTGCATTACGTCGGCAGTTTGCTGGTACTGGGCATTCTCGGTTATGCCGTCAGCCAGCAACAATGGGCTCTGCTGTGGTTAATGCCGGTCGCCGGTTACGGTTTTGCCTGGGTGGGCCATTTTGTTTTTGAAAAAAACAAACCGGCCACCTTCAAGTACCCGCTCTATAGCCTGCTGGGGGACTGGGTCATGCTCAAAGATGCCCTCACTGGGCGAATTCGCTTTTAAATCAACGCACCGACACCGCACAACTGCCAGCACCCACCTTTTAGCCGCCCGGCTTGGCTGGCAGGCCTTTAGGTGCGTATTATCTGCCCCCAACAAGTCTAGGAGACTGATCAGACTTCTAGCAGATCACCCAAGCGCCCAGTACAGACCGTGTGAAAACGCAGCGAGCGAAGGTTAGGCAAGACAAAAACAGGCGAAGACGCGGAGTTTATGAGTTGTAAATGAGCAGTCTGAGCCTGTTTTAAACGCCGCATAACCGAGCGCAGTAGTTTTCACACAGTCTGAGTAGAGGCGTCATCTAACAGCAGGTAGCGCTGAGCCATCATGAAAGTTGCCAAATCCGAACGCCGCAATAACCTCCCGACGCCGCCGGTGCGCGAATATTACTCCCGGGTGCTGGCTTATATTGCCGCCGCCGCAAGCATCGCGGCGGGCTATTACGGCCAGTACTTTGGCAATGACACCCTGTGGATCATCCCCTACGCGCTGCTCTACCCGCACCTGGCGCACCAGTTCAGCATTCGCTTCAAGCACAGCCACACCCAGCAAACCTACCTGGCGCTGCTGTTTATCGATGCCTTGCATGCCGGCACCTTCACCGCCCTGATGGGCTTTGCGGTAGTGCCAAGCCTGATGATCATGCTGATTTTAAGCTTCAGTGCGCTGATTAATGGCGGGCTCAGGCCACTGGCCCTGGGCTTACTGGTGGCGGTCAGCGGCGCGGTGCTGACCAGCGCAGTGACAGGTTTGCACTTCAAAGGCAGCAGCCCGATCACCCTGTCCGTGGTCAGTGTGCTGTTTTGTGCCCTGTACATCTGCATCACCGCCTACTTTGTCCATGAGCAGGGCATCAACCTGGCGGTGGCGCGCAGTGAGATCAAACGCGAGCAGGAGAAAGCCGCGCGGCTGGCGCGCAACCTGGCCAAGTACCTGTCGCCGCAGGTCTGGGAGTTGATCTTCAGCGGCAAAAAAAGCGTGCGCCTGGAGACCCAGCGCAAGAAGCTCACGGTGTTTTTCTCCGACATCAAAGGCTTCACCGAGCTGGCCGAAGAACTGGAAGCCGAAGCCCTGACCGACCTGCTCAACACCTACCTCAATGAGATGTCCAAGCTGGTGCTCAAGTACGGCGGCACCATCGACAAGTTCGTCGGCGATTGCGTGATGGTGTTCTTCGGTGACCCGGCCTCCCAAGGGGCGAAAAAAGATGCGGTGGCCGCGGTGTCGATGGCCATTGCCATGCGCAAACACATGAAGGTACTGCGCCAGCAGTGGCGGGCCCAGGGCATCACCAAGCCGCTGGAAATTCGCATGGGCTTAAATACCGGCTACTGCACGGTGGGCAACTTCGGCGCCGACACGCGCATGGACTACACCATCATCGGCCGCGAAGTGAACCTGGCCAGCCGCCTGGAAAGCTCGGCGGATTCTGGCGAGATTTTAATCTCCCATGAGACCTACTCGCTGGTGAAAGACGTGATCATGTGCCGCGACAAGGGCCAGATCACCGTCAAGGGTTTCACCCGCCCGGTGCAGATTTATCAAGTGGTGGATTTTCGCCGCGACCTCGGCGCCACCTCCAGCTATCTGGAGCACGAGCTGCCGGGTTTCTCCATGTACCTGGACACCAACGGCATCCAGAACTACGACAAGGAACGGGTGATTCTGGCGCTAAACCTGGCCGCCGAAAAACTGCGTGACAAGGTCATACTTTAAGCCGCTCGCCGCAGCTGTTATTAATCAGCCAGCAGCGCGCCCTCGGTGCACGCCTGCGCATAAGACTCACCATCGAGCAAACATTGCCGGGCCAGAAACTCCTGCGCCGAGGCGCGCCAAGATTGTTGCCGGGCGTGCTCGGCGCAGCCCTCGCGGCTCAACTGCAGCGCGGCTAAACAGGCCGCTTGCAGATCTGCCGCCAAGACTCCGGTAACGCCTGGCACTAACACGTCCAGCGGTCCGGCCACCGGGAACGCCGCCACCGGCGTGCCACAGGCCAGCGCTTCGAGCATGACCAAACCATAGGTGTCGGTCAGCGAGGGGAAGACCAGCACACTGGCCGCGCCATAAGCATCGGCCAACGCCTGACCATGCAGGTAACCGAGAAACTGCGCCTGCGGATAGGCCGCCGCCAGCGCCTGACGCTGCGGCCCGTCGCCGACCAGGCGCTTGACGCCGGGCAAGTCGAGGGCGAGAAAGGCCTCGATATTCTTCTCCGCTGCCAGGCGCCCCACGTAGAGAAAAACCGGCTGCGGCGGCACTTCGCGCAGCAGCCGCGGGTAAAACAGTCGGCTATCGACGCCCTTGCGCCACAGCTCTAAATGGCTAAAGCCCCAAGCGGAAAACTCGCCACGCATCCGCTCGGTACTGAGCAACACCGCCTGGCTCGGTCGATGAAACGCGCGCAGCCAGGCATAGCCCCACGACAGCGGCAACCACGGCCAGCGACTGGTCAGATACTCTGGAAAACGGGTATGAATCGCCGTGCTGAACGCCAGCTGACGCTTGCGCAACCAACGCCGGGCCGCCCAACCCAGCGGCCCTTCAGTGGCCAGATGCACCATGTCCGGGGCAAAATCGCGAATGACCGGACCGACCCGCCAGAGATTCCACACCAAAGAAATCTCCGGGTAAGTCGGGCAAGGCAGCGCGCGAAAATCCTTTGGTGACAGCACCTTGACCTGATGCCCAAGGCCGCGCAGCTCGGCGCTCAACGCCTGCAGGCTGGTGACCACGCCGTTTACTTGTGGCGTCCAGGCGTCGGTGACTATCAGTACCCTCATAGCACCGGCTCGGCATTAGCCGGCTGTGCGGCGGCTTCAGCGACCTTAGCGGCGGCCAGCGCGGCCAGGCGGGCCTGATCGTCGGCCAGTCGATACAGCTCAATAGAGCCGTCCAAGTGCTCGATCAAGGCCGTGCAGGACTCGACCCAGTCGCCGCAGTTCAGGTATTCGACCTCGCCCATCTGGCGGATCTCGGCGTGGTGAATATGCCCGCACACCACGCCGTTAAACCCACGTTTCTGGCATTCATGGGCGATGGCTTGTTCAAAATCGCTGATGAAATTCACCGCCGATTTGACCTTGTGTTTCAAATACGCCGACAGCGACCAATAGCCGTAGCCATAGCGGCTGCGCCAATGGTTGAGCCAGCGATTGAGGGTCAGGGTGATCTCGTAGGCCGAGTCGCCGAGAAATGCCAGCCAGCGGTGATAACGGGTGATCACATCGAACTGGTCGCCATGGATCACCAGCAAGCGCCGCCCATCGGCAGTGACATGCTCGGCCTCATCGACCAGCTGGATATTGCCGAGGATTAACGACGAGTAGCGGCGCAGAAACTCATCATGGTTGCCGGTGACGTAAATCACCTCGGTGCCGCGCTTGCTCATGGTCAGCAAGCGGCGCAGCACGTTGGTGTGCGCCTGGGGCCAGTAGATGCCGCTGCGCAGCCGCCAGCCATCGATGATGTCGCCGACCAAATAGACCTTGTCGGTGTGGTAGCGCTTGAGAAAGGCGGCCAAGTGCTCGGCCTGACAGTCGCGGGTACCGAGATGGACATCTGACACCCAAAGGGTGCGAACGCGTTGCTTACGGGTCGGTCGGGCAAGCTGGGCACTGCTCATGGGCGGCCTCCGGCGGGGTTTCCCCGAGCTTGCGCAGGCCTGATGAAACAACGATGACAGTTACGCGGCAGTTTGCCGACAGCCTCGGGGCCTGATCAGGCAAGGGACAGGCCTAACGCCGGCTTACTCGCTGCGCGCCGGCTCGTTATGGCCCAGATCGCGCGCCGGGTCGATCAGATCGCGGACCCGTTGCTTGAGCACCTTGGCCTCCGGAAAACCGCCATCGGCCTTGCGTTCCCAGATTTGTACGCCGTCACAGGTGATCCGAAAAATCCCACCCGTGGCGGGCTCCAGGCTGACCCGGGCCAAGTCATCACTGAAGCTGCTGAGTAACTCCTGCGCCAGCCAGGCCGCCCGCAACAGCCACTGACACTGGGTGCAGTAGGTAATCACCACCTCGGCTTTTTCTTGCCGCATTTTCGAGCTCCTCTTTTGGGCTGGCGATACTAGCGGGGTTAGCCCGGCAGTGGCAGCCTTGAGCTGGGCAAAAACAGCAACGCCGCAGCGTTTAGACCGCGGCGTTGCTGTTTCACGGGGCCAATTAAGCGATTTTGGCCAGCAACTCACGGGCCTCTTGCTGCTGCTGCGCATCGCCATCGCAAATCACTTCATTGAGAATGCTGCAGGCGCTGCCCACATTACCCTGGGCGATATAGGCCAGCGCCTTGTTCAATTTGACCAGGTTCTCCCTATTAGTGGCCAGGTGTTCCAGGTCGGTCAGCGCAGGATTTTTGATCGGCTTAAACGACTCACCGGCAAAGGCATCGACAAATTCCTCTTCGAGGATGTCGTCATGCACGCCGCTGTCCGACGGCCAGCTCGCAAAGGGGCTCAAGGCCTCTTGCGTCAATGGCACTTCACTGACCTCCGGCAATTGCTGCAGGTCGGAGCGAAACGCCGCGTCATTGGCCACCGCCGCCAACGCCGCCGCTTTACTGCGCGCAGTCGCGGCGGGTTTGAAGGGACTCAGCAAATCCCAGCTGGCGTCCAGGGACAAATCTTCCAGGTTCAGCTGAAAGTCATCCAACAACTGCGGGCTGGCAGCCTGCTCGGCCAGCACCATTTTATCCAGGGCAGACACAGCATCGTCCAAGCTAATTTCCGGCTCTGACACCAGCGCGTGGGCAAAGCGTACCCAGAGTTGATCCAGCTGGGCGGGGTCCACGCCCTGTTGCCGCAAGACCGCCTCCTCCTGGGCAAAACCTGCGCTATCGCCCAGTTCGCCAAGCACCTCCAGCATGCGCAAGCGCAACTCAGTGCGCTGCGGCTGGGCCTCAACGCCCTTGCGTAAAATACCCAATGCCTCGCTAAAACGCCCATAGGCGATATAAATATTGGCGCCTTCGAGCGGGTCGGCGGTGGTGGCGGCCGGCCGCGGCGGCAATGGCGGCAGTGACGCGGCCGGCTTGCTTGGCGGCGGGCTCTCAAGTTCCGCCGTAAGCGCGGGCTGCGACTCCTGCGTCGACAGCGCAGCCGCAGGCTCTAGTGCAGTAATCGCGGGCGGTTGGGGCTGCGGTGCACTGGCGGCTACGACGGCGGCCTGACGGCCACGGGCGCGCCAAAGGAGTGCACTCAGCAACCCCAGCAACAGACTGGTGCCGCCCAGCAACCACACCAAGAGCGATGAGTTAGAGCCATCTGTTGCCGCCAACGGGGCGGCGGTGAGCAGCCCGGCATTGGGCTTCGCGACCACCGTCAACGGCTGCGCCGGGCTGGCGGGCAGCGTTGCTGTCCGGCTTGCCGCAAGCTCGGCACGCAGCAGTTCAAGCTGCTGATCCTTACCCTGCATTTGCTCTTGCAATGCGTTCAACTGCGCCTGCAAGACCAGCATCGAGGCTTGCAGCTGGCGATTTTCCTCGGCGCGGGCAGCCAGGTCCCGCGCGACCCGTTGCTCTACCTGCGCCAGCGCCGCATCGGCACTGATGCTACTGGGCGGCGGTACGGGATTAGCCGGCACGTTGCTGGCGTTTGCCGTGTTGTTGGCCCGGGCTGTAGCGGCCTCGACGCTCGACGGCGCTGACAGATTAGTCGCTGCAACCGCAGCGCCAATACTGTCGGGCAGCAGCAGGTCGGCATCCAGCTTCAAGCGGCTGCGGTCCCCGCCCATAAAGGCTTGCGGATTTAAGTCCTGAATAGCCGTCATCAGCGCCGGCACCGATGGCTGGCCGGCGCTCGTATGCAGGCGCTGGGCAATCAACCAAAGGCTGTCCCCCGCCACCACCCGATACCGGTGGCCCTGAGTCGCAACGGGTGCTGGCTTGGCGCGCTTCGGCGGGCGCGGCTGGGCCACCCGTGGTGCTGCATAGGCCGGCACTTGCGCCACCGCGCGATAGGCAGAAGAACCAGGCGGGTCGAGCAAGACGGTGTATTCACGCAACAGCTGACCATTGGGCCGGGTCAACTCAACCACAAAGTTCAGATAGGGCTCGCGGATGGGCTTGCTTGAGGTCACCCGAATAATGCTTTGCGAGCCGTTAAACAGCGGGGTAAAGCGTAAATCATTGAGAAAGAAAATCCGCTCGACCCCCGAGCGTTGAAAATCGACTTCCGAGGCCAGTCGCACCCGCACTTCGTCGGCGCTCAAGTCGCCGACCTCCAGCAGTTGAATATCGGCCTCCAACGGCTGATTGAGCGCTGAATGCAAGCTAATAGTGCCAAGCCCCAAGGCCGGTACCAAACCCGAATACAACAGCGAACTCGAGGCCAGGCCTAACAGCAGTTTGTGCACGCGAGCCATATGACCTCCAAGGTTTATCAGCTCGAACACCGCCCTCATCCGGCGCCCCAACGTGTTTAGCTTGGTGGCAATGAGAACGACGCTAACGGCTTACCTTGCGAACAATCAACGCACAGCCAAACACGGTGACCGGCAAGTCAGCCCGAGTACAGGATAGTCCTGGTTTTACTTGCACGCACGCAGGCCAGACCGCCTCGACGCTTGGATGCGCGTCACTAAGGCCGAATAAAACTGCTTGGACAGCCGGTAGTTACTGCACACAGCGGCGCCCGCCTGACGCCTGCGCACTGACCAGCGACAACGGCGCCAGCCATGGCCGCTACCATTTCACATACTGGTCTTCGACAAAGCCCCAGAGGTTGTCGATCTGCACCGCGGGGCGCCCAAGCGGGCGCAGCACGCCGGTAAAGCGACCAAAAATCTGTTTGAAATTGCTGGCCATAATGCCCAGATTCATCCGTTCCTCATGCAGGCCATGGGCGACAAAACGCAACTCGACCTGGCCGTCAGCCGAGTTGATCGTCCAGGGCTTAAGTGGCTGATCGCGATCAAACTCAAAACGCGCGGTATCGACCTTGATCAACTCGCCATTGAGCCAATAGCAGTTCTCGGTAAAGCTGGTTTCATTCACCCCACAGGACAGGTTCAAACCCACCCGCTGGGTGCCCGCCTGCCCCGACAGACAGGCCCAGTTCCAGTGGGTTTCCGGGCGCATATAGCCGGCCGACCAGTCGTGATGAGCAAAGGCCTCGATCGCGCGCAGGTCAAAATCGCCCAGGGCGCTCTGCACCGAGCCACTGCAACGCACGCCGGCAACTTTTTGCGCGTAGACCCAGCCGTTTACCGCCGTTGGCGTGCACAGATGCATCGGCTGAAAGGCCGGTTCAGCTTCGGAAAAGCTGGCCTCGATCCGCGTGCCGTCATCCAGCTCAACCAGCAGATGTTTTTGTTTCGACGCCGCACAGTTTTCCAGCCGCAACAAATTGCGCCCCTGGCGCAGCTCGCAGATGCCGTCGTCGGGGTTTTGCGAAAAGCGGCTGCCAAAACCCAGCGGCAACTTGAACTGACGCTCGATCATCCGCCCCGAAGCCGGGTGAAACAGGTAGACAAAGCCGATCCCGGCCAAGCTCAAATTGGCCAGCGCGCAGCCGCCGATCAACTGATCACTGATCAGGCCAAAATACTGAAACTGGTGAAAACGCCGCCATTTGGCCAAGGCCCCCAACGGCTTGCCCATGGGGGAACGAAAGTCAAAGTCGCGGTAGTTGATCTGCTTGGGTGCAGTCTTGAAGATGCCGTAATGCGGTTGGCCATTGGCCTGAATCAGCTGATCCATCTGCGTGTGCTCTGGGCGAAGATAGCCGCGATGCTAGCACCGCCGGCCGGCCACGCCAGTCACCCATGGCGCCAAAGCCTGGGGCAAAATCAGCCAGAAAGCCGAGCGCTCGGCCTGCTAGCTCACCACCCGGTTACGCCCCTGGCTCTTGGCCTGATACAGCGCCTTGTCGGCCTGTTCATAGAGTTGCCCCAAGGTCCCGCCTTGCGCGGGCTGCAGGCAGGCGACGCCAATCGACAGGGTGACCACCCCGGCGGTGTCGGAGCCGGCATGGACAATGCGTAAATGCTCAAGTGCGGCGCGCAACTGCTCGGCGCGTTGATGAGCTTCGCCGAGGTTGATGTCATAGAGCAGCACCGCAAACTCCTCACCACCCAGGCGCACCGACATGTCCAAGGGCCGGCGGCCGGCACCCGCCAAGAGCTGCCCGACCTGTTGCAATGCCGCGTCACCGCCTTGATGGCCGTACCTGTCGTTGTAGAGTTTGAAGTGATCGATGTCGCAGATCAGCATGGCCAGGCTGACTTCTTCGCGTTGGGCCAAACGCCACAGACGCTCCAGCTGACGGTTAAAGCTGCGTCTGTTGTGCAAGCCGGTCAGGCTGTCATGGTCGGCCAGCACCCGCATCAAACGGCTGACCAGAAAGTGCTCGCGCGACTTGTACTCCAGCAAGTAGCAACCGACGATGCCAATCAGGTTACCGAACAGCAAAAACAGCAAATTATTCAGCAGCAACGGCGTCGAAATGCCGACCATCAGCTCAAACAACAGATAACCGCTGAGCATCAGCAGCGGGCTAATGATCGCCTCGGACAAACGCAAGCCGACCAAGAAGTAGCCGGCCATGCACACCAGCAATAGTCCTTCGTAGGGGTAATGGGGGTCGACCCGATGGGCAATGGCAATCACCGCCGAGGCGCCCAACCCCAAGGCAGAGATACAGGCAATAGACAGCGGGTTTAACAGCTGGGTGTGTTTACGCTGCACCAGCAACGCTGCGCAGACCAACAAAAACACCAACACCACGGCGCGCACGGCCAGCATCCACCAGCGCTCTTGGCTGTGAATCAGCAACTGGTCAACCGCGGCAAAGGCGCACCACAGCACGATCGCGCCGGCCAGCGCGGTGCGCTGCAACTCAAAGCGGTCGTCACGGACGAAATCCAAGTACTCCGACTCCAGTGGCGCACTGAAGCGTAAACGCCGAAAGCCCACCGCCAGTTGATCGGCGTAAGTGTTGGAACCAACGTCGTCGAGCCACTCGTGTTGTTGCGCCATCCTCAACCCTCCGCAGTGAGACCGTGCGAACTATAGCCTCAGGTTAAGAGTGCCACATTTACGCCATAGCAAAGTGCCAGTTTTCTGACTAAAACCAGCAGCCGCTGCGCCTCGTGCTTAAGCCTCAAACTCCGCCTGCAGCGCCGCACGTACGCAATACAGCACGCCGTCGCTGGTCCGCCCGCGAAACTGCTCAACCAGGGCCGACACCGCCGGCAGTTCGCCTTCGCCATCCAGGAAGGCCTCCTGAATTTCCCCGAGCAAGGCCTCGGGCAGATCCAGCGCCTGCTCCAGGCTCAGTTGCTGACGACCAATGGCCTCGGCCAGCAGGCTGTAGACGTTTTTCTCCGAGCAGTTGAGCTGGCGGGCGATCTGCGCCGGCGTCATCCCGGCACACGCCAGGCTAACCAGCTCATGGCGCAAATCCGCCACCACCCGTGGCGCCTCGGCAGTGCCCTGCAGCACCTCGAGAAAGGCCTGGCCATAACGTTCCAGCTTGCGCGCACCGACGCCGCCGACCTGGGCCATTTCACTCAGGGAGCCGGGTTTGCTGCGCAGCATTTCCAGCAAGGTGGAGTCGGGGAAAATCACATAAGGCGGCACGCCATGCTCTTGCGCCAGGTTGCGCCGCAAGGTGCGCAGCGCCTCCCACTGTTCACGTTCCTCACTGCGCACCAATTGGCTGGCATTGCTGGCGCCGCCGCTTTTAGTGCTTTGCGCAGGTTTTAAGTCACGCCGCAGTTGCAGTTGCTGCTCGCCGCGCAGCAGCGGCCGGCAGCTGTCGCTTAAGCGTAAGCCGCCATAACCTTCCAGATCCACATCGGCCAAGCCGCGGGCCACCAACTGGCGAAACAACGAACGCCACTCGCCTTCGCTGAGCGCCTTGCCCAAACCAAATACCGTGAGGTGTTGATGGCCATGGCTGCGCACTTTTTCGTTGTCGCGGCCCAACAGCAAGTCGATCAGATGACCGACGCCATAACGCTGGCCACTGCGAAAAATCGCCGACAGTGCCTGACGGGCCGGCTCGGTGGCATCCCAGGTCTGCACGCCATCGACGCAGTTGTCGCAGTGGCCGCAGGGATTCGGCATTTCTTCATCGAAATAGGCCAGCAAGGCTTGCCGGCGGCAGTGAATCTGCTCGCACAGCGCCAGCATGGCGTCCAGTTTGTGCTGCTCCAGCCGCTTGTGGCGCTCGTCGCCATCGGAGTTATTCAGCATCTGCTTGAGCATCAACACATCTTGCAGGCCGTAGGCCATCCAGGCATCGGCCGGCAAGCCATCACGCCCGGCCCGCCCGGTTTCCTGGTAATAGGCTTCCAGGGACTTGGGCAAATCCAGGTGCGCGACAAAACGCACGTTGGGCTTGTCGATGCCCATGCCAAAGGCGATGGTGGCGACCATGATCAGGCCTTCCTCATTGAGGAAGCGCTTCTGGTGATAGGCGCGCAAATCGCTCGGCAAACCGGCGTGATACGGCAGCGCAGGGAAGCCCTGGGCCGAGAGAAAGGCGGCCACCTCGTCAACTTTCTTACGCGACAGGCAATAGACGATGCCGGCATCGCCGCGCCGCTCAGTCAGAAAGCCGAGCAACTGTTTGCGCGGCTGCTCTTTTGGCACTATGCGGTAGAAAATATTCGGCCGGTCGAAGCTGGCCAAAAACCGCTCGGCGTTTTCCAGGTGCAGGCGCTGAACTATTTCTTCGCGGGTGCGCATGTCCGCCGTGGCGGTCAGGGCGATGCGCGGCACATTCGGGAACAGCTCGGCCAGTTGCCCCAGCTGCAGGTATTCCGGGCGAAAATCATGGCCCCATTGCGACACGCAGTGGGCCTCGTCGATGGCAAACAGGGCGATTTCCAGGCCCTGCAAGAACGCCAGCATGCGTGGCTGCACCAGGCGCTCGGGGGCCAGATAGAGCATCTTGATCTCGCCACGGCGAATCTTGTCGGCGATCTCGCGCTGCTCGGCAGCATTCAACGTCGAGTTCAGCGCCGCGGCCGCCACCCCCAACTCGTCGAGGGTGGAGACCTGATCGTCCATCAACGCGATCAGGGGTGAAACCACCACCGCCAGGCCTTCGCGCAGCAGCGCCGGCACCTGGAAACACAACGACTTGCCACCGCCGGTGGGCATCAGCACCAGGGCATCACCCCCCGCCGCCACACGCTCAATAATCGCCTGCTGGCGACCACGGAATTGGTCATAGCCAAAGACGTCTTTGAGAATGCGTTTAGCCTGCACCAGCATAGAAACTCCAAGTCTTAACGCAGCGCCGCATTGCTGAGCCCCGCGCAGAGCAGACAGCGCCAAGCAAAAACGCTTGAAACGGCCATAAATCGGCCATTATACGCAAGCTGAGACGGCAAAGGCCCGTGCCTATCAGACTGTGTGAAAACGTAGCGAGCGAAGGTTAGGCAAGGCAAAAACAAGCGAAAAGCGCAGTTTACGGGCTGTAAGTGAGCATTTGAGCCTGTTTTTAACGCCGCATAACCGAGCGCAGTAGTTTTGACACCGTCGGATATCACCGGCGGTTTTGCCGCCAGCGCGGCACTAGACTAGACTTGTCCTTCGCTTATTCTTTCAAGGTAGCCCCAGATGTCATTCGCTGAGCAATTGAACCGCCTGCAAGCCTTTCTCGACGCTGACGAATTGCACGATGAGGCGCTCGATTATGTGGCCGCCCACGGTTTCCTGACCGCACTGTCGATTTGCACCGAGCAACCGAGCGAGCGCGAATGGATTGACGCCTTGTTCTCCGAGCCGCCGCACTATCGCAGCGACGAAGAACGCGCGGATATCGAAGCCACCTTGATCCAGCTCAAATCCCATATCGCCCGCCAACTGGCCAGCGATGACGAGCCGGAAATCCCTTGCGAGCTGGACCTTGGCGATGAACCCGATGACTCGGACCTGCGCGGCTGGTGCATCGGCTTTATGGAAGGCGTGTTTCTGCGCGAAGCCGCCTGGTTTGAAGACGCCGAAGACGAGGTTAGCGAGCTGCTGCTGCCGATCATGGCGGTCTCCGGCCTGTTCGACGACCAGCCCGAGTTCAGCGACATCGCCCGCGATCGCAACATGATTGATGACATGGTCGAGCAGATCCCTGAACTGCTCACCGCGTTGTTCTTGCTCTGCAACGCCCCGGATGAAAAACCTGCCCTGCTGAAGCCGCGTCACCACTAAGCGCGCTAGCGCCATGCCCAGCTTGCGCATACATCCCCATGCGGGCGTTCGCTACGCGTTGTTGCTGCTGGGCTGGTTGAGCGTAGTGTTGGGCGTAATCGGCATATTTCTGCCGCTACTCCCGACCACACCCTTCCTGCTCCTGGCCGCCGCCTGTTTTATGCGCAGCTCGGCACGCTTCTATCACTGGCTGGTGCAGCACTCGCGGCTTGGCCCCTGGATTCACGCTTACCTGGATGGCCGCGGGATACCGCGGCGCGCCAAAATCTACGCAATCAGCTTGATGTGGTCGAGCATCGCCCTCTCCTGCTACCTGGTTCCGCTTATCTGGGCCCGAGCATTTATGCTGATGAGTGCAATACTGGTAACGCTGTACATACTGCGGCAAAAAACCCTGCCCGCGCGTACCGCCCCTCAATAACCCCCTGGCATATGAGCCATGAATGCAGACGTGCATACGCGAATAAGTAGCCCAGCGAGGTATTGCCGCGCACGCACCGGGCTCAGGCCCGCGCTGCTGGCTTGCCTGCTGGCTTGCGTCGCCATCAGCTATGCCGACTGGAATTTCGACCTGATTATCCGCAACGCCGAAAAACGCTATGGCAACATTGGCAGTGCCAAAGCTCGCATTGAAGAATGGGACAGGCTGATCAACAGCAGCCTCAATGTTGAGGAAAACGAGAAACTCAAGGTCGTTAACCGCTTCTTTAATCGGCAGTTGCGCTTTGTCGATGACAGCCAGAACTGGCGGCAAAACGATTACTGGGCCACCCCCATCGAAGCCTTGGTCAAAGGCGCCGGGGACTGCGAAGACTACGCCATCGGCAAATACTTCACGTTGCGCCGCTTGGGCGTGCCCAGCGAAAAACTGCGCATTACTTACGTCAAAGCACTCACCTACAACCAGGCACACATGGTGCTGACCTACTACAGCAATCCCAGCGCCATACCCTTGGTGCTCGACAATCTGGTTGGCGAAATTCGTCCGGCCTCGCAACGCAAAGACCTGTTACCGGTATACGCCTTCAATGCCGAGGGCCTGTACTTGCCGGGCGCGGCCGGCGGCAAACGCGCCAGTGACAGCAAGAAGCTCTCACGCTGGCAAGACCTACTGAAAAAAATGCGCGAAGAAGGCTTCGCCATTGGCGAGGGTTAGGAGAATCCAATGTCATTACTCAAACAATTGTTCCTGGCGATCTGCCTGTTTTTACTGGTGGCCTTTACCGGCAGCTTCATTGCCGGCGTCGAAAGCTCCCGCGAGCAGTTAATCAGTCAGTTGCGCTCCCACGCGCAAGACGCCGCCACCGCACTGGGGCTGTCGATGACCCCGCACGTTGACGACCCGGCGATGCTCGAACTGATGGTCAGTTCAGTGTTTGACAGCGGCTACTTCGCCAGCATTCGGGTGCTGCGCATCCCCGACGGTGAGGTGATAGTTGAACGCAGCAATACCCAAGCCAGCGATCAGCAAGTACCCGAATGGTTCGTCAAACTGGTCGATCTGCGCGCCCAAGGTGGCGATGCCCTGATCATGCGCGGCTGGGAGCAAGCGGCGCGGGTCGAAGTCATGAGCCATCCGCAGTTTGCCTTGGCCAAACTGTGGGACAGCGCCATTGCCAGCCTGGTCTGGCTGCTGATCTGCGGCCTGGTGAGCGCCATCCTTGGTGGCTGGCTGTTGCGCACCCAATTGCGACCGCTGGACAACATGGTCCATCAAGCCGAAGCCATTACTCGCCGGGAGTTTCTCACCACCCCGCATATCCCCCGCACTCCAGAGCTCAAGCGGGTGGTACTGGCGATGAACCAGATGGTCGAAAAACTCAAAACCTTGTTTGCCGAAGAAGCCTCGCGCAGTGAAAAACTGCGCGCCGAAGCCTATCAAGACAGCCTCACCGGTCTGGCCAACCGTCGCCTGTTTGAGATTCATCTGGCCGACCACCTGACTGAAAACGATCAGCATGCCGAAGGCTACCTGCTGCTGTTACGACTGAATGACTTGGGCGGCCTCAACCAGCGTCTCGGTGGGCAACACACCGACGCACTCATCAGCGCCATAGGAGACTACCTCAAGCGCCTCCAACTGCAGCACGGCAACGCGCACTGGCTGGCCTCACGCAACCGTGGCGGCGAATTTTCACTGCTCGCACCGGGACTTGCCCGCGAAGACGCCGACCTGTTGGCGAGCGAGTTGTGCGAAGGCTTAGAGAACCTGCGCCAAACCGGCGCCTCGGACTGTACGCCAGTGGCCCACCTGGGCTTGGCGGCCTTCAAACAAGGCGAAACCGTCGCCAGCGTATTTGGCCGCGCCGACCAGGCGTTGGCCCAGGCCGAAAGCAATCCGAGCGCACCCTGGGCGCGCGTGGATGACTTCGAGACAGTGCCCAGCCAAGGCCTGCGCGACTGGCGCGGCTGGATCGATGAGGCGCTCACTCAAGGCCAGTTGCAGTTGTATTTCCAGCCGGTGGTGCAATGCGCCGACACCGCGATTGTGCTGCACAGCAAGGTCTTGGCACGCCTACTCGACCCACAAGGCGAAGCCATTGCCGCCGGGCGCTTCCTGCCCTGGATCGAGCGCCTCGGCTGGACTGCGCGGTTTGACCTGGCGATGCTCGAACACAGCCTGGCACACCTCAATCTGCACCCCCGGCCACTGGCGCTGAGCCTGTCGGCGGCGACCCTGCGCGAACCTTTGAGCCTGGCGCGCATGCTCGCGCTGCTTAAAGCCCATCCACAACAGGCACCGCTATTAACCCTCGAAGTGGATGAACGACATCTGCCGCCAGCCGCCGAACTTGAGCGCATCAGCCAAGCCATACGCGACACCGGCTACCCGCTTGGTCTGCAGCATTTTGGCGGACGTTTCAGCCTGATCGGCAACCTGACCCATTTGGGGCTGGCCTACCTGAAAATCGACGGCAGCTATATTCGCGCCATCGACCAAGAGAGCGACAAGCGCCTGTTTATCGAGGCCATTTACCGCGCCACCAACAGCATCGACCTGCCCTTGATGGCGGAAATGGTCGAAACCGCAGGTGAATTGAAAACCCTCAAAGAGCTGGGCATCTATGCGGCGATGGGACGCTTGATTGGTGCACCGGCGCCTTGGCGGGAGTAATCGAGCGGGGGCTGTCAGCGCACCACTGCCAGCTCAAAACCGCCGACCTCGGCATGCTGGTGAATCTGCATGCCGGCCTCATCCAAGGCCAAATCCTGCAGCGGGCGCTTGAAGGGTTTGTTATCCAGGGTTTGTAGCTGACGGTCCTCGCTGGTGGTTAACAGCAACACGTAGCGCTCACCCTGCATGGCATTGACCGGGACAGTGCCCTCGATAAAGGCATAGCGATACCAGGTCTCGGCATGCAGTTGATAGACCGCATCGCTGACCAAGCGGGTTGGGTGCTTACGCTCATCCAGAAACAGCAGCGAGGGGTACACCACCTGCTTGTTGGCAAAGCTGCGCACCCGCAAACCATAGGCACGCTGCGAGCTGGGCAACTTCAGCGCGGCGTAATAGCTGCGACCCATCGGGAAATCAAAGCTCGGCGACAGGCCGTTGAGCTCCTGATAACGCGGCTCATCCGCCGACAGCTCAGTGAAAGCACCATCCGCCAACTGCACGCAGCAGCTGTCTTGCAAACTCTGATATAGCCCGGCGCTTTTCTCTTTGCTGCCCTCCAGCAAAGCCAGCATCGCTGGAGTCATCTGGCCATCGAGTCCCGGCAGCTCTGCCGCCGGCTTATTAAACTCAACCTGACGACCTTCGGTGTATTTGATGTTGCTGGCCTGGGCGCCGCTGCGCAGACCATCGGCGCGCTGCTCGGCGGAGATCAGCGAGTTATGCAGGCGTCCCTGCTCATCGGTCCAGGTGTAATACGGATTGCCGTTTTCGCTGCGCACAAAGCCCTTATCTTCAAAAGCTTCGGCATCGATGTAATCACTGGAATGTTGGCCATTGGGCAGGGTCAGATTCTTTTGTCCATCCAGCTGCTGAGCGCCGGCATAAAAGCTGCTTTGCATAGTGCCGCCGGCATCGACCCAGGTGAAATAGCGCCGCTTGCTTTCGTTACTGCCGGCACTGCCTGGCCAGTTGTTCTGAGCCTGATCGGCCAGCCGGGACTGATCGCTTTGCGTGATACGGCGCTCGGCGGAGCGCTGCTGCGAGCCGTAACCACTGTCGACAAAGGTGTTGTGCACGCGGCCAAGATCATCAACCCAGGTCAAATATCGACCATTACTGGCCTGTGCATCGAGGGCCACAAGCAAGCCAAGACTGATGATTAACCGCTGCATAAACGCTAAAAACTCGTGGTGTAGGTGAGCGCCAAGATATAGGCCTTCACCGTGGTTTCAATATCCAAGTCGGAATACGGGTTGTAGACGATGCTGTCGATACCCGAACAGTTAGCATTGCAACTGGAGCCGGCGGGGATGTTCTGCTTGCTGACTAAATAATTGAAGCCCACATCTATCACCGTGTCTTGATCCCAGCGATAACCCAAGCCGAGCCCGTAAAGCTGCGCATCACCGAGGGGCACCAAGGCATCGGCTTTATTACCGGGAACCGCCGAAGGTCGCGGCTCGTAACCGGCGCGCAGGCTCAGGCGATCATTAACATCATATTGCACGCCAAGCGCCCAACTCCAGACCGACTCATAGCCCCGATCCAGGGTGATGGAGGTGGCCGTGGCATTTTCCGGCGAGAAGATACTGGCAATCTTTAGCATGTCCAACTGCCGATCGAAATTCAGCTCAAACTTTTCCCAAGCAGCATAATCGGTCCACTTAACGTCAACATTGAACTGCCATTTAGTGGCCGGCTTTAGTTTTATCCCGGTGGAAAAATGCTGCGGGTAGGTCAGGTCCATCGACACATTACCGGTTTCTTTATCCACCCCATCCGGGGTGATGCTATTGAAAATAGCCCCGACTAACGAGCTGTCCAAACCTCGCCAAAAACCCTGCCAGTTTTGCGAGTAGTCCACGGTGTACTGACCCTGCAAATGCATCTTGGCCTCACTCTGGTACACCGCGCCCCAGGCGAACCAGTCGGTCGGTTCCCACAACACGCCCAGGTTCCAGGTCGGCGATAGGGTCTGCTGCATATCGATATCGAGATTGGCCAAATCGGTAAAAGGCCCAAACTCACCGCCGCAGACATTCAATAAAATATCGAAGGGATTGCCCTCGATACCACAGAGTACTTCCTGGGTTTGACCAATGGCCCCGGTCAACAAGTTGGGCGCCCGAAAATCCTGATTAAGCGCCAGCGCCTGGTCGGAGAAGTTGATCGACAGCCCCAACGACAGCTCGTCATTCAACTGATAACCCACCGCCGGCGAGAAGTAGGTCAGCCGCTGCATGACCACCTCTTTGCCTTGATAGCGCCCCGGGTCATCGTCGTCGCGCACAAAGCCCAAGGCTTGCGGGGTATAAACGTCGGTCGCGAAGGTCAGCTTTGAGCCCGGCGGATTGATCGACAGGCCCGCCAACGGCATAAACAGCAACGGTACTTCCGTGGCCCCGCCCAAGCCCGGCAGGTACACCGCCGGCGTGGTGGTTCGACTGGACGAGTTGGCCACCGGGTCGTTGTCCGCACCTAGAAACTTGCTGCCGTAGTTGGCCGGCGCATCAAAATCCGCCCGAATATCCATCACCCCGGTGATGAACTTGAGCGTGGTTTGCCGGCCTTTGAGCTTGGTCAGCGCCGCCGGGTTGTAATGCACGGCATCGATACCGCTGTAATCGGCGGTAATGGCATTACCCATCGCCATGGCTTTGGGGTTGCCGATGGTCAGGTTTTGCGCCAATTGGGCCTGCGCAGTGGCGCTCACCAGCAAAGCGGCGCCCGCTATCGCGCGCTTGAGCGGCGAAATTCGCATCATCATGAGGTACTCGCTCGCAGGTTATTGGGCCTTGAGGCCCTTGATATCCAAGGGCATCGAGACCCCGAGGAGCACATCCGGCGAGTCTTCGGTCATGCCGAAACCGGCGTTGACGTTGACGATGTAATCCGGCGAAGTTCGCAAACCCAGCGAGAAGTTCATGATGGCGCTGGTCTGCTCGGTGCCGTCGACCTCTTCCCCGGCAAAGGTGTAGGTGGGTTTAAGGGTGTAGGCCATTTGATAGGAGGTCGACAGCGACACGTCATACGACAGTGCATAGGCAAAACCCATGCTGTAGGAGACCGTCGAACCGGGCTCGACTTTCTCCAGCAAGCGCCCACCGCGCACCTGATTTACATCGTCCACCGGCAGGTTGTAGGTGTAACCGAGCGAGCCAAACAGCACCACCGGGTCTATCACGTAAGACAGGTTGGCACCGCCACCCAGGCTGTAATAACCGCTGCCCGTGGACAGCGCCGTATCGGGGTTGATGTCATACGGACTCTGTCCGGTTGGCAAGCCCAAGGTGGCATACAGGGTGGTGGCCGGACGGCCACGCACCGACGGCCAAGGCTGCCAGCGCAAGCTGGTAGAAATATCGCCAAGGCTATAGGTATCAATGCTGCGCTCGGTGTCGTAGGCGGCCACAAAGGGCAGCCGAATACTGAAGGTCAGGTTGTCCCAGACGCCGTAGTCAAAGGTAAAGGAGTTGGTAAAGGTATGCTGCGCCTCGCTTTGCGCCGCCACACTGACAATGTTGTTGTTGGCGCGGAAGGTCTGAATTTGCGTATCACGCATTAACGAATAATCAAAACCATAGGTCAGCGTGCGCTCACCTTTTTTCAGCAAGGTGTAGCTCTGTTCAGAGGCGGAAAACACTTGCTCAAGCGCTTTGGCACTGTCGGCGTCGTCTTCTTTTTTGCTCAGCGCATCGCGAGCTTGTTCAACCGCTGGCTCATCTGCCCATACCAGCCCAGCAGATAACAGCGCCAGCAGGCCAAGCCATGCTCCTCCCCAAACTTTCATGCCACATCCCCACTTATTTGTTTTTATAGTTTTTTATGCCGCACGTTACTTGCGTCGCAGGTAGCGAATATCACCTTCAGAGCCGAGTTCATCGACATGATTGGAGGTGAGCTTGCCGATCTGCGGAAACTCGCGAAACGCCAACAGGCTGATGGTTTGATCATCGATGATGCGCAAATCATGGTCGCTCAACGCCAAGGCATTCTTCGGTTCCTGACCGCTGGGGAAGATGACAAACACCACATTGCCATCCCAGATCGCCTCGAACCTTGTGCGGGTAAAACTGATATTGCCCAGCGCCGGATCGGCCACGAAGACGTGATCGTTGTAGACGTCGCGCACCACCACGAAGTGCTTGAACCCGGCGTACACAATGGGCACTAACGCTGGGTGTTCAAGCTCATCCAGGTCGGCCATGCTGGCTTTGAAACCACCACTTTTGTAGCCCAACTGCCCGACGTAACGTTTCATATCGAGCAGTGAAAAACCGCGGCGGGCGGCAATCTTGTCGGCCTCGCCATACTGCAACATGCCCTCCATCACCTGACGCTCTTGCAAGTTGCGGCCAAGGTAATAGTCAAGCAAGGTGGTCAAGGCGCCCGAGCCACAGCTGTAGTCGTACGCCTGGTGAATAACGTTGCGAAACTGCGAAACGCTCTTCGGCTCCAACACCACCGATTCGCGTAATGGGCCATTGGGCACCAATGATTGAGTGAGATTGACCGTCCCGGCAGCAGGGGTTTTGGTATCCACTGCTTCGGTAAAACCGAACAGCGCAATCAGGCTACCCAAAAGAATCTCAATCATTGACTCAACAGACTCCACTTATGCTCAAAAAAAAGCCTTACCGACCTAGGCCGATAAGGCTTTTGCAGACTCAACTAACAGCGTTGAATCAATGACCCCAAACTTTGATGGTGGTGCCAGACATGTTCAGATCAGAAATAGCCAGGGAGCCGATGCTGGCTGCGCCAGTGGTAGCGCCGTTGGCATAAGTACCACCAACATAGATACCACCAACAGTAACAGTGCCGGTCATCGCAGGCAGAGCGATGGCCAGTTGCTGGGTGCTAGTGCCGCCGATATCAGTGGTCACTACGTCAATTTTCAACGGTGCGGCATCGGAGATAGTGAAACCGGTGAAGCCGATGTTGGTCAGGTTCAAGCTACCACCACCCACATCACCGTCGGTGTATTTAACGTTACCAACGGAACCCGCGAAGTTACCGGAAATGCTGATGCCGTCTTGGCCGGTTACTGAGGAAAGAGCCGAGTCATCCATCGAAGTCATGCTGGCTTGAGCCATGAACGGAGCGGCGAGTACGGCAGCAGCGAAAGCGATTTGTTTGAAGCTTTTCATTATTTTTCTCTCCAATGGTCACAGGTAGGTTGCCCCCACGGGCACTGTTAGCAACTCCTTGCTGCAAACAGCTGGACCGCTTGCGCCAATCTCCCAGTGAGTCGTTACTTCCTAGTCACGACCCGTTTGGATGTATACAGCGCAAGCTTGTTGTCCTGGCCCTCAAGTTACTGGCAGTGCCCCCGACTGCCAGCCCATCCAAGGGATGGAGCAAAGCTTGCGAACAAAACCCTGCGTGCCTCAGGCCTCATTGAGCAGGCCCATGCTTTTACCTTTGAGTACCGCCTGGGTGCGGCTGCGCACGCCCAGCTTGGCGAACAGGTTATGCAGGTGCCACTTGATGGTGGCCTCTGACAGATGCACGGCCTGGGCAATATCGCGATTCGACAAACCAGCCGCCACGAAGCGTAAAATTTCCTGCTCGCGATGGCTAACATCATGATTTTCATCGAAATTATCTGGATTTACGGCCAGCCTGCGACACTGTTCACGCAAGGTTTCCGCCACCCCCAGCCAAGCACCAGCGCGCTTGGCATCGTTTGCCGACCAGGCGTCCCAGAGCGGTAACAGCCACAAGGCATCATCCTGAAACAAGCGCCGGTAACCGCACGCCCAAGCCTCTTCCAAGGTAGTTTGGAATAAGGCAAAGGCCTTTTCGCCGTTACCTTTGCGCCAATGCGCTACCGAGAGTAACAACGACACGCGCAGCCGCCGGTCACGTTGATGCTCATCCAAAGGCTTCAGCAGGCAGGCTTCGAGAACCGCCTGGGCTTTGTCGGCGCGCCGCTCGCTCAAGGCCAGGCGCGCTTGCGTCAAAGCCAAGGCAATCTGCGCATCCGGGTGACGCCCGACGGGCAAAACCTCCAGATGACGCTGCAACTGCAAGCAAATGCGCTCCGCCTCATTGGGCCGGCGCAACCAGAGTAAAAATTGCACTTTGCAGCTCATGGCGAAGGCAAACACCCGCTCGTAGCCCGGACGCTGCAAACCAGCCAGCCATTCGTCGAGCTGGATCAAGGCCTGCTCCGCTTCACCGGCATAAAACTGTGCTTTGACCATCACCAGCTGCCCCCGACTGATTAACTCAATCGGGGTGGCGACATCGCGCCAGGTGGTGGCCAGGGGCAGCTCGGCCAAAATGGCAGCGTGGCGGTCTTGCTCGTAAAGGATATCGGCATAGGCCAACACCAAGGGGCCACCGACCCGGCTGCGCCGGCCAAATACCCGCTCAACCCGGCCACGCGCGGCCTCAGCCTGGGCACGGCCACGCTCAAGATCGCCACGCTCTTTGCAAATCAACACTTCCAGCAGGCTGATCATGACCTGCAGGTATTCGCTGTCCGACTGCAGCAAGTTTTCCCGCGCCGCGCTGATCGACTTTTGCGCTTCGGCAAAGTTGTTCAGCAAGGCATAAGCCGCCGCCTGAATGCAGTTCATGCTGGCCCGAAAGATCGGCTGATCGGCCGGCACCATGCTCAGCCATTGGCGACAGACTTTTAAGCAGTTTTCCAGTTTGTCTTGGTACAGCAGCACCAGTGCTTTAAGCAGTTGCGCGGCCACCAGCAGCTCCGCCAAGCCGAAGTGCATGGCCTTGCCACGCCCTTGCATCAAGCGCGTGCTGACCTCTTCAATCAGCGCTTCGGCCTCGGCAAATTTTTGCTCAAAGGCCAACTGCCAGGCATAAAAAATCTGAAACACCGGATGCTCACGGACCACCTCGGCGGGCACCTGATTAATCATGCTCAGCACATCGTAGACACGGTTACCGGCGATCAAGCGCGAACCCTGGCGCTCCAACAACTCGGCGGCAAAACTGTAGTCGCGGGCCCGTAGCGCGTACTTGATCGCTCGATCCGGCAGATCGCGCGCCTCGCACCAACGCGCGGCCGCATGGCGTAACGCCGAGGAATCCCCGCGCTTGGCCAGGCGCCCCTGCAGGTACTCGGCGAACAGATGGTGGTAGCGAAACCACTCACCCTGCTCATCCAAACTGATGATGAATAACTGCTCACTCTGCAAACGCATCAGCATGCTTAATGCATCGCGCCGCCCCGTCAGGGCATTGCATAGCTCGGCGCAAAACTCATCCAGCACCGAGGTCTGATCGAGAAACAACTGCAGATCATCGGGCAAACTATTGAGTACGTCTTCGGCCAAGTAATCGGCAATATTGCGCTCAGTGCCGCACAGCCCGGCGATAAACGCCTGGCGATCGGCATGCCGGCTCAAGGCCAACGCCGTCAGGTGCAAGGCAGTAATCCAGCCTTCGGTGCGCTGCTGAATCAGCTTCAGTTCAGCAGCGCTCAGCTCGATTTTTTTAATCTGGCGAAAATAAAGCTCGGTTTCCTCCACACTCAAGCGCAGGTCTTCTGCCTGTATGCACAGCACCGCATATTCGGCACTGAAAAATTGCGGTTTGTAGCGACTACTGATGATCAAATGAATATTCGCCGGTAACTGCTCAAGCAGATAACGGGCGGCCTGACCCGCAGCGGGATGGCGGATCAAATGATAGTCATCGATGATCAAATACAGCTCGTCCGCCAAGCGTTTTAGATCGACCACAAAGGCATCGATCAGCGCTTCAACCGGCCAGCTGACATCGCCGGGCACCATGCCATTGAGGCTGCAGGCAAAACCTGGCGTCACCTCGGCAATCGCCGCGCCCAGATATTGCAACAAGCGCTGCGGTTCGCTGTCGGACTCATCGCACGACAACCAGGCGACCCGCGCGCCCTCTTGTTGCAAGCGCTGCCGATAAAGGCTCAACACGGTACTTTTGCCGAAGCCGGCGGGCGCGCTCAACAGCAACAAACGCTGCTGACGTGCCGCCAGCAGCCGCTCAATCAAGAGGCGCCGTTCCAGCAACGCCGGATCCTCGGCGTCGGCCGGAAACAACTTGGTGCGCAACAGCGGCGGTGTAGGTGTGGCTGGCGACAATGGCTGATTCATGATTCAAGCAAACTCAACTCGCGGACACGGCGGATAGCCTGGGTGCGATTTCGCACCTTAAGCTTTTCGTAAATGTTATGCAGATGCCATTTAACGGTGCCCAAGGCCAGCGACAGTTGCTGACCGATTTCATCGTTGGACAGCCCTTTGGCGGCCAGACACACCACTTCACGTTCACGCTCAGTGAGCGCCTCTTCCAGCACCTCAGCCGATTTACGCAAGCTCTGCCCCGGCCACAATGCCAGCACACTGCGGATAAACCCCTGCAAGGCCGGTTGGCGTTCGGCCGACTCCAACTGCACCAGCAATTGTCGAATCGCCTCGCCTTCCTCAATGAACAAACTGCGCAACCCTTCACGTTCGGCGCTCAACAAACACTGCTGCAGCAAGCTTTGGCCGCGCTCCTGATAACCCAGACGCTGATAACTCAACGCCGCCAGCAGATCCAGCCGCAGACGTTGCAAGCCATGCCAGTTCGGCTGTAACAGGGCGCGGGCCTGGGTGATTTCGTGCAGTGCCTCGCTGTAATTACCGCGGGCCTGCTGCAAGCGAATCCGACTGATGCTCAGCACCCAGAGCACCGGATTAAAACCGGCCGGTTGATACTGCTCGGCGCGCTTGGCCCATTCAAAACTCTGCAAACGTTGCTCGGCACGCTTGATTCTATCGGTCGCCGGCTCTTGCAAGATCAAGGCAATCTCATCGCCCACCGCCTGCGCATAAAAACGCCAGGACTGGTTACGGGCGGCCAGATTCTGCATCAGCGCCAGGTTGGCCATGGCTTCCTTGGGCTTGTCTTGCATGCGCTGGGTACGGGCCAAACAGAGCATGGCCTGGGCATACAGATCAATCGGATTGATCACATCAACGGTGGCCAAGGCCCACTTGAGTTTGTCTTCCAGACCTTCAAGCTGACCTTGCTGATAGGCAATCAATGCCTCGCAAATGGCCGGCAACGCCAGCGCCCGCGACTTCTCGCCAAACCAGGGCAAAACCCGCGTGCGCAACTGGGCGAACAGCAGTTGCGCCTGCTTGACCTGCCCCTGCTCCAAGGCCATAAAAATCTCGACATTGACCAGCTGCATATCGAGGTAGCGGCCCTCGAGAAAATGATTGCGCTGCTGCGCCAAGGCCAACAACCGCCTCGCATGCTCGGGCTGGATCAGCACCACATGGGCCAGCGCGCCGACGAGCAAGATCGCCACTTCCAAAAACGCACTGTGCTGACCTAATTGCGGCTCAATCTTGCGCGCCAAGTTGACACAGGCTTGCAGGTCATCTTTTTGCAGCGCCAGCACCGCCTTGACCGCCAATACCGCCAGGTAATTGTCGGTCACCTGGGTATCGGTTTTGCCACTCTCGAAGCGCGCCAATAGCGCATCCAGCATGCCGTTGGCTTGCGGCAATGCCAGCTCCGCGGCTTTGTCCCAGACCTCGGCCAAGACCAAAATCGGAAAGCGCTCGGCAATCGCATCCGGCACCTGTTTACGCCAACGGTAAATCTGGTTGAGCTGACCGCGATTGATCATCTCCAGACCACAGGCATCCACCAGGGCGGCGAGCATTTCCGGGTCTTCGGCCAGGCCCGCGTGCTCGATGGCCAAGTCCTGCATATGGTGATTGGTAAACCACAGGCTGGCATTGAAATGCAGTTGCTTGAACCGCTCTGGATCGCGGCCTTTAAGCCGTGCTTGGAGAAACTCGGCAAACACGTTGTGAAAGCGGTACCACTGCCGCTCACGGTCCAGGGGCAGTAAAAACAACTGCATGACTTCCAGGCTTTCCAGCAATTGCTGGCCGTCCTGGCGACCGGTCAGGGCGCTGGCCAAATCGCCACTCAGTTGGCGAGCCACGCTCAGCGCCAACAAGGCTTCCTGCAAGTTCAGCGGCAACCGCTCAAACACCGAGCAGAGCAAATACTCGCCCACTGCCACTTGGTCCGCGCCAATATCGGGCATCTGCGCACCGGCCGGCGGCTGATTACGCAACCATAGGCTGGCCAAATGCACACCGACCATCCAGCCTTCGGTATGCCGGTGCAGTTCGGCTAACGCCTGCGCATTGATCTGCAGACCCAAGCGGCCCAGGTAGTCACCGGTTTGATCCAGGCTTAAGCGCAACTCATTCGGACCGATCTCCAGCAACAGGCCTTTGGCGCGCCAGGTGGCCAGGCTCAACGGCGGCTGCGAGCGACTGCCGAGCGCCAAGGTGAAGCCGTTTGGAGCCAGACGCACCAGGCGATTCAAGGCACTGTATAGCTCTGGATCGCGCAACAGATGCAGATCATCCAGCACCAGCAGCAACGGCTGAGTGGCTTGCGCAAGATCCACCAAGAGACTTTCCATAACCGCGGCAACCGGCACGCGCATGGTGTTTTGCAGGTAACCCAGGGCATCCTGACCAACGCCCGGCAGGGCGCTGCTTAGCGCCTCGATTAATTGGCTATAAAAGCGCGACGGATCATCGTCCTCGCTGGCCAAGGAAAACCAAGCCACCAGACTGCCCTGGCTCTGACGCTGCCGAGCCAAGAGTGCTAAGGCGGTGGTTTTACCAAAGCCGGCGGGCGCGCAAAACAGCAGCACGCGCGCATTTGGCTGGCTGGCAAATACGTCCAGAACCTGCGGCTGAGTCAGTGCATCGGCAGGAATTTGCGGTGGTGTTAGTCTGGAGCGCCATAAGCTATCGGCAGCGGGTTGTTCAACAGCACCCATGGCCAGAATCCCTTGTTAGTTATGATTGTTGTATGAGGCTTTAGCCTCTGGGGATGACGCATACTAATCAGAGCCGACCCTCCAAGTAAACACACGCGACAGCTCTAGGATGAAGCGTTGCGGCGCACTACAATCACCGTCCCTCACCTGATCAACCTGTATGCCTACTTGCTCTGTACACCCACTGCCCTACTGCCCGGACCCCGCCGAATACTTTGCGCGCATCCATCATGCACCGGGGGCGGTGCTGCTCGATGCTGGCAGACCAGTGGCCACTCGAGCACGCTACGACATTCTTAGCGCCTGGCCATTGGCAGAGTTGGCAGCGTTCCATGACGAATCAGCCAACGATTTTCTGCAGCGTCTGCGGCAAAGCCTGAATAACCTGGGTCACGCCCAGGCGCCCAGCGAGTGCCCGCTGCCTTTTGTTGGCGGTCTATTGGGTTACCTGGGCTATGACTTCGGGCGACGGATCGAGCAGCTGCCCACTCGCGCCGTGGATGACCTGGCCCTCGCCGATGCGCAGTTTGGCCTGTATGCCTGGGCGCTGATCAGCGATCACCAGCGGCAAACCAGCCAGCTAGTCTTTCACCCCGCGCTGGCTGGTGCGGAACGACTGCGCCTGCAGCAACTGTTCAGTCAGCCGGCGCCAAGCTCCAATGGAGCCTTTGTGCTGCACGGCAGATTCACTGCCGACATCGATATCCCGCAGTACCAGCAAGCCATCGAGCGCATCCAGGCTTATATCCTCGCCGGCGACTGTTATCAGGTGAACTTTGCCCAGCGCTTTCGCGCCGCCTGCCAAGGCGACCCGTGGACGGCCTATTGCGCCTTGCGGGCAGCCTGCCCGACGCCCTTTGCCGGCTACCTGCGGCTGGGCCATGAAGCGGCCATCCTCAGCCTGTCGCCGGAGCGGTTTTTGCGCCTGAGCCAGGGCCAAGTCGAAACCCGGCCAATCAAAGGCACCCGGCCGCGCAACAGTGATCCAGTGGAGGATGCCGCCATGGCCAGTGAGTTATTGAGCAGCGCCAAGGATCGCGCCGAAAACCTGATGATCGTCGACCTGCTGCGCAATGACTTGAGCCGCAACTGCAGCATCGGCAGCGTGCGCGTGCCGGAACTTTTTGCGTTGGAAAGCTACCCCAACGTGCATCACCTGGTCAGCAGTGTGACCGGCCAACTGGACGCCGGCCGCGATGCGTTCGATCTGATCAATGGCAGCTTCCCCGGCGGCTCGATCACCGGCGCACCGAAAATTCGCGCCATGCAAATCATTGACGAACTGGAACCGACCCGCCGCGCACTCTATTGCGGCTCGCTGCTGTACCTGGACGTACGCGGCGAGATGGACAGTTCCATCGCCATTCGCAGCCTGCTGGTCAAGGATGGGCAAATCAGTTGCTGGGGCGGTGGCGGCATAGTCGCCGACTCTGACTGGCAGGCCGAATATGCCGAGTCGATCACCAAGGTCGCGATCTTGCTGGAAACCCTGGAAAAGCTTTAGCAGGCCGTTGAAAAACTACCTGCGTTGCCGATACGGCGCTAAAAACAGGCTCAAAATGCTCATTTACAGCACGTAAACTCCGCTTTTTCGCCTGTTTTTGCCTTATCTCGGCTGCCTCGCCTGCATTTTTCAACGGCCTGTTAGCGCTGAAACGCCAAGGCCCGCAACAGCGGGCCTTGGCGAGAGCAGTAATTCTTACAAACTCAGATCACGCACCGAGGCTTTGAGAAATTCAAGTTTCAGATCGGCATAGTTGTGCACCGCCGGGAACTGCGGGAACTCGCGGATCACGTTTTCCGGAGCATGGAACAAGATCCCGGCATGGGCTTCGGACAACATGGTGGTGTCGTTATAGGAGTCGCCGGCGGCAATCACCCGGTAATACAGGCTCTTAAACGCAATCACCGACTGGCGCTTAGGGTCCTTCTGGCGCAACTGATAGCCGACCACCCGATCGGTCTCATCGGTGATCAACTTGTGGCAGAGCAAGGCCGGGAAGCCCAACTGCCGCATCAACGGCTGGGAGAACTCGTAGAAGGTGTCGGAGAGAATCACCACCTGAAAGCGCTCACGCAACCAGTCGACAAACTCCACCGCGCCGTCCAGCGGCTTCAGGGTGGCGATCACTTCTTGAATATCCGCCAGCTTTAGACCGTGCTCATCGAGGATGCGCAAACGCTGCTGCATCAGCACGTCGTAATCGGGAATATCCCGAGTGGTGGCTTTCAGCGACTCGATGCCGGTTTTTTCCGCGAAGGCAATCCAGATTTCTGGAACCAACACGCCTTCTAGGTCGAGACAGGCAATTTCCACGGGTTACTTCCTCGTTGGCGATAAAATTAGGCGGCACTTTAGCCGCTCACCCGCCGGGGTGCAACGCAGGCCTTATACCCAAAACAAAGCGCTGCGTAGGTCTTTGTTATTTAGACGCATATCCGGTTTTTGCTACCATCGGCAACACAGAGCACCAAGCGCCATTAAAACTAGGAAACCGCCTGATGAACCAGCCTTTTGACGTCGCCGAACTGGCCGCGGCTTACGCCAGCAAATCCCCCCAAGAAATCCTCAAGCTGGCCTTTGCCCATTTTGGCGATGAGCTATGGATTTCCTTCAGCGGCGCCGAAGACGTGGTGCTGGTGGACATGGCCTGGAAGCTGAACAAGAACGTCAAAGTCTTCAGCCTCGACACCGGTCGCCTGCATCCGGAAACCTATCGTTTTATCGAGCAGGTGCGCGAGCACTACGGCATCAGCATCGAACTGCTGTCCCCGGACGCCGCCGCAGTCGAGGCGCTGGTCAAGGAGAAAGGCCTGTTCAGCTTCTACAAAGACGGCCACGGCGAATGCTGTGGCGTGCGCAAAATCGCCCCATTGCGGCGCAAGCTCAGCACAGTACGGGCCTGGGCCACCGGCCAGCGCCGTGACCAGAGCCCCGGCACTCGCAGCCAGGTGGCGGCACTGGAAATTGACACAGCCTTCTCCAGCGCCGATAAGCCGCTGTACAAATTCAACCCCCTGGCAAATATGACCAGCGAGGAAGTCTGGGGCTATATCCGCATGCTGGAACTGCCTTACAACAGCCTGCATGAACGCGGTTTTATCAGCATCGGCTGCGAGCCTTGCACCCGCCCCGTTTTGCCCAATCAGCACGAGCGCGAAGGCCGCTGGTGGTGGGAAGAAGCCACGCAAAAAGAATGCGGTTTGCATGCCGGCAATCTGATTGCCAAAAGCTAAAGCTAAGCGCTGAAATGAAAAAGCCCGGCTGCAGATTGTCTCTGCAGCCGGGCTTTTTAGTGTGCTAAGCGTTAAAAAGTCGGCAATTGCACATTGGCAAACAGCTCGTCCATTTCGGCCTTATTATGGCATTGCATGGCTTTGGCCTGCACTTCACGGGTCAGGTGCGGGGCGAATTTCTCGATAAAATCGCACATAAAACCACGCAAGAAGGTGCCGCGCCGGAAGCCAATTTTGGTCACGCTCGACTCGAACAGCTCACTGGCGTCAAGTACCACCAAGTCCGGATCGAGGGTTGCATCGACCGCCATCTTGGCCAAAATACCAACCCCCAAACCCAGGCGCACATAGGTTTTGATCACGTCGGCATCGGCGGCGGTAAACACCACCTTGGGCGACAGGCCACGATGACTAAAGGCCTCGTCCAGTTTGGAGCGCCCGGTAAAGCCAAACACATAGGTGACTATTGGGTACTCGGCCAGCGCCTCCAGAGTCAGCTTGGACAGCTTGGTCAATGGATGCCCAACCGGCACCACCACACAGCGGTTCCAGCGGTAGCACGGCATCATCACCAAATCACCGAACAACTCCAGCGCTTCGGTGGCAATGGCAAAGTCGACAGTGCCGTCGGCGGCCATTTCGGCAATTTGCAACGGCGTACCCTGGTGCATGTGCAGCGCAACGTCGGGGTATTGCTTGATAAAGCTGCTGATCACCGGCGGCAAGGCGTAACGCGCCTGGGTGTGGGTGGTGGCAATCGACAAGGTGCCTTTTTTCTCGTTGGAGAACTCTTGGGCTATCTGCTTGATGCTTTCGACTTTGCGCAGGATTTCGCCGGCAGTGGCGATGATCCGCTCGCCGGCCGGGGTAACCCGGGTCAAATGCTTGCCGCTACGGGCAAACACCTCGACACCCAGCTCATCTTCGAGCAGGCGGATCTGTTTGCTGATGCCCGGCTGCGAGGTGTACAGACTTTGCGCCGTGGCGGAGACGTTGAGGTCGTGATGCGCTACCTCCCAGATGTAGCGCAATTGTTGAAGTTTCATGGGTGCCCCTCAGTACAGATATATGCCGCAAGCCCGGCGACCGTATATAACCATATGTACGGTCTGAAGATTAAAAATAGACGATTTATCTTAAAAGCACCTGCCGCTGGTCTAGCAGTCCGTTAAAAAATGTAGCAAGCGACGGCTAGGCAAGGCGAAAACAGTCAAAAAAGCGCAATGTACGAGCTGTACATGAGCATTTTTTGGCTGATTTCAACGCCGCATAGCCGAGCGCAGTAGTTTTTCCACTGCCTGCTAAAGCTCGCCCCGGCCGCGATGTTGCAGCATCGGCACCAGATACACCGGCGCCTCAGACAACTGCACCAAGCGTTGCGCGGTGCGCCCCAACGGGGTATCCCAGGTGGTGCCATGGCTGTGGCTGCCAATCACCAGCAAGTCGGCCGAGACCCTCTGCGCCTCAGTCAGAATCACCTGTGGCGGATCGCCCTGCAGCACACGCACCTCCCTGATCAGCTGCATGTCGTGCGGACATGCCTCGCCCATTTCATCGTTAAAGCCTTCAAGTACCCGCTGTTCGATACTGCCCATCACTGCATTGAGGCCCTTAGTGCGCATTTCTTTCAGCGTGTTCTCATCTAAATAGGTCTGCAGCACCGAGTCGGCAAACAGCCCCATAGGCTCAACCGCATGCACCACATGCAACTCGGCATTAAAGGAACGGGTCAGGGCCAAGGCGTGCTGCAGCACATAGGGTGCATACAGCCCGAGATCGGTCGCGTAAAGAATTGTGCGAATCATCGATAACCTCATCTACTACTGGCCAAAGGTTCTAGCTAGAGCGTAGCAGCGCGGCAGCGAAAGGGATTTGCTAGGGGTTGGACGGCTCGTTACTGACGCCATGCAATACATGACCGGTGGCCACCACCCCACTGGCCTTCTCGCAGTGGCCGGCTTGGTCATCGAAAAACATATCGGCGCCAAAGGTTTCCAAAATCGCCGACTTCTCTAACCCGCCGAGAAAGAACGACTCATCCAGGCGAATATCCCACTCGCGCAGCGTACGAATCACCCGTTCATGGGCCGGCGCCGAACGGGCCGTCACCAACGCCGTGCGAATGGGACAGGCGTCTTCGGGAAACTCTTGCTGCAGGCGATTTAGCGCGGCCAAAAAAGGCTTAAACGGCCCGCCGCCCAGCGGATCACGTGCCGCTTGCTGCTCATGAGCTTGAAACGCGGCCAGACCGCCTTGCTGATAGACCCGTTCAGAAGCATCCGAAAACAGCACCGCATCGCCGTCAAAAGCGATGCGCAGTTCATTACTGTTTGCCCGTCGTGCACCACCGGACAAAATACTCGCCGCACCAAAGCCGGCGCGCAGTGCACTGCGCACATCATCGGCGTGGGTGGAGAGAAACAGATGGCAACCAAAGGCGGCCAGATAAGGATCTGGGCTGCGACCACCAACAAAAGCGGCGCGCGAGATGCCAAGGTTGTAATGCTGGATCGAGTTAAAAGCGCGCAAACCTGTATCGGCACTGTTACGCGAGATCAAAATAACCTCGACCCGTGGCGAATCCAGGGCGCTATTGAGACTGAGCAGCTTCTCTACCAAAGGGAAGGCATCGCCAGGCTGCAGAATCTCTTCTTCATGCTCGATCTGATACTGACGATAAGCCTTGACCCCTTCGCGCTCATAAATCTGATGGCTTTCGGTCAAATCAAACAGCGCCCGCGATGAGATTGCCAAGACCAGCTTGTCGCCAAAACCCTTACTCATAAGCACCTAACTGCTGGTTGCGGCTATCAATAAACGCCAAGGCCTGATGCAGCGCTTCGATACGCGGCAACTCACACCCCACTAGCGCCGCAGCCGCCAGGGGCGCGGCATAAATGGCAGCCAACTCCAACGGGCGACGCATCCGGGCATCGTGATACATGCTGGGCCAGTAGTCAGGCATGCGCTCGGTGGCGGCCAACAGCTTATCGGCATATCCGGGCGGCAGTTGATGACCACAGGCGGCTGCCCCTTGCAGCACTTCCTGCATGATGGACTGGATCAGTGCTCGGCTGTCGGCATTGGCCATCAGCGCGCAGGTGCTGGCATTGAGCAACACCGACAAACCGTTATACGGCACATTCCAGACCAGTTTCTGCCAGCGCGCCATTTCAAGATTGGGCATGGCCGTGGAGTCCAGCCCGGCGGTGCGAAACAACCCCACGCCTTCCTCGACTATTGCCAGGCGCGCCGCTTGATCAGGTGCGGGTCCTGAGTGATAACCCAGATTTACAGCGCCCAACGACTGATGCTCAACCACCCCCGGCGCACTGCGATGGGCGCAGATAAAACACAGGCCACCGAGCAAATGCAGCGAGTCGGGCAACAACGGGCGCAAGCCCTCTTCAACCGCCAAGCCGTTTTGCAGCAACAACACCTTGGCTCCCGGCGCTGCCGCCTGGCTAATCAACGGCGCCAGAGCGACATTGCTGGTGGTTTTGGCGCCAATCAACAGCCAATCGCAGGGCGGCATGTCAGCAGCAGCTTGATAGGCCTGCGCCGGCTGCAAGCGCAACTCACCGAACACCGCGCTATTGACCTGTAAACCCTGGGTGCTCACGGCAGCAAACTCACTGCGCAGTAAAAAATGCACGTCAAAGCCGGCCCGCGCCAACATTACGCCATAAAACCCACCGATCGCGCCGGTACCGATGATCCCGATCCGGGGTCGCTGTAAATTTGACATCTAGGGAAGCTCCTCTGGGGCGCGCGTTAGGGCCTGCTGCAGGGCATTGAGCAGTTCTGGACCACTCAAGCTTGGCGCAATACTGCCGAAATATTGACTATCCTTTACCACAAAGAAGGCTGGCAACTGCCGCACTTCATAGCGCTGCACTAAACCGCCATTGTCGCCGGCATCAATCCAGCACAAGCGTGCGACCGGCAAAGCGAAATTGGGGATTTCACGGCGCGCCCAGCGGCAACTGGCACAACCTATGCTGGTAAATATTAGTAATGAGGTCCCGAACAAATCGAGCAATTGACGGTCAGCATTAAAGTCAGTCAGCTGTAGTTCGGTCGCTATAATGGACTGAGTGATGTCAGTTTGATGGCATTTGGAGTCGGTAGTCATGCGTCGTTTCTTGCGTCATCCAAGTGATATGCCTGTTGAGCTAATCGTGCGCAAACAGGTCAGTCTGCCCCGACAGCGTTTGCACGATATCAGCCTCGGCGGGGTAGCGTGCAACTCCTCGCGCAGCTTTCGACGCGGCACCGAGGTGGAGATGCACATTCCCTTATTAGGCGACCAAGCGCGCTACCCGGGCGTGATCGCCTGGTGCCATAAACTGCAGAACGATTACCTGGTCGGTATTTCATTTATTGATGAGGACACCCTGTTTCGCGCCCGCATGGTCGAACAAGTCTGCCAAATCGAGCATTACCGGCACCAGCGGGAACTCGAACTGGGTAAACCCTTAGCCGTTGAGGCGGTGGCTGGCGAGTGGATTGCCCAACATGCCGCAGAGTTCTCCAGCGCCAGCTTGAGCTAACACTCCCGGAGCAGGCAACAATCGCCTACCCCGACAACCAAGCCGTGCGGCTCTGACTCACGGCCATTAACCCCTTCTATGGGCACTAAGCCTTAGCTACCCATTGTCTAGCCAAGGGGTAACGCGCTAAGGTTGAGCCTCCCCACCGCGCCCATCTTGCCGTGCACCGCCCCCGGGGATCACCGGCGGCCGGCACCCGTGACCCGACGACTCTGAACTGATGAAAAGCACGATGGCAGATTTACCAATCAACGACCTCAACGTTGCCTCCAACGAAACCCTGATTACCCCGGAGCAACTCAAGCGCGAAATCCCCCTCACCGAAGCCGCCCTGCACACAGTGGCCCATGGTCGTGAGGTGATTCGCAATATTCTTGACGGCAAAGACCATCGCCTGTTCGTGGTCGTCGGCCCTTGCTCGATTCACGACCTCAAGGCCGCACACGAGTATGCCGAACGCCTGAAAGTGCTGGCTGCTGAGGTGGCCGACAGCCTGTTCTTGGTGATGCGGGTGTATTTTGAAAAGCCGCGCACCACGGTTGGCTGGAAAGGTCTGATCAACGACCCGTACCTGGACGACTCCTTCAAGATTCAAGACGGTTTGCACATTGGTCGCACCTTGCTGCGCGACCTGGCCGAAATGGGCCTGCCAACCGCCACCGAAGCGCTTGACCCGATTTCCCCACAATACCTGCAAGACCTGATCAGCTGGTCGGCGATTGGCGCACGCACCACCGAATCCCAGACTCACCGCGAGATGGCTTCGGGGCTGTCCTCGGCAGTCGGTTTCAAAAATGGTACAGATGGTGGTTTAACCGTGGCCATCAACGCCCTGCAATCGGTTTCCAGCCCACATCGCTTCCTAGGTATCAATCAGGAAGGTGGCGTATCCATCGTCACCACCAAAGGCAACGCTTACGGCCATGTGGTGCTGCGCGGTGGTAACGGCAAGCCCAACTATGACTCGGTTAGCGTCGCCATTTGCGAGCAAGAGCTGAACAAAGCCGCCATTCGCCCCAACATCATGGTCGACTGCAGCCACGCCAACTCCAACAAAGACCCGGCCTTGCAGCCGCTGGTGATGGATAACGTTGCCAACCAGATACTGGAAGGCAATCAGTCGATCGTCGGCCTGATGGTCGAAAGCCACCTCGGCTGGGGCAGTCAGTCGATCCCCAAAGATCTGGCTGATCTGCAGTACGGCGTCTCCATTACCGATGCTTGCATCGATTGGCCTGCCACCGAAAAAGCCCTGCGCAGCATGCACCACAAACTCAAAGACGTACTGCCTAAGCGCCAACGTAACTAGTTAGCATCCACCAATAAAAACGCCGGGCATTTGCCCGGCGTTTTTATGGGTGTCGATTCAACCTTTTGCCAGATGCCGCTGACGCCGCTCCATGTAACGCTCCACGTAGGAGCATGAAGCAATCACCGTATAGCCTGAAGTTTCCGCATACTCCAGTGCCTGTGCAGTCAGGGCGGCCGCGATGCCACGGCCACGCAAAGCATTCGGCACAAAGGTGCGATAGATATCCAACGTCTGCTTACCCAGATCCATATAGGCCAGGTAAGCACGGTGATCATCTATCGTGACCTCAAACTGATGACCGGCCTGATCATGCAGAACAGTTACTGCCTCGCTCATTGCACTGCCTCAGTATTTTTCAAAACTTTGAAACCTCTCAGAACAGTATCCTGACTTGATGAACTTTATCCAAGCGTAACGACATATCAGCAGAACCACCCGATCCCAAAAGCGTGAGATAGACCTTGCCATTGTCAACCTTGCGCAACAACCCTGAATAGCCCTGACCATCAAACGTAATTAACTGCACGCGCTTTCCAGCGTAGTTGGCCAACTCGTTTACTGCTACGTACTCGATATGCGGGTCTTCTGTGGGCGCCTGAGCCACGGCAACGGGCGACTCAACAGGGGCATCAACATCCGATTGTGCAACGTTGCTATCGAGCCAAGTAAAACTTAAAGGTTCAACTTGCGTCTGATTGATCGACAGCACTGGCCGCAGCATGGCCATGACATCCTTGGCCGCAAAAAACTCCAGGCCGTCCCAGGCCATGCCTTCAGTGGGGTTGAGCTCAAGACGCAGCGACTGCGGATCTTTCAAGTAACCGGCATAGGCGGCGAGCACTGGCGGATCCAGCACAATCCGCTGACTGCGCAGCACCTGATCGACTTTCTCAACCGCCGCTTGCAGATAATGTTCACGATCCAGACCAAGCTTGCCGGCGCAATAATCCTGCACCTTGCGCTGATACTGGTTGTCGTCAACCTCAAGGGTCACCAATGCCAGACGCGGCGGATTGACGATCAAATCACCGGGTTTTTCCGACATATTGGCCAGCGTCATGCCGACGCGCATGTCGGCCATGTCGCGGGTGGCGGAAACCAGCTTAAAACTTAAACGCTGCGCACCGGGCTGGAACTGGTAGGAAAACTCGGCATCGGTTTCAAAGGTCCGGTAGCCCATGTCCAGCAGCTCACTGGTACCAATACTGCTGACCTTGCCACACGCCACCTCACTCATCGCCGTTAGCACACTGCGCTCGGCCGGCTGATCGTAAAGCTGCACCATCAAGGGGCCGTGCACATCCAGCGCCAGCCCTTTTAAGCTGATGGCCAATTGCTCGGGAAACTTGCCCTCGGCCAAACGCTCCTTAAAACGCAACAGCTCGCCCAAACCGTGAAATTTCAGCTCAGCACTGGCGACTCGCACGCTGTCGCGCAGGGCCGGAATGCGGATTTCAACCCGGTTAAGACCCACACGCCCGTCAAATGAGGAGGTAATGCTGCCATAACTGATATCCATCACTGGCGCCATCTGCGCAATGGCATCGTTCATCACCGCTCGCACTGACAACCACAGCGACACCTTAATCAACAGACCTAGCGCCAATACTGCGAGCAAGCCCCACTTGAGAATTTTCGACATAACAACATCCATACACGGTGAGTAAAAGCATCCTGCACGGATACCGGTGCAGCTTATCAGGGGGACTTACCAGGCCGCAGCCTCCTTTCCACTTCGATCTGAAACAGCGCTTAGCCCCGACGCTAACACTGAGTGTTTTTTATACAAAACCCGTAAAAAATCCGACAGATGTGCTTATACATTGATTTAAGACAGAAAAAACCACGGCTAAAGGGATCGATTGGTTTACTTATTAGCAGTTCTGGGTAACATGTAGACCGGCAAATTCTTCGAGCTCGAAGAATTGCTTCTATGGAAAGTCCACCTTAAGGGGAAACACATGAACAACGTATTCAAGCTGTCCGCAATCGCTCTGGCTGCCGTTCTGGCTGCTGGTTGCTCGAACACCAAAGAAATCGAAGCTAAAATCACTGCAGTAGAAGATTCTTCTGCTCGTGCTCAAGCACGCGCTGACGAAGCCTACAGCAAAGCTGACGAAGCAATGGCTGCAGCTCAAAAAGCTCAGCAAACTGCTGACGAAGCTAACGAGCGCGCTCTGCGTATGCTGGAAAAAGCTTCCAAGAAGTAAGAGTCTTTCAAGACTTATAAGCCGACCCGCTTGCGGGTCGGCTTTTTTATTGGCAAAAATTCAATCCGCGCTTTTATCCAGGCATAAAAAAAACCGCAACGGCAGTTAGCACATTACGGGTTCGTTTTATCAGCTTACTCAGCCCATCAGTTCAATACTGGCGCCACGCTGGCAACCGAACTATCGGGTACAGCGATTTCAACTGGCAGGCCATCTTCTGCGGCAACCACTTCGCGCACTACATCCCAATCCAGGTGCAAGCGGTTAACCAAGTCATCACGCTTAAGCAGGGCGTTAATTACCGCAGTGTGCTTGTCGACCAATGACGCAAGCCCGTGGTCATCCAGTGGTGTATGCGCCTCTAGGTAAACCTTGCCGCCACTGACACCAAACTTGTACGGCTCATTAATAATCCGCACCTTGGTACCGACCGGCGCCATTGTGGCCAGCTCAAGCACATTGTTGTTGAGCATGCGAAAGCAACCATGGCTGACGCGCATGCCGATACCGAACTTCTTGTTCGAACCATGAATCAAGTAGCCCGGGGTGCCCAGATTGAACTTGAATGGCCCAAGCGGGTTGTTCGGCCCCGCCGCCACCACTGTCGGCAGCGGATCACCTTCCGAGGCATGCTCTTCACGAATGGACTTGGGTGGATACCACGCCGGATTATTGGTTTTGCCGGTAATCACGGTATTGGTAACCGGCGAACCCCAGCCCTCACGACCGATACCCAGTGGATAGGTGTAAACCACGTTGCGCCCTTTCGGGAAATAGTACATCCGGTATTCCGCGAGGTTGATCACGATACCCTCGCGCGGGCCCGCAGGCAGAATGAAGCGGGTCGGCAGGACGATGTCTGAACCCTCGCCCGGCAACCACGCATCGACACTGGGATTGGCTGCCAGCATTTCGGCATAACCCAGATCGTAGACCTTGCCCAGGTCGGCAAAGGTGTCTTCGTACTTGGCTTTGATTACCTGCACTTGGCCGACGATGTCTTCACCGGCAGGTGGCAACGGCAACTCAAGAGCGGCGACGGAACCTGCCGAAAACAACACGGCAAGCGACAGGGAACAGGCAACGAGCGGAGCGCGGGACAACATCCGGAAATCCTTGGCATGACTGACTGGAAAATGACCGGAGATTGTACACCGATAACGCCCTGACAGGCCAACCAAGCCACCTTAGGTGTTAGGCCAGAGCGGCCTATCGCCACGCCGCTGCGCCTGCAGTACCGATTGGCAAGCACGGCACAAACGCCGATCGCGCAACTTGCTTTTATCCACATCAAGCAAGCGTGGATGCGCCGGTAGCAAGCTGGCGCACAGAGTACGGTCGGCAAAGCCACCCAGTTCAAGCTGGCGCGCCAGCAAATGCACACGAACTTCGCGGCAGGCGAACAGGTCGAGTTGCTCATCGGGCTCGATCAACTGATAAGCATGCAGGGACCAGGCAACGCGCGACATTGTCGACTCCAAAAAGGGCCGCCACCTTAGCCCAAAGCGCTCAGGCAGAAAAGCCTCAGAGCAAGGGTTGCAGCTGCGGCCAGAGATTTTCCAGCAAGCGCGGCTGGGCGGCGGCCGCCGGGTGAATGCCATCGCCCTGCATCAACATCGGCACCCCGCCCACCCCCTCGAGAAAAAACGGTACCAGCGCGACTTTTTCGCTACTCGCCAGCTGCACATACACCTGACTAAACAGCTGGTTGTAACGAGCGCCGTAATTGGGCGGTAAGCGCATCCCCAAAAGCAGCACCTTGGCCCCCACCTTCTGCGACTGCTGAATGATCGCCGCAAGGTTTTGTTGCAATTGCGCCGGTGGCTGCCCGCGCAGGCCATCATTACCGCCCAACTCGACCACCACCAATGCCGGCTGATGCGCTGCCAGCAGCGGCGCCAGGCGCGCCAGGCCACCCGCACTGGTGTCACCACTGATGGAGGCATTGACCACTTGATAGTCCAAACCCTGCTGATTTAACCGCTGCTGCAACAAATTGACCCAACCTAGGCGTGTATCTAAACCAAAACCTGCGCTGATACTATCGCCGAGCACCAGCAAGGTCGCGGCTGACGCGCCTTGCGCCGTCAACCACAGCACCAGCAAACCCATCCACCAAACCCGCATCGGACTCTCCATGAGCACAACCATTCTTCATGCTCAGCACCTTAGCAAAGTGGTCTCCAGCGCGGAAGGCGAGCTGTGCATCCTCGATGACCTGAGCCTTGAGCTGGCCCGTGGCGACAGCCTGGCCATAGTCGGCAGTTCCGGCTCGGGTAAATCGACCTTACTGGGCTTGCTGGCCGGTCTGGACTTACCCACCCACGGCGAGGTCAGCTTGGCCGGGGTTGGCCTTAATAACTTGAATGAAGACCAGCGCGCGCGCTTGCGGGCCGAGCATGTGGGTTTTGTCTTCCAGTCTTTTCAGCTGCTCGACAGCCTCAATGCGCTGGAAAACGTCATGTTGCCGCTGGAGCTGGAAGGCCAAACCGGTGCCCGCGCCACGGCCCGCACTCTGCTTGAGCGCGTCGGCCTCGGCCAGCGACTCAGCCACTACCCACGGCAGCTGTCCGGCGGCGAACAGCAACGGGTGGCGATTGCCCGCGCCTTCGCCGGTGAGCCGACGGTGTTGTTTGCCGACGAGCCGACCGGCAATCTCGACCGCCACACCGGCCAACACATCAGCGACCTGTTGTTTGCACTCAATCAGGAGCACGGCACCACCCTGGTGCTGGTGACCCATGACGAGCGCCTGGCGCAACGCTGCCGACGGGTGATTCACCTTGAAGCCGGTCAGCAGATCGACCCCGAGCACCCTTGATGGTACGCCTGAGCTTTTACCGACTGCTGCGCCTGGCCTGCCAGCAATTGCTGCGCGATGCCCGGGCCGGCGAATTGCGTGTGCTGTTTATTGCACTACTGATCGCCGTGACGGCCAGCACCTCGATCGGCTATTTCAGTTCGCGACTAAGCGACGCCATGCAAATGCGCGCCAGCGAGTTTCTCGGCGCCGACCTGCTGCTCAACGGCAGCTCAGCGGCCACCACCGGACAAATAGAACCCGGCTTAACCCTGGGCCTTAAACACGCGCAACTGGTGGAATTTGCCAGCGTAATTGCCACCGACAATGGCATTCAACTGGCCAGCGTCAAAGCCGCCGACAGCGCCTACCCGCTGCGCGGCCAGTTAAAAAGCGCCCCGGCACTGGAGGCGCCCGACAGCACCGGGGCCGGACCGCAACCAGGCGAGGCCTGGGCCGAGGCGCGCCTGCTGCTGGCCTTGAACCTGAACATTGGCGATCAAGTTGAAGTGGGTAACAAGCCCCTGCGACTCACCCGGGTGCTGACCTACGAGCCGGATCGCGCAGGGGATTTTTACAGCCTCAGCCCACGGCTGTTGATGCACCTGGATGACCTGGCCGCCACCGGCGTGATCCAGCCCGGCAGCCGGGTCAGCTACCGCGAACTGTGGCGCGGCACGCCTGAGCAACTCGCCAGTTATAGACACGCCATAGAACCGAGCCTAACGGCCCAGCAGAAACTGGAAGACCCGCGCAGCGGCAACCAGCAGATTGGCAGCGCCCTGGGCCGCGCCGAACGCTATCTCAATCTAGCCAGTTTGGCCGCAGTGCTGCTCGCCGGCGTCGCCGTGGCACTGAGCGCCGCCCGTTTTGCCAGCCGGCGCCTGGACGCCAGCGCCCTGCTGCGCTGCCTGGGCCTGTCGCGCCACGAAACCCTGGCCTTGTTCAGCCTGCAACTGGCGCTGCTCGGTTTGCTCGCCTGTAGCCTGGGCGCCGCACTCGGCTGGCTGGCGCAGCACGGTTTGTTTTATCTGCTGCGCGGCTTGCTGCCGGCCAACGTGCCGCCCGGCGACCTGTTGCCGGCACTGGCCGGCATGGCCTGCGGCCTCACCGCGCTGGCCGGCTTTGCCCTGCCGCCTTTGGCCGCACTCGGCCGGGTGCCGCCACTGCGGGTGTTACGTCGTGACTTGCTGCCGGTGCCGCCCAGTTCCTGGCTGGTGTATGGCGCCGCCCTGCTCGCCCTCGGCCTGATTATGTGGCGTTTGAGCTTGGATTTGCCCCTGACCCTGGCGCTGCTGGGCGGCGGACTGCTCACCGCACTGCTGCTCGGTGGTGTGCTGCTGTTGAGCCTGCAAGCCTTACGTCGGCTGCTGAGCAATGCCAGCCTGCAATGGCGACTGGGCCTGGGCCAACTGCTGCGCCATCCGCTGGCCGCTGCCGGGCAGAGCCTGGCCTTCGGCCTGATCCTGCTCAGCATGGCCTTGATCGCCCTGCTGCGCGGCGAGCTGCTCAGCACCTGGCAGGCGCAACTGCCGGCGCAAACCCCCAACCTCTTCGCCTTAAATGTGCTGCCGGCAGAGAAAGACGCCTTTATCGCCCGCCTGCAACAATTGTCACCCACCCCGCCTCTGCTCTACCCAGCGTTGCCCGGCCGTTTGACTGCAATCAACGGCCAGCCAGTCAACGAATCGGCCAACAAGGATGAACGCGCTCTGAATCGCGACCTGAGTCTGTCGTGGAGCGCCGAGCTACCACCGGGCAATCGTCTGCTGGCCGGTGATTGGTGGCCCAGCGCGGCCAGCGGCCCTAGAAAACCCGGCAACCCCGACTTGCCGGGGGTCTCAGTCGAGGCGGAGCTGGCGAAGAAGCTGCAGATAAAGCTCGGCGACCGCTTGAGTTTTAGCCTCGGCGCCGCTCAGCGTGATGCCCAGGTGCGCAGCTTGCGCGAGCTGCATTGGGACAGCTTGCAACCGAACTTCTACATGGTCTTCGAACCCGGCGCCCTGCAGGATTTACCTGTCACTTACCTGACCAGCTTTTACTTGCCGCCCCAACAGGAGCGGCAACTGATCGAGCTGGCCCGCGCCTTCCCGGCGGTGACCCTGCTGCAGGTGGATGTGCTGCTGGCGCAACTGCGCAGCATCCTCGCGCAAGTCACCTTGGCGGTGGAATGGGTGCTGCTGTTTGTCTTGGCCGCGGGCTTAAGCGTGCTGTTTGCCGGCCTGCAATCGACCCTCGATGAGCGCACCCGGCAAAGCGCCCTGTTGCGTGCCCTCGGCGCCGAGCGGCGGCTACTCAACCAGGCCCGGCTGCGCGAATTTGCCCTGCTCGGCGCCACCAGCGGACTGATCGCCGCCCTTGGCTGCGAGCTGGTCAGCGCCCTGCTGTACAACCTGGTGTTCAAGATCAGCTGGCATCCGCACCCTTGGCTGCTGGTGTTGCCGCTGCTCGGCGCCGTTTTGGTGGCCAGCGCCGGGCTCTTGGGCACCCGCCGGGCGCTGAACGCCAGCCCGCTCACTGTGCTGCGTGAGGGCTAGAGATGAGCCGGTTATTTTTACCCGAGTCGTCCTTGTTAGAATCGACCTTCACTTTCTATGTGCACTTTTTATGAGCCGTTATCGTCCGCCCCGCTCCGCCGGCACCGCGTTAATCACCCCCGAGGGCGAGGCGCGGATGCGTGCCGAATTCCATGAACTCTGGCATGTGCGCCGCCCGCAGGTAACCCAAGCGGTCAGCGAAGCGGCGGCGCAAGGCGATCGCTCGGAGAACGCCGAATACACCTACGGCAAGAAGATGCTGCGCGAGATCGACAGCCGGGTGCGTTTTTTAACCAAGCGCCTGGAAAGCCTCAAGGTCGTCAGCGCCCAGCCCAGCGATCCGAGCAAGGTGTATTTTGGCGCCTGGGTCAGCCTCGAAGATGAGGACGGCAGCGAGTCGCGCTATCGCATTGTCGGCCCGGATGAATTGGATCTTAAAACCCATCTAATCAGCATCGACTCGCCACTGGCACGAGCGCTATTGGGCAAGGCGCTGGATGCCGAGGTGCGGGTGCAAACGCCGACCGGCGAGAAGACCTGGTACATCACGGCCATCGACTACTGAAATATCGCCCTAACTTGTCCCAAGCCGCCCCCAGCTGTCAGTGCGGACAATTTCCGGCGCGCACCTCCCTGGCTAAAGTGCTGACACCACTCATCTTGGAGAACAATAACAATGCCTTGGTATCTCGAAGCACTGCTCAGCATCCCGCTTGGCCTACTGCTGGGCAATTTCACCGAATGGTGGTTTCACCGTTTCGTCTTGCACGGGCTGGGCAAAAAGCCCGGCAAGCTCTGGAGCTTTCACTTCCACGCCCCCCGACTGGGCGGGCCAACATCTGCCCAGGCATTACGATCACCACATGGGCCCCAACCCGCATGCCAACTGGTGTGTCCCAAGCCCTGGTTCGACGGGGTGTTGAGTTGAGAGGATTCGTTTGATGAATCCCAGCCACGTGACAATAGATTACCCAGAACAACAGTCAGACCGACTGCCTTAACTATCTGTAATGGAGATACAGCATGTCGTTTAGCCAAATGCTGCAAGGAAAAGTGGCCTTCGTCCAAGGCGGTTCCCGCGGTATCGGCGCGGCCATCGTCAAGCGCTTATGGCCCGCGACTTGGGCCCGCGCTGCATTACCGTCAACAACGTGCAACCCGGCCCGGTGGACACCGAAATGAATCCGGCCGATGGCGAAGGTGCCGAGTACCTGAGAGGTCTAATGGCGCTGGATCGCTACGGCAAGGCAGAAGAAATTGCCGGCTTTGTCGCCTACCTGGCAGGCCCGGAAGCGGGCTATATCACTGGGGCCAGCGTGATGATTGATGTTGGTTTCTCAGCCTAACTACTCGCGCCAGAAACACAGGGCACTAAGGCACCAGCCCCCTGATAAAATCTCAGGGCTCACTGAGGGCGTCGATCAACCTCCGATCACGCCGGGCCAGGCCTTACGCCCCCTAATCAAAACACCTGAGGACGACTTGAATGCGCCTTATCCACAAACGTTACGCAACCTGGTTTTTGCTGGCCTCTAGCGCCTCTTTCGGCAACCTGGCCATGGCGAATGCCGAACAATCGGCTATCGACAATATCGTGCAAGATGCCGCTCAGCAGCTCATGCAGCAGTACAAGATTCCCGGTTTGGCCATTGCGCTGACCGTTGATGGCAAGCAGCGGTTCTACAACTATGGTGTGGCCTCCAAGGCGACGCAGCAGGCAGTCACCCGCGATACGCTGTTTGAAATCGGCTCGATCAGTAAAACCTTCACCGCCACGCTGGCGACTTACGCTCAGGCCAATACCCAGCTCTCACTCACTGACAGCCCAAGCCAGTATCTGCCTCAGCTGCGAGGCAGCCATTTCGACCAGGTGACGCTACTCAACCTGGCAACCCATACGGCCGGGGGCTTTCCCTTGCAGGTTCCGGACGACGTACAGAACCACACACAGCTGATGAACTACTTCAAAGGCTGGCAACCCAAGTTTGCCCCCAACACCTACAGAACCTATGCCAACCCCAGTATCGGGATGCTCGGCATGATTGCCGCCCAGAGCATGAACCTGCCGTATGAAGAGGCGCTGGAACATCGACTGTTTCCCATGTTGGGGATGTTCAATAGCTTCATCACTGTGCCGCCGAACAAGCTGCCTCTCTACGCCCAGGGCTACGACAAACAGGATGTTCCGGTCAGATTGAACCCTGGCGTGCTGGCAGCCGAAGCTTATGGCGTGAAAACCACCTCCAGCGACCTGCTTCGCTTTGTCGAAGAAAATCTGGGCATCACGCAGGTAGAAGAAAAAATCAATCGCGCGCTTATGGATACCCGCAAGGGCTACTACAGGCTCGGCGCAATGACCCAGGATCTAATCTGGGAGCAGTACGCCTACCCGGTGCAGCTGAATACCTTGTTGGACGGTAACTCGAACAAGATGATCTACGAGAGCAATGCGGTCACCGCCTTGAACCCGCCCCTGGCGCCTCAGCAAGCTGTGTGGGTCAACAAGACGGGTTCAACTGGCGGCTTTTCTGCCTATGTGGCCTTCGTGCCCGAAAAGAAACTTGGCATTGTGTTGCTGGCCAACAAGAGCTACCCCAACGAGCCACGTGTTCGCTTAGCACATCGAATCCTCAGCGAGCTGGATTGTTGCTCGCAGGCCGAGAACTGAGGGAGGCGAACGCCACGGCCATCGACTCCCCCTGAATAGCGCTTAGCGCAGCCCGCTTAAATTGTCCCAAGTGCCGGCCCCGGCCTGTCAGTGCGGACAATGCCCGGCGCCCACCGCCCTGACTAAAGTGCTGAGCACCCTCGCCTTGGAGAACAATAAAAATGCCTTGGTATCTCGAAGCACTGCTCAGCATCCCGCTCGGCCTATTGCTGGGAAATTTCACCGAATGGTGGTTTCACCGTTTTGTCTTGCATGGCTGGGGTAAGAAACCCGGCAAGCTGTGGAGCTTTCACTTTCACGAACACCACCGCAACGCCCGTAAACATAATTTCTACGACCCCTGCTATCGACGCTTCCCGCTGGGCTGGCACGCCCAGGGCAAAGAGGCTTGGGCGCTGCTAATCACCAGCCTGCTGGTCAGCCCGCTGGTGTTCTTCGCCCCCTGGTTGACCGCGACCCTCTGGTATTGCGCGCTGAACTATTACCTGACGCACAAAAAGTCCCATGACCGTCCCGACTGGGCGCGTCAACACCTGGCCTGGCATTACGATCACCACATGGGCCCCAACCCGCACTCCAACTGGTGCGTCACCAAGCCGTGGTTCGACTGGGTGTTTGGCACCCGCGAGTACTACGTGGGCAGTGAGCGTGAGCAGCAAGATCAGACCAGGCGCCAGCGCAGCACTGCGGCAACCGCCTGAAATCGCTACAATCGGCCCTCAATATGACTGGTGCGGCGCCCTCGGCAGCCGTCTTGAGGGCTGTAGATGTCTGCGATTGAACTGCTCGCCGCCGCACTGGGGGTACTAGCCGTCTGGCTTACCGTGCGGCAAAACCCCTGGTGCTGGCCGATCGGCCTGGCGATGGTGGTGATCTACTGCTGGATTTTTTACGCGGTCAAACTCTATTCCGACATGCTGCTGCAAGGCGTCTTTGCGCTCTTGCAGCTCTATGGCTGGTGGCAGTGGACCCGAGGCGGCCAGCAACAGCACGGGCGCCAGGTCAGTAGCCTAAGCCTGCCGGGACTGTTGCTCAGCCTCGGTATCGGCACCATCGGCAGTCTGACGCTTGGCTATCTGATGGCCAGCTACACCGATGCCGCGCAGCCTTGGCTGGATGCCGGCCTGACCGCGTTCAGCCTGGTGGCGCAGGTATGGATGGCGCAAAAGCGCATCGAAAACTGGCCACTGTGGCTGGTCTTGGATGTGCTCTACGTCGGTCTGTTTATCTACAAAGAGCTGTACCTCACCGCCGGTCTGTATGGGCTGTTCTGCCTGCTGGCGCTGCACGGCTGGCAGCAATGGCGCCGCGCGCAAAGCCTGGCAGTCACCGCGTGAAAGTGCTGGTGCTGACCGGCCCCGAGTCCAGTGGCAAGAGCTGGCTGGCGGCCGAGATCCAGGCCGAGTTTGGCGGCCTGATCGTCGGCGAATACGTGCGGCATTTTATCCAGCAAGAGCAGCGCGACACCTGTTACGCCGACATCCCGCAGATCGCCCGCGGCCAGCTGGACTGGGAAGATGCGGCGCGGGCCAGCCGCCCGCCCTTGCTAATTCTCGACACCCACCTGCTGAGCAATATGCTCTGGAGTCAGGCGCTGTTTGCCGATTGCCCGGCCTGGCTTGAGGAACAACTGCTCGCCCGCCCCTACCACCTGCACCTGCTCTTGAGCCCGGCGGACGTGCCCTGGGTCGACGATGGCCAGCGCTGCCAGCCAGAGCTGGCCGAGCGCCAGCAGTTTTATCGCAACTGCCGCGACTGGCTTGCGCAACACCAGCAAAACTACCTGGAGCTGCAGGGTAACTGGCCGCAACGCCGCCAGCAGGCACTCGAGGCCATTACCCACTGGCTCGCCGGCCAAGGCTGAGGCCCACAACGATAGTGGCCAGCTGCCCGAATACCTCACGCAGCAGACCGTGTGAAAACGTAGCGAGCAAAGGTTAGGCAAGGCAAAAATAGACAAAAAATCGCAGTTTACGAGCTGTAAATGAGCATTTTTAGCCTGTTTTAAACGCGGCATAACCGAGCGCAGTAGTTTTCACACAGTCTGACAGGCGGCTTGCAAAACCCGTCCTGGCTTGGCATAAGTTCTGTCCAACCAAACCCCTACAAGGAAGTTGTTAATGCGCATCCTGCGTCGCGTGCTCGCCCTCTTGCTGCTGCTCATTTTGGCTGGCGTGGCGCTGGTGCTGTATTTTGTCGCCAATCCCAATCTGCCCAAGTTCGAGCCGCCCAAACAGCTGCACTACCTCGAGCAATGGAGCCCAGAGGCGCGACAAAGCTATTACTACACCCCGCAAGGCACCCAGGTAAAAGGCCTGCAGTACGACTGGTTTACCGCGCTGGAACTGCCGTTCTCCACCGACAAATTCGCCCGCCCCGAATACCTGGCACGCTTTGGCTTTTTGACCGATCCCCAGCAACAGGCCAGCGCCGCCAACCCAGGCAACCTGCCGGTGGGTTTTGCCCGTCACGGCGACCCCGAAACCGCCGTGCAGTACCTCGACATCAGCTGCGCCGCCTGCCACACCGGCGAGTTGCGCTATCAGGGCCAGGCGGTGCGCATCGACGGCGGCGCGGCGCTGCATTCGCTGGCCTCAACTGTGCCGACCCTGCGCGGTGGCAGCTTCGGCCAGGCGCTCGGCATGAGCATGGCATTCACCTATTACAACCCACTCAAATTCAAGCGTTTCGCCAAAACCGTGCTCGGCGCCCAGTACCCCAAGGGACGCGACGAATTGCGTGGCGAGTTTAAAACCGTGCTCGAGCGCATGCTCGGTCAAGCCTGGAACGACACCCATCGCGGCCTCTATCCCACCGAAGAAGGTTTTGGCCGCACCGATGCCTTTGGCCGGATTGCCAACAGCGTGTTTGGCGATGTGCTGGATGCCAGCAACTACCACGTCGCCAATGCGCCGGTGAGTTACCCGCACCTGTGGGACATTTGGAAATTTGACTGGGTGCAATGGAATGCCTCGGCCATGCAACCCATGGCGCGCAATATCGGCGAAGCCTTGGGCGTTGGCGCGCCGCTGCAACTGCTGCAAAACAATGGCGAGCCGGTCAGTGAAGCCGATCGCTACGCCGCCGGCATCCGCCTGCGCGACCTCGACAGCCTGGAAACCACCCTGCGCCAGTTGCAACCGCCGCGCTGGCCGCAAGCCGTACTGGGCAAAATTGACCTGCAACGCGCCAGCCAGGGCCGCGCGCTGTTCAGCGAGAACTGCGCCTACTGCCACGCGCCCAGCGTTACCCCAAAGGCGGATCGTCTGGCGGCCGGGCGCGATCCGGAATGGCATCTGCGCCTGGTGCCGACACGCATTATCGGCACCGACCCGACCGCCGCCGACAATATCGCCGACCATCGTTTCGACCTGCGCAAACTCAACTGGAGCAAAACCGAGCTGGGCAAGCTCAACGTCAAGCTGATCGGCGGCTCGCTCGACGAGGTGGATTTCGCCAGCATCTCCAGCGCCAAGGGCCTTGCCTATATCACCGCCTACGTGGAGCAACGCGCTTATAAAGATGCCGGTATCGGCGCCGTCGAGCAGGCGCGAATGAACGGCTACGGCTTGTCGATTGGTGTACAGGAAAAACGCGGCTACAAGGCCCGCCCGCTGCACGGCATCTGGGCCNCCCCGCCGTTTTTGCACAACGGCTCGGTGCCCAATTTGTTCCAGCTGCTGTCGCCGGTGGCCGAGCGCTCGCCACAGTTTTGGGTCGGCAACTTTGAGTACGACCCGCAACAGGCCGGCTTTGTCAGCAGTCAATTTGACGGCGGCTTTTTGCTCGACACCCAGCTCACCGGCAACAGCAATCGGGGCCATGAATTTCGCGACGGCTGCCGCCAGGACGGGGTGATCGGCCGCGCCTTGGCGCCTGACGAGCGTTTGGCGCTGATCGAATACCTCAAGGTCATGGGCGACAGCGCCCTGGAGCGACAACTGAGCAGCGTTGAAGCGCGGGTCTGGAACGCCGGCCCCAACTGCCCGCAATAACCATTAACACGCGCGCCGCACTCGGCGCGCCAGCATGACAAGGATGAGATTAATGCTTAGCACCTGCTGGTTATGGATGGGTCGCCTATTGGGCCGCTTAGTCGTGTTGTTGCTCGCCGTCGGACTGGTCGGCGGGGCTGTTGGTTACGCTTACTACAGCGTCAAATTCAGCGGCCCGGTGAGCAGCGAGGAACAGATCCCGGCCGATGAAGCCGCCCTCACCCAGATCATCATCGAAGACGCCATCCGCGTGGTCGAGCAGCACCGCAGCGACACCCGCGTATTGCGCGACGCCCATGCCAAGGCCCACGGCTGCGTCAAGGCGCAGGTCACAGTAGCCGCCGATTTAGCACCTCAATTTCGCCACGGGGTATTCAGCCAACCAGGCAAAACCTGGCAAGCCTGGCTGCGCCTGTCCAATGGCAATGCCTACCCGCAATTTGACCGGGTCCGCGATGCCCGTGGCATGGCACTGAAACTACTGCAGGTGCCAGGTGACAAGCTGCTCGCAGGCGCGGCGGCCGAACAAGACTTTGTGATGTTCAATCACCCAAGCTTTTTCGTCCGCGACGTGGCCGAGTACCGGCAGAACTTCGCCGCTCAAGCCGACGGCAAAAAGGTGCTGGCCTTCTTTCCAAGCTGGGACCCGCGCAGCTGGGAAATCCGTCATTTACTGATTGCCTTGCAAACCTTAAGCCCGGCGCCCGAAACGCCGCTGACCACCACGTACAACTCGATTGCGCCGTTCAAACTCGGGCCCAATGCCAGCAAATACCGGGTAATCCCCAGCCCCCAAGGCTGCCCAAACTATGCGCCGCCTGCGCAAAACCAGGATTTGCCGAACTTTCTGCGCAATGCCCTTTATCAGCAGTTGTCGGTGGACCGCGTGGATTCCTGCCTGGCGCTGCAAGTGCAACTGCAGGAACCGGCGCACTTTATGCCGATTGAAGACCCCAGCGTTGAATGGGACGAGGCGCTGTCGCCCTTTATCACCGTCGCCAATATCCGCGTGCCCGCGCAAGACTTTGATAGCCGTGAGCAAAACCTGTTTTGCGACAACCTTTCCTTCAATCCTTGGCAGGCCTTGCCCGAACATCGCCCGCTGGGCGGGATTAATAGGTTACGCAAAAGCGTCTATGAGGCCGTCAGCGTCTACCGGCACGCCCGCAATGCGTCAAATTCTGCGCCTTAGTGCCGTTATGCCAGCATCCTGCCGGGCAGATAACTAAAGAGTCTTTTCTGACCAAGGGTATCGAGCGCAGGATAAACGGAGTCGCCTGACCGCTCTGCGGTCGGCTGTAGTGTGGTTGCAGGGATGCCATTTGCGAGCGCATTAACATGACAATCCCAACTTCTCGCCTAAGCCTTGAACGCCTGCGTCAGTTCAGCCCAATCGATTTTTTGACCCCGCACTACCTGCAACAACTGCTCGACAGCCTGCAGTACATCGAACACAAAGCCGGTAGCCTGGTGCTACGCCGAGGAGATAACTCCTTGGCGCTGTATTTTTTACTCGAGGGTGAAGTCTGGCTTGGCAGCAAAAAGCTCGGCCGCAGCATCCAAGCCGGCAGCCCCGAGGCTTACCGCGCACTCAATGAAAACCAGCCACAAGCCTTGGACATTGGCGCCTGCAGCGACGTACTGCTGATGGCCGTCGAGCGCGGTTTGCTTGAGCGCCTGCTGGGCTGGAGCCAGTCCGCCTCCTATGAGGTCGCCAGCCTGCAGGAAGAAGACCAGCAGGCCGAGAGCGATGACTGGCTGAGCAAGCTGTTGCGCTCCCCGCTATTTGGCCGCCTGCCACCGGCGCACTTGCACCTGTTGCTGGCGCGTTTCGAGTTCATCGAAGTTAAAGCGGGCGAACATGTGGTGCAGTATGGCGAGCCGGGTGAGCACTTTTACGTTATCAAGCAAGGACGGGCACAAATCAGCCTGCCGGCCAGCTATCAACAACCGCTGCAACCGGAGCTGCACAGCGGCGATTTTTTTGGTGAGGAGGCCCTGATCAGCGGCTCGGTCCGCGCCGCCAGCGTCACCATGCTCGAAGACGGCGTACTGGCCAGGCTGCAGCGCGATCTATTTATTGAGCTGGTGCGACCAACCCTGATTCCACAGATCAACGCCAAGCAACTGCAACAACTCACCGCCCACGGCAATAAAACCAGCCTGTTACTCGATATCCGCCTGCCGATGGAATACCGCATGGCCCATGTGCCGGCAAGCCTGAACCTGCCGCTGGCACAATTGCGCAAACAGGCGGATAGCCTGAATAACACCACCCTCTATGCGGTGCTACCCGAAGGCGGCGTGCGCAGTGAACTGGCGGTGCATTTGCTTAATCAACTGGGTTTTGAGGCGTATTTGTTGACCGATCAGTCTGGGCCCTCACCGGTAGCGGCCTGAGCCGCAGTGCCAAAATAACGGCAGCCTTATATTTTTGCGACGCAGTCGGTCAAATTCTCGGCAGTATGTGACTTATCAGTCGACATCCGTCATCCATACTATGACCGGGCCAGACTGCGCTAGCAGCGTTGTTAGCCCACCTTCTTTTGGGCTGACAACACGGAGTGACACCCATGCAAAATACCCTGCGTTTTAACGACGCCCTGTTAATCGTCGATCGCGCCTTTAAACCCTTCCAGTGCGTAGCTTGGAGCCCGCAGGCAGGCAGCGGCGAGTTGTGCCTGAGCGTAATTGACCGCGCCAGCACCCGCCTGCTCGGCCGCACCCAGCTGGCCGCCAACACCTACAGCGATCCGGTATTGCTGGCCAGCGTACTGCAGCAATCGCGCGACCAGTTAAGCCAACAAGGCTACCAGCTGGAGCCTTGGTGCATGCCGGCGTAAACCTTAACTGACCTTGAAAAACTACTGCGCTCGGCTATGCGGCGTTGAAATCAGCCTCAAAATGCTCATGTACAGCTCGTACACTGCGCTTTTTCGGCTGATTTCGCCTTGCCTAGCCGTCGCTCGCTACATTTTTCAAAGGCCTGTTAGCGAGCAGTAACTAACAGCCAACAAAAAGGCGACCCACGGGTCGCCTTTTCTATTTGCTCAGCGCTTAGTAGTAAGCGTTTTCCTTGATGCTGTGGTCGGTCACGTCGCGCACCCCTTTGAGCTCGGGAATACGCTCCAGCAGGGTTTTCTCGATACCCTCGCGCAGAGTCACATCGGCCTGCCCGCAACCTTGGCAACCACCGCCAAACTTCAACACGGCGATGCCATCTTCAACCACATCGATCAGGCTGACTTCACCGCCGTGACCGGCCAAACCTGGGTTGATCTCGGTTTGCAGGTAGTAATTGATCCGCTCATTGACCGGACTGTCGGCATTCACCATCGGCACTTTGGCATTCGGTGCTTTGATCGTCAGCTGGCCGCCCATGCGGTCGGTGGCGTAATCCACCACCGCATCATCGAGGAAGGCCTCGCTGAAGGAGTCGATATAGGCGGTGAAGCTTTTCAGCGCCAGTACCGTGTCTTCAGGCTTTTCTTCACCCGGCTTGCAGTAGGCAATGCAAGTCTCGGCGTACTGGGTACCCGGTTGGGTAATAAAGATCCGAATGCTGATGCCGGTGGTGTTCTGCTTGCTCAGCAGATCAGCCAGATAGTCTTGGGCAGCGTCGGTAATGGTGATAGCGCTCATGGCAACTCCTCGCAAACATTGGACAATTGTACGCCCATCCGCCCCCCGCGAGAAAGCCCGAGTATTTCTCTCGGGTAAGCCTGGACAACCGCCGCGCCAGAGTGCGGCCCAGCAGCACAAGGCGCAGTTAGCTGCGGCTCACAGATTTTGGTAGCGATTCATATCCAGAACCCCGTCTTCGACCGGCTCGGTTTCACGGATATAGCTCGACAGGTCATGGAAGTAACGCCAAAACTGCGGATGACTGCGGCGAATGCCCCAGCGCTGGGTGATCCGCTCAAAGGCGTCGGCATCCTTGGCCTGCTGCATGGCCGCGACAAACTCAGGCACCTGCGCAGCCGGCAGGTTGAAGATAAAATTGGGATAACTGGCCAGCACTCCCGGATAAATCGTCAGGGTGTCCAGCCCCGGCTGATAACGCAGCGACTCACCCACGATAAAAGCCACGCTACTATGGGCGCGGTTGCGCAACAGGCTATAGATTTCGCGCTGACCATTGGCTAGCTCAACCCGTAACAAGGTCGCTTCGGGCAACTGCTCGATAACCCGCAAGCTCGCCGCCGGCCGCGCGGTTAAGCGACTCAAACGCTGCTCAACCGCCTGCAACTCGGTGCCAATACCCGGGCGATAACAATTACCATTGCTGCAGCGATTGATCGGGTCTGGCCGCGCATTCAGGCTGCCATAGCGCACCACTAACGCCTCAGCAAACGCCTGTTTGGGCCGCAGTGGATCTAACTGCAAAGCCGTTTCTGTATCGGTATCCAGCGGCGGATAAGACAGCCACAGCTTCAGCCGGCCACTGTCCTGATACCAATCGTTCAACATGGCCTGACGGCTGTCTGCCGGCATCAAGCGCAGAAAGTTTTGCTCGGCACCATTGCGAATCAAGTCGAAATACAAACGGGTTTGCGCCTGGTGCGCGGCGTTGCCAAACACATCGAAATTGACCACCAGTTGATAATAGGTGCGCTCAAACAGAGGGTAATCCATCAACCACAGGGTTTGCGGCGTCGCACCGATCAAGCCCTTGGTCACCGAGGCGCTGTCGTAGTGACGAAATATCGATAGCAGCGCGTTGTCGTTACCGGTCCAGATACTCGCCCAGCCGGGGAGCGGCGCATCAGCATAGGCATCACTGCGCAGCTCCTCGTACTGATTGCGCATGTCTTGGGCATCCGCCCACATCCGCGTGAAATTACCCATCTGCGCCACCTGCCCCGGCACCGCTAACAACGGCGTTACCTGCGCGCGGTAATTGGGATCGGTGATGTACAGGTCACTCTCCGGCGCCTGGAACAGGTTCCAGAATTGATCGCGGATCACATCGGTGGCTATCTGCCCACGGCATACCGGGCCGCGAATAAAGGTGCGCACGAAGTACTCGGCGTCATCCAGCATAAATTCATAACGGGCTTTGGCCGGAATCGCCGCAAAGGTCGCAAAGGGATTGGCGCGATGGCTGGGACCGTAGCCCGGCACCGCATCAACCTGCCAATCACCGCTGTAAAACAGCTGCTTGACCCGCGCCAGTTTTTTCGCGCTAAGGCCGTAGGTGATATGGGTTTTATGCACTATCACGCCTTGCACCGGCCATAGACGATAATAAAAATTATTGCCCGGATCGTCATTCGGGCGGCGCGTGGTGATCGGATCAATCGCCTCGCCACTCGGGGTGCGCGAACGCACCAGCTGGAAGAAATGCCCAGCCTCGCCGCCCTCAAGGTACAAATGGGCAATAAACAAATGCTCAAACAACCAGCGGCCGACCAGATCGGCGCGCGCTCCGTTGGTATTTAACAAGGCCTCCCAGTCGGCAATTTGCGCGGCCTCAACGGCGCTCGGTTGCAGCGCTTGCTGGTCAACCGGCGCACCGGCCGCCAGCCAGTCCTGCAGGGTTTTATACTGCTGTGGTTCAAGGCCGGTCACGGCAAAGGGCATGCCCTCAGCCGGGCGCTCACGCGCATAACTGGCAAATTCAGCCGGTAATGCGCACTGATTTTTACGAGTAATCCCCAGCTCAATATCTTCGGGCAGCTTGGCATTGGCGAGCAAAGGCGTGGCATGGCCCAACTCCAGCATCCGCGCCATCAACGCCGCCTGATTGCCCTGGGGGGTCAGCACCGAATAAAAGTCCTTGCGCCGCCACGCGGCCTCGCCGTGGGCATCGAAGAACAATCGGGTGGTGGCTTGCTCTTTAGTGCGCCCGCCGTCATACACCGGCAACTTACTGGCGCCGCGCACCACGCCCTCGGCACTGCCCAGATTAAGCTGGCAAGGCGCGTCATAGCAGGCATGGCAAGCGACGCACTTGTCGGTAAAAATCGGCTGCACGTCGCGACTGTAGGAAATCGACTCGGCGAAAGCGAATGTCGCGAAGAGCATCGAAAAAAGGCCGGAAAATGCTCGATACGACATAACTCAGATCCATTCATAGCGTGAGGGGGCAATTCTAGTCGCGCAGCAGCACGCCATAAAGCAAAGCCCGCCAACATGAGAAATATTCATGCAAATACCACCCATACTCGTAAACCATGCAACTTTGCTATCATTGCCCGCTTAAGTATTCCGCCGCCTTCAGGTAGTTGTTATGTCCGCCATCTTCGATCCTTCGTCCCATCAACAAGACCGTCAGCAAGCCCTCCAGCAAGCGCTGCAGCAACGCATCCTGATTCTCGACGGCGGCATGGGCACCATGATCCAAAGCTACAAGCTGGAGGAAGAGGACTATCGCGGCGAGCGTTTCGCCGATTGGCCGAGCGATGTGAAGGGCAACAACGACCTGCTGCTACTCAGCCGCCCGGACGTGATCGCAGCCATCGAAAAAGCCTACCTGGACGCCGGCGCCGACATTCTGGAAACCAACACCTTCAACGCCACCCAGGTGTCCCAGGCCGACTACGGCATGGAGTCGCTGGTCTACGAGTTGAACGTCGAAGGCGCCCGCGTGGCCCGCCGGGTGGCCGATGCCAAGAGCCTGGAAACCCCGGATAAGCCGCGCTTCGTGGCTGGCGTCCTCGGGCCGACCAGCCGCACCTGCTCGCTGTCACCGGATGTGAACAACCCCGGTTATCGCAACGTCACCTTCGACGAACTGGTAACCAACTACATCGAAGCCACCCGCGGCCTGATCGAAGGCGGCGCGGATATGATTCTGATCGAAACTATTTTCGACACCCTGAATGCCAAGGCGGCGATCTTCGCCGTGCAGGAAGTCTTCGAGCAGCAAGGTTTCGAGCTGCCGATCATGATCTCCGGCACCATCACCGACGCCTCCGGCCGCACCCTGTCCGGGCAAACCACCGAGGCCTTCTGGAACTCGGTCAGCCACGCCAAGCCGATTTCCGTGGGGCTGAACTGCGCCCTGGGCGCCAAAGAGCTGCGCCCCTACCTGGAAGAGCTGGCCAGCAAGGCCGACACCCGCGTCTCCGCCCACCCCAACGCCGGCCTGCCAAACGCCTTCGGTGAATACGACGAAAGCCCGGCCGACATGGCCCTGGTGGTCGAAGAGTTCGCAGCAAGCGGCTTCTTGAACATAGTCGGCGGCTGCTGCGGCACTACGCCTGCGCATATCAAAGCGATTGCCGAAGCCGTGGCCAAGTACCCGCCACGGGTAATTCCGGACATCCCCAAGGCCTGCCGCCTGTCGGGCCTGGAACCCTTCACCATCGACCGCAGCTCGCTGTTTGTGAACGTCGGCGAGCGCACCAATATCACCGGTTCGGCCAAGTTCGCCCGGCTGATCCGCGAAGACAACTACACCGAAGCCCTGGAAGTCGCCCTGCAGCAAGTACAAGCCGGCGCGCAGATCATCGACATCAACATGGACGAGGGCATGCTCGACTCCAAGGCGGCGATGGTCACCTTCTTGAACCTGATCGCCGGCGAACCGGACATCTCCCGCGTGCCGATCATGATCGACTCCTCCAAGTGGGAAGTGATCGAGGCCGGCCTCAAGTGCATTCAGGGCAAGGGCATCGTCAACTCGATCTCCATGAAGGAAGGCGTCGAGCAGTTCAAGCACCACGCCAAGCTGTGCAAGCGCTACGGCGCCGCCGTGGTGGTGATGGCCTTCGACGAAGCCGGGCAAGCCGACACCGCTGCGCGCAAGCGCGAAATCTGCAAGCGCAGCTACGACATTTTGGTTAACGAAGTCGGCTTCCCGCCACAGGACATCATCTTCGACCCGAACATCTTCGCCATCGCCACCGGCATCGAGGAGCACAACAACTACGCGGTCGACTTTATCGACGCCTGCGCCTATATCCGTGACCACCTGCCCTACGCCCTGACCTCGGGCGGCGTGTCCAACGTGTCGTTCTCGTTTCGCGGCAACAACCCGGTGCGCGAATCCATTCACTCGGTGTTTTTGTATTACGCGATCAAAAACGGCCTGACCATGGGCATAGTCAACGCCGGTCAGCTGGAAATTTACGACGAAATCCCTAAGCAACTGCGTGATTGCGTCGAAGACGTGGTGCTCAACCGCAACGCCAACGGCACCGACGCCCTGCTGGCGATCGCCGACAACTACAAGGGTGATGGCAGCGTCAAAGAGGCCGAGACCGAAGAGTGGCGCAGCTGGAGCGTGGTCGAGCGCCTCAAGCACTCGCTGGTCAAGGGCATCACCGCCTTTATCGTCGAAGACACCGAGGAATGCCGCCAGCAGTGCGCGCGCCCGATCGAAGTGATCGAAGGCCCGCTGATGGCCGGCATGAACGTGGTCGGCGACCTGTTCGGCGAAGGCAAGATGTTCCTGCCCCAAGTGGTTAAATCCGCCCGGGTAATGAAACAGGCCGTGGCCCACCTGATCCCCTTTATCGAGCTGGAAAAAGGCGACAAGCCGGAAGCCAAAGGCAAGATCCTGATGGCCACGGTGAAAGGCGACGTACACGACATCGGCAAGAACATTGTCGGCGTGGTGCTCGGTTGCAACGGCTACGACATCGTCGATATGGGCGTGATGGTGCCGGCGGAGAAGATCCTGCAAACGGCGATTGCCGAAAAGTGCGACATCATCGGCCTGTCCGGCCTGATCACCCCGTCGCTGGACGAGATGGTACATGTCGCCCGCGAAATGCAGCGTCAGGGCTTTTATCTGCCACTGATGATCGGCGGCGCCACCACCTCCAAAGCCCACACCGCGGTGAAGATCGAGCCCAAGTATCAAAATGACGCGGTGATCTACGTCACCGACGCCTCGCGCGCCGTGGGCGTGGCCACCCAGTTGCTGTCCAAAGAACTGAAGCCGGCCTTTGTCGAACGCACCCGCCTGGACTACATCGAAGTCCGTGAACGCACCGCCGCCCGCAGCTCGCGCACCGAGCGCCTGCCCTATGCCGCCGCCGTGGCGAAAAAACCCAAGTTCGATTGGGCCAGCTATCAGCCGCCGGTGCCGACCTTCACCGGCACCCAGGTGCTGGAGAACATCGACCTCAAGGTACTGGCCGAATACATCGACTGGACGCCGTTCTTTATCTCCTGGGACCTGGCCGGTAAATACCCGCGCATCCTCACCGACGAAGTGGTCGGCGAAGCCGCCACCGCCCTGTTTAAAGACGCCCAGGAAATGCTCAGCAAACTGATCGACGAGAAGCTCATCAGCGCCCGCGCAGTATTCGGCTTCTGGCCCGCCAATCAGGTGCAGGATGACGACTTGGAAGTCTATGGCGACGACGGTCAGCTGCTGACCAAGTTGCACCACCTGCGCCAGCAAACCATCAAGCCAGACGGCAAGCCGAATTTCTCGCTGGCCGACTTTGTCGCGCCGAAAGACAGCGGCCTGACCGACTATGTGGGCGGCTTTATCACCACCGCCGGCATCGGCGCCGAGGAAGTAGCCAAGGCCTATCAGAACGCCGGCGACGACTACAACTCGATCATGGTCAAAGCCCTGGCCGACCGCCTGGCCGAAGCCTGCGCCGAGTGGCTGCACCAGCAGGTGCGCAAAACCTACTGGGGCTACGAGCCAGACGAGCAGCTACAAAATGATGAGCTGATCAAAGAGCAGTACAAGGGCATCCGCCCGGCCCCAGGCTACCCGGCCTGCCCGGATCACACGGAAAAAGGCACCCTGTTCAACCTGCTCGACCCAGCCGCCACAGAAGGCCAGGCGGGCCGCAGCGGCGTATTCCTCACCGAACACTACGCCATGTTCCCGGCCGCCTCAGTTAGCGGCTGGTACTTCGCCCACCCCCAGGCCCAGTACTTCGCGGTCGGCAAGGTAGATAAAGACCAAATCGACAGCTACACCGCCCGCAAAGGCCAGGACCTGGCCGTGAGCGAGCGCTGGCTGTCGCCGAACCTGGGTTATGACAACTAAACAGCACCATTAAAGCCCGCTTTTAGCGGGCTTTATTTTTCTAAGCCCCAGGCTGAAAGCGCGGGCTAGCGAATACCCGCACTTACCGACCAAACCGCAGCTTAGAGCCCGACCTACAGGCAAGCTTTCCATGCCCCCCCATCGCCTACATGATCCGCCGCCCTTCCGCCGGCCTGCTGTTCATCCAACTGCTCGGCGTACTGCTCTACCCCTGGATGGAAGCCACCGCGCTGGGCCTGGCACTGCATGTGGTCAAGCGCAGCCCCACGCAAACCTAGGTCGCCACACTGCTGGCCGTGCTGGTGCTGGCGCTCTCGTCGATCGACCTGCTGATGCCCTGTCCGCAACTGGACTGGCTGATCGCCATCCTGGAGGCAGCGTTTTACTTCTATGCGGCAGCCAGCCTGATCGCCTATATGTACAGGACCAGCACGCCAGCACCGATGAGCTGTATGCAGTAGGGGCGAGCTTCACCCTGCTGGCCTGGGTCTTTGCCCACCTCTATAGCGTTTGCCAACTGCTGCTGCCGGGCAGCTTCACGGCGCTGCTTGAGCCGCAGGCGCGCGGAGCTGGATGGAGTTGCTGTTCCTCAGCTTCACCACGCTCTCCGGGGTCGGCCTGGGCGATATAGTGCCGCTGGCGCCCATGGCCCGCGCGCTGGTGATGATTGAGGAGTTCGCCGGAGTCATGTACCTGGCGCTGGTGGTGTCGCGCATGATCGCCCTGTCGGTGATCAAACGCTGAGTTCGTGGGGTGGACAACCACCCTAAGCGTATTGACCGGCGGGAACTCGAGGATCAGCAGCAACAAAAAAGCCCCGCCAGCAAAACTGGCGGGGCTTTTTTGTTGGCGTTGTCGTCAGGCGGCGAGGCTGTTCTGCGCCCGCTCTTGACTGGCAAAACGCAGCAGCCACTCGGCCACCACCACACCCTGATGTGGCAGGCTCATGCTGCTGATGGCCTGCTGGTAGCGCGCCTCGCCGAGGAACTCGCGGCGCAGGTTGAGCAGCCCCAGCTGGTAGTCATCGACAAACTCCGGGTGGGCCTGGAAGCACAACACCTGGTCGCCGATGCGGTAGGCGGCGTTCGGACAGAACGGGCTGCTGGCCAGCAGCGTGGCATTGTCGGGCAGCTCGGTGACCTGATCCTGATGGAACACCAACATGTCGAGATGTTCCAGGTTCGGACTCATCCATTCGGGTTGTTCGAGCAGCTGGTAGCGATTAACGCCGATGCCCCAACCTTGCGCGGCACGTTCGGTCTTGCCGCCCAGCAACAGGGCCAGCAACTGATGACCGAAGCAAATACCGATCAGCCGGTCGCCGCTCTGGTAACGGCTCAGCAGGAACTCGCGAAGGGTTTGAATCCACGGGTCGCTGCCAAATGAATCAGCCTTGCTGCCGGTGACCAGGTAGGCGTCGTAGCCCAGGGCAGCATCTGGATAGCAACCTTCCACCACGTTGAACACATCGAACTGCGCCGGTATCGACTGCTTCTCAAACAACTGCCTGAACATTCGGCCATAGCCATGGTACTGCTCAATCAACTGAGGTCGGAGGATGTCGGTTTCCAGGATGCAGATACGCACGGTCATAGTTGGGAATGGTTACCTCTTAATGATGGATTTAATGAAAAAACGCGCGCTTTTTAACATGTCATCCCCCCCCTGCAAACCCTCCATTTTTACACCCGAACAAATCACCTGGACCTCAGGCCACACGCGGCTTACAGCGCGGCCCTGCAAGGGCCTGAATACGGCCCTTTGTGTTGCCTAAAGACCCGCGACAGCGACAACCAATAATCGACCAACGGTCGGCATAGTTGGCAGTCACCAACCATGCGGCTACTCAAGCAGCAGCAACTACCTGGCCGATTATCAAATCGACTGGAGCCTTGATCCGCCCGGCGCGGCCTGAATCCAGGCCGCGCAATAGAACTCCACATGCCACGGTTAATAGAGTCAGCTGCTGGCTGCAGCACCGATCATTTATGCATGGAGTACAAATTAGTCCCATGCAAAATGCTAAGCTCGCGGACTTTTTTACGCGACCGATAGTACCCATGCACAGCCTTGAACAACTGCAAAGCGGCGAACTGGCGGGCATCACACGCCTCGATCTGTCCTGCGGGCTGAGAGAATTTCCCGAAGCCATTTTCAGCCTCGCCGATAGCCTGGAGGTACTCAACCTCTCGGGTAACCAACTGGACAGCCTGCCCGCCGACTTGCCGCGCCTGCATAGGTTACGGGTACTGTTTTGCTCGGATAACAGCTTTGCCGAGGTACCGGCGGTACTAGGGCAGTGTGCACAACTGGAAATGATCGGTTTCAAGGCCAACCAGATCCGCCACCTGCCCGCCGTCGCCCTGCCCGCCAAACTGCGCTGGCTGATCCTCACCGACAATCAGCTGGAGCAGCTGCCGGACGAACTGGGGCGGTGTCTGCAACTGCAAAAATTGATGCTCGCGGGTAACCGCCTGCGCGAACTGCCCGCCAGCTTAGCGAATTGCCACAACCTTGAACTGCTGCGCATCGCCGCCAACCAACTAACCGAGCTACCAGGCTGGTTATTAAATATGCCTCGTTTGGCGTGGCTGGCCTTCGCCGGCAATCCGCTTTGCGCACAAGCTGAAGCCACGGCGCTGGCCACACACCCCATTGCCAGCATCGATTGGCAGCAACTGTCGCTTGGGCAGATATTAGGTGAAGGCGCCTCCGGGATCATCCAGCAAGCGTGCTGGCAAACCAGCGACGCAGCAGCACAAAACGTGGCGGTGAAATTATTCAAAGGCGCAGTCACCAGCGATGGCCTGCCCCATAGCGAAATGAGCGCCTGCATTGCTGCTGGCAGTCATGCGAACTTGATTGGCCTACACGGCAGGCTCAGCCAGCATCCAGACCAAACCCCCGGCTTAGTGCTTGAGTTGATAGACCCAGACTTTATCAACTTGGCCAATCCACCCAGCCTTGAATCCTGCACCCGTGACATCTACAGCACCGACAGACAATTCAGCCTGGCGATGCTTCTGCGTCTTGCCCAAAGAATTGCCAGCGCCTGTGCGCATTTGCACGCCCAAGGCATCAATCATGGTGACTTGTACGGCCACAACATCCTCCATAACGCGCAAGGCGATTGCCTGCTGGGCGATTTCGGTGCGGCATCCTTTTATAACCAGGCTAATCAAAGCCAAGCTATCGCACTACAACGTCTCGAAGTGCGTGCCTTCGCCTGCCTGCTGGAGGAGTTGCTTGAGCGCTGCCAGATCATCGGCGACACTCGAGCAATAACTGAGGCCTTATGGGCCCTGCAAAAGGCCTGCAATCAGACGAATATCGCCGCCCGCCCTTTATTCAAGGTCATTGAACTGCAGCTGCGAAAATTGCAGTGAGTCGCTGACGTTATTGCGGCTAAGCTGAAAGCAAACAGGAGACGCGCATGAACGATCAGCCCCCACAGCCACCGACCTTCTGGCAGATGCTACAAAGCGTGTTGGCGGCAGCCTTTGGCGTGCAGAGCGGAAAGAACCGTGCGCGCGACTTTGGCCACGGCAAACCCAGTCAGTTTATTGCGCTAGGGCTGCTGTTCACCCTGTGCTTCGTGTTGACGGTGTTTGGCGTGGTGAAACTGGTGCTGTATTTCGCTGGTATCTAGCTCAACAGTTAAACGGGCAAACGAATAACCCAAAACATCCGGAGTAACTTTTCTGCGTGCAAAGACAAACCCCCGACCATCTTGCGATGATCAGGGGTTTGGTGTTTAAGCTTGACGATGACCTACTCTCACATGGGGAAACCCCACAC
>C687J26845_10000064_pt1 | contig 63988 bp, 55 predicted proteins | sample RifCSPlowO2_12_FD_26845 | JGI IMG/M metagenome (IMG submission 26845)
TGGTGGTGACCCACGAGATGGGCTTTGCCCGCGAGGTGGCCAACCACCTGATCTTTTTGCACAAGGGGCTGGTGGAAGAAGAAGGCAATCCTGCCGAGGTGTTGTCCCGCCCCAAGAGTGAACGGCTGGCGCAGTTTTTGTCGGGGAGTTTGAAGTAAGGGGTGCGCGCGCAGTCGCGGGGCGCGCAACTGTGCCAATTTTTGCGGCGTAAAGTGCCTTTTCGGCATATGGGGCAAGCGCAGGCAGCTACTAAAACGATAGCTAAAAACGGATGGCGGGGTCGGGTGGCAGCGGGGCTGGCAGGCCCCGGCTGAAGTTCAAAAAGTGCCCTTTGTAGGCTTCGCCGGTACTTTGCCGGGTGCCCGCGCGCTGCATATCCAGCACATAACCCAAGCCCACCATTCGGCGGCAAAAGCCGTTGCGGTTGCCCCGGTCGGGGTCCAGCACAATGATGTTGACCAGGTCGCTGGAGTGTTGGTCAACGAAGCGCGACAGGGTTTCGGGCTGGTCCCGCTCGTACAACACATCACTGGCAATGATCAAATCGAACTTGCCCAGGTCCAGGTTGTCACGGCCCCAATGGCCGGTCTGGTATTTCAGCTGCGGCAAGGCGTTGAGGCGCACGTTTTCTTCCAGAAACGCCTCGGTCAGCGGGTGGCAGTCGCTGGCCGTGATGTCGCCCAGGCGGCGGTGGATCACCAGGCTGGCCAGCGCCAGGCCACAGCCGATTTCCAGAATGCGTTTGCCCACCAGGTCCTGGGTCTGCATGGCGTTGGCCAGCATGCGGGCCGAGGGCCAGACCATGCCAAACAGCGGCCAGGATGCCGATGAAATGCCGGCCGCCAGCGCGGCGCCGTGGGGGTCGGAATACTGCTGGCGGTCCAGCAGTGAGCGAATTTCGAAGTGGGAGTTGCCCAGCAAATGGGTTTCCTGTTTGACCTGGTAGCCTGGCATGGTGCCGCTCCTGCAAAAGGGTTGTGGTGTGAGGAACCATGTTTCGCTCATCAAACACAACACTGGCAAGCGTGCGATGCGGGTGGACTAGACGCCGGGGTGCGGGCCACACGGACCCGGACGGACTAGTGTACCGAGTTAGCCTGGAGGTCGCCTGCGGGCAGGGCGGCAGCGCCGTGGATCGGCCCCAGGGCGCGGGCCTTGCCAGAGAGCAGGGGCAGCAGTTGCACCCCCATCATGCTCACAAAGATCAGGCCACAGCCTATCAGTCCGGCGGTGTCCAGGCGGTCGCCCATCAGCAGGTAGCCAAAGACGGCGGCGAACAGGGTTTCTGAGGACAGCACAATGGCGGCGTCGGTTGCGTGGGCGTAGCGCTGTGCCACCACCTGTGCGGTGAAGGCCACCCCCACCGACATGACACCGGTGTAGGCCAGCGCCCAGCTGGCAGATTGCAGACCGGCCCAGCTAGGCGGCTCATAGACCAGCGATCCGGCCAGCGCCAGCACACCACAAACGGCAAACTGCCCGCCCGCCACCAGAAACGGGGCCGCCATGCGGTCGGCCACCCGGCCAATCAGCAGCACATGAAAAGCCCAGGGCAGGGTGGAGGCAATGATCCAGAGGTCGCCGGAGCTGATGGACACGCCTTGTGCGCCCGACAGCAAATACGCCCCCGCCAAACAGGCCAGTGCCCCTGGCCAGACCGACCAGTGTGGAAACTGGCGCAACAGCAGCCAGCCCAACACGGGCACCAGCGGCACGTAAAGAGCGGTCAGGAAACCCGCGTTGGTGACCGAGGTGTGGACGATGCCGATTTGCTGCATGACCGCGCCCAACAGCAAGAGAGTGCCCAGGCCCGCAATCTTGATGCCGTCCGTGCGCTGCAGCGGCCTGGCCTTGCGCTGCAGGCTGCGCCACTCCAGCCACATCAGGGGGGACACCACCAGCGCACCAATCAAAAAGCGCACCCCGGTGAAGGCCATCGGCCCGACATGGGCCATGCCCTGGCTTTGCGCCACAAAAGCGGAACCCCAGATCAGGGCCACCAGCATCAGCAAGAGGTTGGCACGGATTCGGGACATGAATAAAAACTTGCTTTTGCTATTTAATTGGTAGCTGCTTACGCAATATCTGTAAGGGCTAGAGGCACTTTAGATGCCTAAGATGCGCCGCGCTTCCTGCGGCGTGGCCACCGGGCGGTCCAGCTCGCGGCTGATGCGGGCGATGCGCGCCACCAACTGGGCGTTGCTGCTGGCCAGCTCGCCCTTGCGGTAGTACACATTGTCTTCAAAACCCACGCGCACATGGCCGCCCAGCACCATGGCCAGGGTGGCCAGGGGCAGTTGCGCCGCGCCGATGCCGGCCACGGTCCAGGTGGAGCCGGGTGGCAACTGCGCCACCAGGTACATCAACGCCTCGGGCGTGCCCGCCATGCCGCCCGGAATGCCCAGCACCAGGTCGAAGTGCGCCGGGCCGCTCAGCAGGCCTTTTTTGAGCCAGCGGCTGGCGGTGGTGAGCATGCCGGAGTCAAAAATCTCCAGCTCAGGCTTCACGCCGTGCGCGCGCATGGCCTGCGCAAATACTTCCATGTCGGCGGGGTGGTTCAGGAACACGTCGCCGCCAAAGTTGACCGAGCCCATGGACAGGGTGGCCATCTCGGGTTGGAGCGTCACCGGGGCCAGGCGCTCCTGCGGCGTCATGCCGACCGCGCCGCCGGTGGAGACCTGCACGATCACGTCGCAGCGTTGCTTCACCTCGGCGATGATTTGGCGGTACACCTCTTTGTCTTGCGTCGGGCTGCCGTCCGCGTGGCGGCCATGCACATGCACGATGGAGGCGCCGGCCTGCGCGCATTCGGCGGCGGCGATGCCAATTTCCTCGGGTGTAAGGGGCAGGGCGGGCTGCTGTGCGCGGCTGACTTCGGCGCCGGTCAGGGCGGCGGTGATGATGAGCTTTTGCATGGTCAGCAGCTGATGGGGGGGCGTGGGATGCGCTGGCACTGCGCGGGCACCACGCAGGTGCCCGAGGCCTTGCACACGACGATAGGCTCGGCCAGCACGTCGGCGGCAGAAGGCTGCCCGGCTATACCCGCAGGCACGATGACCTTGCGCGCCTCGAATTCCATTTTGCGCGAGGTCTTGCCCATGGCGACGATGCGCCCCGTGGCCTCAATGTAGTCCCCGGCGTACACCGGCGCCAGGAACTGCACGTTGTCGTAGGCCACGAACAGGCCTTCGTCGCCGTCGCTGCGGATCAGCAGTTCGGTGGCCACGTCGCCAAACAGGTGCAGCATCTTGGCGCCATCGACCAGGCCGCCGGCGTAGTGGGCGTCGTGGGCGGCGATGCGCAGGCGGATCAGGCTGGTAATTTCTTGCATTCAGGCGGCCTTTCGGTTGTTCCATTCGTTAATGGCAAAGGATGCCACGTCTTCGGCGTAACTCTTCACGCCAAAACCGGCGTCGTAGCCCAGCTCTTTGGCCAGCTCGTGGCTGATGCGCGGGCCGCCCACCACCAGAATGACCTTGTCGCGCAGGCCTTCGGCCTCCAGCAGGTCGGAGAGTTTGGTGAGGTTGTCCAGGTGGATGTTCTTTTGCGTCACCACCTGCGAGACCAGAATCACGTCGGCCTTTTCCTCGATCGCCTTGGCCACCAGCTCTTCGGAGTCCACCTGCGCACCCATGTTGATGGCGCGGATCTCGTGGTAACTCTCCAGGCCCTTGTGGCCGTTGTAGCCCTTCATGTTCATGATGGCGTCAATGCCCACGGTGTGCGCGTCGGTCTCGATGCAGGCACCCACCACCACCATGCGCCGCCCCATGGTCTCGGCGATGCGGGCGTTGATGGCGTCCTTGTCCATCACCTCGTACTCGGGCTTGACCACCTGGAAGCTGGAGAGGTCCACCTGGTGTTTGCACTGGCCATAGACCACGTAAAAGCTGAAGCCCTGGCCCATGTCTTCGCAGTGCACCACGGCGGGCTCATCCAGGCCCATCAGCGCGGCCAGGCGCTTGGCGCCTTCCTTGCTGGTTTCGTTCAGTGCCACCGGCAGGGTGAACGACACTTGCACGCGGCCGTCGTTGAGCGTGTCGCCGTAGGGTTTGACCCATTGCTCGGGGGATTGGGTTTCAAGCATGGGAAGCCTCCAGAACAGTTGAGGACAGCGCTTCGCTACGCTGCGGTCTGTCCCGCAGACCTCCCTGATCCGTTGAGGACAGAGCGTCGCTGCGCTCCGGTCTGTCCCGCAAAGTTTCAGGAAGCATCAATTGCGGGAAGGGGTTGTAGTAGTTGTCGGCCTTGGCAACCACGCCGTCCAGGCCTTTTCCGCCGGTGGGGGTGCGCGAAATCTCGGCAAACATGCCTTTGCCGATGGCCGTGGGCAAGCTGATGGTTTCAATTTCGGCCAGCATGGCTTCGGTCTCGGCCAGCACGGCCTGCGCACGTTGCTCGATCAGGCCGCCGCGCTTGAACTCGATTTCGGAGTGCAAATCTTTCATGGTGCCAAACACGTATTTGGCGTTCTGGATCGCCAGAAAGCGGTCCTGGATAAAGGGCGTGTGGATGGCCTCGGTCATCATGCCCAGCAGGTGGATGTTTTGCTGGGTGACGGTGCTGACGATGTTGAACAGGGTGTCTTGCACATGGCCTTTGAAGATGTTGCCGGTCATGTGTTTGGTGGGCGGCATGTACTTGAGCGAGGCATCCGGGAACACCTGGCGCACCAGCTGCGCATGGGCCAGCTCCCACAGAAAACCGTTCTCCAGCTCGGGGTGGATCTCGAACGCATGGCCCAGGCCCATTTGCTGCGGCGTGAGCCCGGAGAGTTCGGCAAACTGTTCGTTGATGAGTTGGGATGCCAGCACGGTGTGCGCGGCTTCGTAAGCGTCGGCCGTGGTGAGGTAGTTGTCTTCGCCGGTGTTGATGATGATGCCGGCATAGGCATTGACCATGCGCGAGAAGAACTGGTCGATGAAGGTGCGCTTCATATTGATGTCGCGAAAGATAATGCCGTACATCGAGTCGTTGAGCATCATGTCCAGCCGCTCCATCGCGCCCATGGCGGCGATCTCGGGCATACACAGGCCCGAGCAGTAGTTGGTCAGGCGGATGTAGCGGCCCACCTTGGCGCCCACTTCGTCGAGTGCGGCGCGCATCAGGCGGAAGTTTTCCTGCGTGGCGTAGGTGCCGCCAAAGCCTTCGGTGGTGGCGCCATAGGGCACGTAGTCCAGCAGGCTCTGGCCGGTGGAGCGGATCACGGCAATGATGTCGGCGCCCTGTTCAGCGGCGGCGCGGGCCTGCGCCACGTCCTCGTAGATATTGCCGGTGGCGACGATCAGGTAGAGCCAGGGGGCCTGGCCTTCGCCCAGTGTTTTGATTTTTTCATCGCGGTGGGCGCGCTGCCCGGCAATGTGTGCGCAGCGGTCGCGGGCCTGGGCCTCGGCGGCCTGGCGGGCTGCGGCCTCGTCCTTGGGGCGGGTGAGCGTCAGCGTGCCTTGGGCCACGGCCTCGGCCACTTGCTGGGCGGTGTAGCCGTGCTCCTGCATGGCACCGGCCAGGAGGGTGGCGGCGCCGTATTGCAGCAACCCCTGCGCCTGCAAATGCTCCACCACGCGGTTGGGCAGGGGGACGAAGTTTTCATCGACACCGTCCACGCCCAAGAGGCGCAGGGTGGCGCGCTCCACCGTGGTGGTGGTGAACTGGGCCATCTCGTCAAACACCTGGCGCGCAATGCGCCGGGCCGAATCGCGTGCGCGGTCAATCTGCGCCTGGTCTAAATGCAATTGGGTCATGTCGTTTCCTCTGTCTCATGGGTTGGGGGCAGGGTTTGCAGCTGCGCGGCTGCGGTCTGTCCCGCAAGGTTATTTTGTTCTTCCAGCACCACATCACTCACCCCATAGTTCGCAAACGCCTCCCGTGCCGCGTTTAAGAATTCTTGCGCGTCAAAGCTTCCACCCAGAGGGGAGAAGGGGTTGAGCGTGATGCCGGTCATGTGGATGCCGCGGTAGGCCAGCACCTGCGCGCCCTGCTTACGCAACACCGCCAGATCGGTGGCCTCCACAAACAGCTTGGTGCCGTCGTTCACCACCACGGTCAGGCCGGGGTGGCGGGCGGCCAGGGTGCCCAGGGCGCGCCACAGCGAACGCCCCACCGCACCGCTGAGGGCGATGGTGGCCGGGGCGGCATCGGCGTAACGCAGCACGGTGTCGGCGGCATTGAGTGTGGCAATCTCGGCCCGGAACAGCGGTGCGCCCTGGCGGTCCCACAGGCCCACGCCACCTTGTGCGAACACCGGTTCGCACAGCAAGCGTGTGGCCTCATCGGCTTGCGCAATGCCCAGAATCGCCAGCCGGTCGCGGGTCTTGCGGATCACGTCCTGGATGCCGCCGCCTATCGCCGCGCCGGTGGCCAGAATGACGCCATTGGCAATGGCCGGGGAGGCGTGGTGGCTGCGGCCCAAAGCGCCGTCCAGAATGACCAAAGAGGCACCACACTGCTGGAGCCGGCCTATCACCGTGCGCTGGTCCGAGCTGCGCGAGGCGCCCGCAATTTCCATCTCGCCGTATTCCAGCACCTTGACCACCAGCACCTCGCCCATGGGGCTGGCGATGCCGGTGGCGTCAATCAGTTTCCAGCGCACTTTGGCGCGCTGCAAGGTGGCGCGGGCGGTGGCGACCAGGGTGCCGGGCCAGACCAGAATGGGCGGCTTGGGGATGAAGAACACCATGTCGCGGTCTTCGCCGTCGCGCCCGATGGAGGTGACGCCCACCGCCACCTGGGACGCTGCGGCCTGGGCCAGCACATGGTTCAGCGCCACGGTTTTGCCCGTGTTTTTGGTCATGCCCATCACGGCCAACACATCCAAGCCGTTAGCCTGGATGCGTTGCCAAAGCGCGCTGTGTGTCCTGGGCATGGGGATCAACTCCGGGTGCATCAGACGTAGAGCTTTTCGAACAGCGCGCGCAGCGCGGCGCTTTCGCGCAAGAGCGAGAGCGAGAACTCCGCGTGGCCTGTGGCATAACCATTGCCCACAATCATCTCCACATCCTTGCCCACACCCTCGGCACCCAGCGCCGCTGCGGTGAAGCTGGTGGCCATGGAGAAGAAGTAAATCTTGCCGTGCTGCTTGGTGGCCAGGATGCTGCCCATCTCGGTGTTGGGAATGTTGACGCAGTTGATCACCACATCGGCCATCTGGCCCTGGGTGACTTCGGCCACCGCCTGCATCAGCGCCAGGGCGTTGGTGGCGTCCACCTGCAAGGCGTGGTCCACCCAGCCCAGGTCTTGCATGCGCTGGCAGTCTTTCTCAAACGGCGAGACACCGATGACGCAGCCGGATGCCCCCGCGCGCTTCTTGGCTTCATACACACAGAGCGTGCCGGATTTGCCACCGCCGCCAATCACCACCACCGTGTTGCCGGGCTGCACCAAGCGGGCGGTTTGGGCGGGCGCACCGGCCACATCCAAAATGGCCAGGGCCATTTTTTCGTCGAGGTCGGCAGGCAGCTTGGCGTACAGGCCGGTCTCGAACAAAATGGCTTGGCCTTTGATCTCGACTTGGTCTTTGTGCAAATGGATTTTGACAATCTCGTCAATGCGCAGCGGCGTGAGCGAGAGCGACACCAGCGTGGCAATTTTGTCGCCCACCTTCAGGTCGATCTTGTCGGCCAGGGCCGGGCCGATCTGCGCCACCGTGCCAATCAGCATGCCGCCCGAGCCCGTCACCGGGTTGTGGTGCTTGCCACGCTGGGCCACGATGCCCTTCACAATCTCGGCCACGCGCGCTTCGTCACCTTGGGCTTCGGCCTTGATCTGGGTGAAGCTGGCCGCGTCGATGTTCAGCGCCGACACATCGATCAGGATCTCGTTGTCATAGATCTCCATGGTGTTGTCGATCTTCCAGGCGGGCTGGGGCAAAACGCCCAGCGGTTCCAGTACCCGGTGTGTGCCATAAGGGGAGCCAGTTTTCATAGTGCAGTTCCAGTTGGGGTCAGAGCACATTCGCTTCGCGAAGTGGTCTGACCCACAAGGTTTATTCAATCAGTTGGGGTCAGAGCACATTTGCTTCGCGAAGTGGTCTGACCCACAAGGTTTCAGGCTAGTTGCTTTGTGTAGGCAGACTGTAGTCCTGGCCCAGGCCCGGCATTTCCACGGTCTTGCCGGCATAGTTGCGGCATTTGATGGTGGTGCCGCTGCCGTCAGGCAGGGGCTCTTCACGCACATAGCTGGGGATGATGGGCAGCTTGCCCAGGCCGCCCAGGCCGTCCACGATGAAGGTGGGCACTGCGGGGCCGCTGATCCAGCCGCGCAGGCCTTCGTACAGCTCCAGCATGCGTTTGTGTGGCACCACAAAGTGGTGCGCGCCTTCCACCATGTCGGTGGAGTACACATAGTAGGGGCGCACGCCCATCTCAATGCTTTGCAAGAACAGCTCGCGCATCACTTCCACGTCGTCGTTCACGCCTTTGAGGCACACGGTCTGCAGGCCCATCATGATGCCGGCCTTCTGGATCAGCTTGACGTGTTTGCGTAGCAGGGGCGTGATTTCCTTGGGGTGGTTGATGTGGATGTTGACCATCTGCACGCGGTGTTTTTCCAGCACGGCGCACAGCTCGGGCGTGACGCGGGTGGGCAGCTGCACCACCATGCGCGAACCCATGCGCAGGAAACGCACATGCGGGGCGCGGCGGCGGATCTCGCCCAGGATGTAGTCCAGCCGTTCGTCGGTAAAGGTCAGCGGGTCGCCGCCGGACAGCAGCACATCCTGGATCTGGGTGTTGGCCGCAATGTAGTCAATGGAGTGCTCGATCTCGTCCTTGTGCACCGAGCCCGCAGGCTGCGACACCATGCGTTTGCGGGTGCAGAAACGGCACAGCGTGGCGCAGGTGTTGGACACCAGAAACAGCACCCGGCGCGGGTAGCGGTGCACGATGCTGGTGCCGGGAATGGTGTCGCCTTCTTCGCCCAGCTGGTCCAGCATGGTGGCAAAGCCGGGCTTGCTTTCTTCGTGGTGCGAGGGCAGGTACTGCAAACGCACAGGGCAGTGGGGGTCGTTCGGGTCCATCAGTTGGGCCATGTAGGGCGTGACCGCAATCGCAAATTTCTTGTAAACGGTTTCGTTCACGTTCTCCACATTGTTGAGCACACCGGTCATTTCCGAGTGGTGTGTGTAGCGCCGCGCAAACTGCTTTTGCCAGGGTTCGGACGCGGGATCGTAGGCGTCCAGCTCTTCACGGCTGAGCAGTTTCTTGGGTGTGATGAAATCAACTTTTTGCAGCATGGCGTGCCCCTAATTCTGAGTGGGTGGTCTGAGTAACCTTGTACGGACAAGGGATAACTGAACCCAAGTTTAGGGAGGAGTGCTGCCGGTTGAAACAGGCAAAATGACTGAAAGTATGGCTATGTATCAGTCATAATGACTGACATAAATACACATTGCCTGAAACACCCATGGCCACCCCTTTAGACCCCCTGGACCGCCAGCTCATCGAGCTGCTCAAAGTCAACGCCCGCCTGCCCATGGTCAAGCTGGCCAAGGCCCTGGGCTGCGCGCGCAGCACCGCACAACTGCGGCTCAAGGCGCTGGAAGATGCGGGGGTGATTTCGGGCTACACCGTGGGCGTGACCGTGGCGCGGGCCACATCGAGCATCCGGGCCATGGTGCTGATCTCGATCGAGTCCAAGAATGAAACCGAGGTGGTGCGTGCCCTGTCCAAGCGGCACGAAATCGTCAAGCTCTACACCGTGAGCGGCCGCTACGACCTGTGCGCCATGCTGACCACCGAGTCCACCCAGGAGCTGGACGCGGTGATCGACAAGATCCGGGTGATCAAAGGTGTGGTCGATACCTTTTCAACGATTTTGCTGTCCACCAAGCTGGATCGGCCGGAGTAGGGGGGCGGCGGTGGGGGCGGTTTCGACGATGTGCTGATCGTTTCCTTCAAGGAGCTATGAACATGAAATGTCCTGTTTGCGGCGCGGCCGAACTGATCCATGACACCCGGGACCTGCCGTACACCTACAAGGGTGAAACGACCGTCATTTCGGCGGTGACCGGCGACTTTTGCCCGGCCTGCGCCGAATCGATTCTGGATGCGGCGGAATCGGACCGTGTCATGCGCGAGATGGGCGCATTCTCGAAGCAGGTCAATGCGGCCATTGTTGATCCGGGTTTTATCACCCGTGTGCGAAAGAAGCTCGCGCTTGACCGCGGGAGGCCGCCGAAATCTTCGGCGGCGGGGTCAATGCCTTCTCCCGCTACGAGAACGGTAAAACCAAACCTCCCTTGGCTTTGGTGAAGTTGCTCAAGGTACTGGAGCGTCACCCTGACTTGCTTAACGAAGTGAGGATGGCTTAGGGCTGGGTCTTCCCACAACAGTTAATCGGCACTTTGCACAGTAAAACCTTGGCTGCAAAGCGTTGCCAAAGGTGGAAAGAGTGGCTGGGGAAGGTGGGACCACTCGAACCAGGCCCAACCTTCGCATTTGTCTGGCTCCATGGTTTGAAGGACTCCGGCCGCACGGTCTGCCAGGACGAAGACGGTTACATAGTGCTTGTGTTCGGCTTCGAAGACGTTATTGGTGAAGGGGCCGAATCGAAGATTCGAGATCTGAAGATTGGTTTCTTCCAGCACTTCTCGAATAGCGCAGGCTTCAACCGTCTCGCCGTACTCAAGATGTCCTCCGGGCGCAGACCAGCTGCCTGCGCCGTGTGCCCCCTTGCGCTTGCCGAGCAGTACCCGGCCATTCTCGATGATAAGAACGCCGACCCCAACTTGGGGTGACATTACGGCTGGTGAATGCATGGCGGCTTGGTTGGAGTCCATCTGCCGCGCTGCAATGCTATTGGAAACCATGAACACCTCCTTCGGCTGACAAGCCATGTGGGACTGAACCGCCTGCTGAGGCGGTCGCGATAGGGGTTTGAAAGCTCCACCCCATTTGTTTGATTGAATTATGACCGGGCTTGCGCTGATCGCCACTGGCAAGTGTTGCAGCCAGTGCACCTACCGTGTCAGCGAAGCAGCGCCATAGCGTAGCTATCGAAGAAGTCACCTTCGATGCAGAAGGCGCGGCGATGCAGCCCCTCGTTGACAAAGCCGAAACGCGCATAGAGTGCCCTGGCATTCGGGTTGTCCACTCGCACGGTAAGTTCGATGCGGGAAAGTCCCTGGGCCCACGCCGCCGAGAGGGCTGCCTGCATGAGTTGGGCGCCAATACCGCAATGGCGAGCGTTGGGGATGAGGCCGATGCCCAGGGTTCCCACATGTGCCCGCGCATCGCCAAACGTTGGCAAGACATCGCACCAGCCAACCACTGCGCCGTCTCGTAAGGCGACGACTTGGCAAAGCTGTTTCTGGACGATGTTTCGAAAAAACGCAAAGGATTGCTCAATGGGCGGTGCCTGGGTGAAGGCGAGGTACCGTTGTTCGCGGGCGACTGTGTCAATGGCCTGGTAAAGGCCGTGGAAGTGGGCCTCTGCGGTTGGCAGGATGGTGATGTTCATGGTGCCCAGTGTGCCCAATTAGAAGGCGGTTTGAGATCCCCATGATTGTGTGCGGACTTGGTGTGTCAGCAATATTCCCAGCATCGTAACGTCCATCGCCTTGTTGGAGAGTATGACAACACCGGTCCCGGCTTTCGGGTCGATGGATAGGTAGGACGCGTAACCGCCCACCATTCCGTTGTGCCAAACCACCGTCTTGTTGCCGAAAAATCTGTCGAGAAAAGTCGGCTGCATCCAGCCGATTCCAGTGTCACCGCCCCATTGTGATGCGTGCATCTTCTTCAAAGTTCTTGACATTGCGGAGTCATCCTCAATATTCGCTCGGATAAATTGCATCAAGTCTTGCGCGCTGGAGTTGAAGGCGCCAGCGCCAGCAAGCGCAGAAAATGTCCACACCGGACTGGATTCACCATGGGCGGTATAGCCCTGGGCCATGTGCGCTTTCATCGTTGGGGTCAGTGTTACTGCGGTATTGCGCATACCAAGGGGTGCCAGAAGCTTCTCAATGACCAGAGACTCGAAGTTTCTTTTTGTTGCGATTTCCAGGACGTGGCCAAGCAAACCCATCCCAAAATTGGAATACTCGAAGCGGCCTGGCGCGCGCTTGTCCTGCGTGGTTGCCAGGTAATCAAATAGGTACTGGGGTCCAAGGTGGCTATACGGGTTTTGCATCAGGTTTTTCTTTCCGGCCAGCTTGCTTGCGTTCAGCTCAAGCTGCCTTGGGATGCTTGGAAAGCCGGATGTGTGGGTGACCAGCTGCTTCAATGTGACGCGCTGCGCGGCTGGCGATAGGGGTATGGAGCCGCCAAATAGTTCAGCCAGTGTGGCATCCATTGTCAGGACGCCTTCGTCACAAAGAATCTGGAGCAGTGATGCGGTGAAGAGTTTGCTGACCGATGCAATTTGAAAAACCGTTGAGGCACCCAGGACCGTGGTGCTTTCTCTGCTCCGAGTTCCGTAGCCCTTGAAGAAGGGTTTGCCATCCTTGTAAACACCAATGACCAAGCCATACGAAAGGTCGTTCTTGGTGAGCTTCTTCACCTCTGAATCAATGGCCGCCTCAAGATCCTTATTGTCTGGTGTGTGGTTGATTCGGCGCTTTAGATAAAGAACGGCCAACACCGCGACCACTGCGAGCAGTGCAAGGCTGACAACAAGTATCTTCATGTAGTGGCAACCCGCTCCATCAACTGGCCATACCTACCTCCCCGCACAGGGCCCTTGTTTGATTCTAGGTTTCAAATTTCAGCAAGGCTATCCCCCAAACGGGTGAGTTTCTCGAATGGAAGTTCATCAATTCCATGACACGCAGGGTGCATGCATAAATAGCACTTCAAAGCCAAATTTAAGCCCTGCATCCGCTATGAATAAAGTAGCTACTTGCGCACATAAATAAATGGCTACAGCCTGATATCTGCATTGTTTGAAGACTGAATAGGTATCTCAAAAACGCATATCTACCGTTGCCAGCCCTCCACTACCCCCACAACTCCGCCCCAGGCACCTGAATCTCCCCGCCCCGGTATTCCAGCGCATGCGGCCGGTCTTCGGTTTGCAGCAGCGGGCCGTCCAGGTCCACATAGCTGCATTGCTGGGCCAGCAGGAAGGCGGGGGCCATGGCCAGGGAGGTGCCGCACATATTGCCGACCATCAGGCCCAGCCCCAGGCGGCGGGCCTCGGCGGCCAGGGCCAGGCCTTCGGTGAGGCCGCCGCATTTGTCGAGCTTGATGTTGACGAACTGGTAGCGCCCCACCAGGTGGGCCAGCGAGGCGCGGTCGGTGCAGGATTCGTCAGCGGCCAGGGGGATGGGCGACGCACAACCCAGCAGGCCAGCATCCTGGCCGCGCGCCAGCGGCTGCTCCACCAGCTCCACCCCGGCGGCTTGCAAATGCGGCAGCAGCTCGTGCAGCAGCTCCAGCGTCCAGGCCTGGTTGGCATCGACCACGATGCGGGCGTCGGGGTGTTCCTCGCGCACCACGCGCACCACGTCCAGGTGGCGCTGGGCGTCCACTTTCAGTTTGAGGATGGGGAAGTGGCGCGCCGCGCGGGCCTTGCGCCGGGTGCTTGCCTCATCGCCCAGGCCCAGGGTGTAGGCGGTGGTGACGCTGTGCCAGCGGGTGCCGGTGGCCGCTTGCCACACCGGTACGCCGCTTTGTTTGGCGCGCAGGTCCCACAGGGCGCAGTCCAGCGCGTTGCGTGCGCCGCCAGCGGGCAGCAGGTGCAGCAGCTCCGCGCCGGTGAGCGCGTCGTGCAGATGGGGGCGCACGGCGTCGATCTGCACGGCCATGCTCTGGGGCGTTTCGCCGTCGTAGTCCACACCGGCCGCTTCGGCGCAGCCGATGTGGCCCTGGCCGTCGTCCAGGCGGACCATCACCACCGCTTGGTGGGTGATGGTTTCGCGCGCAATCTCAAAGGGCTCGTGCATGGCCCAGCGCTCGGTGGTGGTGGTGCAGCGGATCATGATTGCAGCAGGGCCGTGACCAGCGCTTGCACACCGCCGCGCATCGGGTCTACCACCGGCAGGCCGAGTTGCGCGCGCAGGGTCTGGGCATAGTCGGTCCATTGGGCATCGCTCAGGCTGGAGGAGTTGATGCTGACGCCCACGCAGCGCACGGCGGTGTTGGTCAGGCGGCCCGCCTCCACATAGCGGTCGATGGCAACCTGCAGGTCGGGGATGGGGTGGTTGGGGTAGCCTTCGATGGTGCCGCGGGCGGGATCGTGGCACAGCACCAGCGCGTCGGGCTGTGAGCCGTGCAACAGGCCCAGGGTGACGCCCGCATAAGCCGGGTGGAACAGCGCGCCCTGGCCTTCGATCACGTCCCAATGGTGGGGTGCATTGTCGGGCGACAACTGCTCCGCCGCACCGGCCACAAAGTCCGAGATCACGGCGTCAATGGCCACGCCAGCGCCTGCAATCATCACGCCGGTTTGGCCGGTGGCGCGGAAGGTGGCGGGGGCACCTCGGGCCTGCAGCGCCTTGGTCAGCGCCAGGGCGGTGTATTTTTTGCCGAGTGCGCAGTCGGTGCCGACGGTGAGCACACGCTTGCCGCTGCGCCGCCGCCCGGTGCCCGCCGGAAACGCCTGGTCGGAGTGGCGCACGTCGATCAGCTTGGCGCCGCTGCGCGCCGCCGCTTGCACCAGGCTGGGGAAGGTGCTCAGGCGGGTGTGCTGGCCGCTCACAATGTCCAGGCCTGCGTCCAGCGCGGCTTCCAGTTCGGGCAGCCAGTGGGCGGGCAGGGCGCCACCCACTGCGGCCACGCCCACCACGATGGAGCCTGCGCCACGCTGGGCGGCTTCGGCGGGCGACACGCGGGGCAGGTCCAGGCTGACGGTGGCGGCTGGCAAGCTCCATTCGCCCATCACGTCTTCGGCGCACCAGTCCCGCAAACCAAAGGCGGTTTTGGCGTCGGACTTGAGCGTGACATCGCCCAGGAAAAGCAGGTAGGGTTTACGGAGTTGGTGCATGGTGGCCTCGCAAAAAAGGGCAGACTGTCTTCGCACAGTCGGTCGTGTGCCAAAGGTCTTGGCGAGGGCAAGCGTAAGACCAAACACGGTTTTTTCGGCCCCCAAACGGGGCGGTTTTGCGGGGCCTACACCCCAAGGGATAGGCCGAAAACCGGGCAACAACACGCCGCCCATTTCGCTCTATCCCTTTGGGGGTAGAGGTGCCCCAGGGCGGCGCGAATCCCCGTATTCTCACTTTCGCATGCCCTGCGAAGGACAGCACTCTTCCGACCACCGGCTTGAACTTTCCAAGGAAAACAAATGAAATTGAGACACCTCTTCGCGATCATGGGCCTGGGTTGCGCGGTATGCGCCCAGGCCGCCGAACCCAAAGAACTGCGCATCGGCACCGATGCCACCTACGAGCCCTTTGAATACAAGGCGCCCGATGGCAAGCTGGTGGGTTTTGAGATAGACCTGGCCAACGCCCTGTGCGCCGAGATGAAGCGCCGCTGTGTATTCGTGGAGTCGCCCTGGGACGCCATCGTTCCCTCGCTGATGGCCAAGAAATTCGACATGATCATGTCGGGCATGACCGTGACCGACGAGCGCCGCAAGAAGGTCAGCTTCAGCGACAAGATCACCGACATTCCCTACCGCGTGATCGTCAAGCGTGGCAGCGGCATGGACGGTTCACCGGGCTCCATGAAGGGCAAGAAGGTGGGGGTGCTCAAGGGCTCTACGGAGGCCGATTTTGCCGAAAAATACTACGCCAAGGCCGGTGCCACTGTGCAGCGTTATGAATCCACACAGGACTCGTACCTGGACATTGCCTCGGGCCGCCTGGACGCCATCGTGGGCAACCTGGTGGAAATGAAAATGGGCTTTCTGGCCAAGCCCGAGGGCAAGCCCTTTGAGTTCGCAGCCTACGAGATGAAAGACCAAGCCATCTTGGGCTATGGCACCGGCGTGGCCCTGCGCAAGCAAGACAGCCAGCTCAAGGCCGAACTCAACGCCGCCATCAAGGCCGTCCATGCCAACGGCACGTACCAGAAGATTGCCGGCAGGTATTTCGATTTCGACGTTTACGGCAAATAGGTAGCCTGAAACATGGAATCAGCCACCCCTGGGGCCAGCTTCCAATAGCGAGGCCGCCTTGTGGGTGGCGGGTGTGCTTTGGTAGGCCTGCAGCGGGTCAACCGACTGGCCCGGCTGGGCAAAAGGAATGCAGTTGATGAACAGCGAAAACAGCTCCGCCTGCGAGCCGATGTCGAGCTTACGGTGGATGTTTTTGCGGTGGATTTTGATGGTGCCCTCGGTGGTGCCCAGCCGCTGCGCCGTCAGCGCCGAGGAGTAGCCGCTGATCATGTAGAACAGCACCTGGCGCTCACGCTGCGTCAAGAGCGAGCTGGCAAAGTGCTCAATCGTGCTTTGCACCTTGCGGTGGGTCTGCTGGTCGGTATCGCGGCTGGAGGCGGCTGCCGTCAGTTCATGGTGCTTGGCCGTGGCCGCAAAGATCAGCGGCGCCAGGGCGTGGATGGCGATCAGGTCGGCGGGCTGAAAGCGGGTGTTGCGGATGCTGCGCTCGATGAAGAGATTGAGCGCGGTGTCGGCATTGATGCGCCACAGCAGGTCGATCGAGTCGGACAGGCCGATCTGCGAATAGAACACCCGGTAGTACTCGGTCTCGTAAAAATCGTCGGGCGCAATATCGCGCAGCCAGTAAATGCCCGTGGGGCAGTCCTGCAAAAACAGTTGGTAGTTGGGGTCCAGCGCATAGGGGCCGGACAAAAAAGCGTCCTCGGGCAGTTTGCGCTCCAACGGGTTGAAACGGTGCACGATGCGCCGGGGCCGCTGGTTGCGGTGGAACACCATGGCGCCGCCCGAGTCGATGGCGCACACCGTGCCCAGCAGGTCCAGCACAGTGTCGAACCAGTCCGCGCTGCCGATGGCGGCGGTCATCCTGGCCAGCGCCGCCACCAGGGGGGCGTCCAGTGGCAGGCACAAAGAGGTCTTGTAGGCAGTGTCCATGCGCGGGTGGGCGGTGTACGGTGTCAGGCGGGCGTGGGTCGGCCGAACAGGTAGCCTTGGAAGTGGGTGCAGCCCAGGCGCAGCAGGGCGTTGCGCAGCTCGGCGGTTTCCACCCCTTCCGCGATCACCTGCAGGCCCAGGCTGTCGCCCAGGGTCACGATGGTGCGGATGATGCTGGCATCCTGCGGGTCGCTCAGCATGTCGCGCACAAAGGACTGGTCGATTTTGAGTTGGTCCAGGGGCAGCTTCTTCAGAACGTTGAGGGAGGAGTAGCCTGTGCCAAAGTCGTCCAGCGAGAAGCGCACACCCAGGGCCTTGAGGGCGCCCATTTTGGCGATCACGCTGTCGATGTTGTCCAGCAACTGGCTTTCGGTGAGCTCCAGCTCAAGTCGATGGGGATTGGCTCCGGTTTCCTGCAAGGCGCTTTGGACCTGCTGCACAAAGTCCGGCTGGCGGAACTGACGCGCGCTGACATTGACGGCCATGCTGTAGTGCGCTTTGGCGGGGTCGGTGGACCAGGCCACCCACTGACGACAGGCCTGTGCCAGAATCCAGCGCCCCAGCGGCAGGATCAGGCCCGAGGTCTCCGCAATGGGAATGAACTCCGCTGGCGACACCAGCCCGCGCTGGGGGTGTTGCCAGCGCACCAGGGCCTCGACGCCAAGTTGCTGGCCTGCGCTGTTCATCTGCGCCTGGTAATGCAGCACAAATTGCGTCGCCGCGAGCGCGTGGTGCAGGTCGGCCTCCAGCGCGGTGCGGGCGTTGACCAGCGCCTGCATCTGCGGGTTGAAAAAACGGATCGTATTGCGGCCATCGGCCTTGGCCTGGTACATCGCCAGATCAGCCTGTTTGAGCAGTTCGTCCCGCCCCACGTCCTGGCTTGAAAACAGGGTGATGCCGATGCTCACCGAGGTTTGGTATTGGTGGCTGTCCAGCACGTAGGGCTCGGCCAGCGCACTCAGTATCTTGCCTGCCACCAGCCGGGTGTGCTGCACCGCCTGGGTGAGGTCGGGGCTTAGGGCCTGCAGCATCACCACGAACTCGTCGCCGCCCTGGCGCGCCAGGGTGTCCTGCGCCCGGGTGCAGGCTGCCAGGCGCTGGGCGATCTGGCACAGCAGCTGGTCGCCCACCGGGTGGCCCAGGGTGTCGTTGAGGTCTTTGAAGTTGTCCACGTCAATGAACAGCAGCGCGCCACATTCCTGGTCGCGCATATGCGCGGCCAGGGCCTGGCGCAGGCGGTCCATCAGCAGGCGGCGGTTGGGCAACTGGGTCAGCGGATCGTAAAAGGCGAGCTGGTGAATGGCCTCTTCGGCCCGCTTGTGTTTGCTGATGTCGGTGGAGATGCCGCACAGGGCATACACCGAACCATCCGGGCGCAGCAGCGGGAGCTTGACCGACAAATAGGTGCTGATGGTGGTGCCGTCCACGCTGCGGTTGATCTCCTCCTCCTCCTCGACCCGTTCGCCGTGCTCGATCACGCGCAGGTCGTGGCTGCGCAGCTTGGCAACCGTGTCGGGATCAAAGAAGTCGCGGTCGGTCTTGCCAAGCACGTCTTCGGCACGGGTGCCGAACAGTTCACTCACCTTGCGGTTGACGTACTGGTAGCGCAGTTCGGGGTCCTTGATATAGATATAGGCGTCCACGCTGTTGAGAATGGTCGAGAGGCGGTCTTCCACGCTTTTCAGGCGCCAGGTTTTGCTGGTGACCTCCCGCTTGAGCAGGTAGGCGGTGCCCAAGGCAATGGTCAGCAACAGTGCCAGGGCAATCCCCGCCCACCACACGTAAGCGGGGATGAGGGTTGGTGGCGGGGTTTCCATCCAGCGCTGCAGTACTCCAAAATAAAGCGAACCGGGCTGAGCCTGCCATGCCACCAGATGGTTTTCGATAGTGGCCAGCAAATCGGCGTTGCGGCCGTTCGCCGTGGCGTAAAACAATTGGGAGGGCTGGAACAGGATGGGGGTGGGGTCGAGCTTGTATTTGGTGGCCTGCAAATCGCCATAGAAGCGGTTGGCCACGGCAGCATCGGCGCCGTGGGCGGCCACCTGTTCGAAGGCTTGCTGGAGCGTTTGCACCGGCACCAGCTCGGTCTTCAGGCCAAAGCCCCCGATCAGGTTCTTCAGGTATTCCTGCTGCACTGAGCCTTGCAGCACTGCAATGCGCTTGCCCTGAAAGTCCAGCGCGGAATCAAGGCGCACGCTGCGGTGCTTGTACACCTGCGACCAACTTAGGAGGGCCGGGGTGCTGTGAAAGTCAAACAGCTTGTCCCGCTGCTCGGTGTAGGCCACATCGGGCATGAGGTCGATGTCGCCGGTTTTCAAGGCATCCAGGCACTCTTGCCAGGTGCAGGGCACGGCCTGCAGCGCCCAGTCCTCCTGCCGGGCGATTTCCAGCAGCAAGTCGCCCAGGATGCCGGTGGGCTGCTGCTGGGCACCCATGAAAATTTTGGGCTCATTGGAGTACACGCCCACCCGGACCTCGCGCGGCTGGGCCCATGTGGTTGAGGCCAGAAATGCAAGGCCCCACACCAGCAACGCCCGCACCGGCCTGCAGCGCTGGATGAAGGTGGGGGCGGTTTGTGGGGGCGTCATGGCGTGCAAGTAAAGGCGAGTTGGAGTGGGCTGGATTTAGCGCTATTGTGGTGGAGTCCGTCAAGGTGGGCACAAAAAAGCCCCGCGGCGAAATGCCTGCGGGGCTTGGGAGTAGCGCCTGCTTCAAGGCAGCAGGCGTTCAAGACTCAGATTCAATAGCGGGAGCCTGCAAACGTTCCGTCGGCCCCGCCAGTTTTGGTCCAAGTCCCATTGACCAGTCCTGTGGTGTAGTCGATGGTTCCGGTGAAGATGGCGCCGGTCGAGGCGGCACCAATGGTGAGGTTGGCCATCGTTCCGGAGATCGAGTCGATGTTGTTGAACGCGCAAGCAAAGAAAACCCCCAAAGTGTCGTTGCCACTGCAGGAATGTGTCCCCGTCGGGCTCACGGTGAAATTAAAGGAGCCGCTGTAGGTTCCGGAATAAGTTCCCGTATAGGTTCCGGCAAAGGAGCCCTGGGTCAGTACAGTGGGTGCATCGGGATCGACGGCGGGCATGCCAAGCTGCCCAAACAGCGCATTGGAGGCTGTCAAGTTGAAACGCGCTTTGTTATCGCTGGTAGGACGATTTTTATAGCCATAGTAGATGTGGCCACCACGCTCCACAAAAGTGCCCACCCAGTTTTGTGCAGAAAAAATGGCAGGCAAACCGCTGAACGTCATCACCCTGGCATCGCCCAGTGTTTGGATGGCGTAGGTGCCTGTCCCAATGAGGTTGCAGTTACGGGTGAAGTTGTTATACCGCTGCTGGCAACTGTAGTAGTTTGCAACATTGTTGGCTGCGAATGCCACGCGTAGCCGGGTATTGGTGGTGTAGTAGCTGCTGGCCTGACTGGCCGTGGAAAAAGTGGGTGCGGTGCCCAGTGTCCCCATGTCCAGAGTGGTTCCGCCCCACGCTTCGTTGCGGCTTCCGCTGCTCAGGCTCACACCATTGAGACCGCTGATAGGCTCGGTGGGGTCAAACTTGCATGGCGTGCCCCGCCGGGTCGCAATCAAATCCTCCAAGGTGATGCCGTCTGCGACATCGTCCGGCAGGTTGGTGTTGTTGCAGGCGACGCTGTCTCCGGCCGCATAGGCGGCATCAACCGTGTACACATAGTCGCCCGCCCCTGGGGAATAGGTGATCGCCGTTGTTAACACGGTGGTCGGTTGGTAATGCAGTTTGGAGCCGGTAGGGAATGTGCTTGCTCCCAATACACCCGCAGCATTTTGAATTTTGATGTTGGTGTAGCCGGCTCCAACAATCTGGTTATAGACATCCAGCATGGTGCGCCCGGCAATGTCAAAAGTTGCAGCGCGTGCGGATCTGCCGACTTCCAGGTTATTGCAGTAGTTGGAGGTTGAAAAACCATTGGCATCGCGCACGCTGGATGAGTGCTCGAAGTTGATGGGGCAATAGGCCCAAGCAGAGCCAGTCCAGTGTAAATCCGATCCCCGCTCGGGGCGGCTACCGTTTCCCCAGCTATACGCACTGCCACCGACTGGTTGCACAGTACTCGCAGCCCGGTATTTAGTGGTGCCATCGGTGTTGGGCGTGAGTTGGGCCACCGTGCTCGTCGTCGCCCGCATGAACCAGTCCGAAACGCTGGTGAATGTCAGCCTGGAGAGTGATCCACTGGCTACTGCAGCAACTCCGCTAGAGGCGCTCGTGGAACCCCCACCCGCGACTTGCTTGTCAATGGCAACGGTGGTGGCCACCGAGGTGGAAGTCAGTCCATTCGTGCTGAGCAGCGAGGTGGCCAATGCGGCTATGGCCGCATTTTTCGCAGTGAGGTCAGTCCCTGCAGAGGCTATCGACGGGTCGGCCAATTTTTCCATCAAGGTGGGCAATATTTCCAGAAGCCGTTTCTGGATGGCTTTGTCCAAATCTTGCTTGCTGATGGTGGCGCCGCTCACGTCTGGCGTGCCGACTGCGCTGGCAATGGCTGTTGCCTGTTGCTGGGTTGTCACTACCACCATGCGTGCCAGGGTGCCCGCAGCCTTGGCGTCATCCGTGTTGCTCTTGGTGAAGTCTTCAAACAAGGACAAGTTGATGCCAGTTTGTGCTTTGACCAGGGTCTCTGCCGCGGTGCTGGTGGAGCCTGTGTTTTCCACGACGTTTTGCACCATGGTCGTCAACGGACTGACGAATCCAGGTTTGTCTGCGGGCGCCTTCATGACATACGGCACCGTGACTGGACCATTGTCAGCGTCTATGGCGTCGGTTCCGATAATGGCAAGGATGGGGAACTGGCCAGCGTCAGCGTTATCCACAGTCAGGTTGGCCGTGCCGTCCGCTTTGGTAATTGCAAATGGCTCGCCGCTATCGCATGCATCGTTTTTATTCTTGTCGAGGCAGACCGTGGCTTTGTGAATGGCGCCGTCTACCACGGTGACAGGTACGCTCGTGGTGGCCGATGTTGATGTTCCGCCTCCGCCTCCGCCTCCGCCTCCGCAGGCCACAAGAGCCAGGGTGGCTCCGATAGTCAATAGTCTTTTCATTGTTTTCCTAGATGTTTTCGTTCTACGCCACGTGGCGTAGCCGCGAGGTTGTAAATGAAATGCTCGGGAATAGATATCCCCCATTCGGGTGAGTTGAGGGATTTTTTGACGCAAGTCGTGTAAATTTATGCGCACCGTCGTGTGGATGTGTTGGTGCAATTGGTTATTTGTTGTGAATAAATGACTATTTTGTGTTAAAAATTTGGTTAAAAATTTTATAAAAATCCATTCACACTAGCGCATTGTTTAGAACTTACTAGGAGTGCACCCATGTCCAGCCCCCAGCGCCTGCCCAACCCCTACCGCCCCGAAGCCGAGATCGTTTCTCAGCGCCTCGCCTCGCTTGCCAGCGCGCTGGACTGGGCGGCGGCCGCCAAGGTCGCCACCCCCTGGGTGCAGGCCGTGCGCCAGAACCCGCCGCCGTTTTGGGCCATGGAGAGCCTGCTCAAGGAATACCCCATTTCCAGTGCCGAGGGCCTGGCCCTGATGCGCCTGGCCGAAGCTCTTCTGCGGGTGCCCGATGCCGAAACCGCCATCGCCCTGACCGCCGACCAGCTGGGCCGTGCCGACTTTGAAGCCGCCGGCGACAAAACCCTGGCGCGCCTCTCCAGCACCGCCATCGCCATGAGCAAGAAGTTCCTGCCCGACAGCGAAGCGCCCACCGGCATCTTTGCCAAGCTGGGCGCCCGCTCGGTGGTGGCTGCCACGCTGCGCGCCGTGCAGTTGCTGGGCCGCCAGTTTGTGCTGGGCCAGACCATTGGCGAGGCCATGGATGAAGCAGCTTCAGCCAAGCGCAAGATCAAGAACCTGCGCTACAGCTACGACATGCTGGGCGAGGGTGCCCGCACCGATGCCGATGCCCTGAAATATTTGGCCAGCTACCAGAATGCTATTAAATCCATAGCTTCCGGCGCACAGCCTACGGGGGCTTGCGAGGTGAATGATGGTATTTCCATCAAACTCAGCGCGCTGCACCCACGCTACGAAGACGCGCAGATGGCGCGTGTCATGGACGAACTGGTGCCACGGGTCTGGGGCCTGTGTGAACAGGCGGCCCGTGCCAACATCAACCTCACCATCGACGCCGAAGAGGTGGACCGCCTGGAGCTGTCGCTCGAAGTGTTTGAAGCGCTGGCGGCCAAGGTGGCCCAGCAGTTCCCGCAGTGGACCGGTTTTGGCCTGGCCATGCAGTCCTACCAGACCCGTGCGCTGGAGTTGATCATGCACATCACCGAGATCGCCCGCAAGTACCAGATCCGCCTGATGTGCCGCCTGGTCAAGGGCGCCTACTGGGACGCCGAAATCAAGCGCGCCCAGGAGCAGGGCTTGCCCGCCTACCCGGTGTTCACCCACAAGCACCACACCGACATTTCCTACCTGGCCTGCGCCAACGCCCTCCTGAGTGCGCCTGACGCCATCTACCCCCAGTTCGCCACACACAACGCGGCCACCATCGCCGCCATTTTGCAAATGGGCGCCAAGAGCGCCGCGCCGTTTGAACTGCAACGCCTGCACGGCATGGGCGAGGGCGTGTACCGCGAGGTGCTGAAAAACCCGCTGATCGCCTGCCGCGTCTACGCCCCCGTGGGTGCGCACAAAGACCTGCTGGCCTACCTGGTGCGCCGCCTGCTGGAAAACGGCGCCAACTCGTCTTTTGTGCACCAGTTGGCCGACGAATCCGTGGGCATGGGCGAGCTGCTGATTTCGCCCCTGCGCCTGGAGCCGGAAACCTCCCTGGCCCTGCCGCTGGACCTGTTTGGTACGGCGCGCAAAAACAGCAGCGGGCTGGACCTGACGGTGCCGACTATGCGCGCCCCTTTGCTGGCCGCTTACCGCGAGGTGTCGGTTCCATTTGTTCCCGTGTTTGATGCCAAATTGGCCTCTGACGCCCTGCAGACAAGCGCAGCCAGCTATCAAAAGTGGAGCAAAACCGAGGTGGCCGAGCGCGCCGCCATCCTGCGCAGCGCGGCTGACGCGCTGGAAACCCAGTTGCCCCAATTCTGTGCCCTGCTGGTCAAAGAAGCTTTCAAGACCTGGGGCGACGCGGTCAGCGAAGTGCGCGAAGCGGTGGACTTCATGCGCTACTACGCCAACGAGGCCGAACGCATCATGGCCGTAATAAACCTGCCCGGCCCCACCGGTGAGAGCAACGAGCTGCGCCTGATCGCCCGCGGCCCCTGGGTCTGCATCAGCCCCTGGAACTTCCCCTTGGCCATCTTCATGGGCCAGGTGGCGGCGGCCCTGAGCACCGGCAACACCGTGCTGGCCAAACCCGCCGAGCAAACCCCCGGCGTCGCGCTGGAAGCCGTGCGCCTGCTGCATGCCGCGGGTGTGCCCGAAGGCGCGCTGCAACTGTTGCACGGCCCCGGTGAAACCGTGGGCGCGGCCCTGGTGGCGGCCCCCGGCGTGGCCGGTGTGGTGTTCACCGGCTCCACCCAGGTCGCCAAAATCATCAACCGCGCCCTGGCCGCCAAAGACGGCGCCATCGTGCCGCTGATTGCCGAGACCGGCGGCATCAACGCCATGCTGGTGGACAGCACGGCCTTGCCCGAGCAGGTGAGCGACGCCGTGATGCAAAGCGCCTTCCGCAGCGCCGGCCAGCGCTGCTCCGCACTGCGCCTGCTGTGCGTGCACGAGACCATTGCCGACCATGTGGTCGAAATGATCCAGGGCGCCGCCAAGGAACTGGTGGCCGGTGACCCGGCCCAGCTCAGCACCGATGTGGGCCCGGTCATCGACAAGGAGGCGTTTGACGGTATCCGTCAGCACATCCAACGCTTGAATGCAGAAGCAAAACCACTGCTAGCCCCCGTATCCAGTGCGCAAGCAGCTAGCAAATCGATAGCAAATCTGATTGCCCCGCAGGCCTTTGAAGTGAAGGCCATCGCCGAGATGAAGCAAGAAATCTTCGGCCCCGTGCTGCACATCGTGCGCTGGAACGGTGACCCGCAAGACGTGATCAATCAGATCAACGCCCTGGGCTACGGCTTGACCATCGGCATCCAGACCCGCATCGACTCCCGCGCCCAGGCCCTGGCCCGCGCCTCCCATGTGGGCAATGTCTACATCAACCGCAACCAGATCGGCGCCGTGGTGGGCGTGCAGCCTTTTGGTGGCGAAGGCCTGTCGGGCACCGGTCCCAAGGCTGGCGGACCGCACTACCTGTACCGCTTCTGCGCGGAGCAGACGATCACGGTGAATACCACGGCTGCGGGGGGGAATGCGGCGTTGTTGGCGGGGTAATTCAAGCCTCTTGCCCCATCACGCGTCCAACTGAAGCCCGTGCCCTTACAAGGTCGGGCTATTTGCTGTTTTTAGGAGGCGCCTCCAAACAGCACGCAGTGGTCTGGAAAACCTTTGTGCATCGTGTCGATCAGAAAAACTGCGGTTTTTCTGTAGCGATGTACATGTGAGCATACCCCGATGGTCGGAGGTTGGCAGCATGGCGAGAGCGCGAAGTGTGCCCTAGCTGTTCGCACTCTTTAGCCGCTCTAGAGCATCTTTAAATCGCGTTTCATTTGGTTCACACTGTATTGCCTGTTCAAAAGCATGGCGAATATCCTGCTGGGGCAATCGACGCCCCTTGAGCACATTGCCTAGATCGAACCATGCCCACGCATGGCGGGTTCGGGGCGCGTCCATTTGAACGACTCGCTGAAGCATTTCTCGCGCCTCGTCAAGCAGCCGGTTGTACGTAGCCCAGGTGCCCTGATGACCTTTTGGCCTGGCTTTGTCTGCCAATTTCATTTTTACCTGGGCGAACTCGTGAAGTGCTTTCACATCTAGCATGACAGCTTCGCCCGCCACCTGAAAGTAGCGGTGCGCACGCTCCATCCGCCCTGCACGCTTCTCCTGTATCGCGGCATCGAATGCGTCGCCTACAGCCTCCAGCTGTGGCAGCTTGTCTAGCCATTTCATGGCATCAGTGGGCTGGCTCTTATCCAGATAGGCTGCGGCAATCAGCGTTACCAATGCCGCCTTATTTGCGACGGGGTTGGCGACTGCAATTCGTTCATAGACCGCTTCAGCTGCGTGAATGTCATCCTGTGCTACAAACTCCCGCGCCAATTCCAGGCCAAGGCCCAATGCTGCCGGACTTTGGGCATAAGCATCTTGCAATCGTTGTAACGCACCTTGGGCATCGCCAACTGCCTTCAAACTGGCCACGTCCTGCAAAGTAAGAATCGCCTGGTATTCGGGATGCGCGGGCAGAGTGACTCGAAAATAGCTGCGAGCCTTGTCGAAATCAAACCGCGGTAAGGGCGAGCCGTTCTGCAGCATGGCGCGCCAGACCTTTGGGATACCGGTTCCGCGCGCCTCGGCAAGTTTCAGTTCCTTGAGGAACTCCCCTATGCGGCGATTGCGTGCAGGCACGGGCGGAATGGAAGTCGGGTCATCAAAGTGATGTAGCTCGATACCGGGGACAGGCCCCGGATAACTGATGATCTCCATCCTGTCCGGGTAGAGGTAGACCTTGATGGGCTCCGGTATACCTTCGTATGAACGGTGATAAACCGCGTTGACCAAAGCCTCGCGCAACGCCAAAGATGGATAGCTAACCCAATGGGCCGCCTGCGAGCGGTTGCTTATTTTTTGAATCTGTCGAACAGACAGATTTTCCAGATACGCCAGACACTCCCTGAGTTGCTCATGAATCGGGCGCTGCGCAAAAACTTTCTCTTCAATGACATTGCCCGCCGTGTCGGCGGCAAACTGCACCACTTCAATACGCGCGCCAGGAAACCATTGTTCTGGGTTTTGGCTAAAAAAGAGCAAGCCAACATTGCGCGGAGCATCATGCCCATTGACGGGTTCGGCAACCCGCAAATGACGGTAAAGCGTACGCGTGTCCTGCTCTTCCAGCAAACCACTGCCTATGTCATGCAAGAACTCCCGCACCTTGGTCTCACGGATATCCAGCACGCTGGCCTGCAGGGCTCTGCGATCATCGAAGGGCACCCTGGCGGTCAGTTGAACGAGCTGTGTTTTCAAATCAGGTTGACTGTCCGCATCCACTGTGCTTGAACCAAGTCGAATGTAGTATTTGCGCGCTCCACCTTTTTCAGAGGACTCTGGTGCCTGATGGGGGCGAATCTGGCTGCCTGGAGCCCACACCACCAAAATGTGCCTGCCATCCACAACCTCAGGCGAGAGAACGGGTTGGTACACCGGATCTATCATGTTGCAGTGTCCGCGGATCCACTGCATTGCTTGCTCCAATTCGGCGGGACTCAGCCCCTTCGGTGGCAAAACGACGGCACCATCTTGTTCAGCCACACCAATGGCGATATAGCCGCCGTTCAGATTCTGAAAATCGTTGGCGAACGCGCAAATTGAACGAATCACCTGAGCGCCGGTAGTTTTTTCCTCCCACGAGGCTTTGAACTCGACGCGCGGCGACTCCACACCCCGGAAATGAAGCAGATCACTGGGATTAATGGGGAGAATGGATGCCATGGACCGATACGGATAGGAAAGTCGATTATCTTAGTTTATGCAAGCGTGATTGGGTACGGCGCCTAAGTGTGTGCACGAGACCATTGCCGACCATGTGATTGAAATGATCCAGGGCGCCGCCAAGGAACTGGTTCCCGGCGACCCCGCCCAGCTCAGTACCGGCGTCGGCCCCGTGATCGACCAAGAAGCGTTGGAGGGCAGGTGAATCGTTGGACTCGGCCCAGCGCTGCGCACAACACAGCAAATGCGCCGTGCGGACCAATGTGTGCTGCAGCAGTTCGAGCGCGGGGCCCGGATCCCACAGAAAAGTTGAAGACAGGGGGCCCTCCGGCAGGGCTAGATACGCCGACTGATGTCCGCGCCCGCCAGCATCGCTAGCCCGGCGTCTTTTGGCCGCTGGCCGGGCGCGCGCCAGGTGCTGCCGCGGGCGGCTGGGCCAGCAACTGTTCGAGCCGCTTGCTCAGGCCATGGTCCATGTCCAGCCGTTTTTCGGTGGCCGAAACCAGCGGCATGATGACCTTGCGGTAGGTCACCGCCAGTTGCAGCAGGGCTTCGGCCATGTGCTTGCTCTCGTTGCCGGTCTGGGCGTCGGGTTTGAGTGCGTCCACCGCGCGGCTTACATCAAACAAGGCGTTGGCGATGCGGCTGGCGTCGTTGGCGTCTTCACCCCCTGCCTTGCGCTGGCGCACAAAGTCGCCGCAGATGGCCTGCCAGCGTGCCGATTCCTCGGCCGTGGCGCTGCCCATCAACTGGGCGAGTTTGAGCAGGTTTTCCTGGGCGCCGGTGGTCAGGGTCTGGGCTTCACCGCGGTAGTGGTCGCGCAGCAGGGCGTCCAGCTCGTCGTCGTGCATCTGGGCCGTGATCTTGCCCGCCAGCTTGCCCATGTTGCGGTAGCTGCCCTGCAGCTTGAAGGGCGGCTCGGTGCGGTAGCTGTCGCGCTGTGCGGCCGAAGCGATGTAGCTCTGGTTGACCCGCAGTAGCAGGTCACGCGCCCGGAACAGGCGCTGCAGCAGGGCTTTGAGCTCGTCAAGCTCCGCGCTGCTGTAGGCGTGTGAAAAATCGCTGCTGGCGACCTCTTCGCCCTGGGCCAGGCGCACCAGCAACTGCACGTCGCGCGGGTCGCGGGACGACAGGGGCGCCAGCGCCGGGTTGGCGGTCAGGCTGTTTTCGACGTAGGACAGTGCAAACAAGGCTTCGCGACCCGCCAGCACATCGCCCAGGTTGTAGATGTCGGCGCGGTTGGCCAGCATGTCCGGGATTTTGAAGACCTCGCCCGACTCGGTGTAGGGGTTGCCCGCCATGGCAATGGCAAAGCGCTTGCCGCGCATGTCGTAGCTGCGGGCCTGGCCTTGCCACATGCCTTCGATGCGGCGCGTGCCGTCGGCCAGGCCAATGAACTTCTGTAGAAATTCGGCGCTGGTGTGCTGGATGTCGTCCAGGTACAGCATCACGTTGCTGCCCATGGCCAGGCCCAGGTTGAGCTTTTCCAGCTCCTGGCGCGCAGCGCTGTTGGCGGCACAGGCCGGGTCCAGTGCGGTGACATCATGGCCCAGGGCCGGGCAGTTGATGCGCACAAACACCAGGCCCAGGCGGTCCGCCACGTATTCCATCAAGGTGGTCTTGCCGTACCCCGGTGGCGAGATCAGCAGCAGCAGGCCCATGCGGTCGGTGCGGCTGTCCGCGCCCGTGGTGCCCAACTGCTTGGCCAGGTTGTCGCCCACCAGGGGCAGGTAGACCTCGTCAATCAGGCGGTTGCGCACAAAGGTGGACAAGGGCTTGGCCTGGAACTGCGCCAGGCCCAGGCGGGCTTTTTCAGCCGCCACCAGCGTGTGGTGCAGGCGCTGCAGCGCCTGAAAGGCCGGGACCACCTGGTCACGGTGCACGCCAAAGCGTTGCCAGAAGTCATTGAGGTTGAGCGCCATGCCGCCCTGCGCCACCCGGGGGTGTTCACCGCGCAGCCCGTGCACCGTGGCGTCCAGCGCAACATTGACACGGCGGCGCTGCACCGGCACTGCCAGCAGGCTGGCCGCATCGTCGACCCAGGCCCGCTGTGCGGGGTCTTGTGCATCGGCATAGGCCTGGACCCAGCTGCGCGCCAGCTCCCAGCGTTCGGTCGGGGCAGATGCCTCCAGCCGACGCTGCCAGTCGGCCAGTTGGCCGCTGCGCTCCAACGCGCGCTGCAAGGCATGGGCCAGGTCTTCCCCTGCGCCACTGATCACCCACACCTCGGCACCACTCTCGTTGGCGACCTCGCGCACCAGATAGGCCGCCGCTTGCGTGCACAGGGCCGCCAGGCGCGCAGCGCGGTCCGCCTCGGGTGCCGCGTGTGGCAAGGCAAAGCCCACGGCCTTGGCAAATGCGGCCAGCGCCTGCGCCGATTCGGTCTCCAGCAACTGCAGGCTGTCGCGGGCGCCAAACAGCTGTTGCACCTGCACAGCCGAACCTGCCCGGCGGTGCAGGGACTCGCGCGCGGCGCCGAAGCGTCCGTCCTGCCAGTACAGCAGGGCCAGTGCGCGCTCGGTGGGGCCAAAGGCCAGCAGGCCCGCTTGGTCCTGCATCACGGCCAGGGTGCTGAAAAGCCGCACGGCGTCTTCGTCGTGCACACCCTTCTCGTAGCCGTCCTGGTAGCGTTCTGCGGCAAACTGCCGTACATGCTGCAGCAAGGCGGTGTGGCCTTCCGGTCCTTGGGCAATGTGTTGGAGCGCCTGTGCCAGGGGCAGCGCCGCAGCGGGGTCGGTGGCCGCTTGCAGCAGGCAACCCGCCAGGTACTCGGCGCGGCTGATCGCCGCTGTTTCCGAGGGCAAGGCCTGTTGCCAGTAGGGCTTGAAGGCCTCCAGGCGTGCATCGACCACGGGCGCAAGGTAGTCGGTTCCGGTCAGGTGGTAGGCCAGGCCGTCGCCCTGTGGCACCAGCGTCAGCTCCAGCGGCTGGCGGCTGATGGTGAAGACGTGCTGGCCCAGGCGCAGGTGGTTGCCGCCTTCGGACACCAGTTCGCGCTGGTCGCGCACGGCGCGCAAGGCCTGGTCGCGGCAGGTCTTGAGCCGGGTGTCCACATCGTCGGCTGCCACCTGTGCGCCCAGGGTGCGCAGGTCGGCCACCAGCTTGCGCAGTTTGGCAATCAGCATGTCGGCCGCAAAGTAGCTGTGCACCTCTTCCAGGCTTGCGAGCTGCGCCATGCGGCGCTGGGCGCCGTCCAGGATGCGGCTGGCCGCGTCCACCAGGCCTTGCACGCGCCGCTGGCGCGCCTGGGTCAGGGTTTGCTTGCGCGCGGTCAGCGCTTCGTACACGGCCTCCCGCTTGGTGGCCATGTCGGCCAGAAAGTCTTCCTGTTCGGCAAAACGGCCTTCCAGCTCTTCCAGTTGCGCCAACAGCCGGGTCAGGGCTTCGTCGCATTTTTCGGGGCTGTCGGCAAAGTCCAGTGCGTTCTCGACCGCCTGGCCGAACAATTTGAACTGCGCATGGAATTCGGCCGTGGCCTCTTGCGATCCCAGTGCCTTGCGGCGCTTGCGTGCATCGGCGCGCAAGCGGTTGATGTCGGTGTACAGCGTGGAGATGCGCTCCAGAATGGTGGTGCGCTGCACCGCATCTCCGCCGGGCAGGCCGCCGAGTTGTTCGGTCAGCAAATCCAGCCCCGCCGCCGTGCCATCGAGCCCTTCCAGGATGACTTGCAGGCCCTGGCTGGTCGCAGCCTTGGGCAAGTCCTGGGCCAGTGTGGCCAGGTTTTTCTGGTGGCTGCCAAAGGCCTGGTCGTCCGCCAGGAACACCATGGCCCGCTCGCCCACACGCTGCTGCTCGGATGCCAGCTCGGCGTGCAGGGCATCGATGCGGGCCAGGTCGGTATAACGCAGTTCCTTGAGGGTTTCCAGGTGGCCGATGCGCTCGCGCAAGCGGCCCAGGGCGTGGATGAAGTCCTCGGGTTTGCGCCACAGGGTGCTGGCGATGTCGACCACCAGCGTTTTTTGCAGGTTCTGTGCCGCGTCCAGCGCACGCGCTGTCTCGCGGCGGATGTGCTCCACCTTCTCGAATTCGGCCAGCGTGCTGCGCGCCGCTTCGCTGATGGCGTGCAGGTCTTGCAGCGCCGCACCGGCCTGCGGGTCGGAGAACCAAAAATAGGCATCCACCACGCGGGCGCATTGGCGGATCAGGTCTTCGTAGGCCGAGCGGGTGGGCGCCTGCTCCTGCACCGCGCGGGCAATCCCCATCAGGTCGGCAATGCCGCGCACCAGTTCGGCATTGCCAATACGCGCAAAGAAACCGGTGCCTGCCGGGGTGGCGCTGGCATGCTCGTCGTTGGAAAACGGCGTTTGCCACAATTGCATCGGGTGCACCCGGGTGGGCTCGCCAGGCCCGGCCTGAAACACCAGCGCCTTGCCATCAGGGTAGAGCGCGTAGCCATTGGCCACAATCGGCGCGGCCAGGGTTTTGTCGATCAGGTTGTAGGTGAACAGGGCGTAGTGGCCGCTGCCCGGTTGGTAGAACACATACAGCACGTCCTCCCCGTTGGGCGAGCGCAGCATGCGCTTGAAGCGCAGGTTGCTGGCCACTTCGCCCGGCAGTTCAAAGTGCTTGAACTCGCCGGATTGCAGGTAGTAGCCGCCTGGGAACACAATCCCGTGGTCTTCGGGCAACTGCACGCAGGACAGGCCCATGGCATCAATGCGCGCGACCTGCTGGGTGCGCTGGTTGAAAACCAGGTAGCGCGTGGTCTGCTCGCGGTAGGGGCGCACGCGCAGCAAAATCAGCAGGCCCAGCTTGGCGTAGGACACCTCGGCGTCCGTCAGCGACTGGTTTTTGTCGTCCACCGCCTCGCTGTAGATGCCCAGCCCGGTCTCGGTGTTGTTCTCAATCTTGACGGTCAGATCGCCACCCACGGTTTCGACGAATACCGTGTCAAGAATGTTGATGTGGGGGTGCTTGCCGCCCACATGGTCCTCGCGGGTGGTGGGGGTCCATTCGAAGTCGTGGCTGGGCGGCAGTGCGATGTCGCGTTCGCCACGGTTGTCCAGGTAGTGAATGGCGCCATCGGGGGCCACCTGCCAGCGAAACACGCGCAGGTCATGCACTTGCTGGCCAATCTGGAAGGCCGCCAGCAGCTTGCCCTGCGCCACGCGCAGTTGCACCAACTGGGCGTTTTTATAGTAGGCATAGAGCTCTTTGAAATCGGATGCAAAACGGGCGTCTTCCAGAAAGCTGCCCGCCAGCGGCATGCCCTCAAGCTCCGGCTCTCCGTCTTGCACGGCCATCCGGTACAGGCCGAACACGTCGCTGACACTGGTTTCCTTGCGCAGGCCAATGAAGACGTTGTAGCCAAACAGCAGTTGCTCACCAATGCGCACAATGTCGCGCGCCACGCAGTTGTTCTGCGTGCGGGCGCGGGTGCGCAGCACCAGCGCCTGCCCGGATTTGCCGAACTCGGCCACCCGTGTGGCGTTGAGCGCCTGCGCCTTCTGGCGTAGCGCCTCGCCCTGTGCGCTCAGGCGCTTCTTCAGCAACTCGTAGCTGCCGCTGGCGGCTACGAGGTTTTCGGTCTGCGCGCTCGGGGTGGGATCGGTGCTATTCACGGCGCCGCCTGGTTCAATGATTTTTCCATTCCCCGGACTCCCGCGTCATTCGGCGTTGTGCTTGCCTTTGCCGTCCTTGTTGACCTTGGCCAACAGGGAGGCAATCGTGATGTCCTTCAGTTCGCTGGATGAATCGCCCAGCGCACCGACCAGGCGGCCCACGTCGTCCACCATATTGCGGTCGCCATTCAAGTGGTCTTTCAACGCAATCCTCAGCGTGTCGCTCTTGGCGATGGCGCCGTCAATGCCCTTGCCAACGGCCAGCGCGTTGACAAAGCTGTCGAAGTAGCTGCCGTCACCGCCCACCATCTCGATCTTGGCCGTGGCGAGTGCCTTGCCCAGTACTTCGGCCTGCTCCTTGGCAATGGCCATTTGTGCGTCGATGCCCTTGAGGGTTTCGATGTGCAGCATTTCCAGGCGCATGCGGAACTCTTCGTGTTCGCGGGTCTCCGGGCCCATGGCCTTCATGGCTTCGAATTTCTCGCGCAGGCCCTTGGCATCGGCCGAGAAACGGGCTTGCACGGTCTGGGCCTCGGCTTCCCCGGCCTTGATGGTGGCATCGGCACCTGCCGTGCGCACCAAAACCTCTGCCAAACCGATCTTCTCCTTGCCCTGCGCCTCGGCGTCAAACTTGGCCTTCAGCCCCGACGCTTCTGCCTGGGCGCGGGCTTCAATCACATGCGCGTCAGAGAGTCCTTGTTTTTGCGTGGCGTCGGCGGTGACCATCATCACCCTGGCGGCTGCCAGCCCTGGCGCGGCGCCCATGGCCTCCACCCCTTCGGCCTCGCGCTTCTTGGACTCCGCTGACTTCTCCGCGACCTTCAGGCGGGCATCGGCGAGGGTCATTTCCTCGGCCGCCTTGTGCTGGGCCCGGCGCTCCTGTGCCTCGGCAGACTTCACTTCGGCAATCAGTTTTTCTTCGGCCTGGCCCTCGGCAAGGATGATGGTGGACCGCTTGGTGCGTTCGGCGTCGGCAACCACGCGCAACTCCTTGATGGCTTCTTCCTGTTCGGCCACCGTGCGATCCACCACAATGCGCTCGCGAATCACGTCGGCAATGGCCTTTTTCTGCACTTCGATGGCGCGCTCCCGGTCAATCTTCTGCAGCGCCACCTCTTTTTCACGGTCCACCACTTCGAGGTCGCGCGCGCGGGTGACCTTTTCTTCTTCAATGGCCACGGCCCGCTTGCGGTTGTTCTCGGCCACTTCCTTCTCGCGCTGGGCGTTCTCGTTTTGCACCGCAACCAGTTGTTCGCCGTTCAGCCGCGCCAACTCGGCCTTGGTCCTTTCCTCGGTTTGCACTTTGGCCGTCTCGGCTTCTTCGCGCGCCCGCACGGTGGCGACTTCCCGGCTCTGGCGGGCCTGGGCGTCGGCGGCCTGGCGGTCCAGCTCCAGCATGGTTTCCTGCGTCTCCACATTCTTCTTCTTGATCTGCATTTCTTCGTTGCGGCGCAGCTCGTTGGTGCGCACACTTTCCACCGCCGTCAGCTCGGTGATCTTCTTGATGCCCTGGGCGTCCAGGATGTTGCTGCCGTCCAGCTTGGACAGCGGCGTCTGCTCCAGATAGTCAATGGCCGCGTCTTCCAGCACATAACCCGACAGGTCGTCGCCAATCTGGCTGATGATTTCATCGCGAAAGCGGTCGCGGGCCTGGTACAGGTCCACAAACTCCATCGACTTGCCAACGGTCTTGAGGGCTTCTGAGAACTTGGCGGAGAACAGGTCTTCCAGGGCGCCCTGGTTGGAGGCACGTTCGCAGCCCACACCCTGGGCCACTTTCAGCACGTCTTCGGCGGTCTTGTTGACGCGCACAAAAAACTTCACCTTGATGTCGGCGCGAATGTTGTCTTTGCAGATCAGGCCTTCCCGCCCGGAGCGGTCGATCTCGATTGTTTTGACCGAAATTTCCATCAGTTCGGCCTTGTGGATGACCGGGTAGACCATGCAGCCGGTGAAAGTGACCGTGGGCTCGGCGCGCATGGTGTTGACGATCAGGGCGTGGCCCTGCTCGATTTTTCGGTAAAACCGTGCGAACAAGGCGAACAGGCCGAAGACAAAAACGGCGATGGCAGCGGCCGCGATGAGGATGGGTTCCATGAAAACTCCCTAGCGTGAAATAAACGGTTGAAGAGGGCTAAAAAAAACCAGGCCACCGTCTCAGCCTTCGGCTTCGATCCGGTAGCGGGCGGATTTTTCTTCGTAAGCGACGATGCGGGCGACGGCGCCGCGCACCAGTGGGTTGGGCGTGTGCGCCCACACCCGGATGTTGATGCTGGCGCCGCGTTGCGCCACTTCGGCCCTGCCATGCTGTTCGTTCACGGTTTGCGTCAGCACCTTGCACGGCTGGCCCACCAGGGAGGCGTTCTGGATGGCGGCATGGGTCACGAACAAACCCCGCATGGGTCTGGCAAGGCGAGCGGCAATGGGCAAGGCCAGCGACACGCTGGCCAATGCCAGCAGTGTGCCGCTCACATAGGCGGGCGCCGAGTCCGGCAACAGCGGAATGAGCCACATGGCGCCCAGGCAGCTGAGCGTCCACCCGACCAGTACCAGCAGGCTCAGGGCAATGGAAAGCGGCACCCCCTGCAGGCCAAAGGCGACGATGGCACCCGCCAGGGCGCCCAGGTCGTGGCCGCCCAGGTCATGGCCCGGGTCCAGTTCCAGGCCGCCAGACTCCAAATCGACCAGGCCCAGCAAGGCCAGCAACCAGTACAACAAGACCACACCCAGCAGCGTGGTGAAGATGGCAGTGGGGAATGCGGCGGCCGCATCCAGAAAACGATCCATAACCTCTCCCTTTTTTATGCATGCCGGTGTACCGTAGCACCGGCGTTGCCGCGATGTTAGCCGATGGGGCTGTGCGCTTAGCCCAAACGCGGCGGCTTGAACTTCTCTTGCAAAAACTGCGAATGGTTCAAGAAGGCCTGTGCGTCCTGCGTGGCCAGATCCTCGCTGAGTTGCGTGACTTTGGCGTTGAGGTCGTCCAGCGTGGCGGCGAAGGTGTCTTGCGCCGTGCGGCCATTGGCCAGCCGCTTGGCCATGGCGAACTGCTGTGGGATGGACAGGTAGGTCTTCAGTGCGTCGGGCAGGTAGCGCAGGGCAATGTGGCGGGCATGAAAACTCTCCTCCAGTGACAGTTGCCCCTTGCTGCGCTCCCATTGGTCGAGCAACTGGGCCAATTGTTGGCACAAATTCAGCACTTTGCTTTGCAGCTCGGCGGGCAATCGGCCCTGCGGGTTGTCGTCCACCAGTTGGCGCACGGCATTCAGGGCGGTGAGCATGCTGGTGCGGGTGTCGCCCTGGTCTTCAAACTCCAGCGCATCCCAGCGGTTGCCCGTCAGTTGAGGAAAGCCAAACCACATTCCGGCTACGCCGAAACCGGCTGCATACCCCAGCAAGGCCAGGGCACCGCCGCCCCATTGTGCCAAGCCCAGGCTGCTCAGCACCAGGGCCACGGTCGACAGGCCAAGGCCACCCCAGTTGGCGGGTGACTGCAGAAAACTACTGATCTTGTTCATTTGGCAACAGAGTCGGGTTGTGCGACCCAAGGGTTATTGGTAGGCCCGAATGTCTTTGAACACGCTGTAAAGCGACGCCTTGCGTGCGTCGAACAAGCGCCCGCGAAATAAACGATAGGAGAGCTTGAGTTGCAAAAAATGCTTACAGCGCAACCGGACCACTGGCGGCCAGTTGGCTTGCTTCGCGGGCCTGCCGCTGCCGGGTACGGTCTATGTACTGATCGGCCCGCGCCAGTTGCGCTTTCATCATCGCATTGTTCTGTCCCATGACTTCGATGGACTTGGTCCGGAAATTGTCCATGGCATCCATGGCCTTGAAGGTTTGGTCGAACATCTCTTTCAACTTCTCCATGCCCAGCATGGGGTTCTGAGAAAACTGGGTGGTTTTTTCCACATGGTTTTCGAGCTGGCGGCCTGACTCGGTGATCAGGTTTTCGATGGAGCTATTGACCCCCGACAGCATTTCCATGACCTTGATCTGATTGCCGGTGGCGCGCGCCACCGTCTGCGCCACGGCCAGAGCGCTCATGCCTGTCGTCGCCACCCGTGTGCAACCGTTCATCATCTCGCGGCCGGTTTTCTTCAGCACGTCCAGCGCCAAATACCCGTTGGTGCAGACCGCTTGCTGGGTCAGCATGTCTTGCAAATTTTGCCGCGCGTAAAACAGCACTTCTTGCTGCAATGCTTTGGCCTTGATGGGGTCGGTCGCCTGCAAGGCCTCTACTTTCGAGGCGAGCTTGGCGTCCAGGGTTTCCGCAAAATAAATAGCTGCCGACAGCTTCTGCATGGCGTCCCACAGCTGGGTTCGGGTGGCCTCGATATCCACCACATCGCGCTGCATGTCATCCCTGGCCGCATAAATCTGCTGCACGCTCTTTTGAAGCTGCGCTCCAGCGCTTTGGTATTTGCGAAAGTAGGCTTGCAGCTTGTTGCCGAAAGGGATGAAGCCCAGCAATTTTTGCGGCTGAAACAAATCCCCCTCATTGCCGGGATTGAGCTCGTCCAGATGGCCGCGCATATCCTGGATGGCCTTGTAGGCAGAACTGTCCTCTACCCCTGCAAAATTGCGTTGCATCAGCCGCCCTTGCATCAGGCCCGAGGCAGCAGAGACCTCTTCGCGCCCCAGCGCGAACGCACTGTCGAGCTTGGCTTTGAACGCTTCGCTTTGCACGTCCTCCTTGAGCAAGCCATCCATAAACCGGTCCACTTGGTCGTCTACGGCGCTTTGCACCGCCTTGGACAGCGGGACCGCAGTTTTAGCGACCGCTTCCGTCAAGGGGGCCACGACTTCGGGGGCCGTCAGGGTGAAAATCGGGGCGCTAACACTGCTGGCTTCGGACATGGGTTCCTCCTGGCTGTCAATTGCTCTCGTCATGTTTATACCAAAGATCATCCAGCCTTCGGCAGCATCCGAAAGCACATTCCGCCATCGAATGCAGAGGAAAAACAACTGCTATCCACTGTGGTTATTGCGTAGACAGCAACTCAGTTCAGGCGATGCGCTGTGCGCCCAGTAGGCCTGCACTTCGTGCGGTATTTGGCGATCTGATCCCCGCCGAATACCGCGTTTCGATCCCCGCCAGGCCCCGGATTTTCGCTGCTCACATGACCGCGCGCGTCCCCAGCCATGCTGCATAGGCGTAGGCAACACCGAGCGAGCCGGACAGCGCCAGGCCCAGGTACAAAACAAAGCCGCGTGGTTTGACCAGCCCCCACACCGCAGCCATGGCGGGTACGCTGGTGACGCCGCCTGCCACCAGAAAGGCCAGGGCCGCGGCGGGATGCATGCCCAGCGATATCAATCCGCTGACCAATGGCAGGGCCGCAAAGCCATTGAGGTAGCTCGGAATTCCGATGGCCACGGCCAGCGGAATCGCCGCAACCCCCTGCCCCAGCCACGCAGTGACCTTTTCACCCGGCAGGTAGGCCACCATCAGGCTTTCCAGCAAGAAGGCAATCACCATCCAACGCCCTAAAAACCATGCATTGCTTGCGACGCTTTTCGCGAAATCACTGCGCGCGGTATTGGATTGCCAGACCTTCCACTGCACCGTTAGATGTAATGTCCTGGGGCTGCTGCTGCATGTCTTTGGCGGCGCATCGCGCAGCAGGTCGGTGAGCAGTCCGCGTTGCACCATTCCATGCGTGATGGCCCCGGCAAACCAACCCATGGCGACGGCGGCGATGGTCTTGACGATGGCAAACTCCAAACCCAGGCTCGCCGCCGTTAATACAAACATGGTGGGGTCCATCAATGGAGAGCTGATCCAAAACGCCATGATGGGTGCCATCGGTACACCAGCCCGCAGCATTCCGGCGATGATGGGCACAACGCCGCACGAACAAAACGGTGAGGCCGCGCCAACCAGCGCCGCCACCAGGACCATGCCCCGGGGTTTGTCGCCTAATGCAGAGGCCACCCATTGATCCGCGCGGCTCGCTTGCGCATAGGCCGCCAGAGTGACGGACACCGCGATCCATGGCGCGATATGCAGTAGTGCGTCTCTGGTGAAAAGCAGCGTGGGCTGCAGTTGCCCCGGCAACCCGATTGCGATGGACAGGATGATTGCGAGGACCATTGCCATCGGCTTGTCCACACTGCGCCAGTAGGCCATGGCGGGCTGCCACCACGCGGTGGTGTTGCCGGAAGGGAGGCCGCAGCAACTGCTAGCGGCAAGGACTTTGGGGGGCTGTTGTTCCATGGTTTCTCCTGATGAATCAATGCGTCGAAACCGGGGTGTCCAGCCATGCGGGTTTCGACAGGTTGTTAAGCCATATAACTAGATTTATGGATATTTATGGCAAAAAAATGAAAACGACCTATGCCGCCTCGGCATTCACAAAGACCGGCAGCGATACGCCCTGGCAGCAGTCCTGTTTGACATATTGCAGCACCTCGTCAAGCGCTGAAAAATTCACCCGGCAATAAACCTCGCGGCCCTCGCGCTCCTGCAGGATCAGATTCGCGGAAGCCAGCGCGCGCAAGTGAAATGCCACAGTGGACGCAGGGCGTCCGAGGGCGGTTTGTAGATCGCCAATACGCATTCCCCCGGTCCCCGCCTGAACGAGGATTCGGAAGATTTCAAGGCGATTCGCGTGACCGAGCGCCGCCAGGGATTGCGCTGCTAAAGTTAATTCCATAGCGGCAGTATATAACCATTAACCCGGTTTTGTGGAATAAATTTGCACGATGACTTGCCGCCGATCACGCGACGCCAAGTCAATTGCTGCCTCAGCACTCCAGAAATGGCGTCTCCAAATGTGATCGCCAAGATCAAAGCAATAGCCTATGGCCTGCCCATTGGCACCCAGAGCCGCGTCCGCGCTCCTAGCCCGCAGCCTGGCGACCGGCACGCTGGCTCCCACCATGCCCTTGCTCAGCTGCAGCCCCCGCAACCTCATGTGCCTGTTCCCGGGATGGCGGCTGCGCCATGGACGAGGTTTTGCGACGTTCTGAAAAATTGAGGACGGTTGAGGTTCCTCTGCGGTTGGCCAACACCTCGTTCAATTGGGTAATGGTGTGGGTCGTGGTTTCGATATTGCGATGCAAGGTGGGGCCCAGCAGTTCGAGCTGTTGCTGCTGGATGCGGGCCAGCACCGACCAGCAATTGAGCATGGCCTTCACGATCCGCTCGGATTGCGTCTGGTAATGATGGGGAAAATCCCATAACAGTGACATGGGGCTGGTTGACGCGACGGACGGCGACAGGCCGTGCAGGCCTTCGGAGACGCTTTCAACGCAGGCTCCAGACTGGATTTTGAGGATCTCTTCGCTACCGTGGGTGGTGACTTCGGTCAGATCTTTCACCAAGTCCCGCATGGTCTGCGCAGTATTGGCCATGTCGTGCTTGATCTCGCTCGCTGCGTCCTGCGCCTTGCTGATCTGCTCTTTGCCCATGTTCATTGGCATGTTCATTTCTTTACTGCTGCTCTGCTCTTTTGGGGTGCTGGGGTCCTGTACTTTGGGGGGTGCATTGGTGCTCATGGCGGTTTCCTTTGGAGTAATTCGGTTTCAAACAATGAAGATCTCCTTGCCATGCCCATTTAAAAACTGGAGTTGGCCAAGGAAGACAAAGTCTGCAAACGATTGTCCAAATGGGGTTGAGAAATATCAAAGAAAAATCTGCGCCATGCCCTTGGATTCACATACCGCACAATTTCCTGAATGGCCCCAGCACCGCCTCACCGCGAAAGGGTTTGACGATCCAGCCGGTGACGCCGATGGCGCGGCCGCGCTCGCGCATCACAGGGTTGTCTTCGGTCGTCAGCATCACAATGTGCACGCCTTTATTGCCCTGGTCGGTGCGAATCTTTTCAGCCATGGTGAGCCCATCCATATTGGGCATGTTGACGTCGCTGACCACCAGTTTGATGGAGGGGTCGCTGCGCAGTTGTTCCAGGCCATCCCGGCCATCGGTCGCCACGGCCACTTCAAAACCGTTCTTGCTCAAAAAGCTGGTGACGATTTCACGCATCGTGCTTGAGTCGTCGACCACCAAAACATGTGCCATATGTGTGTTTCCTTGCGTGCAGGGTCAGATTTAAAACAAGTCCAACTCGCCGGTAGGGCCCGATTCCGTTGCCGTAGCGGCAAATTCGGCGAACTGTTCGGGCGACCAATGCAGGTTGAAGATAAAGCGTTGGACAATCACCAAGGGGTGCGCTCCCCGGCGGCTGGGTTCCGACAACTGGTAGCGTATGCACAGCTGCGGGTCGGGTGAGCCGAAGGAGATGTATTTGTGCGCATGGTTGATGACGATGGGCACCTGGGTTTGCTGATTGGCAAAGGCCTGGGGCGGGATGTAGCGGTTCTTGAACGCGCCCCAGATGAGGTTGGTGGTTTCGCCCAGCATGTTGTTGAGGTCGCGGAAGTTCAACTCTCCCCCCACGCCCTCGAAGCTCATGCCGTGAAGTAAGCCTTGGCGCAACGCGCTTTCCTCGGTCTGCAGCATCATGTAGCCACGGCACCAGGTGCTTTCTATCGGGATCAGGGTGGATACCTCGCCATGGATGATGCGGTCATGCACTACATACGGGGACTCGGCCACCACTTCGGCATTGGGGAACATGGACTTGAGCGCCGAGCAGGTCAGGTCCACGATGCCTTGCACCAAGGTGGCTGGGTAGCGCAGGCTGAAGATGGTGCGCTCCACGCTGGCCCGCAGTTCCTCCATGTCGCCCGTGGGCCATTGGTGCCGAATGGTCTGCTGCTCTGCCGTGTTCAGGGGGCGGACGCTGGTGCGGCGCAGAAAAATGGGTAGTTCCGGGCGGAGCTTGTGGATGGCCTGGGCCAGGTGCAGGCCGTCGGGGCCATCGCAGGGCATGTCCTCGGCCAGCAGCACACCGGCCAGGTCTTTGTGCAGATCCAGCGAAGCCAGCGCATCATGGGCCGTGCGCAGCAGCGCCTGCAAGCCGACGGAAGTGCAAAAGTCCGACTGTGTCTTGAGCTGCACCGGATCGTGGTCCAGCAACAGAACCTTGGCTTCAAGATGGGTGGTGTCCGTCATGTCTTTGATCCGATAAAAATTCAATCGTGGGAACCTGAAGTATCGTCGCCGGGCCTGTGGTGCGGAATAACGTGGGTCAACGCGCCTGGGCCGTCATTTTTTCCAGGCTGCCATCCTTGATCATGGCGTCAAGGGTGCTTTGCAACTTCGAAACATCGGCGGCAGGTGTTTTGACGTGGCAGGCCAGGGAACCCAGAGAACGTCTGAAGGTCAGGGCCTCCTTGGGCATTCTGTCCCTGGTGCCCGTTTTTTGCGCAAAATGGTGTGCCGACAGTACATCGGTGGCCCACACATCGATGTGGGACCGCAACAGTTTTTCAACGTTTTGCTCTTGGGTGTTCACCTCTTCGACGGTAAAGCCAAAGGACTTCAGGTACTGCGCATCACCACTTCCGCGCAAAGCGCCAATCCGCAGTTTTTTGGCATCGCTGAGCACCAGAAACTGTGCAGTGGAATTGGGCGGCACGAACAGTCCAGAGGTGGTGATAAAAATGGGACTGACCCACTGGTATTCGGCCTCATTGCTTTGGGCGCGCTGAACCGGAAAAACACAAAAATATTCGCGGTTACGGGCATCGGCCATGCCTCTGGCCAAGGGCACCGATTGAAGCGTGTACGGTATTTTGGCTTTCTCAAACAACCTGGAAACCACGTCGATCGCCATGCCGGAAAATTTGCCGTTTTCGCTCCAGGCAATAGGCTGACTCTCGGGAAACTCCAGGGTGTAGGGTCGGGCGGCGGCGTGGTTTGCGACGCAAAGGAGCGCGCTACCAAGAATGCTTAAGACTGTCTTCATAGCTCCATGTTTCCCCTTGGGGTTTCTCTTTGTTCAGCTTCGGAAAGGGGGCGCTCCCTTTGGAATACCAGTAGCTCGGGGGCTGCTTTTTGTTGAGCTTGGGCGCGCATTTGGCCATGCCCTTTTTTTCCAGCGCTGCCATGATGTCGTCGGCTTGCTGCGCCATGTTGTCCATGGCGGTTTGCACCGGCACTTCGCCCCGGATGGCCGCACCAATGTTCGTCCACCACAGGGGCGCCATATTGGGGTAGTCGGGCACGTTGGTAAAAGTCGGGGTCCACAGTTTGCGGGCCGAACTCCGGTAGAACTCGACCAGACCGCCCAACGCCGGTGCCGCATCGGTCATGGCCTTGGAGGCCAGGTCCGAAGCGCGTATGGGGTTGAATCCGACCAGGGTTTTCTTCAGCGAAACGGACTTGGACACAGCAAACTGGGCATACAGCCACGCTGCTTTCATGTTGTCCGGCGGTGTGCCTTTGACCAGCGTCCACGAACCCGCGTCCTGGTAGCCCAGCTTCATTCCCTTTTGCCAGTACGCGCCATGCGGTGAAGGTGCTACACGCCATTTGGGTGTGCCGTCGGCATTGGTCACCGGCAGGCCGGGTTGGTTCATGGACGCGGTAAAGGCCAGATACCAGAAGATTTGCTGGGCAATTTGGCCCTGCGCGGGGACGGACCCTGCCGTACCAAAATCCATTTGTTTGGCTTCGGGGGGCGCGTATTTGTCCAGCCACTCAATAAACTTGTTGACGGAGTAGACCGCAGCCGCCCCATTCATGTCCCCGCCACGCGCCACGGAGGCGCCGACCGGATGGCACCCTTCGACCCGGATGCCCCAGTCATCCACAGGTTTGCCGGTGGGGAGGCCTTTGTCACCCGTGCCGGCCATGGACAGCCAGGCATCCGAGAAGCGCCAGCCCAAAGAGGGGTCTTTCCGGCCATAGTCCATATGGCCATAGACTTTTTTGCCATCCAGCTCTTTGACATGCACGGTGAAAAATTCTGCAATGTCTTCATACGCCGACCAATTCACCGGGACGTCGAGCTTGTAGCCGTAGATTTCCTTGAACCGTTTCTGCAAGTCCGCCCGGTCGAACCAGTCTTTGCGGTACCAGTACAGGTTGGCGAACTGCTGGTCCGGCAGTTGGTAGAGTTTGCCGTCGGGGCCGGTGGTAAAGCTTTTGCCAATAAAGTCGTCCACATCCAGTGTCGGCAGGGTGACCACTTTACCTTCTCCTGCCATGTAGTCCGACAGATTGACGATCTTCCGGGTTCGGTAATGCCAGCCAATGAGGTCGCTGTCGTTCACGTAGGCGTCGTACAGGTGCAGTCCGGTGCGCACCTGGGTTTCAATTTTCTTGACCACGTCGTCCTCGCCGGTGACCTCATGCACCACCTGAATTCCGGTCAACTCCCTGAATGCCTTGGCGATGACGTCGGATTCGTATTTGTGGGTGTCCAGCGTTTCGGAGACGACAAAAATTTTCTTACCCCTGAACGGCTTGGCGGCCTCCCGGAACCATTCCAGTTCCTTCTTTTGGGATTCGTCGCTCAAGGTGCTTGGACTGAATTCTTTTTGCAGCTTGGCAATGACTTCGGCGGGCGAGGCCTGACTGTGCGCGCAGGGAGGCGAGGCCAGCAGGATGCAAGCCACGGCGATCCATGACGTTATGGGCTTGTGTGTCGTTTTTCTTTGCATACAACAGCCTTCATGGAGGGTTCGAAAGACGTTGTTTCGGGGGCATGCGCCGTGGCTTCATTCTACGCAGCCTGAGCGCTGTTATTGCGCCTGTTTCAGGCGGGTTTACCCCGATGCAAGTTGCGTCGAATCCCCCTGGGCTTGCGCCGAGTTTGGGCCTTGCGGGCTTGGGGTGCCGCCATGTCTGCCGGGGTAAGGGTCGAACTGGGCACTTGCAGCAGCACGTCTTTCACTCCCAACTCCAGCAGGCCCAATGCCTGAACCGCAGAGCGGCTTACGTCAATCACATAGCCAGGCCGGTACGGTCCGCGGTCGTTGATGCGTACATCGACCTCTCGGCCGGTGCGCAGGCTGCGCACCCGCACCACCGTGCCAAAGGGCAAGGTTTTGTGGGCCGCCGTCATGGCATGCATATCAAAGCGCTCGCCGCTGGCGGTGCGGCGGCCTTGAAAGCCCGGGCCGTACCACGACGCCCTGCCACGCTGCAGTTCCCGCAGGGTCTCCGGCGGGGCAGGGGCTGGCTCGCTGGGCACCTTTGGTGGCGTCGGCTCGGCAGAAGCAGCAGGCGCTTCCACTGGAAGTGCGGCACGGCCGGGCGGCGACTGGGCGGGCAAGGGGGGCTGCGCAACCATAGGCGCTGCGTCGACCCGGTGTGGCGCGCTGGGCGGCACTCCGGGTAAGGCGGCGCAACCGGCCAGCACGGCAATAGACAGTACCCAGAGAGTCCGACCCCCATCCCTCAGGTGCCTCATCGGCAGCTTGCCCATCAGTCCTTGCCGTAGTTCGGCGAGCGCGGTCCGTACAGCAGGCCGTTGGGCGCGCCTGCCGACAACAGCCGCGTGGTGGCGACGCCTGCAACCTGGTGGCTTTGGTCCAGTGTCGTTGCCATGACCTGTTTGACGATGGCTGCAATGAGAACAGCAGCCAAGCCCCCTTGCTGCTGGTTTTGCCCTTCTTCGCTGGAGGCGGACGCCGAGCCTTGCCACAGCAGCTTGCCGGTTTTCAAATCCACCAACTTGGCGTCTGCCGCGACGACCGTGGAACTGTTGATCACCTGGTACACCGTCCCGTACTTGCCAATCGTGATGTACAGGGCGGCATCCGCGCCAAATATCTTCCGCAATTTGTCGGGCGACGTGGCGTGCATATCCGCAGCCTGTGTCATGCCGTTTTCCTTGAAGGCTTCGGCCACCAGGGTGACCGGCATCACGTAATAACCCGCCTCGGCCAGCGGCCGGGTGGCATAGGACAGCACGCTGTAGGACGCGGGCACTTCTGGCGTGTTGTTCAAGGGCGGCAACACCACAATGGAGCGCGGGCGGCTTTCCTTGTAGGCGGTGTAGTCGTAAGGTGTTTGGGTCGCGCACCCCGCCAGCACCAGAAATCCCGTAGCGGCGGCCAGTAGCTTGAAGAAGTTTTTGAGTTTCATAGGAGCTTCTTATTTTTTGAAATTGCGCAACAGAAAGTCCATGAATGTTTCAGATTCCGGGTACTGTTTCTTCTCGGCCTGCATCTGTTGGGCAAACTGGTCCAGTTTGCCCTGCTGCCCGTACAGCAGGCCCAAATGGGCGTAGTAGCCCGGTGGAACCGCACCGCCGCTGGCGCGAATTTTCTGCAAGTCGTCTTCCATGCGTTGCGTTTGTGCGTCCGGGCTCAGTTGGTCGGCACGGAAGTACGCATCGATGTTGTTTTGGTAACCTTGCCATTGGTAAAGGGGCGTTGGTTGGGAGGCACAGCCCCCCAGCGCGGCACAGACCAGCAGCGCCGTGCTTAGCTTGGATCGAATCGTAGACATGGTGTGTTCCTTGGTGCGGGCGGTGGACGTTTAAGGCGCAGGACGCCATGCGCCACTGTCCATGCCGGACACCAGGTTGTTGACCGCATCACGCACCGCCAGGTCCAAGACCTTGCCATTGAGCGTGGAGTCGTAGCCCGCTGTGCCGCCAAAACCGATGATTTCGCGTTCCGACAGGCTGTATTCACCTGCCCCTTGCGAGGAAAACACCACCTCCGAGGTCAGCGTGTTCACGATGTTCAAATGGACCTTGGCATAGGCAATTTGTGTTTTGCCACGGCCCAAAATGCCAAAAAGCTGCTTGTCGCCCACGTCCTTGCGCCCGAACTCGGTCACATCGCCGGTGACGACAAACTCTGCGCCCTTGAGGGTTTGCGCCTTTTTCTGCAGCGCTGCCTCTTCCTTGATTTCGCTCATATTGGTGCGGTCCAGCACATTGAAGCGGCGGCTTTGTTGCAAGTGGGTCATCAAAATGGTTTGTGCCTGCCCTCCAAGACGGTCCACATTGTCCGAAAAAACGCCACGCAGAAACGACGAACGGTTGTCAAACTTTCCCACTGAAACCGGTGTGCGCGGGCCGCTGTAGGCCTGGCTGGCCGAGTCCACTTGTTGAACCGGAATGGTTCTGGATTCTTCCTGGTGGGCGCATCCACCCAGTGCCAGAAATGCGGCCATCACGCATGGTAAGCCGATGCTGTTTTTCATACCCAACTCACTCCCTATGAACATTTTCCTAGGCCATTGAACGATTGATCAATGCGCACTAGGAAGGGGTGTTACTGTAGCAAGGAAAAAAGTGCGGAAGGGTGGATTGAGAGCTTGCGGTAGCTTGACCAGCCATGGCCATCCAGTAGAATCCCGCCACCGTTCGGTTCAACGAAACGGAACACGGTTTGAATCCGTGGCGGGCCCGCCGCTGTATCCGGGGACGGACGTTGCAAGGTCGAGAGACCAGCCACTGACGGGGTTTACCCCGCTGGGAAGGCGCAACGTTCCGGCTGATCCGGGAGCCAGAAGACGTGTTGAACCGAAGCGGAGTCCCGGCAAGGGCTCCGGCTGAGCGCATGCGAAAAGCGTGCGCTCAGCCGGAGCCCTTTTTTTTGTTTTTTTGGTTTTCCCTCGGAGTGAATCATGACCCAAATCCATAACGTCCCATCTTCAGCCAGCGCCCCCAACACCACCGCCACCGCCACCGCCCCCCAGGAGCAGCCCATTGCCCCGACCATCGCCGTGCGCAAAAGCTGCAACCCGGATGGCATCGGCCTCTCGCACTACGTGCTGATGGACAAAAAGGCGGCCAAATGACCCAAACTTGTGCAAGCCGGGCAGCAGCCCGTCCGGCACTGATTCCGGTGGACATCGGCCACGCGGTCTACGCCGCTGTGACCGATCCGGACACGGCTTTTTGGGCCTTGGTCGATAAGACCCGCATCCAGGAAGAAGTGAGTGCGGGCCCACTGCTGAACAGCTACCGGGAAAAGGCCGAGAGCTTTGCCAAGGAGCTGCACGCGCTGCGCTTCGAGCTGACGCCCTCCGGCGTTTACCTCAACCCGACCGAGCGTTGCAATCTCAATTGCACGTACTGCTATCTGCCCGGCGAACAGCGCAGCAAAGGCAGCCACATGTCGCAGGACAAGCTGATCGCCTCGCTCGCCAGGCTGCGCGACTACTTTCGCTCGGTGATGCCGGAGGGCCGCAAGCCGCGCGCGATTTTTCATGGCGCGGAGCCGCTGATGAACAAGGCCGCCGTGTTTGCCGCCATCGACGCCTTTGCCGATGATTTTGCTTTTGGGTTGCAAACCAACGGCACCTTGCTGGACGACGAGGCAGTGGCGTTTCTCACTTCGCGCAATGTCAGTATCGGTCTCTCGCTGGATGGCCCGGTGGCGGGGATTACCGACGCGACACGCCAGACCTGGAGCGGCAGGAGTGTGCACCAGCAGGTGCTGGCGGCGATGGACAAGCTCAAGGGCTACGGCTCGTGGAGCGTGATCACCACCTGCACCACCGAGAACCTGCCCTACCTGACGCAGATGGTCGAACTCTTCCACGCCAAGGAAGTGCCCACCTGCATGCTCAACACCGTGCGCTGCACGCTGCCTGGCGCGCGCGGCGTAAAACCTGCCGATGCTGATATGGCAAAGGCCTTTTTCGCCGCCATGGACCGCACACACGCCCTGTACCGCGAAACCGGCCGCAAGCTGATGGTGGCCAACTTTGCCAACATCGTGATCGGCATCCTGGCGCCCACGGCGCGCCGGTTGATGTGCGATATTTCGCCTTGCGGTGGCGGGCGCGCATTCTTTGCGCTGGCGGCGGACGGCGGCCTCTACCCTTGCAGCGAGTTCATTGGCTTGCCGCGTTTCAATGGCGGAAATCTGCATGCTGCGGGCGGAGTGGAAGCGGCGCTGACATCGGAAGCTTTCCGTCCGGTCATCACGCGCAATGTGGACCAATTCAGCCCCTGCAACGGCTGCGCCATTCGCCACTTCTGCGGTTCCCCGTGTCCTGCTGAAGCTGCGGAAATGAACGGCGGCATGGACAAAATCGGCGCCTTTTGCGATTTCTACAAGGAGCAGGTCAACTACGCACTGCGCCTGATCGCCGACGGCAAGGCCAATGACTACCTGTGGGATGGCTGGGACGACGATACGGAAACCACCTTCCTGATGCAGTAAGCGGTGTGGGTGGCCCGTGCCACTCACCGTCCTGGTGTGTGCCAGGCTGGCTTGTTCCAGTGGGTGAGCGCGCGCAGCAGCCATTCAAACGGGCCGTAGGCATGGCTGCGCATCCACCAGCGACTGAGCCCCAGTTGCACCAGGTAGATCAGCAAAGCCAGCAGGGCCACCTGGGGCGGCGCCAGGACCCCGATCAGGGCCCAGCCCCAGGCGGTAAACACCACGGCGCACACCAGGGACTGCAGCAGGTAGTTCGTCAGCGCCATCCGTCCTGCCGGGGCCAGCCAGGCCCCCAGCACCGCGCCTCGGGGATGGCGCAGGAGCAGCAGCAGTGCGGCCACGTAAGCGCCAGTGAGCGCGGGTGCGCTGAGGATGCCCACGGCCAGTCCAAGCAGGCTATTGCCCGGTTGGGCGGGCGCCGTGTTCAGGGCGCTGTAGCACAGTGCGCCCGCCAGCCCGATGGGACCACCCAGAGCCAGGAACCGCCACAGGGATTTATGCCGACCGGAGAGTCTGGCGAAGTAGTTTTCTTTGGCCGCCGCCAGTCCGAGCAGGAACATGGCCAATGCGCAGGGGGCCTGGATCAGGCCCAGCACAAACCACATATGGGTTTGCAATTCCAGTGCATGTTGCGCGATGGTGGCGCCAATGCTGTGGCGGTAGGCAGCGGTGGCGCGGGCGATTTCATCGTGCATCCACGGGCTCGGCACGATCGGGTCGGCATCCGCCAGCGCCAGCCCTGCCAGCGCCCAGCACAGTGCGGTCACCAGCACCAGGGCGCTGGCCAGGTACAGCGCCGTTTTCGGGGCCAGACCGCGCAGGGCCAGCAGCAACAGGCCCAGCAGGGCGTAGGTCAGCAAAATGTCGCCATGGAACAGCAGCAGGGCATGGCCGATGCCCAGCAGCGCCAAACCGGCACTGCGCCGCAGGTAGCGCGGTACAAAGGCCGAGCCGGTGCGCTGGGCCGAGGCCATTTGCAGGCTGAAGCTGTAGCCGAACAAAAAGGAAAACAACAGGTAGAACTTGGTCTCGAACAAGGTGCGCACCAGCGCCAGTGTGAATCGGTCCGGCCCGCTGTCAAAGGCCGGGTCCGCCAGGCCGCTGCCATAGTAGGCCGAGGCAAAGGCGCCGATGTTCACCATCAAAATGCCCAGCAGCGCAAAGCCGCGCAGGGCATCCAGGTCGGCAATCCGCCCGGTGGAGGGGGCACGTTCGGCGCTCATGTGGCGCTGCCCCCGGCTGCGGCTCGCGCAGGCGCAAGCACTTGGGACAGGGCGCTATGCACCAAGTGGCGGTAGCCGACGAGGTCGAAGTCCGTCTCGACCATGGCGCGCCCGAAGGCGCCGTCGAGCAGGAGCAAGATCCAGTCCGCGGCGCGGGGCGCGGGCGTGTGCAGGGCGAGGTGTTGGCGCTCCACGCCCATTTGCAGTAGGCGCACCAGTGCGGTTTTCTTGTCGGCCTCATGGGCGGATACCGCAGCAAACACTGCGGGGTTGCGCACGGCTTCGGCGATGGCCTCCAGCGACAGCCGGGTGTAGGCCGACTGCGTCAGCAGGGCCAGTTGCTGGTCAATGGCCTCCAGCAGCGCCGCGAACAGGTCGGGGGCGGAGCTGGCGCGCTCCAACAAGGCGCCCAACTCGTTCGGCCCCTCAACCACCACCGCCGCAATGATGGCTTCCTTGCTGTCGAAGTAGTGGAACAGGTTGCCCGGACTCATATGGGCTTCGCGGCAGATCTCGGCGGTGCGGGTCTGGTGAAAGCCGCTGCGGATGAAGCAGCGGACGGCGGCATCCAGGATGTGCTGGCGTTTGCTTTGCTGGCGTTCGGGGTCAATTTTGCGCATGGTCGGGTGGTGTGTTTAATAGATCGACTAGTTGGTCTATTAAACGCGAAACAAAACGACGCTGTCAAGTGCATGTGGCATGCACTTGACCCATGCGGTATTGGATGTGGCGGTGGGGGCCGGGTGCTATTGCGCCGCAGCCACCCGGTGGGCCGCGCCCGCTTCCTGGGCAATCGCCTGGTCGCGTTTCAGGTGGCCGATCAGGGCCTGGTCGTCATCGCGCTGGCCCCACTGGTCGAAATACACCAAGTCCTCCATGGGCAGGCGGGGCAGCCAACCGGCGCTTTCCAGTTCCGGCTTGGCGTGGAAATGGCTGACGTAGCCGACGCACAGGTAGGCAATGGGGGTGATGCCCTTGGGAATTCCCAGCGCCTCTTGCAACTCGGACTGGTGGAAAATGCTGACCCAGCCCACGCCCAGGCCTTCGGCCCGCGCGGCCAGCCACAGGTTTTGCACGGCGCATACGCTGCTGTACAGGTCCATGGTTTTCATATGGGTGCGCCCCACCACCACCGGGCCGGTGCGCTCGCGGTCGCAGGTGATGCAGATGCCCACCGGTGACTCCAGAATGCCTTCCAGTTTCAGGCTGCGGTAGGTGCTGCGTTTTTCACCTTCGAACATCTCGCCCGCTTCGGCATGGGCAGTGGCAAAGGCGGCGTGCACGCGGCGCTTGACCGCATCGGACTGCACCACCAGAAAATTCCAGGGCTGCATGAAGCCGACCGAGGGCGCGTAGTGGGCGGCGGTCAGGATGCGGCTCAGCACCGCATCGGGCACCGGGGTGGGCAAAAATTGGCCGCGTACATCGCGGCGAGAAAAAATGGCGTGGTAGACCGCATCACGCGCTTCGTCTGCAAAGGCGTGTGTGGATTGAATGGCTTGCGCCGACATGGATTTCATGGCTTCCCCTAGCGTGAAAACAAAATGCGCTGCCTGACCATGCAGCGTGGTGAAAGTTTTCAGGCCGGTCTTCTGGCTTGGATTCATCTGACCCCGGCGCCTTCCCGGCTTGCGCCAGTGGCATTGAGCGAGGGTCATCCTCCTTACAGCGTTGGGCACGCGGCGGATTTGCACCGCCTTCCCGATTCTCCCGTCGCCTTACAGCGACGGGCACCTGAAGGTCGCCATCATAAGGGGCGCGGGCTCAGGTCAAGCCCGCGATTTTCGACACCTTAGCGGGTACGACGAATACCCACCGGACTGGCTTGGCTTGCCGCTACCTGTGCGGAACGTTTTCCGCCCGTCAGCAGGCGCACAGCAAAGGCGGCCAGGAACAAGGTGCCCATGGCGAACACGATATCCCCCGGCACCCGCATCCACACCAGGGTTTCCATGAAGTGTGAGTGGATGATTTCGGGAGAGCGTGCAAACCACATGCCCTTGGTCACACTGGCCCAGGCCTGGTAGATGCCCGCTGGCACCAGCGACATGAACACCATCATGGCCAGGCCGATATTGAGCGACCAGAACATGGGGGCGAGCAAGCGGTCAGACCATGCCGCCCGGCTGGAGAGTCCGCGCAGGCAAAACAGCAGCAGGCCGATGCCCAACATGCCATAGACACCGAACAGCGCTGCGTGGCCATGGCCAGCGGTCATGTTCAGACCCTGCATGTAGTACAGCGCAATCGGCGTGTTGATGGAAAAGCCCAGCAGGCCTGCGCCCACCACGTTCCAGAAGCCTACGGCGATGAAACACAGAATGGACCACTTGTAGGCCTGTACCCAGGGGGCCGCTTTGGAGCGCTGGTAGTTGCGGTAGGCTTCGACCCCGATCATGGCCAAGGGCACCACTTCCAGCGCCGAGAACATGGCGCCAATCGCAATCACAAAGGTGGGGGTGCCGGTGAAGTACAGGTGGTGCAAGGTGCCCAGAATGCCGCCGAACAGAAACACGATGGTCTCCAGCACGATGGCGCTGTTGGCGGTGCTGGCGCGGATCAGGCCCAGGCGGGTGAACAGCAAGGCGATCACGGCGGTGGCAAACACTTCAAAGAAGCCTTCCACCCACAGGTGGACCAACCACCAGCGCCAGTATTCGATCATCGAGTAGTGGGTGTGCTTGCCCCAGGTCAGGGAGGTGGCGTAGAAGCCGCCAATGCACAGGGCAGACAGAAACACCATGGCAATCAGGCCGCGGCTCTCCGACGGTGTTTTCAGCGCAGGCATCAGGCCGCGTCCCAGCAAGGTCACCCAGAACAGCAGGCCGACAAACAGCAGGATCTGCCAGACACGGCCCATGCTGGTGAATTCCAGGCCCTGGTTGCCGATCCAGAAACTGAAATCGTTGCCCAGGTGCTGCAAGGTGCCGATCCAGCCGAAGGCGGTGGAGCCGACCACAATGAACAACAAGGCATAGAACAACACGTCAACGCCGAGTTTTTGGTACTTGGGCTCATGGCCGGAGATGGCAGGTGCGATGTACAGGCCGGTGGCCAGCCAGGCGGTCGCAATCCACAGCACCGCAAACTGGGTGTGGATGGTGCGGCTCACCGTGAACGGCAGGATCTGCGCCAATGGGAAGCCGAAGAAGCTCTGACCTTCGACCGCATAGTGGGCGGTAATCACCCCCATGCCGACTTGCGCCAGGATCAGGCCAATCACCACATAGAAGTATTTGCGCGTCGCCTTCATCGACGGCGTAGGCTTCAGATCAAACAGCGGATCGGCCTTGGGCGGCGTGGGGTCGCTCTCTTCGGCATGGGTGGAGTGGTAAAAAATCATGCCCGCAATGGCGGCAATCATCAGGATCACGCTGGCGATGGACCAGATGCCGGCGCCGGCGGTCGGCGTGTTGTCCACCAGTGGTTCGTGCGGCCAGTTGCTGGTGTAGCTCAGGTCGGTTTCACCGGGACGGTCGGTGGCGGCGGCCCAGGCCGACCAGAAGATGAAGGCGGGCAGCGCCTGCAGGTCCTGCGGGTCGGGCAGGGAACCCGCGTTCATTGCATATTGTTCACGCAACTTGTCCAAAGACGCGTCATCGCCAAACAGGCCGACGTAATGCTGTACCACTTGCTTGGCAGCCTCCACGCGGTCCGGCGACAGGGTGATGGTGCCGGTGTCGGCATCAAAGCTGTTGCGACGCATCTCGCTCTTGAGCCGGCCGTTCAAGTCGGCCTGTTGACCGACATTCAAATTTTCAAAGGGCTGGCCGAAATCGCGTTGCGCCCAAATGGCACGCAAGGCCAGCGCCTCGCGGTGCAGCCAGTCGGCCGACCAATCGGGGGCCACATAACTGCCGTGGCCCCAGACCGAGCCCAGTTGCTGGCCCCCGGCCGACAGCCAGGCTTCCTGGCCGCGTTGCACCTGGCCCTCGGAGAACAGGACCGTGCCCTTGGTGCTGATGACTTGTTTGGGAATGGGTGGGGCGGTCAGATAAATTTCTGTACCGACCCAACCCAGGACGGCAAAGGACATCGCACAGATGATGGCGAGCCAGGTCCAGAGTTTGCGCGTAGCGTGCATGGCATGGATTCCTAATGGATGGAGTTGAACGGGAATGAGGCGGGGTTCGGTACCCAATGCCATCAAAGATGTATTTTAAATGCATTTATTTGTAAGATGCAATTTAAATGCATCTTTAAATTCAACCATGCTCCCTGTGCGGAGCGGTAACCAGATACACCGCCGCCTTGGGCCTGGTGCACCAAAAAGGAAGTTTCTTGACAATTGACGGTGTTGTGCGCTCTGGATGCGCTTGAATGCCTGTCCCCAAGAGATGGAGGAGGCCGATGGGAGTCGGCCCATGGAAACACATGTTTCGCCAGCTTTTTGCCAGTAACAGTGCCCAGGATTGGGCGCTGGCCTTGTTCGCGGCCATCGCCAGCATGGTGGTGCTCCACTTCTTGCGTCGGATGATCCTGCTGCACCTGGAGCGGATATCCCAATCCACGGAGACGGTGATCGACGACTTTTTCGTCGATGTCCTGTCGGCCACCCGCCTGTTGCTCACCGCGGCTATCGGCCTGTACATTGCCGCACACTTTCTGAACCTGCCCCCAGCTTTGGAAAAATTCGTGGACCGGGCCTTCGTCGGCTTGATCATCCTGCAGTCCGGGTTCTGGGTGCAACGCGGCCTGGTTTGCTGGTTGACGCACCGGTTTTCGTTGGGCGATGTGGCCGAAGCCGGTGCGCGTGCCATGACCCTGTCGCTGCTGTCTTTTCTGGGGCGCGCAGTCCTGTGGATGTTGGTGGGGCTGCTTATTCTCGACAACCTGGGCTTGAATGTGACAGCCCTGGTCGCGAGTCTGGGCATTGGGGGGATCGCCGTGGCTTTGGCCGTGCAGAACATCCTGGGGGATGTGTTTGCCTCGCTGTCCATTGCCATTGACAAGCCTTTTGTCATTGGCGATTTCATCATCGTGGATGAGCACATGGGCAGCATTGAACATGTGGGGCTCAAGACCACGCGTATCCGGAGCCTCAGTGGCGAGCAAATCATTTTCTCCAACAATGACCTGCTTAAAAGCCGTATTCGCAATTACAAACGCATGCAGGAGCGGCGCGCCGTCTTCACCGTCAGTGTCACTTACGACACGCCAGCGTCGCAACTCGAAAGCATCACCCCGCTTATCCGTCAGGCCATCGAATCCCAGGCCCATACGCGCATCGACCGTGTGCATTTCAAAAGCCTGGGCAGCTGCTCGCTGGATTTCGAAGCTGTCTACTACCTGCTCCAACCAGATTTCAACCTCTACATGGACGTTCAGCAGGCCATCAATCTGCAACTGTTGCGCGTATTCGGCGAGCGGGGCATCCAGTTTGCCTTCCCGACCCAAACCCTGCACATTGTGGGCGGCAAGCCCGCGACGTGACGGTCTCGAAGAAGTCCCTTGGCAACGTGTCGCGAACAGGCGTGCCAGTGGACGGCACCGATTTGCCTTTTCTCAAGGCCTTGTCATCCCACTCTGAATCTAATCATCTGCGCGAGGGAGTAAAAAAAACCGCGCAATTCCGACCCATGACCCGCAAAAAGGATACGCATGAAACACCACACCAACCTGAAAACGGCCCTCATCGTTGCCGCCTTGCTGGCGCTGCCAGTGGCACAGGCTGCCACCATGAGCAAGGACGACTACAAGGCAGGCAAAGACCGCATCGGTGCGGACTACAAGGCCGACAAAGAGGCGTGTGCGCCCCTGGCCGACAATGCCAAGGATGTCTGTGTGGAAGAAGCCAAAGCCAAGGAAAAGGTCGCCCGCGCAGAACTGGAATACAGCTACACCGGCAAACCGTCCGATCAGACCAAGGTGATGGAGGTCAAAGCCAAGACCGCCTATGGCGTTGCCAGGGAAAAATGCGACGACTTGAAGGGCACCGAAAAGGAAGTCTGCGTCAAGGAAGCCAAGGCTGCCAGGACCAAGGCGCTAGCCGATATCAAAATGGGCAAGTAAACGGGGTCAGCGTGACGGTCCGGCGCTCACCTCGGCCCAGCAATTGGGGGTTTCATACAGGGTGATCTTGTCCAGGGTCAGCCCGGTATTGAACTGGTCCCGGTAGACGTTTTTCAGAATGTCGAAAGCCGCACGGGCCAAATTTTCAACTGTGGGGATGCAGTCGAGCACCACGGTTTTGTGGTCCGGCAGGCTGTCCAGAAATTCCCGCACCAGGGCGTCGCCCCGGTAGACCAGAAACGCATGGTCCCAGAGGTCCACTAAATGGGTTTTGGCCAGCGTCTTGATGTCGGAAAAATCCATGACCATGCCGTTGTCCGATTGCCCCGCCTGGTCGATCACCTCGCCTACCAGCGTGATGAGCAGGGTGTAGCGGTGCCCATGCAGGTTGCGGCACTGGCTTTTGTGGTCTGGAATGCGGTGGCCGGCGTCAAACTCCAGCTTGCGGGTAATCGTCAACATGGTGTGGATATCACTTAAGGGATCTGCAAGAGTTTATGGGTCTGCAAGCTCAGCCGCCATTGCGGATTGCGCTTGCAGGTGTCGATGGCCAGGCGGAGGTTGGCGGCCAGCTCCGGCCCATCCATGGCTTGGACAAAAAAATGGGAAAAATCCAGCGCCGCATAGTCGGCCAGATTCTGGCCCGCTTGCGGAATCACGACCTTGATCTCGTTGCCGCGTTCGACCACCAGCGCCGACCCCAGCTTCGGGCTCACGCAGACCCAGTCCACACCCGCCGGTACCGCCAGGGTGCCATTGGTCTCGATGGCAATGGTAAAGCCGTGGGCGTGTATGTTGTCAATCAGGGCCGCATCCAGTTGCAGCAGCGGCTCGCCGCCGGTGAAAACGACGTATTTGTGGGCCGTATCGTGCTGCGGCCATTGTTGGTCAATGGCCTGCGCCAAGGCCTCGCTGTCCGCAAATTTCCCGCCGCCGGTTCCGTCAGTGCCGACAAAATCGGTGTCGCAAAACCGGCACACGGCGCTGGCGCGGTCGGCCTCGCGGCCGGACCACAGGTTGCAGCCGCTGAAGCGGCAAAACACCGCCGGCCGCCCGGCGTGCGCGCCTTCCCCTTGCAGGGTGTAAAAAATTTCTTTGACGCTGTACATCAGGGCGGTTTTTGAATGTGAAAAAAGAGAGGGCAGCAACAACTACGTTCACGGATATCAGAACTACCTTCTGCGGCCGGTCAAGGTTCCGTGGCGGCGCCAATGTGCGCCAGTGGTCTCGCCAGGCGGGCGGCTTTCTCAAGAACAGCGCCTCTGCGCAAGATGCAGACGCCAAAAGACTTGTCGCGGGCCAGTAGAGCCCCCGCCACGCTCCCGTAATTGTATCGCTGGCGTGCGAACAAGGTGTCAGCCAGCAGCGCCCGCCCGGAGATAGCGCGCGCCCTACTTCGATGGACGGCGACTCCTTTCATCCCACTATCCGATAGCCCATCGCCCGGTAGCCACGCTGACGCTTATCCCACATCCGCAGTAGTGCCGGGTGACCAGTGTCCACGAAGTCGATGATGCGCACATCGGTCTTGGTGGCATGTTCCCGGTGCAGTCGGCCTGCGTATTGCTGCAATGTGCCCTTCCATGAAACCGGCATCGCCAGCACCAAGGTGTCGAGCGGTGGATGGTCAAATCCTTCACCAACCAACTTGCCGGTCGCCAGCAAAACACGCGGGGCATTGGGTGGCAGCGCCCCCAGTTCGGCGACCAGGGTGGCACGCAGCTTTTTGGATATCCGTCCGTGCAGGACAAACAACAATGGAATCTTGCCGTCCAGGGCGGCTTGGACGGCATCGAGATGTTCGGTGCGTTCGGTCAGCACCAGCACCTTTCGGCCCAGGCCGTAGGCGTTTACAACCTCGGCAGCAATCATGTCCGTTCGGGCTTGGTCAATGGCAAGGTGCCGGAAGACATCCTGAATCCCCGTCTCCCGAGGCAAGTCAATCCGCGAGTGCAATGTGCACGGCGTGACCGCCAGATCATGCGGCGCACAGGTTGGTTTGGCTGCGGTGTGGCGAGTTGGCCCGCATTGCATGAAGATGATCGGCTGCTGGCCATCGCGGCGAATCGGTGTGGCAGTCAGGCCGAGCACGTATTTGCCTTTGGCCTGCTTCAGAATTGCATCGAACGATGCTGCGCCGACGTGATGGCATTCGTCCACGATTACATGGCCGTAGTTTTCGACCAGAGAATTCACTTTACCCTGTCGCGACAGGGATTGCATCACCGCAATGTCGATTTGCCCTGTTGGCCTGGCCTTGCCGCCACCGACGGTGCCGACTACACCCTTGCCAATGCCCAGAAATGATTGCAGGCGCTCCTGCCATTGCTTGAGCAGCTCAGTCCGATGCACCAGCACCAGCGTGTTCACACCACGGCGCGCAATCATCGCAGCAGCCGTAACCGTTTTGCCAAAGGCTGTCGGTGCGCACAGAACGCCAGCATCGTGATTCAGCATGGTGGCGACAGCGAATTCCTGATCCAGACGTAAGGTGCCGACAAAGGCTACGTCCAGTGGCGACCCCGCGTATCGCTCGTCGACCAGCTCGCAGCCAATAGCGTTGTCACGAAGCAGTTCCTGCGCCGCATCCAGGCAACCACGCGGAAGTGCGATGTGATTGGGGTAGTTTTCGGCGCAGCCGATTACGCGAGCTTCATCCCACACAGAAAAATGCATCGCCTGTTTCTTGTAAAACTCTGGATTCTGAAAGGCAGCCAAACGAATCAGCCGGTTGGCCAGTGACTGCGGGAGTTGCGCTTTCTCGAAATAGATGAGGTTCGCCAGCGTTACCGTGAGCGACTTCGGCATCGGTCCGACCAACTTTTTGCTGACGGATGCGGATCGTCTCCACGGTTCTTTTTGATCTTCCTCATCGATGAACGTCACATCGAGCGGGTGCGCGTTACCCGTCGCTCTCAGAATAGTAGGCTCGATATCGTGTGCAGGCATTGGCAGGATGGAAGACAGGAACGCCCACTGATCTCGGTAAGGTCGCAGGTCACCGTCGACGAACACGCTGCACCCGTATTCACGCGGATGCTTCTGTAGTGGCAGCGCTATCAGATTACCGAAACCGCCTTTGGGCATCGAGTCCTGATTGGGAAACAAGAGGTCGTAGGACTCGAGCTTGAGTTGGCGAGTCCGGGCGCAGGTATGGCTGATGATCGCCGTCCCGAGTCGGCGCGCATCACGGGCCGATACGCTGCCGGAGAAGAAAATCCAGGCGTGCGCACCGTTGCCGGAGCGTGATATCTCAATTGCAACCGGTACACCCAGTTCCTGACACGACTGGCAAAACGCCTTGATATCTTCACGCCATTCCGCTTCATCGAAATCAGCGGCGAGAAAATGGCAACTGTCGTCAGCCAGCAACGGATAGACGCCAATGGTGCGTTTGCCTGCAAGGTGTTCGTAGATGACCGTATCCGACAACGGAACCAGCAAACGGTTGTTGCACTCCCCACATTTGATGCGCGGTTTTTCGCAAACACCGGACAGCCATTCATTTCCACAGGCAGGTGCGTAGCCAGATTTGCCGGTGGTTTTGCTTTCCCAGCGGATTGGGTAGACATCGTTGCGCCCGCGAAACAGCCGACGGAACAGCGCCACCTTTTCGGCTGTGGAAAGACAGGGTGGTTCAGGCTTCGGGACGAGCGGCGCTGGTTCAGCTGGGGTTGGCTCAAGTGGCAAGCGCCATTCGATTTCGTGATCTTCCAGCAGCCTGACCAAGCGGGCATTTTCGGCGTGCAGCGCAGCCAACTGATCGCGTTCAATCATCAGCCTCGTACTCGGCAAGCAGGTCGCCCATATCGTCACCCACGCCATAGCCGAAGTTGTGACTGGTGTGGCGCACGGTATCCAGCCTGTCCCATAACGGCTGGCGTTGCGCGTCGGGCAAACTGGCGATGGTCTTTAATGCCTGCTCGAACATCCGCACCAGCGCGTCGAAGTAGCCTTCATCCTGCAGACCAACCTCCATACTGAACCCCGCTGCCCGCTCGCAATAAAACACCATCAGTTCGGCCAGACCTTCCGCTTGGCCGATGGCGCGTCTGTAATCGGCGAGCGGCTTTTTAGCTTTGGCGACCGAGGTGTCCTGATTCTTGAACACGTCAGGCCACAGCCAGCGGTCGATGGTGACCTTGTACGGTTTGAGCACATCGTCGCCAAGACTGAGGCGGGCGTGGAGGAAGGCTTGGTTATCCTTGTTAGCTGCGTACAGGTCTTGCAACAGCACGAGCAAATCAGCGCGGTCGAAATCGACCAGTCTGGTTTTGACGTCGCTCCAGCTGGGCGTGTTCTTCTTCGTGGCCATATCCGCTACTCCTCTGCGATGTCTGGTTGGCTGCCGGACTCAATCTGCTTGATCACCCGATCAAAGTCACTCTCGAACAGCTGGTCCTGCACGATGCGGTATTTCTCGAATTCACTTTCGGCGTGCGCCTTGGCGATTTCAGCCGTCACCTTGCCTGCGTCCTGCAGCACATCCCGGTCCCAGAGTTTCAAGAAGCCGCCCAGTCGTTCTTCCCAGTCCGCCATGGTCATGGGGATACGGCGCATGGCTTGAAGTTCTGCCATATCGAGATAAGCGGAGACAATCCGCTGCATCTGCGCAAGTTCGAATTCCGACAGGTAGTTCTTGGCAATGGCGACGTCGTATTTATGAACCTTCCCTTGGGGCGCGCCTTCCCAACTGGTCAGGCCCATGTTTTCCTTCTTGTGATCGGCCCGACCCACAATGACTTCTGCAGCTGTCTGGCCGTGAATGGCGTAATGCAGCTTGTTCTGAATCGCCGCAAAAAAGCGTTTCGTTGCGGTGGCGCTTGGATCGTAGTCGAGTGAGGTGGCGGGATGCTGCCGCCCCCTTTAAGGCGATCCATATCCATGGTCCAACCCTGAATCGTGTAGTCCTTGACAACCTGGTTGGCCCACTTGCGGAACTGCACGGCGCGCTCGTTTTCAATCTTGAAGCCCACGGCAATGATCGCCTGCAGGCTGTAGTGCTTGACCTGATAGTTTTTGTTGTCGGCCGCAGTGGTTAAGTACTGCTTAATAACTGCCGCTTCTTCGAGTTCATTGTCAGCAAAAATACGTTTCAGATGCTGATTGATGGCAGGCACCGACACATCGTAAACCGTGGCCATCATTTTCTGTGTCAGCCAGATATTCTCGTCCTCATAGCGCATTTCCACGCTGGTTTGCGCGCTGCCCGTTGCTGCGACAAAGGTTAGATATTCAGCCGCAGATGAACGGACAGCTGAGAGCTCATTTTTTTTGGGAATTTGCGCTTGCTTATTCTTGCTCATTCAAGCCTCCATCTGTTTTCATAAAACCACCGCCAGCCCGGACTACCTCGCCACCTTGGCGAGGTAGTCCGGCATCAGTGAGTGCATGGTGTGTAGGGAGATTGAATAAATGGGTCAATCTCAACGTGTATTGGGGCATTGTGCTACGCGATCGCCCCATTTTGTAGAAGCCGTGAGCTTGGCTTCCTGATCAAACAGCGCATTCATTGCGTCGTCAATCACACCACGGAACCAAATTGGGTGGTGCTTCATTGACTGGCCTCGCTACCGGCTTACCCCTATCCCATTTATGGCCGTGCGGGTATTGATTGCGGGCGGGGATGGGAGTCCACTGGACTACCAACTCTGCCTTAGGTGGAGATTTTCGCAACCCAAGCCAAAAGGAGTGAAGTGCCATGCCAATCACGATACCGCCCCGGAGTTTGATGCCCATCGCCGTAGCCGTACTGTGTCTGCAGACCGCCATGGCCGCCGATGCGCCCATGGAGAAGCCGGATATGAAGGCGAAGACGTCGGCGAGCGACCAAAAGATGATCCAGAGCGCCATGAAAGCGGCGCCGAAAAAGGTCAGTGCAGCCGCCAAGATCGTTGCCATGGAAGCGGACGGTCAGATGCGTACCCTGCGCGAAGGCTCGAACGGCTTTACCTGCATGCCGGACAACCCGGCAACGCCAGGCCCCGATCCCATGTGCATGGACAAGACCTCGCTGGAGTGGGCGAATGCATGGATGGGCCACAAGACGCCCGAGACCGGGAAAGTAGGATTTATGTACATGCTGGCGGGCGGCACCGATGCCAGCAATACCGACCCCTATGCGACGAAACCCGGCGTGGACAAGCACTGGGTCAAGACGGGGCCCCACGTCATGATCGTGGGGGCCGATGCCAGCTTTTACGACATGTATCCCAAAAGCGCAGACCCGGACACCTCCGCCCCGTATGTGATGTGGCCGGGCACCCCGTACCAGCACCTGATGATTCCTGTGAAGTGAAATAGGCCTTTAGCCCCCGTGTAATAAGCGGAAGAAGCTATCAATTCAGTAGCATTTGCTTGCTTGCTTGTGAGGGCGTGTAGAGCCGCCGGAATCGGGTGTAACGAGCGGCCAACACCGCCTGTTCGGCGGGGTCGGGCGTGAACCGTGCCGCCAGGTCGGGGCTGCGGCATACCGTGGAAGAGGCGCCGCCGCAGGCCAGCCAGGCCAGGCGCGCCGCACCCAGGGCCCCACCCACCGCCGAGCTGCCGTGGGTCACCATTTCCACCCCCAGGGCTGATGCCAGTTGCTGCGCCCAGAAGGCGCTGCGGGCGCCACCACCGACCAGCGACAGGCGTTGTACCGAGCTGCCACCGGCGTGCAGCGCCGCCAGACCATCGCGCAGGCCAAAACTCACTCCCTCCATCACGGCATAGGCCAGATGCGCCGCATCGGTATCCAGGCTCAGGCCGTGGAAGCTGCCACGCACCTGGGCGTCGTTGTGGGGGGTGCGTTCGCCCGCCAGGTAGGGCAAAAAGAGCGGGGCGGCCGCGCGTTGGCCCAGGGTGAGGGATTGCGCTTGGGCCGCCAGTGCGCCTTCGGAGGATGCGCCCAGCACACGGGTGATCCATTGCAAGGCGCTGGCGGCGCACAGCATCACGCTCATCTGGTGCCAACGGTTCGGCACCGCATGGCAATACGCATGGGTGGCGTTGGCCGGGTTGGGCCGGTAGTTCGGCGTAACGACAAACAGCACACCGCTGGTGCCCAGGGACAAAAAGCCCTGGCCCGCATCCACTGCGCCCATGCCCACGGCGCTGGCCGCGTTGTCGCCCGCGCCACCCGCCACCACCACGCCAGACGGCAAGCCCAAGGCCTGCGCCACTTCGCCCCGCAGTGTGCCGCCCGCCGCGCTGCCTTCGACCAGGCGCGGCATGTGGCGAAGATGCAAATGGCTGAGGGCCAGCAGCTCCTCGGACCAGGCCCGTTGTTGCACGTCCAGCCACAGCGTGCCGCTGGCATCCGACAGGTCGCTTACGTGGTCGCCGGTCAGCATCAGGCGCACATAGTCTTTGGGCAGCAGGACTGTGGCCAGCCGTTGGAAAAGGTGGGGTTCGTGGCGCGCCACCCAGCGCAGTTTGGGTGCAGTCAAACCCGGCATGGCCAGGCTGCCCGCCGTGGCGCCCAGGCTGGGCCGCTCGGCCATCATCTCGGTGCATTCGGCACTGCAGCGGGTGTCGTTCCACAAAATGGCGGGGCGCAGCACCTGGTCGTGTGCGTCCAGCAGCACCGCGCCGTGCATTTGCCCGGACAGGCCGATGCCGCGCACGGCGGCGTATTCGCGGGGATGGGCCAGGCGCAGCTGGGCCAGTGCGGCCTGGGTGGCGGTCCACCAGTCCTGCGGGTGCTGCTCGCTGTGGCCGGGATGGGGGCGCGACACGGTGAGCGCCACGCCCGCCGAGCCGACGAT
>C687J26845_10000065_pt1 | contig 62940 bp, 62 predicted proteins | sample RifCSPlowO2_12_FD_26845 | JGI IMG/M metagenome (IMG submission 26845)
AAGCCGCGCGACCTGCCCAGCTTCAAGTGGGTCAACACCGTGCTGGGCAATCTCAAGACCACGTTGGCCGGAGCCTTCCATGCCCTGAACTACCGCAAGTAGGGGTGATCTCGGTTTCGGTGCAAAAACTCCCGCCTTCTGACAAGGGTTACCCCTCGGTTCAACAGGCTGCGCAGGGAGGACGTTGGGCGCCGACGTTACCATCGAGTCGCCTTCAAGGTCAGGTTTGAAGCAGGCCTACTGCTCTGCCTCTTATCGATCAGCCAACTACGCCGAATGTTCATCTGCCTCGGCAGTAAGTCCGTACACCAACATGGGCCTGTCAGCCATCTTGATGCCCTCGGCCAGTTCGCCGTTTACGTGCCTCACGCGTTTTCCTTGATCATGTTCAAGCCATGCAGTAAAGGTCTTCAACGGCGTTTGCCATGGCTTGCTGAGACATGTTGTCGAGCTGTCGGCTGCTCAAGAGCCTCCCCCTGGCCAAGCCCACTCAAGATGCCGCAATGCGCTACATCTTTTGCCTGAGCACATTGCCCCCGCAGTGCCACCAGTTGTTTTTTCAAGGCGGTCAGCTCTCGAATCCGTTGGGCCACGTGTTCGATGTGATCATCCAGCACGTTGTTCACGGCCTCACAACTTTCGTTGGGGGCTGCCTGGAGCGCCAGCAGAGCCCGAATTTCATCCAGGGCCATGTCAAGTGATCGACAGTGGCGAATAAAGGCCAGACGTTCGACGTGAGGCCCTTCATAGATCCGGTAGTTGCTGGTGGTGCGCGAAGGCTTTGGGAGCAGGCCTTCGCGCTCGTAGAAGCGAATCGTTTCCACAGGGGTGCCAGACTGGGCTGACAAGTCACCTATTTTCATGGCGGGTTCCTGTTGGCAAGCAGATATGCCCATATTACCGCTTGACTCTGTACCTACTTCAGGGTTTCAAATACGGTCATGACCACGCCACGTACCACATCGCCCGAAACGACCAGCCCCTCAGCTTGCGAGAATCACAGTTGCGGATGCACGGGGACATCCACTGCGGCGGTGATCTCGCCCAACCCCCCGGACGCTGGGTGGACCATGTTCCGCATCGCCTCCATGGACTGTTCCTCAGAGGAAGCGGAAATCCGCCGCGCTGTGGATGCCATCCCCGGCATCAGGGCACTGAGGTTTCAACTGAGCGCTCGGACGCTGGGCATCCAGGCCACGGAGCAGGCGTTGCGCCAGGCTCTGCAAGCCATTCGCAAGCATGTCGTGTTCCTGTTGTTGGAGGTTGCCCGCTTGAAGACGGTGGCCTTATCACGCGCTCAATATCCCAGCGCAGTGCGCTCGGTGACCAAGTTGTCGAGACGTTGTTGCGCTTGTGCGGCGGCGAGCAGCAGGGCGTGCTGACGTTGAGCGTACTGATGAGAAAAGCGCCGACCTTGCCGGTCGCCTTCTCCCACTTCACGCCCAGCTCGCTGTTTCGAGCGAAGGTTCTGGAACTCGTCATAGACATCGCCAATCTGGTTGTCCAGCTGCTTGAGCCGAACGGCCCGGGCCGCTGCGTCGCGCAACAATTGCGCTCGCGTCATGGCAAGCGCACGTTGGGCTGCCTCGGCCTCCTGTGGGTTGGGTGGGTGTCGCTCGACTGAAATGGCGCTTGAACGCTTGGCCTGAGGTTCTGGTTCGTCCCCGTAGACCACCTGCCCATTGGGCAGGATTGACTTGTAGAGAATCCGCTCGTCGGCCATGCTTGTGAAGGCGCCGCCAAGAAAAACGAGGGCCAGTGCGGTAGGGGCGAGGCGGCATTGATGGCCCTTCAAGCTTTGGGTTTCCATGTGAGGTGAACACAGGTGGGCAGCGCCGCGTCAGCGGCCTCCCTTGCTTCGTAGCGCCCGGCGCTTTTGCTGGCGATCCTGCCGACGGATGCGTCGCTTTGCTCTGTCCCGCCACTCCAGGTAGAGCCCATAAGGAATCACGACGCACAGTGCCGCTCCGCCCAGGACCAGCACGTAGGGCATCACATGTTCTCTCACGGTCATGCTCGTTCCTTCCGGTTCAAGGCGGTGGCCTGGCGTTCGGATCCATGCCAGCCTCAGCACGATGAGCGCTGGCGTGCTTGTCTCCCAGGTCGCAGAATGGGCTGGCCTGATCGCAAGCCTGGGTCTCGCACTGCAGTGTCGAGTGGTGGATGTCTCGTTCGGCCAGCACGCGGTGCAATGCGGACAGGAGGCTGGCTGGCTCGGACATTGACGGGTCGTGAACAATGTGAGCGCTCAGGCTGGGTCGGTTGCTGGTCAAGGACCAGACGTGCAGATCGTGCACGTCCACGACACCCGGGACCGCTCTCAGCGCCAGATCGATCTCGCTCAGGTTCATGCCCTCGGGTATGCCTTCCAGCAAGATGTTGACGGTCGAGCGCAACAGCACCCATGTGCGTGGCAGCACCCACAGGCCGATCGCCACGGCGATCACCGAATCGATCCAGGTCCAGCCCGTGAACCGGATGACCAGTGCGCCAACGATCACCCCCAAGGATCCCAGCAGATCGCTCCACACCTCAAGGTACGCGCCTTTGACATTGAGGCTGGCATCCTTGCCGGCGTTCAGCAGCCTCATGCTCACCAGGTTGATGACCAACCCAAGTGTGGCGATCACCAGCATGGGGCCCGACTGAACATCCTGCGGCGTGCCAAAGCGCTGCCAAGCCTCGTAGAGGATGTACAGCGCGACGGCAAAGAGCATCAGGGCATTGAAGGCCGCCGCCAGGATCTCGAAGCGGTGATAGCCAAACGTGAGCCGGGCATTGGCGGGGCGCCTGGCGATGCGGATGGCGGCCAGCGCGATGGCCAGCGCTGCCGCATCGGTGAACATGTGCGCCGCGTCCGAGATCAGCGCCAGGCTGCCCGTGATCACGCCACCTACCACCTCGGCCATCAGAAAGGTGAAGGTGAGCCCCAGCGCCCAACGCAGATTGCGCTCGTTGGTGCTGGAGGGCAGGGCGTGGTCATGGCCAGCGCTCATGCGATGCCTCCGTCAGGAGCGGGGCTCGCGGGTGGCATCAAGCCGATGGGGTCCTCTTCGGGCGGTTCATCTTCATCCTTGCGGTGCATCAGGCGGTAGAGCACCGGCAGCACCAGCAAGGTCAGCACGGTCGATGACAGGATGCCGCCGATCACCACAGTCGCCAGTGGCCGCTGCACCTCCGCACCCGTGCCGGTGGCCAAGGCCATGGGCACGAAGCCCAGCGAGGCCACCAGTGCCGTCATCAAGACAGGCCGCAAACGTGTCAGGGCGCCCTCATGGATGGCTTTGTCCAGACCCAGCCCATTGTCACGAAGGTTGCGGATGAAGGAAATCATCACCAACCCGTTGAGTACGGCGACTCCGGACAGGGCGATGAAACCGACCGCCGCAGAGATCGACAGCGGGATGTCCCTCAGCCACAAGGCGAGGATGCCGCCCGTGAGCGCGAAGGGGATGCCCGTGAAGACCAGCAAGCCATCCTTGATGTTGCCGAACATGGCAAACAACAGCACGAAGACCAGCAGCAGCGAGACCGGCACCACGATCTGCAGGCGCTGAGTGGCCGATTGCAGGTTCTCGAACTGTCCGCCCCATACGGTCCAGTAGCCCGTCGGAATCTTCACGGTCTGCAAAGATTTTTCGGCTTCGGCGACGAAGGTGCCCAGGTCGCGCCCTCGCACATTGGCGCTGATCACGATGCGGCGTTTGCCATTCTCCCGACTGACCTGGTTGGGACCAGGGGCCAAGTCGATGGCGGCCACTTCTGACAAGGGGATGAAGCGAGTGGCATCGCCCTCGGCACCCTTGAGGGCGATGGGCAGACGGCGAATCGCTTGCAGGTCTGTGCGCACGGTCTCGGGCAGTCGGACCACGATGTCAAAACGGCGGTCACCTTCGAACATGGTCCCGGCCTCCTGGCCGCCGATGGCCGTGGACAAGGTGTCCTGGATGTCGCCGACGTTCAGGCCATATCGTGTGGCCTTGTCACGGTCAATGTTGATGGTCAGCATCGGCAAGCCGGTGGTCTGCTCGACCTTGACCTCGGCCGCGCCCGGAATGGCCTGCAGCACCTTGGCGATCTGATTGGCCGTGCTGTTGAGCACGTCCATGTCGTCCCCGAAGAGCTTGACCGCGACATCGCTTCGCACGCCCGAGATCAACTCGTTGAAGCGCAACTGGATGGGCTGGGAGAACTCGTAGTTCTGGCCCGGCAGCTTGGCGACTTCCGCCTGCACGGCGGCCAGCAGTTCGTCGCGCGTCTTGCGGGGCTCGGGCCACTTGTCCAGCGGCTTGAGCATCACGTAGCCATCCGAGATGTTGGGCGGCATGGGGTCGGCGGCGATCTCCGCCGTGCCGGTGCGCGCAAAGATGCGCTCGATTTCCGGGAACTTGGCCTTCAGGTGGGCCTCCAGTTGGGCCTGCATGGCCACCGATTGGGTGAGGCTGGTGCCGGGTATGCGCAGCGCCTGAATCGCGAAGTCGCCTTCGTTCAGGCTGGGCACGAACTCACTGCCCATGCGCGAGGCAACCACGCCGGACAACACGACGATCATCGCCGCTGCGGTCAGCACCACGGGTTTGGCACCCATGACGGTGTTCAGCAAGGGCTCATACACGCGCTTGGCGCTGCGGATCACCACGTTCTCCGTCTCGGCCACTTTCTTGCCGATGAACAAGGCCACCGCGGCGGGGATGAAGGTGATGGACAGGATCATCGCACCCAGCAGCGCCGTCACCACGGTGAAGGCCATGGGGTGGAACATCTTGCCTTCCACACCGGCCAGCGCAAAGATGGGCAGGTAGACGATCATGATGATCAGTTGCCCGAACAGCAACGGGCGCCGCGCTTCCTGCGATGCAGCGAAGACCTCGTGGAATCGCTCCTGCAAGGTGAGCGGCCGACCGTGGTGGGCTTGCGCATGCGCCAGGCGCCGCACGCAGTTCTCCACGATCACGACCGCGCCATCCACGATGATTCCGAAGTCCAGCGCGCCCAGGCTCATCAGGTTGGCGCTGACCTTCTGGCTGACCATGCCACTGAAGGTGAACAGCATCGACAGGGGGATCACCATGGCGGTGATCAAGGCGGCGCGCATGTTGCCCAGGAACATGAAGAGGATGGCGATGACGAGCACGGCGCCTTCCAGCAGATTCTTCTTGACCGTGGCAATCGCCTTGTCGACCAGGATGGTGCGGTCGTACACGGTCACCGCGTGAACCCCAGCGGGCAGTGTCTTGTTGATCTCGGCCATCTGCTTGTCGACTGCTTGAGAGACCTTGCGGCTGTTCTCGCCGATCAGCATGAACACGGTGCCCAGCACCACCTCGCGGCCGTTGTCGGTGGCCGCGCCGGTGCGCAGTTCCTTGCCGATGCTCACGTCGGCGATGTCACGGATGAGGATGGGCACGTCGTCGGCGTGCTTGACGATGATGCCGCCCACATCCTTCATGTCCCGAACCTGCCCGGGAGCCCGGATCAGGTACTGTTCGCCCTCGCGCTCGATGTAGCCCGCCCCCACGTTACCGTTGTTGCGTTCCAGCGCATTGACCACATCGACCAGGGTCAGCCCGTGCGCCATGAGTTTCTCAGGGCGTGGGGCGACCTGGTATTCCTTGGCATAGCCGCCGATGGAGTTGATCTCCGTCACGCCCGGCACATTGCGCAATTGCGGTTTGATGATCCAGTCCTGGATCTCTCGCAGATCAGTCGGAGTGTAGACGCTGCCATCGGCCTTCTTGGCACCGTCCTTGGCTTCGACGGTCCACATGTAGATCTCACCCAGGCCGGTCGAGATCGGGCCCATGGCCGGGGTAACGCCCTGGGGCAGCCGCTCCTTGGCCTCCTGGATTCGCTCGTTCACCATCTGGCGCGCGAAGTACAGGTCGGTGCCATCCTTGAAGATCACGGTGATCTGCGACAAGCCGTAGCGCGACAGGGAGCGGGTTTGCTCAAGGCCCGGCAAGCCGGCCATCACGGTCTCCAGCGGGTAGGTGACGCGTTGCTCTGTTTCCAGCGGCGAGTAGCCGGGGGTCTGCGTGTTGATCTGGACCTGGACGTTGGTGATGTCGGGCACGGCGTCGATGGGTAGCTTCTGGTAGCTGAAAATGCCCAATGCGGCCATGCCGAAGACGGCCAGCAGCACAAGCCAGCGCTGCTCGATGGCAAATCGGATGATGCGTTCAAACATGATGGGGGGTCCTTGGGCTCAATGCGAGTGCTCGGCCGAAGCCTTGCCGATTTCGGCCTTGATGACGAAGCTGTTCGTCGAGGCATAGCGCGCCCCGGCACTCAGGCCTTTGACAATCTCGGTGCGCACGCCATCACTGCGTCCCACTTCCACGGTTTTGGCCTCAAAGCCGCCAGGCACTTCGACGAAGACGACCTGACGGCCTTCCATTGCCTGCACTGCGCCAGCCGCCACGGTCACGGCCGCCTCGGTTTCGCCTGATGTCACCGCTACGTTGACGAACAGACCCGGGCGCCAGGCCAGGCCGGGATTGGTCAGTACGACCCGGGCACTGGCTGCACGCGTCTGCTCCCCGATCAGGGCGCCGACATAGGTCACCGTGCCGGTGGCTACATCGTCGAATGAGGTTGAGCTCACGGTGACCTTCTCGCCGACCCGAACGAACTTGAGGTCCTTGGCTGGCACATTGATGTTGGCCCACACGGTGGACAGGTCGGACAGGGTGAACACATTGGCGTCGTCCTTGACGGATTCGCCCAGCGCGATGTGCTTTTCCACGACGATGCCGTCAAACGGGGCCCGCAGTTCGTAGCGGTTCAAGTCGTTGGCCGTGGGCGCGGCGCCCAAGGCCTTGAGCTTCTGGCTGGCGTTGTTCACGGCGATCTCGGCTTCCCGCAGCGCTTGCACAGCCTGCTGGTAGTCCATCTGCGCGGAAATCTTGTCCTCAAAGAGTTTCTTCTCACGGGCATGGGTGGTTTGCGCCAGCGTCAGACGCTTTTGTGCCGCCTGCAACTCGCTGCGCTGCTCGGACAACAGCACGCTGGAAATGGTGGCCAGCACCTGGCCTTTCTTGACCTGTTGCCCCAGGCTGGCCGAGACGGCTTCGACCACGCCTGCCACACGAGGCACGACGTGGGCCGTGCGGTCCTCGTTGAACTTGATCTCTCCGGACAACTGCATCGTGGTGCGGATGCTGGCAGGGCCGACCGCCTCGACCTTGATGCCGCCGGCTGCGATCTGCTGAGCGTTCAACTGGACCGGCTCTTCTTCACCCTCGACATGCTTGTCGGCCCCGGCAGGGCTGGATGCACCTTTGCCCTCGCCCCCTTCGCCCTCCAGCGTGTCGTGTTCTGCATGCGCGCCCGGTTTTTCGTGGTGTTCCTTGTCGTCGTGCCCCTTCGCCTCATCGTGACCGGCATCGGCTTTTTTCTCATCGTGGTGCTCGCCATCATCGTGGCCTTTGGCTTCGTCATGCCCGTGACCATGGCCTTCCTCGGCGGCTTCGCCCGCTGGTGCGCTGGGTGCACTTTTGAGCAACCAAGCGCTGGCCCCCAGTCCGATCAGGACGATGGCAATGATGGCGATGAGTTGGGGGCGGCTGATGCGCCCAGCCTGGCGTTGTGGTTTGGTGTGGTTCATGCAATGCTTTCTCATGGCTTGGCCGTCGATGGCTCGTCGGTGTTGGTGCCCAACAGGCGGTCGATGTCGGCGGTGGTGCGGTACAGCTCGTTCAATGCGCGCAGGTATTGGGCGCGGGCCTGGAACAAGGTGCGTTGGGCATCCAGCGCGTCCAGGAAACTGAACTTGCCCAACTCGAAGCCTGTGGTGGCGGCCTGCCAGGCGCTTTCAGCGCCGGGCAACACCTCTTCTTTCAGGGCCTGGACCTCGGCTTGCGCGGAGCGCTGGCGCTCGCTCAGTTGGGTCCATTCGGTTTCGACCCGGATCCGGGTGGCTTGCAGGTCGGCCTCGGCCTTGTCGTGCAGTCGCAGGGCCTGAAGGAGATTGCCTCGGTTGGTGTCCAGCACCGGAATCGGAATGGACAGGCCGATGACCGTCTGGTTGCGTCCGACTTGTTGATCACGCTTGGCCCCCAGGGTCAGGGTCACATCGGGAATGCGGCGTGCGCGTTCGAGCTCGACCATGGCTTGTCGTCGATCAACCTCCAGCCTGGCTTGGCGAAGCGCGGGTACATCCGTCAGCGACGTGTCTGGGCTGAGCAAGGCGGGTAGTGCATTGGATTGCCAAGCCAGCACCTGAGCCCGGGGCGCAGCGGGGCCGAGCAGGGCCGACAGGCGTTGGCGGGCGGATCGCAACTCGCCTTGAGCCTGGCGCAGCTCTACGCGCACGCCAGCATGCGCCACCTTGGCGCGAGTCTCATCGACGGGGGAGACCTTACCGGCCTGGACGCGCTTGGATGCCGCGTCCGCGGCGCGGCCCGACAGTTCGGCAGAGGCCTGCGCCAATTGGACGCGCTCCTGGGCAATGACCGCACCGAAGAAGGCATCGGACACGTCGGCGCGGATTTGCGCACGGCGTCCTTCGACGTCCACGGCGGTTTGAGCCCGCCCAAGCTCGGCGACCGAGACCCGGGCTGACCGTTTACCGCCCAGCTCGATGGGCTGACTGAATTGGACCGTGGTGGTCCGGCTTTCCCGCCGGGTGTCCTCGATCAAGGCCTGAATCTCTGGGTTGGGTCGGGCGCCAGCCTGAATGACCGTGCCGTCGCTGGCCGCCAACTCTTGCTGGTTGGCCACGATCTGGGGGCTGAACTGCAGTGCGAGCCTGATGGCTTCAGCCAGCGTCAGCGGCTGAACTGTGGGGGCCGGCGCGGAGGCAGCGCTGAGCGGCACCTGGGCGGGCGATGCCTGCGCGACTTGCGAAAAGGACGTGGAAGGAAAGAGCGTGGCCGTGGTCAACGCTGCGAGCGTTGCCAATGGCGCCATGAGCCTGTGCATCGAATTCTCCGGGTTGTGGGAAACAACAAAGGGGGAATTCGGCGAGAAATGGCCGTGGTGTGGCCTGGCTATCTATGGATAGAAATGATGCTGAAGCAGCAGCCGTCTCGCCGAATTAAGCGGCGAGACGTATGTCAGGGCGTTCGAGCCCTTTGGGAATGTGCGAGGCATGGCCTCGTTGTGCGAGGCTCACCCATGTCTTGTGTGACTTCAACACGGGTTCGTGTGCTTCACAGACTGGTGGTGCGGCGCTGAAGTGACAGGTCGCGCAATCGTTATCGATGCCGGATTGCTTGGTACTGCCCTGGTCGTTCTTGCTTGAGCCGTTTTGGCCCTTGCCATCGATCGAGTCCTGGTGGGCATGCTGATGATGCCCAAGGTGGCTGGCTTGCGGGCTTGCTTCATGCTGGCAATAGATGGCCACCGCTGCCCAGGACATCTGGAGCGGAAACCATATCAGCAAAAAAACACACAGCAGGCGGCGCATACGGAGAATAGTATAGATGGTTGACTGGGTCGGTGAACAGCTTAAAAGCGCCAGTTATCGGAGCCAATGGATGTGGGTATCAGCGTCAGCCTGTTTTTTGGCTCACATCAACCTTGAGCAAACGCAAACCGTTGGCCACCACCAGCAAGCTGGCACCCATGTCGGCAAACACCGCCATCCACATGGTGGCGCCGCCAAACACCGCCAGCACAAAAAAGATGGCCTTGATGCCCAGCGCCAGCGAGATGTTCTGCCAAAGGATGGCGTGCGTCAGCCTGGACAGGCGGATGGTCTCCGGGATGCGCCTGAGGTCATCGTTCATCACCACGACATCGGCCGCTTCCATGGCCGTGTCCGTGCCAGCACCACCCATGGCAAAACCAATGTTTGATTGCGCCAGCGCGGGGGCATCGTTGATGCCATCGCCCGTCATGGCGGTCAGGCCATGCAGTCTTTGCAGGTCTTTGATAGCGTCGAGCTTGTGCTCGGGCAAGAGGTTACCTCGGGCTTCGTCGATGCCAGCTTGTGCCGCGATGGTCTTGGCCGTGGCGGCGTTGTCACCGGTCAGCATGATGGAGGTCACGCCAAGCGCTTTGAGTTCGGCAATGGCCTGACGCGACGTATCCTTGATGGTGTCGGCCACCGCGAACAGGGCCAGCACGCCCTGGTCGTTGGCCAGCAGGGTGACCGTCCTGCCCGCTTCCTCGTGTGTTTTGAGGGTGCTCTCCAGGGCGGGTGTGGACTGGCCGCGCTCCTGCATCAGGCGATGATTGCCCAGCACGTAAAGCGTGCCGTTGTGGCTCGCGCTGACCCCTCGTCCAGCCAGTGCCTTGAAATCAGCCACGTCAACACCCTGGGCAACGGTGCTCCCGTGCTCAATGCTGCTGAGGCCTTGGGCAATGGCCTTGGAGACGGGATGGTCGGAGCGGTTCGCCAGCCCCAGGGCCAGTGTGATGAGCGGCGCGCGGTCACCTTGAAGTGCCACCCATTCGACGAGCTTGGGCTTGCCCAGGGTAATGGTGCCGGTTTTGTCCAGGGCGATGGCCTTGAGCTTGCGAGCCTCTTCCAGGTAGGTGCCGCCTTTGATCAGGATGCCCCGGCGCGCCGCGCTGGCCAGTGCACTGACCACGGTGACGGGGGTGGAGATCACCAGCGCGCAAGGGCAGGCGATGACCAGCAGGACCAGCGCCTTGTACAGCGACTGGGTCCAGGTCCAGTCCATCAGCCACGGCGTGAGAAGGGCCACACCCAGCGCCATCACGAACACGGTCGGGGTGTAGATGGCCGCGAATTTGTCCACAAAGCGCTGGGTCGGAGCCCGCGTGCCCTGCGCCTCTTCGACCGCGTGGATGATGCGAGCGAGGGTGGTGTTGGTGGCCTCGGCGGTCACGCGAAACTGCAACTCGCCCGTCTCGTTGATGGTGCCTGCGAACACGGTGTCGCCCATGGCTTTGTCGACGGGGATGCTCTCGCCGGTCACTGGGGCCTGGTTGACGGCGCTGTTGCCCGCTGTCACGACGCCATCGAGCGGCACGCGCGCGCCAGGGCGAATGCGAACAATGGCGGCCAGGGGCACCTCGCTGGCCTTCAGGGTGCGCCATGTGCCATCGGCTTGTTGAACATCGGCCTCTTCGGGCGCCAGCGCCATCAAGCCCTTGATGGCATTGCGCGCCCGATCGACCGAGCGTGCCTCGATCAACTCGGCGATGGCATAGAGGGCCATGACCATGGCGGCCTCGGGCCATTGCCCGATCAGAAAGGCGCCGGTGACCGCCACGGTCATCAAGGCGTTGATGTTGAGCTTGGCATGGCGCAGGGCCATCAGGCCCTTTTTGTAGGTGTCCAGCCCAGCCAAGCCGATGGCCGCCATTGCCAACGCGATCTCCAGGCCTTGCGCGACCAGCGATTGCGCCTCGATGAAACCGATGGCTTCTGCCATGGTGGCGAGGATCAACGCGGCGATCAGCCGTTTCACCCCACCCCGGAAAAATCCCGAGGCCTCTGCCGTGAGGGCAGTCCCTGCTGCATCTGGCTGTATCAGTTGAGGGTCGAAGCCCGCCCGGCGGATGGCCGCTTGGGCCAGTTCGACCGCCGATGGCGTGCCAGTCATGCTCAAGGTGCGCTCGCTCAACTGGAAGCGCAGCGTGTGGATGCCTTCGATGGGCTCCAGGGCGCGCCGGATTTCCGACTCCTCCGTGGCGCAGTCCATCGTGGCGATCCGAAATGAGGTGTTGCCTGACCGGGTGGTTGCTTCAGAGGAGTCTGCTGCGGCTGTATCTGCGGTGTCCGCACACCCTCCGCAGGTTGCTCCTTGGCAGGCGCTCTCAACAGGGTTCTTGCTGTCGACCTTGGCTTCACTTGATGGCATGACGTGTTCCTTTGACCTTGATTTAAATCCCTGTAGTGGCTACAGAGTCAATAGAAATATAGAAGCCCTGTTGTCATGATGGACGGCAAGACGACCAAGCAACCTTGGCTGTTGCCTGCGGTCGCTTGGTCATGCGGAGCATCCTCGCCTGAAGATTTCAGAGCGAACCGGATAGCCTAAGCCGCATGTCGAGAACCGCTCGTGCCTTGTTCCTGCAAGTACGCCGAGCACTACCTTGCTGGCTTCGCCTACAGGTTCAACCGCCGCTTCGATCTGCGTGGTCTGGTCGCAAGTCTCATCGTCGACGTCGTGAGAGCAAAGCCCATCAAGGAAAAGACGGTCAGGTCGCATGCTGAGGCACGTTTCTAATCAGGAAGTCGATTACCTGTGCAAAGGGTGTGCTCATTATCGAGGTCAGACGAGGCTCGTGATGATGCTGCGGGAGCGCTCCCAGCTCGCGCCTTGACTTGATGATCAGGCCGGACGTTTCGCGACGGCGGGCATGGGCTTTTCAACGACTCGATGGCGCGTTAAGCAGTAGGCCAGGCGCAGACGATGTCTGCATAGGATCGGTGAGCGGACGGACGAGAGATTTTCGTCGCGGTCAGCTGTCGCTGCCGAGCCGACGGCACGCGTCTGCGGGCAATTGCTCAAGCCTCAGCTGGAGATAAGCACCGCACCGGACGGTCGCAGGTTGGCCAGCTCGCCAGTTAACCGACGATGGCGACCGGCAGGTTGTGGCCGGTAGCGTGAGCACGGAGCAGTGACGGGAACCTGACCTTCGCATGACAGAGCTCTCGCCCACCAACGGCTGCTATCGGCGCTGTCCACGAACTGAACTGCCACTGTCGGCCAGAAGCTGTCGCCCACGATTGACTGCTTTCAAGTAGGTTCTGCCCCAAAATGGCCCCCTTTGATTGCCAAGGCGGGCTACGAAATACTGCCCGGCGATACCGACGGGAAGTATCGAGGCTATCCGACCTGTCTTCGCTTACTCGGCCTCAAGCAAAGAGAGAGTCGTCGACTCTCATTGAACGCAAAGGTATAGATGCTTACGCTGCGAATCAACGGGCGAGACGTTAAGCCTCACAAGGCTGCAGTCAGTCCTAATCTGGGTGCCCGCACTGTCCTGACCAACAGTCACTGGGAGTACGTATCCCTTTGGCTCCGTCGTGCCAAGAAGCCCAGTGCGTTGTTCTATTGGGAGCAAGCACATTCGTTCTTTACGGCATCTCAGGGAATGCCAGTCGAGTCTGCCCCGCTATTGCTCTACTACACGTTCATGAACGCCACAAAGGCATTGCTCTCTGCCAAAGGTGTCGCTTTCGATGAGCACCATGGTGTTCGCGCGCACAACATGAGGGGGCCATCCAGTAAGATCGCTCTGTCAAATGAGGGAGTAAGGATCATGCAGAAGGGTATTGCGCCTGCACTGTCGCAGTACCTAGGTGAGTTGGAGGCATCGCCGAACCACAGTTTGGAGGAGCTATTCTTCAACTTGCCGTGCATCCATCGGACCTTCTGCCTGACCTATAAGAACCAGCCCGATCTGTTTGTTCCGATGACGGACTGTGAAATTAAATTTGATGAGTCAACGGGTGCCGCTTACTTCTCGGCGCTCCTGTCGAAAGACTTCACAGGATTGGCCCATATGCGCCGCCTGCCGCCCTCGCTCGTAGCCGATCCAAGAGTGAACGATGGGAGGACGATTAGGTCTGTTGCGACGGCGATGGTGACTGGGAGAGACGCCAGCTCGGCGCCGGATAGAGCCGCCGTCGGAGGACTATTGCGTGGACTTCGGCCCGACATCAATTACCTTGCCGGCGCCCAGACGCTTTGGTATGCAAAATGTATTGTCTCTGGACCGGCCAGACTTAAACGTTCGCCACTCACACTGACGCTTCTCGCGATGCACAGGCTCAGCGAGATTTGTCGCTATCGACCAATTGAACTGGCCTCTTTTCTGAATGGACAAAAGAACTGGCTATTGACGGAGTTTGTCCGAATGTCGCCCGCCCAGTTTCTTGACGAACTGGCAGCGGAACTGACTGGTCAACAGTTCATGATTCCCAATGTGCGCCCCTCAAGCTGAAGCGCACCCATCAAAAATGAAAATTTATCTAGCATGCGGGCTGACGCACGTTCCTCGCTTCGAGTTTCCTGCCTACGTGAATCTATTGCAGGGCTTGGCGGCACATTTGGCTGACATGCATGGTGCCGAGGTTAAGTACGCCCTTCGCGACAGTGATCCGCAACTTGGGCAGAAACCGTTCGCGGATCGAGCCCGACTCTGCTACATGTGGGATAGGGAAATGGTCGAGTGGGCGGACCTAGTTGTTGCCGAAGCGAGCTTTCCGTCAACAGGACTTGGTATCGAACTGCAAATCGCTTGTGCTCGCAACACTCCAATTATCGTCGTTTTTAAGCTGGACGAGGGGCACAAAGCCACTCCAGTCGAGTATCGAACTCCGGATCACGACCTACACAGTCTTCAACTCGGAGAGGGCTACGTTTCACTCATGGCCCTGGGTTTGCCAACGATCGCTAAAGTGCTTTCGTACAGAAATGATGCCGATGCTCTTTCAAAGGTCGGTGCAGCTGTCGAAGCACTCCGATGACATTCCAAACTTGTTCTGTCGACCGACGGCAACGGGTCGGGACCGCGAGTTCGAACAGCAGCGAAGCAGTCACTGGCGAGGCGCGAACCGTTTTGTGAAAGTTCTACGGCTGCTGTACTTCGTAGAGCCGCCATTCGAGCCAGCGCCAGTCGCCCGACCCAACGACAGCTCGGGAACAGGGAGCGTGAGTACGACCGGCGGCGGCCACAGACCGCAACCGCTGCGGTGCTGACATCCGCCGTACTGTAGCGAGCGTCAGCAAGGGGACGAAAGGCCACATTCGCAACCGTCCGGCATCCGTCAAACAAGCGGGCACGCCACAAACTTGTCAAGCGCCGTACGGGACCGATCAAGTCACAGATCCGCGTCTTTCAATAAATCAGACGGGCGGCATTGGATCGCTGCGGCGATCTTCAGTATGTTCAAGAAGGTGACGTTGCGTTCACCTCGTTCGATCTTGCCCATGTGCGACCGGTCAATTTCGGCCACATCAGCCAGCGCTTCTTGAGACAGATCCAAGGACAACCGGCGCGCGCGAATCACGGCGCCCAAGCGCACGAGAGATTTGTCACGATCTTCCTTCACCGACACCCTTGGCATGGGCGGAATGGTCTGTCTACAATGCTTTCAAGGCCACGGCATTTACGACCCATTTGTGGTTGTAGTTCACCCGGCAGTAATGCCGGACGCCAGGGAGGCCGAGGTCATTAACCCCGCGTAGAAAGATCGAAAAATGGCAAAAAGAAAATGTCCCCGCTGCAATGGCAAAGGTGTGATCCCGTGTCCCATGGAATACGGTGATGACGACGAGCGTCATCCCAGCAGTTGCCCCGGTTGCGGTGGCGATCCCAAAGCGCGTGTCGAGTGCCCTGATTGCGAAGGCACCGGCAAGATCGACGACTGATCTGACACGGCCTATCGGCCTTGATGTAAGGGGGATCTATGGGTTTCTTCAGTCTCAAAGACAAGTTTGACGATTTGCGTCACTCCTACACCCCTGGTGACAAGCTCCTCAATGGAGCAAAGTTGCTGGGAGCGGTTGTGGCTAACACTGCAATTGGTGCTGGCAAGGTTGGCAAGGTTGTCGCCGAGGAATACGTCAAAGCAGGCGACAAATATCGCGAGAAGCACGGAAAGTAAGAAAAGAGGCCGACTGTCATGTCGGCCTCTTTATTGGTGCCTGACTCCAAGCGCAGGTGCCCTCACCCCGACTCAGCCAGCCGATGCTGACTCCAGCCTGTTGGCTTTGGCGCCCAGCTTGTCACGCAGCATTGTTCTGCTGGCATTGACCGGTCCGGATGTCGGCGCGTCGTCTTGGGCTGCATCTGGGAAGAACTCCTCGATGATCGGCAGTCCATCATCCTCCACGTCTTCAAACGCCCCCATGGCAAAGCCACGTCTGGCGGCTTCGTCCAGCGCAGCCTGGTCCACCCCCAACTCTGCCTGCTTGGCCCGCTCGGCGCGAGCCTGCTCGACAGCCTCGTGCAGTGACTGACCTGCCCTGAGCGTCAGGTCCACGAAGTAGATCGGTGCCCGGTGTGACTGGGTGGTGGACTTTCCACGCAGGCGCAACTCCAGCGGCATAGATGCCAGGATGCCCCCTGTGAGCGCACTCAGGTACGCCATGCGTGCCAGCAGCGTTCTGATGGTGTTGAACCCCGTCGTGCGCAGGATGAAGGTGCCCAGCACGTCGTCGTCCCCCACCCTGACATTCAGCCGCCCGTAGGGCTTGCATTGGCTTCCCTGAGCCAGTTCACACCCGTCGGGTGTCCTGCACTCGAAAGTCTGGATGCCCTCTGCCGTCGCACGCCGACAGGTCTCCCCATTGCCCACACAGACAGGACGGCCCGTGTTCCGGTTGAACAGGGTGTAGTTCGCCCGCATGTTCAGGTCCGGATCGTCAAACAGCATCTTGATCGGGATGCTGCGCAGCTTGGCTCCACTGCTCCCGCGCAAGGTCTCATCCAGGGGGTGCGTGATCCAGCCGTCCTTGTGCTGGATCTGGCTGGTGAGGGTGAACTCGTCGTCCTTCTCAGGCAGACGCTTGCCGTTCTTTTCGACGAAACGGCCAATCGAAATCCGCCCGATGACGGGTGGTGTCAGTGCCAATCCTTTGATCATGATGATTCCTTTGCCAAAAAAAGAAAAGACCGACCTCCGAAGAGATCGGTCTGGTGGGATGGGTGCAGTCACGCTTGAACCAGGAAGCGTCGGCTGCCGGGCTTGGTCTGCCCATAGGCGGTGAGCAATTCCGGCTGGTCCTTCAAAAGACGGGCAGCGTCTAGGACCAGGCTGTCCTTGCTGCGCTTCCAACTGACTTCGCCACTCTCGAACACCGCACGTGACGCGTCGCCCATGCGTTGCTGGATGCGCTGCTTCAGCTGCGCTTCCAGCTCCGTCACATCAGCCAGCTTTTGCCGAACGGCCAGCAGGTCAGAGAACGCAGCTGCCAGCTCCGTTTCCTGGGACAGGTCCAGTACCTCGCCTGTGTCACGGGGATACAGACAGCGCAATGCCTGGTCTGCCGAGTCAGAACCATCAGCCGGTGGCTGGATGTCCTTCTCGACATATTCCCAGAAGGCCTGCTCCAGCCGGATGAGTTGCTCAATCTGTTCCTCATCACGCTGGATGCGGAAGATCTGCAAGTCCTGCCCACAGATCAGCACGGCCACATCGGCGGCCTGCTTGCCGGTGACTGCAAGCTGGTGCATCACCTGCAGGTGGACGTAGTCGGGCACGCCTTCCTTCCACAGGCGCGCACCGTTGAGCCCCGCCGTCTTGCACTCCAGGATGGCGACATATGGACTGCCCATGACCTCCCGGTCCAGGTTGGCCCGCATCCAGCGGTGCATGGGGTGCTGCAGCACCGCATTCACCTTGCGGACGCGGTTGCCGGTGCGCTTGGTGTAGTGCGCTGCCACGATGGGCTCCAGCAAGGTGCCCCAGTACATCGGGCTGGATTCATCGTTGGGGTCCACCTGGTGCAAGGCCGCACCTCGCCCGGTTTTTTCCATCCATAGTTCCAGCTGCGACTTGTAGGGGTTGAGACCCACGGCTGCCGCAGCGTCCGAGCTGCCAATGCCAGAGCGGCGAACCTCCAGCCACTGGTCTCGGTTGATCTCCGTGGTCTTGATCAGCCGAAGGGCCGGTGTAGGCCGGCTGGTGGCCGGTGTGACTTGTGCGTGTGCCATGTGATGTCCTTTCCGTTGAAAGAAGAAGAAAGCCCCGCTCCCTCTGAAGGGATGCGGGGCTTATGCCGTTGATGGAATTGGGGAAGGTCTGGGTCTTCAGGAAGCCAGTTGCAGCGCATGGTCCAGGGCTCGCTGCTTGAGGTTGGCGCCTTGCCCGAACCAGGCGCTGTCCAGCCGGTATTCCTGGCTGCGAGCCCGGCGCTCGTGGTCCACGAACTCGGTGATCGAGCACAGCAGGCCCCAGGCGGTGCCTTTGGCTGCCGACAGTTCCGCGCCCCGACCATGCCCTTCGTACATGGCCAGCACCTTCTTCAAGGCGCGCTCATTACTCAGCCCGGTGGACTGATCAGGCGTGGCGTCCTGATGGCAGAGCACCTTGAGGAAGTAGTTCAAGGCCTCGTGGCTCTTGACCTTGCATTCGGACAATGTCTTCATGCGGTACATGAAGCTGTCCCACTGGGACACGGCAATGCCCAACTGCCGCTTGACCGCTTGCGCATCAAAGCTCGTGCTGTGAGGCACCTTGATGGCCCCCACCGCACCGTTGAGCGCAATGGACAGCGTGTTGTTGCAAACGACCCGCACCGTAGTGGGTGTGGCCGTGGTCGCCAGCGTCCCGTCGCAGGAGGTTGCCAGCAGCAGGTAGCCCTTGACCACGTCATTGCCCTTGAGAGCCGTTTCCTTGCCCGTGCGTGCCAATGCCCAGAACTTCTTGCCAGCCTTGAGCACGCCAGCGGTTTCCAGCTCGAATCCGGAAATCTCGGACAGGTCCCGGTAGAACTCCAGCACCTCCTTGGGTTGCACGACCTGGTAGCGACCGCTGACCACCGACAGCGGGGCATTGGTGTCGCTGCGGTAGAGCACTTTCTGCTCGTCGAAGGCCATGATGGCCGGGCCACCGTCTTCGGGCTGAGCGAGGTAGCGAACCGGTGTCTCACGGATTGTCCAATCCATGCCAGCCTTCTGAGCCCAGACTTCCAGAGGTTGCTTGGGCGGGAGATGGTGACCGAGCGCATGCCAGGGTGCAGCGCCCACGTAGGCCATTTGTTCAACGAGATGAGCCATGGTGTTTCCTTTGCATTTGAATTGACGTTGAGCGATCACAGGTTGAAGGTGTGACCGCAAGAGAGGCACTCGTACTTGTCGAAGACACCGTCATCGAGTGCTTCACCGGCTTTGCCGCCCACGGTGCTGCCAACACCACCACCGACGACGCCACCAATCAGGGCGCCCGCCAGGCCACCGAGCAGAGAGCCCAGTGGACCGGCGACCATTCCGACCGTGGCACCCGCCTGGGCGCCACCCATGGCCGAGGCAATGCCTCCAGCCGCACCGGCAACGCCACCGATCGCGGCTCCGGCTTTACGACCAACACGACGGATTTGCAGGCGAGTGGATTCGCAATGAGGACAGGTTTGCATGAAGGACTCCTTTGTGTGAAGGCAAGAAAAAGCCACCCGAGCCGAGTGGCAGGGGTGGCGAGATGAAGAGTGACGTTGGGTTGAGGGGTGCGGTCAGAGCTTGCGGTTCTCCGCGAAGCTGTAGACGTCACGGCGGGTCACGATGAAGTGATCCAGCACGTCCACATCGACGATGGTCAGCGCGGCTTTGATTGCATGGGTCAGCACTTCATCGGCAACAGAGAGCTCAGGTTTGCCGCTTGGGTGGTTGTGCGTGAGGATCACGGCTGAAGCATTTCTGCTGAGAGCCTCAATGACCCCCTCCCTGGGATAGACCGAGGTCTGTGTCAGCGTGCCCCTGAACATCTCCACGAACTCGATGACCTGGTTCTGAGCTGTGAGGAACAGGACCCCGAACACTTCGTGAGGACGGTCAGCCAGACGAAGTCGCAGGTAGTCACGGACAGCTTGTGGTGAGGTCAACAGTGGAGTGTCTCGAATAGACTTTTCCATGAAGCGCAGGGCCTGTTGAACGATCTTGGGGCGGGTGTAGATGGGCAAGGTCGACAGCGGCAGTGAATCCGTGTCGTTCCGGGGGATGCATGAAGGGGACATGGTCGCTCCAAAGCAAACGGCCCCGGTGTGTGAACACGCAGGGCCAGAGATCGAATGGAGCTGTGAGGTCGTCACAGCCAACGCTTGAGTGACACCCATGACGGCATAAAGCCTGGATCACCTATGCGGGAGATCCAGGCACTTTGCGAGCATATCGGGCGTCAACTCAAGTGGGTGATATGTGACTCAAAAAAAATGGGTTGCTGCCTTCATTGACGCCAATCGACGGTGGATTCATCACATAGACAGCTGTGTCCCTCTTGTGCCAACCTTCAGTTTGAGCTGCATGAGACTCGGTACCTCGCATGCAACGGCCCCTGAGCGAACCGCGCTATTCCAGCGAGCGATTGAGTCGCCACTGCTTGACCATGCCATAGAGTGCCGGAATCACAGCCAGCGTCAGCACGGTCGAGGAGATCATCCCGCCCACCATCGGAGCCGCAATGCGACTCATGACTTCAGAGCCCGTGCCCGTCCCCCACAAGATCGGCAACAAACCGGCCATGATGGCAACCACCGTCATCATCTTGGGCCGCACCCGCTCCACAGCCCCCTCCATGATGGCGTTGTATAGATCAGCCGCCCCAGGCTCCACGCCTTCGGCGCGACGTTTGGTCTTGAGCTGCTCCCACGCATGATCAAGGTAAATCAGCATCACGACACCGGTCTCCGCAGCGACGCCAGCCAGCGCGATGAAGCCCACCGCAACGGCCACGGACATGTGATAGCCCAGCAACCACATGAGCCACACGCCCCCTACCAAGGCAAATGGGACCGACAACATGACGATCAACGTCTCAGTCAGACGCTTGAAGTTCAAGTACAGCAGCAGGAAGATGATCAGAAGCGTTACGGGGACAACAATCTTCATCTTCTCCACCGCACGCTCCATGGACTCGAACTGACCGCTCCAGGTCGCGTAGTAGCCGGGAGGAAACTTGACCTGCTCGTTCACGGCCTTGCGGGCATCGGTTACATAGCTGCCAATGTCACGTTCGCGGATGTCCACGAAGATGTAGGCAGACAGCAATGCGTTTTCGGTGCGGATGCCCGGCGCCCCCTTGGCGACTTCCACTCTGGCCACCTGTCCTAACGGCACCATCGCCCCATCCATGGTTGGCACCAATACCTCTCGGGCGATTTGCTGTGGGTCGGAGCGCAGTTCGCGCGGATATCGCACCGTGACGCCGAAGCGTTCACGCCCCTCCACTGTGGTGGTCACCATGTCGCCACCCAAGGCGGTGCCGATCACCTCCTGCAAGTCTCCCACTGCCAGTCCGTAACGCGCCAATTGGCCGCGATCAGGTTCGATGTTGAGGTAGAACCCACCCGTGATCCGCTCCGCAAACGCGGAGGTCGTTCCGGGGACCTGCTTGACCACCGTCTCGATCTCACGTGCCAAGCGCTCCATCTCATTCAGGTCTTTGCCAAACACCTTGATGCCAATGGGCGTACGGATACCGGTGGAAAGCATGTCAATGCGTGCCTTGATCGGCATGGTCCATGCATTGGACACACCGGGGAACTGCAGCGCCTTGTCCATCTCGGCAATCAATTTGTCAATCGTCATGCCTGAGCGCCACTCGGCCTCTGGCTTGAGGTTGATCACCGTCTCGAACATCTCGGTGGGCGCTGGATCGGTGGCGGTGTTGGCTCGCCCCGCCTTGCCATAGACCGACGCGACCTCCGGGAAACTCTTGATGATCTTGTCCTGTGTCTGCAATAACTCGGCCGCCTTAGTGATCGACATGCCCGGCAGCGATGCGGGCATGTAAAGCAGCGTGCCTTCATTGAGCGTCGGCATGAATTCCGACCCCAGTTGGCTGGCGGGGTAGATCGAGATACCCAGAACCAGAGCCGCAGCTGCAACGGTCAGCATCTTCCAGCGCATCACACCGGCAATGATGGGGCGGTACACCCAGATGAGGAAACGGTTCACCGGGTTTCTCGCCTCCGGCAGGATCCGTCCCCGGATGAAGATCATCATCAACACCGGCACCAGTGTCACCGACAACAGGGCGGCCCCCGCCATGGCGAACGTCTTTGTGTAAGCCAAAGGCGAGAAGAGGCGCCCCTCCTGAGACTCCAGCGTGAACACCGGCAGAAAGGACACGGTGATGATCAGCAGGGAGAAAAACAGGGCTGGACCGACCTCTTTGCACGCAGCGATCATCGCGTCCACTCGCTGTGTATTGTCATGCTCGGCAGGTAAGCGCTCCAGGTGTTTGTGAGCGTTCTCGATCATGACAATCGCGGCATCGACCATGGCCCCGATGGCGATGGCGATACCCCCCAAGCTCATCAGGTTGGAGTTCATGCCAAGCAGGCGCATGGCGATGAAAGCAATCAGCACCCCGACCGGGAGCATCAAGATCGCGACCAGGGCCGAGCGAACGTGCATCAGAAACACGATGCAAACCACCGCGACGATCAGGCTTTCTTCCAACAGAGTGACTTTGAGGCTGTCAATGGCACGGTGAATCAGGTCTGACCGGTCGTACACCGCCTCAATGCTGACCCCCTCAGGAAGCCCAGCGGACACCTCGGTGATCTTCTCTTTCAGGTTGTGAATCACCTCCAGCGCGTTCTGACCATAGCGCGACATGGCAATACCCGAGACCACTTCCCCTTCGCCGTTGAACTCCGTCACGCCACGTCGCTCGTCGGGAGCAAGTTCGACACGGGCGATGTCGCGGATCAGTACCGGTGTACCCCTCTCTGCCTTGACGACCAGATTCTCAATGTCGGCCACGCCGCGAAGGTAGCCCTTGCCCCGCACCATGTACTCGGTTTCCGCCATCTCCACGACGCGTCCCCCGACGTCGCGATTCGATTCGCGCACCACCTGCGACACCTTGGCCAGCGGAATGTCATAGGCTCGCAGCTTCACCGGGTCAACGGTGATCTGGTAGGTTTGAACGAAGCCCCCAATGGAGGCCACCTCGGCCACGCCGTGCGCCTTGGTAAGTTGGTAGCGGAGGTACCAGTCCTGCAGCGTGCGCAGTTCAGCCAAGGTCTTGTCTTTGGCAAGCAGCACATACTGGTAAACCCAGCCAACGCCGGTCGCATCCGGACCGATCTGAGGTGTGACCCCCTTGGGCATGCGCCCAGCAGCAAAGTTAAGGTACTCCAGCACGCGTGAGCGTGCCCAGTAGATGTCGGTGCCATCTTCAAAGATGACGTAGACGAACGATGCACCGAAGAAGGAGAAGCCCCGCACCACCTTCGACTTGGGCACCGACAGCATGGCTGTGGTCAACGGGTAAGTCACCTGGTCCTCGACCACCTGAGGGGCCTGGCCTGGATATTCGGTGTAGACGATGACCTGTACGTCTGACAGGTCGGGCAAGGCGTCCAGAGGCGTCCTGAGCACGGCGAAGACGCCCCCGACGATAACGAACAGGGTGGCCAACAGCACCAGGAAACTGTTTCTCCCCGACCAGTCAATGATCTTCGCAAGCATGGTGTCTCCCGAAAATCAGTTGTGGCCGGCGTGCGCACGGGCCGGTGATTGATTCATGGGTTTGATCGCCGTGATAACCCACTCACCTTGCCCACGCTCCACAAACTCAAACGAAACGACAACTCCCGGCTTGAGGCCGGTCAACAGCGCGCTGTTGGCGACCTGGAACTCCATGGACATGGCCGGCCATTTAAGACTGGGCACTGGGCCATGGGCGATGGACAACGTTGAGGCCTGAACATCTACTTCCTCGACCTTGCCTTCAGCTTGATGGCCAACAGTCGCCGCAGGCTTGGCAGCGGCGGCCCCACTTTGCGCTGGCTGCGTGCCGTGCCCCTCGTGCCCAAACCCCCCGATGGCAGCCTTGAGGTTGCTCTCGGCATCAATCAGGAAGTTGGCGGCGACCACCACCATTTCACCGTCCCGCACACCGTCCATGATCTCGATGTGATCCTCGCCGCGTGCACCGACCTTGACCTCACGAGGCTCGAAACGCCCCTCCTTTAGCTGCACCAGGACGATTTGACGCGTCCCACTGTCGATCAGCGCGGACGTCGGCACCGTGAGCACGGCGCCTTTGGAGGCAGCGGGTAGCTCAACCTGGGCAAACATGCCCGGTTTGAGCAAGCCCCCCGGATTGGGCAACTCGACGCGCACCGGCACAGTACGTGTTTCAGCCTTGAGCGTCGGATAGACATAAGTGATGGCGCCCGCGAACACCTTGTCAGGGTAAGCATTAACACGTACCGTGGCCCTCATGCCCGTCTGGACCAGGCCAATGTCCTGCTCGAAAACATCGGCGATCACCCACACTGAGTCCAAATTGGTGATTTGATAGAGCATCTCACCAGGCATGAAGCGCATGCCTTGCACGGCCTTCTTTTCCGTGACGATGCCTGCAACCGGGGAACGGAAGGTCAGCGTGCGACGAGCCGATCCAGATTGAGTCAACGCCCTGATCTGCTCGTCAGAGATGTCCCAGTTACGCATGCGCGTCAGGCTGGAATCGGCCAATTGCCGCATGCCACGCTGCGCCTCATCACTGGCGCCTTTCAATGCGTCAACGCCCTGAGCGGCAATCGCGTACTCTCGTTGCGCCGAGATCAGTTCGGGGCTGTAAACCTCGAACAGCGCCTGGCCCTTGCTGACCGCCTGTCCCGTCACATTGACATGCAGACGCTCGACATAGCCCTCAAACTTGGGTGCGACGGTATACGTCTGCCGCTCGTCGGGCTCAATGCGTGCAGCGGCGCGCACCACTTTGTCCAAGGTCCTCAGGCTGGCCGCTTCAACGCGCACGCCAAGCTTTTGCACCTTGTCCGTGCTGATTCTGATTTGCGTGGGATTGGCCGCGTCCTGTTCCTGCTCACCGGCGTAGACTGGGATGTAATCCATGCCCATCGGATCTTTCTTGGGCGTGGGCGACGTATCCGGCAGCCCCATCGGATTACGGTAATAAAGGATTTTGCGCTCCTTCTCTCCGCCCTTTGAAGACGCCGCCGTTAACGCAGTGTGTGAGCCAGGTTCACTGGACTGCCGCTTGCCGTACCAAAAGCCCCCGCCTGCAGCGAGCCCTGCGACCACCATGATGATCGCACCTGACTTCAGTCGTCCCGTCATAGATCGTCTCCAACGATGCGCTCAATGTCTGCCAGGCGCATCTGCGTACTCATACCCGCCTTGACCTGGTTGAGTTTGGCTTGGCGGATTTGTTTTTGTGCATCCAGCAAGGTGGCGAAGTCAACCTTGCCCGACTCATAACCCGCCAATGCCGAGCGATACGTCAGCTCGGACTGCGGCAGCATGCTTTCGGTGGCCAACTTCAACGAGCTGCGGGCGGCCTCCAACCCCGCGACGCTTTCGTACAGGTCGGCCAGAACTTGATTGGTGACCCCCTCTTGGCGAGACCGGGCGGACGCGAGCATGGCTTCCGATTCACGCTCCTGGGCTCGCCGTGCGTCTTGCTGCAAAGGAATGTTGATCTCGACCATCAGCTCCCACTCGCGGACCGCGCCGCCATACTGGATGGGTGAGACGCCCACCGAGAAATCTGGATAGCGGTTTTTGTAGGTCAGCTCACGATTCTTTTCGGCAGTGCGAATCTGCGATATCTCTGTTTTGAGCAAGGGACTGCTGGACCGTGCACGCGGCTCCAATGCGGCAAAGCTGACGCTTTCGGGCGTGGGCAGTGGTCGAAGCTGAACGGGCGTTGCCAAAGGCTCGTTCGAAGGTCGACCCACCAGCGCATTCAACCTTGCACGGAGCTGTCGGCGCTCAGTCTCGATGGTGATCAATTCGTTGCGCATCGCCGTCTGCTCTAACTGCGCCCGGATCACATCCTGCTGTGCCGTGAGGCCGCCAGCGTAGCGAACCTGGGCCACTTGTTCGAGCCGAATCATCAGGTCCAGGATCTCCCTGGCCAAGCGTTCGCTCTGATCCAGGTAATAGAGCTGCGCATAGGTGGTCTTGATCTTGGCGGCCAGCTCGCTCCAAGACCCTGCAGCGCGCCCTCTTGCGGCATCCGCCTGCGACTCGGCGACTTCACGTTTGAGATCGCGTTTGCCGGCCCACGGCAAATCCTGCATCAGCAGATAACGGGTACTGCCCACACGGGCAGGTAAGAGCGTGGGACTTTGCTCGCCCATGCGCGTGATATCGCGCCATTCGGTGCGGAACTTCGGATCTGGCAGAGCACTGGCAGAGACGACTCGCTCTGTCGCAGCAGCGGCATCAAACCGCATGCTGGCGAACTCCGGGTTGTTGTCTTTGGCGGACTTCAACAACCCCTCAAGACTGGCCCCCAGTGGAGCCTCTTGTCCGTAGCTGACTGAGCCGAGAGCCAGGGACAGGCAAGCCACACCAAGGGACAGGGCCTGGCGCATGGTGACCATTACCTGCCGCCCACACCACGCAATGCGGCATTCAGCTGATCAACGATTTCCGCCCAATCAGCGTCTTTGAGTATTTCATCGCGCAACAAGGTCGCCTGGGACGCTGTCCAAAAAGACGCATCTTCCAGTCTGATGGATGCGTCAAGTGGGCTGTGGCTCGACAAAAAGCCTTTGATGCTCTCGACGTCAGACGGCAGCCCCAACTGTTGGAAAAGCTCCGTAAAGCGGTGATACGTTGAGTTCATTGCACATGTCCTTTCAGTTCAATGCATCTGAAAAATCGTTACGTCTAAAGCCATTCTCATCACACGAGCCTGATAGCAAGATGAGGCGTAGATTACGTTTCCGTCATCTTTCTTGCCCACCCCATCGCGCTCAAGCTCGCCCCAAGGCCAGGGTCAACCACAGTGATATGCCGCCACCAATGAGCGCGATCAGGTAGCTGCCCACCACAGTCTTGCCGACCTGGCGTCCTCCTGTTGTCCACGCTATACCTGCCTTAGTCAGCATATTGGCCAACGTGGCGAGACCCAACGCAACGGCGGCAGTCCCCGTTGCCATATCACCGGCACCGTGCAACCGAGACAGTGAAATCAGAATCGCATCCACTGGTGATCCGATCCTGAGTCGTTCCGATCGTTCGACTCTGCGTGCCTCTCATGCTTCGACTGGGTGATAAGCGGCCAAGTACGGGATCAGTCCAAACACCCCCGCCACAAATTTTCTGGCAGCTTTGGGTCGAATTGCCTCGATGACGACCTGTCACTCCCGGCCAAGAGCGGCACGTCGTGGATCAGCTTGATGACCTCCCTCGAAGCCGCCGTTCAGGTCCGAACTCGGACGTGATGAGCTCGATGAAAGTCGGGGAGGTTCAGTCACACCGTGCCGGCGTCAGGTGAGCGCAGCGCGGCATTGAGCCGATCGACGACCTCGGCCCAGTCGGCATCCTCTAGGATCTCTTCGCGCAGTAAGGCGGCTTGCGACGCCGTCCAGAAAGGCGCTTCCGCCAACAGGACATCTGGCGCGAGTGGAGAGTTCGCCGCCAGGAACGCACGAATCCCGGCCTCATCCATGAGCAGGCCCAATTGGGCAAACAGTTCAGAGAAACGATGAAATGACTTTTCCATGCCGAAAATCCTACTCCTGTAAAACACACAAGTCCCGACAACAGCGCCGGGAACCTCTCACGTCAGACCTATGCTGACCACCAGCGAGGCCGCCCCGCAGGCAATCGCCACCAGGTAATCGATCACCAGGAACTTGCCGACCTGCGCCCGCCGGTCGACCACGCGATGCCGGCCTTGGGCACCATCGCTGACTGCGAGCCCAGGATTGGCATGAGCAGCCTAGATCTACGATTGGCAAGCAAAAAACTGATTATGACGACTGCTCTCGGCTGAGCCTGTGTGAAAACGCACCCAGCCCGAGAAGGTTCAGACCAAGGCTGAACGCCTGCAAGAGAAGATCGCCAGGTCTGTGCTCACAGCCGCTGCGAAATCTCGAGGATCGGCTTGATCCCCGAACCAAAGCGGGCAATGGCATCACGGTGCTGCTGCAATTCACCGTAAGGCAGGTAGCGGATCCCCAACTCGGAAACGCGGCTGAAGGCAGGACGGGCCAACTGCTGGCGGACCTCGTCCCGTCGGGTGTCGGGCGCGACGAGAAACAGGACGCTGGAGGCGCCCACATCGCTGCCCAGGGCAAGATCTAGCATGCGCACGATCCCTGAGTAAATGGACGTGGAGTGTTCCACCTCAAAGGCCGCCGCGACGCTGGCAGCCCCGTTTTCCAGCCAGATCACGTCGATGAGGCGAACTGAATCGCCTCGCGCGCTCACGTTCGCAGGCAGATCGGCCAGGCAGCCATCGCCCAGCCGGCCGTCGCCATGAGCACGACCACGGTCATTGGCCGCGATCCAGACATCAAATCCCAACGCTAGGCCCAGGTCTCGCAATCGCCCCTGGATATCGGTGTGGGTGGCATCGCTTTCTGCGTCACGCTGCCACTGCATTTGCGCAGCAGACGACTCCTCGCGTACCTTGTTGAGATCAGCTTCCCAAAGCGCCCTGGATTGCGCCATCGCATCTGGGTCGTCCAACTTGGGCGGGGCAACATAACGGCCGTTGCCCACGTCGAACATCAAACCAGCCAGCGCCCCCAGGTCATTCGACAGTTGTTGACGGTGTGCCTGGTTGAGTCGAACCAAACCCTCACGCATGGACAGGTAGTGGTCCCAACGCCCGAGCTTGACATTCGCACCAGTCACCGCGTTATAGCCTCTGACGATGGCCGTGTTGAAGGGGGACACCAGCGTGGGGTGGATGAAGTACAGGAGGTTGGCCACGGCGGGGCCCAATCCTTTGATCTGCAAGGCATCAATGCGCCGAATGGCCTCAATGATCGATTCGATCGTGTCGCAGCAGTCGCAGGCGTCTAGCAGGCGGGCAAAGGCTTTTTGGTTGGCCGCGTTTTCGTAGATATCGGGAATGCGCAGCTTGGGCTTCCACAGGAAGGCGTGGTCGGCCCCCTTGAAAATTTGGCGCTGTTCGGCCACCGAGCCCACCACCGTTTCCAGAGACGAGCCTCGGTAGGCGTTGCCAAAGGTGCCCCCGTCGATGTCACGCACCACCTGTCCGATGCCACGGCGTATCGAGCGGAAATTCTTGAGGCGCTCCTCCCACAGAAACCAGGTGTTGTAGGTGCTGTGTGGATCGGTTTTCCAATGGTCGATCAGGACGGTCAGGGTGTCATGCATGTGATCAAACAGGTAGCTGATGTTGTGGCTGTGGGGATGGCTTGCACGCCCACCAGGTTGGGCGAGCAAGCACCAACGCCGGTATCGCCGCAGACGGCACGATCGTAACTGCCACGATCAGGCCTTGGTGATGAAGGAGTCTGAGCAGACGGAGAGGCACAGTCCAGATCTGTGCCGGCAATGGTAACGGCGCCTTGCAAGGTGGATAGCAGCACAACGACCAGGGGAGCAGACACCTCGCGCAAAGCACCATGGCTGATCCAGGCATCAGCCGCAATCAGCCAGGGGCCAAACAGAAAGCCAATCAGTGACACAGAACCGAGCCAGGCGAAACGCCGCGCACGCTGCCATGGGTGGGTGGCGTGCTCCGCGACCAAGGCGGACACCACGCGGATGAAGGTCGGCAGCTTGGCAGGTGCCAGCCAGTTTGGCCGCAAGGGCATCAGGGCTCCGTAGCCCGTGGACGCCACCTGGGCAGCGGCGGCAAGCCACCCAGTTGAACGCGCCCTAACTCGCCTTGGACAGTAGAAGTTTCCGAGAAGTGGTGCTACATGCCGAAAATGTAATGTTGGTGTCATGCTCCGGATAGCTGAGCAGCCCCATGCTGCAACCGTAATGCGTGGACACGTTGTTCATCGCCATCTTTTGGAGTTTGAACATGAACACAATTGATCTTGAAGTCCAGGGTATGAGTTGCAACTCGTGCGTCAAGCACGTCACTCAGGCCCTGCAAACACTGAGTGGCATCCAACAAGTGGACGTAGATCTGCAGTCCGGCCACGTCAAGGTAAGCGGTGCTTTGCCTGCAGATGCTCAGGCCCTCATCACCGCCCTGGATGCGGCAGGTTACCCCGCCAAGCTGACCACCTCGGCCGAGCCTCTTGCTGGCAAGCAATCTGGCGGCCGTGGCAGCACCGGCAAGGCCAAAGGCGGGTGCTGCTGTGGCTGAGTGCGAACGCTGAACGCGACTCACAGCAAGACCACCAGCGCGTCCGGTAGCTCGTTATGGGCGGACCCTCGCGAAGGAAAATGCCGAGAGAGATGCTGCGCCACTGCGTCAATGCACTTGATGGCACCTTGTTCGTATTGGGCACTGCGAAACGAAGCCTCCATGTCACGGCACAGGGCCTCCCATCCGCCCGGTCCGACCCGGGCATGGATGCCCCGATCTGCAACAATTTCGACGCGCCGATCAGCCAGCAACAGGTAAATCAGTACACCGCTGTTGTGCTTGGTGTCCCAGATGCCCAGGAGAGAGAAGACCTCGATAGCCCGCTCACGCGCGGACTGGCCTTTCAGCAAAGGCCAGCCATCCAGCGCGCCTTCCACCACAAAGCGAATTTCGCCTGCATGACCGACTTCGGCCGCCTTGATGGCTTGCTCAATGGCTTTCATGGACTTGGGCGGAAAGGCACGGCGGACGCAACCGCGTGTGTTCGTCAAGTGCGACAAGATCCTGGCGAATTTGTTCATCACCATCTCCCGGACGCGCCGCCGCCGCCAAAACCACCGCCGCCACCTCCAAAACCACCGCCGCCGTGGCCACGGTGGCCTCGGCCGCCCATGGCAGCCAACAAGCCCACGCCCCCAGCGAGCGTGAACACAAGCGCCATCAGCCCAGCAGCCAAGGCCAGCGACAGTGCGCCCGCCATGAACCAGGTCACCCCTGCCACCACTCCGCCCGTGACCACCGCACCAGGCAAACGCCCAATCAACGCTCGCAAAATGCTGCCCAAGCCAAGTACCAAAATGATCGCCACTGGCGCAAATTGCTGCACGTCGTTGCCCCCCGGTTTGGGCCGCTCCTGCGGGGCAGGCAGGGGTTCACCATCGACCACGCGGATGATCTGATCGACACCGGCAGCGATGCCGCCCACGAAATCCTGTTGCTTGAAGCGCGGCACGATGACCTCGCTGATGATGCGCTTGGACGTCGCGTCGTTGAGCGCGCCCTCCAGGCCATAGCCCACTTCGATGCGCAAGGTGCGGTCGTCTTTGGCTACCACCAAGATGGCGCCATCGTCCACTTTCTTGCGCCCGATTTTCCACTGCTCGGCCACACGCAAGGCGAACTGCTCGATGGGCTCAGGGGCCGTGGTGGGCACGATCAGCACGGCCAATTGGGTGCCCTTTCGGGTCTCAAAGGCAGCCAGCGTTTGCGTAAGGCTGGCTTGTTGCTCAGCGCTCAGCGTGCTGGTTTGATCCACCACGCGCCCGCTCAAGGGCGGCACGGGCACTTGCGCACCAGCCAGTGCCGTCCACCAAAGCGCAATGGCAAGCAGCAGCGCCCTTGCCATGGAGGGTGTCACTTCGATGCCCCGGCCGCGGCGCCAAAGTCCACGGCGGGTGGCTTGGCGATTTCCTTTTCGTTTTCAACAGCGAAGTTAGGCTTTTCCTTGTAGCCCATGACCATGGCCGTGAGATTAGAGGGGAAGGAGCGCACCGTCACGTTGTAGTCCTGGACCGACTTGATGTAGCGATTGCGCGCCACGGTGATGCGGTTTTCCGTGCCTTCCAGCTGAGCCTGCAGATCCCGGAAACCCTGGTTCGCACGCAGCGTCGGGTAGTTCTCGGTCACCACCAGCAAACGGGACAAGGCGCCAGACAGCTCACCTTGGGCCTGCTGGAATTTCTGGAAGGCTTGCGGGTCGTTGACCAGCTCGGGCGTGGCCTGAATGGACGTGGCCTTGGCCCGCGCTTCCACCACCTTGGTCAACGTGCTTTGCTCGAAGTTGGCCTCGCCCTTGACCGTGTTGACCAGGTTGGGCACCAGATCGGCTCGCCGCTGGTACTGGTTCACGACCTCCGACCAGCTTGCCTTGATCTGCTCGTCGGTGGTTTGGAAGGTGTTGTAGCCGCAACCGCTCAGGCTCAGGGCCGCTGCGGTCATCGTGATGGCGATCAGCTTGCGCATGTCATTACTCCAGACTGGATGGTGATTCAAAGGTCTTGAACGTCTTGGCAAAAGTACGTCTGGAACAGGGTCTCGCCCATGGCATCGCGGAGGTGTCGCCCGTTGTCCAGGACGTCGGCCACGCTATTGGCTGCTTGGGCCTGGGCCTTCAGGAATGCATTGCCGGGCTCAACAGGCTGTCTGTTGTCCTTGACCCAGGCCGCCCAAGGCGCTAGTGAGGCGGTGATCGGGTTGAGCGCCGTCGCCAAGGCATAGCGCTGCACACGCATGGGATGCATCCACTTTTGGACCGCTGCACCCCAGGGGTTCGCCCCGGCGCGTACCCATGGGCTGACCCAGCTGGCATACACTGACTCGTTGATTTCCGACACCTGCCGCACCTTCTCGAAGGCCTGTTTAGGATAGGCGTAGTGCACGTCCTCCACTTGCCGCTCCTCGTAGTGCACACGGGTCGCATCGCGAGACCCTTCTGCCTCATCAGCGGAATCGATGACCATCTGGTAGAGACCTGGTGGCAAGGTTTCGAGGCGCCCCAACTCCTGCAAGATGGCGTGGTGCTCATGACGCGCGACACTGGCCGACACAAAGATGCCCAGGTGCCCCACATGTCCGTTGATCAGGTACACGATGCGTTGCCCGGCATCCTTGAGTGCCTGGGTGGTGGGGTAGACCGCAGGAATCCAATTCAGCGCCTGATGCGGCGGGGTGATGTTGTCGGCGCTGGAGGCGAAGATCACCACCGGCTGACGGATGCGGCGCAGGTCGGCTACACAGTGCTCGCAGATGCGCATCAGGCCTTGTTCAAGTTGGTTCCCGATGAACAAATTCTCCACGATGGTCTTGATCTCTTCACGGCTCAAGAAGTAGTAGCCGCTCCACCAGCGCTCGAAATCCAGGAAGCGCTCACGCTCGGTGTCAACCTGAGAGAACAACTGATAGTTCTTGGTGAAATACGAGTGCGCCGGGTTCAAACTCTCAAAATTCTGAACCAGCCAGGCGCCGTCAAACAGGCCGTTGCCCAGGTCCGACGTGAAGTGGGACAACCAGGCGCCTCCCAAAAAGGCGCCAGCCAGCCGCATGGGGTTCACATCCGAGGCTCCCGCCCAATACGACAGCGGCGAGCCGTTCATCACCACCGGGCCGGCTGTACCTTCGCAGTCAGCGGCCAGCAAGGCTACCGCCCAGCCGCCCTGGCAGTTGCCGTACAGAACCGGCGCCACACCGTCATGCAACTCGCACACCTTCGCTACGAAGCGGCGCAAGGTGTGGTGGACGTCGGCCAGCGTCTGCTCAGGACGAGGTTCGGGGAAGAACACCACGAAATAGACCGCCCGGCCATCGGCCAAGGCCATGCCCACTTCAGAGTCGCGCTTGAATCCCCCGATGCCTGGGCCATGGCCTGCACGCGGGTCGACCACCAGAATCGGCCTGTGGTCGGGCGAAACCTTGGTCGGCCCGTCGTCTTTGGAAGGCAGGATACGCAACAGCGCGTAGTTCACCGACACAGCGAACTGCCTGGCATCCAGCACCACTTCATGCGCGAAGTCCAGCAAGGGCGGCATCCCAGCCGCTTCGTGGGCAAGCATGTTGTCGGCACGCTGACGCATCACGTCCAGGAACAAAATTGAGCGCTGAACCACATCGACTTGGTAGCGAAACAACTGCTCAGCCACGCTTTGATGACCGCCTGTAACGTGAAGTTCAGGTTCACTGGCGGCGCTGGCCTTGGCACAATCTTCACCAAGCACCAGCCCTTTACCATTGGCGACTAAGGTGCCCGCTATCGTTGGGAACTTGCGAGATTTTAATATAGTCTTCATGACGAACTCACACTTTGGCCGTGCGCAAGCGAAGGGCATTGCCGATCACCGAAGCCGAACTGAAGCTCATCGCCAGCGCAGCAATCAGCGGCGACAGCAGCCAGCCCGTCAGCGGGTACAGCACACCGGCCGCAATCGGAATGCCCAAGGCGTTGTACAGGAAGGCGAACATCAGGTTCTGCTTCATGTTGCGCACGGTGTCCTCCGACAGAGAGCGGGCCACCGCGATGCCGCGAAGATCGCCCTTGACCAGCGTGACCTGGGCGCTGTTCATCGCCACGTCAGTGCCTGTACCCATGGCAATCCCAACGTCGGCTTTGGCCAGCGCCGGCGCATCGTTGATGCCATCACCGGCCATTGCCACAACTCTGCCTTCCTTCTGTAATCGAGCTACCAGCTCCAGCTTGTCTGCCGGCTTGACCTCGCCGTGCACCTCGTCAATGCCCAGCCGCGCGCCGACCGAGCGCGCCGTGGTCAGACCATCTCCGGTCGCCATCACGATACGCAGCCCAGCTGCCCTCAGCGTGGCAAGTGCCTCAGGCGTGCTCTGTTTGATCGGGTCGGAGACCGCCAGCAAGCCTGCTAACTGACCATCGACTGCCAGGTGCATCACACTCGCACCCTCTGAGCGCAGCGCCTCGGCCTGCGGCACCAGAGCCTGAACGGACACACCGAGTTGATCCATCAACGCCGTGTTGCCCAGTGCCAGTTCGCGGGTACCTACCTGGCCCCGCACACCGATCCCCGAGCCCGACTCGAAGTTCTCCGGCTTGTCCAGGGACAAGCCGCGCTCGCGTGCCGCGCGCACGATGGCGTCGGCCAGCGGATGCTCGCTGCCCTGGTCCAGGCTGGCAGCCAGGCGCAGCACCTCGGCCTCGTCGAACCCCGGTGCGGCCACCGCGCGGTCGAACGCCGGGCGCCCCTCGGTCAGCGTGCCGGTCTTGTCGATGATCAGCGTGTCGATTTTGCGCAGGTTCTCGATCGCAGCAGCGTCGCGGAACAGCACGCCTTGCGTGGCACCGCGACCGGTGGCGACCATGATGGACATGGGAGTCGCCAGCCCCAGCGCGCAGGGGCAGGCGATGATCAAAACTGCCACGGCGTTGATCAGGGCATAGACCCAGCTCGGTTGTGGGCCGAAGACGCCCCAAACGAAGAAGGTCAGCAGGGCAATGGAGACCACTGCAACAACAAAATAACCGGCGACCAGGTCGGCCATGCGCTGCATCGGAGCCTTGGAACGCTGCGCCTGCGCCACCATCTGCACGATCTGCGACAGCATGGTGGCCGAGCCGACTTTCTCCGATCGCATCACCAGCGCGCCGTTCGTGTTCAGCGTCGCACCAATCACACTGTCGCCAACGCGCTTGGTCACCGGGACCGGCTCGCCCGTCAGCATGGACTCGTCTACCGCACTGCTGCCCTCGGTCACCGTGCCATCGACCGGGACCTTCTCGCCGGGACGGATCCGCAGCACGTCCCCCACATGCACATGGGTCAGCGGCACATCCTCCTCAGTGCCGTCAGGACGGATGCGACGCGCCGTCTTGGGCGCCAGACCTAGCAGCGACTTGATCGCAGCCGAGGTCTGCGAGCGGGCCTTCAGTTCCAGCACCTGCCCCAGCAAGGTCAGCGAGATGATGACAGCGGCCGCCTCGAAGTAGACCGCGACCCTGCCCATGGAGATGAACGAGTCCGGAAAGACCTGTGGAGCCACGGTGGCGACCACGCTGTAGACAAAGGCGGCGCCGGTGCCAAGGCCGATCAGGGTCCACATGTTGGGGCTGCGGTTAACAACCGACTGCCAGCCGCGCGAGAAAAAGGGCCAGCCAGCCCACAGCACGATCGGCAGCGACAGCACGAGCTCAATCCAGCTCTGCACTGCCATATCGAACCAGTTGAGCCGATGGCCGGCCATCGCAAGGATCGTCACCACCACTGTGAGCGGCAGCGTCCACCAGAATCGGCGGCGAAAGTCGCTCAGCTCGGGGTTCTCGTCCTCCTCCAGCTCAGGGATCAGTGGCTCCAGTGTCATACCGCACTTGGGACAGCTGCCTGGATGGTCCTGCCTGATCTCGGGGTGCATCGGGCAGGTGTAGATCGCCGCGGGCGTCGACGGCGCAGGCGCAGTGGACGCCGGCGCAGCATCGGGCGACTGCACATAGCGCAGCGGATTGGTCGCGAACTTACTCTGGCAGCCAGCGCTGCAGAAATAGTAGGGTCGTCCTTCGTGGACGAGCGTGTGAGCAGACTGCTCGGTCACTGCCATGCCGCAGACAGGATCCTTCAGTGACGGCGCGACCTCCGCCCCTTCAGGCGGGTGATCATCACCGTCAGAACCTGCGTGATGGTGGTTATGGTGGGCGTGTTCGTGCATGGTCTCGTTTTCCATATTCATTCTTCTGCATTGGCGCCCAAACAGGTGCGCCATGGTTGCCTTGTCGGCCCTTTGCCGCCACCATCGTCCGCCGGTAAGCCTGTCAAACTGACAGGCTCAGTGTCCGCAGCAGCACCCTCGACCTGTACGAGCGCCACTGCCACAGCTGGTTGCGGCGTCTTCGGGTTCACTGTGCAGCCCGTCCAAGGCCACCGCAGCCGACTCCACTGGGTAACCTGCCGCCGCGAGGGCTTTCAACAGCGCTGGCTGCACCGTGTCAGCCGCATCGACGCTGGCGCGCACCAAGCCACTTTCAAGCTCCACCTCGGCGCTGTGCACCCCTGCCACGCCCAACGCGGCCTTGCTGACACGCGAGACACACGCGCCGCAAGTCATGCCCGTCACCTTCAGTTCGATCTGTTCCATGCTCTGCTCCATTCAGCCAAGATCATCTGGCTGGCGGCTACCAGACAAACGTTCGTTTTGCCCCCTTCATGAGGGACACACCCGCCAATCGGTCATTTCAACTTCAGTCGAGGAATGAACCTGGGTGTCTTCTGTGCATAGCGTTCGTACTCATCGCCAAAACTTGCACGCATCTCTGCCTCTTCTGTGATGGCAAGACGCCCATACATGGCCAACAGAATCGGGAACATGATCAGCGTCAGCAAGGTGGGCCACTGCAACAAAAAGCCAAGCAGGATCATCACGAAGGCGACGTACTGGGGGTGCCGAATGCGTGCATAGGGCCCAGATGTGGCCAACCCGTGGCGGCGCTGTGCGTGGTACAGCACATTCCAGGACTTGGATAACAAATAGAAGCCATAGCCCAGAAAAATGTAGCTACCGATGTGAAGGATGCCGAAATGCGGATCCCCCTTCTCGCCCAGGAGCGTGGACCATAAATGGCCGGAGTTGTGGGAGAGAAGGTCAAGACCAGGGAATCGAGTCTGGAGCCATCCTGACAACAGGTAAATCGTCAGAGGGAAACCATACATCTCCACAAACAAGGCAACGATGAACGCGGAAAAGGCACTGAATGAACGCCAATCCCGCGTTGTCGCAGGCTTGAAGAAGCTGAAGGCGAACATGATGAAGATCGCCGAATTGAAGATGACCAGAGACCACAGGCCATACGCAGGATCAGCATGATTCATGATGGCTCTCCTGGCTTGCGTGACTTCGCGCTGCTCGGTTTGTCCGGCTGGCCCGGGTGCTGATTCTGATGACCATGCCCGCCATGCATGAAGACGTGCATCAGCGGACAGGCCAAAAGAAGCAGATATGGCAAAGCGCCCACCACATGGGCCAAATGCTCCGCCAGCAGAAAGTAGGCTGTGACGCCACCAATCACCACCAAACCGATGGCATAGCGTGTCGTCCAGAAGTTCGGGGGCGAATCATGGCCCTTGTGTTGGTGGTTCATGCGATTCTCCGATCAATTGATGCGAATCAGTTGGCTGGAGCCGGGGGCATACGATCCATCATCATCTGCATCATGGACTCCATCATGTCCATGCGTTTTTCCATCATTTGCTGACGGCTGGCCATGTCACCCTTCATGCCATTGCCGCCCATCTGCTTCATCATGGTCATGCCTTCCTGCATCGTCTTCATGTGCTCGGCCATCAGTGCCTGACGCGCTTCAGGGGTTTGGGCTGACATCATCTTTTCGTGCATGGCTTGCATCGACTTCATGTGCTGGTCCATCGCCGCCATCTTGTCCGCCCTCATGGCTTTCCCAGGCGCTTTTTTGACAGGCCCTGCCGCCGAAGCTGCGCCCGCTGGATGGTGGGCTTGATGTTCCTCGGCAGCCTGTGCGAAGGCCCCCATCGATGCCGTAGCGGCACAGAGTGCAATCAGAGTCTTGCGAATGTTGGTCATGGTTTTCTCCTGTCAGGTTTTGAGATCAGCCGATGCCCGTCCTGGATCCATGAGGCATGGCGGCTACAGCACGCAGGGTCAGCGCTTTTTATTGGGCAGGCTGGATATCGGTGACCACCAGCTTTCCGCCCTCGTTCAGTACCATGAACTTGATCTTGTCTCCCGGCTTGAATTGGGACAGCAAGCTCTTGTCCTTCACCGTGAACACCATGGTCATGCCTGGCATGTCCATGTGCAAGATGTCGCCATGTTTGATCGTGACCTTGCCGTTGGCGACGTCCAGTTTCTTAATTTCTCCGTCGGTCATGGCGGCCGGATGCGACATGCCCATCTTGCTGTGATCCATGGCTGTTTGAGCAAAGCTGCTCACAGGTATGACCACACTCAGGGCCAACGCAGAAATAGTCAGCAGTTGGTTGATTTTGTTCATGGTTTCCTCTGATGAGTGCAGGTAGCTGTCTGTGCCGATGCTGTCGCAGCCGAACGTGCCAACAAGCCTAAGAGCACCGTTCTGGCCTGATGGAATGGGATCGACATGGACTCCTCGTCGGCGACGCTTCGATTTCAAGGAGCCATTCTGAAGAGTCTCTCCTGACAAAAAGCCATCTAAAAAATTACAAATTTGTTATCTACATGTCAGGGGCGCTAAAGCTCGTCACACTATCGTCACGCCAGTGAGAGGGGAGACAAACATGCGAATCTTGATCGTCGAAGACGAGCCCAAAACCGGTGAGTACCTGCGCCAAGGCTTGCGTGAAGCCGGGTTCGTTGTTGATCTCGCCCAGAACGGGACCGATGGCTTGCATTTGATGGAGCACAGCGAGTTTGCCTTGGTGATTCTGGATGTGATGCTTCCGGGCCTGAACGGTTGGCAGGTTTTGCATGCCATGCGCGAACGGGGGCTGCAGATGCCGGTCATGTTCCTGACCGCGCGAGATCAGGTGGAGGACCGCGTGAAGGGCCTGGAGTTGGGCGCCGAGGACTACCTGGTCAAGCCCTTCTCATTTGCCGAGCTGTTGGCACGCGTGCGCATCATCTTGCGGCGAGGTCGCAGCGGGAACGAGCCCACAAGACTGAAGGTGGCTGACCTGGATTTGGATTTGCTGCGTCGGCGTGTCTCGCGCGCTGGCAAGCGCATCGACCTGACGGCCAAGGAATTCGGGCTCCTCGAACTCCTGATGCGACGTCAGGGTGAAGTCCTCCCTCGCTCGTTGATCGCGTCGCAGGTGTGGGACATGAATTTCGATAGCGACACCAATGTGATCGAGGTGGCCATGCGGCGTCTGCGCGTGAAGATCGACGAGGGGCACGATACCAAGCTGATTCAGACGGTCCGTGGCATGGGCTATGTGCTGGAAGCGCCGGAGGACCAGTAAGTGCTGCGCCATCTTTCGCTGACCAGCCGCCTGACTGTGTTTTTCACGATCGTGGCGGCCACCGTTGTGCTCGGTTTGGGTTACTTGCTCTTGCTGGCAACGGATCAGCATTTCCAGGAGCTTGACCGTACGACCTTGGAAGACAAGCAGCACTTGATCGACGAAATTTTGACCAAGTCCAATTCACTTGGAGACGCGCGCTCCCGGCTGAGTGAGGCACTGAATCATCATCATGGACTCTATGTGCTGGTCAAGGTACCAGGTGGTGACGTGATCTTCCAAACCAATGGTTTCGGCGATCTAGCCAAGGACTTCAGCGCAGACAGCATTCAAGGCGGCCACGCGCAGCCCACCAGGGAACACAGGGAGGGCGACTTTCACGCGGTCCACTCTCGATCATCACCCGGGTACGATCAGGTCAATCGCTTAGATGTCACGGTTGCGATTGAGACTGCACACCATCAGCAGTTTCTGGCCGAATTGCAAGGCAAGCTGGTGATCTACGCCGTCATTGCAACACTCATCAGTGGTGTTCTGGGTTGGATCGCTGCGCATCAAGGCATGGCCCCGCTTCGCGATATGAAGGCACGGGCGGCTGGGGTGACGGGCCAACAACTGGAAAGGCGCATGCCTGTTGAGGCCGTACCGATTGAGATGGCTGACCTGGCACGGGAGTTGAACCAGATGTTAGGCAGGCTTCAAGAGGACTTCCTGCGCCTGTCAGAGTTTTCATCGGACTTGGCACATGAGTTGCGCACCCCCATCAGCAACTTGCTCACACAGACGCAGGTGACGCTGTCGGCCGACCGGGATGCGCATACCTACCGAGACATCCTCGCATCCAACGCCGAAGAGTTGCAACGCCTGGCTCGAATGGTGTCGGACATGTTGTTCTTGGCCAAGACGGAACGAGGTGTTGACCTGCCCAACAAAGAGCGCTTCTCGGCGGCCCGTGAAGTGCAGGCATTGTTGGAGTTCTATGACGCCGTCGCCGATGACAAACGCATCCGCTTAAGCGCTCACGGCGACGGACAGATTTTCGGTGACCGGTTGATGTTTCGTCGCGCCGTGAGCAACTTGCTGTCGAACGCACTCCGCCATACGCCGGGCGAGGGCGTCGTTCAAATCGCCATTGTTGCGTCAGCAAAGACCACCGAGATCACTGTTGAGAACACGGGACAGGATATTGATCCCCATGTGTTGCCAAGGTTGTTTGACCGCTTCTATCGCGCAGATCCTGCAAGATCGCATCCGGACTCTGATGGAACTGGGCTGGGCCTATCGATTACAAAGGCCATCGTTGAAGCCCACGGCGGCAATGCCTCGGCCCGATCAGGAGAAGGTAAAACGCGATTCACTTTATCGTTTCCACACTGATAGGAGTCAGACCCAAGTAGCTTTGGACGGAATGGGTTGGCGTCCACTTTGACGCCCAGTCATGACCCTGAACTTGAAAGGAGTGACGAGGCACGGTTTGATATTTGTCGAGATTACCAACGTGCTCACCGAGGCCTTCCACAAACGGTTTGAAACTCAAACCAGCTCCTGTCCACGGAGTCGGGTCACCTCCAGGTGTCCTCTGATGGGCAAGTTCGTTATGCGACCGTCAATTGGCTGGAGAGAGAACGCCTAGCCATGCAACACATGCGATAACGAGGACCACCATGCATGCCTCAATGACCAGGCTGCGACGCAACAGCACGGCCGCTTGCGCATGATCTCCGCTGCTCAGCGCCACTTCGAGTCGTGGGCTCAACTGGAAGCGATTGGCGGCTGCCAATCCGAGCATGCCGATGAACAATGCGATCTTCAGCGCGAGCAGGCCGCCATAGAGCGTCGTGAAGATCGGCTTGACCGACGCACCCACGATCAGCAGGTAGTTGACTATGCCCGTCACGACCAGCGTTGCCACGATAACGGTGCCAAGCTGCGCAAAGCCATTCGACAGCCGGCTCAGAATCTCGACCGATTCGTTTGTCGTTGCAGCCCGATGCATCGCCAGCATGACGAAGGCAAAAAGCGCCCCAACCCATGCTCCCGCCGCCAACAAATGGGTGATGTCAGACGCCAGGTGCACATAGCCCTGAGCCCCTTCACTCATTGCACCGTGTCCGGACCAAGCCATCGTTGCGAGTGCCAGAGCGCTCAAGGCGGCCGAGCCGATCAGCCGGTACACGATACGCAACTTCGACATGGCGAGACCAACGCATGCAGCAAGAGCCAGCAGACGAACCGACCAGGCAATGCCCACAGCCGTCTCCGAAATGATCATCTCGAAGGTGTTGCTGTTCAACTCTCCATAGCTGTCAGCGCCGGACATGGCCTTGGCGAGTACAGCCATGGCTCCAATCGATAACATGATGCCCACAAGCGCACCGGCAGCGACGACGCGTGCGTAGCGCTGCGCGATGGGGGGCGAACGACTGTCCAGACGAAGTGCGTACACACCGAACAGGGATACACCAAAGGTCGTGCCCAGGTCCATGTACACCGCGAAGCGCAGCGCAATGTTGATCCATTCGTCCGCCATGGCTCACTTCACCTGGAAGGTAAAGCTGCCCTTGACTGGGTGGGTGTCCGAAGAGACGGCCCGCCATTCCACACGGTAGTCACCGGCGGCCAAGGGACTGGCGGGGGTGATTACCATCGTCTTGCCATCGCTGGCGCCAGCGACGCTGGCATTGATCTTCATCGCGCCGTGATTCGGCATCCCCGGCATGCCGGTCATGATGAGATTCGCGCCCGAGAACTGCGTGGTCAGCGTTTCGGAAAACTTCAATTCGATTTTCGCGGGAGCCGGGCCCTGGGACTTGTCCGCCGGTGAGCTGGACAACAGTGCCGGATGGGCAAATGCTGCCGTTGTAGCGAACAAGGCGGAGGCGACAGCGAGGGTCGCTTTGGAGAAGAGGTTTGAGAGCGTCATGAATAATCCCATGCAGTGGGAGTGATGGAGGGAAAAGCAGAACGTGGGACTTGAAGGTCCTTCGAATTCTTCAACATCGGAAACCGAGGGGGGAGATATCCACCAAATCATGATTGGCATGCCGCTCGGTCAGGCAGCAAATTGCTGGCTGAGGTGTCACGGTGAGTTTTCATCATGATTCCCAGTTTGGTTAGGGGCAAGTGGATGGGTGCGCCAGAGGCGCTGTCAGAACCAGAACCGCAGGCCAGCCACGAAGCGTGTTTGCTTTGCTCGTCCGCCTTCGGCGCTGACGTAGTCGGCCGTCTTCCCGAACGAGCCCGCACGCTCGATGCCGATGTAGGGCGCGAATTGGCGGCTGATCTCGTAGCGCAACCTCAGCCCGGCCGATGCCTCGGCTAGGCCGCTGCCGATGCGCCGCTCGGGATCGTCCTTGCCGTAGAACTGCGTCTCGACCTTCGGCACCAGGATCAGTCGTTGCGAGATTAGCAACTCATAGCTCGCTTCGAGCCTCAAGGCCGTCCTTCCGCCATTGCCCACATAGGCGGTAGCGTCCAATTCGAACCAGTAGGGCGCCAGCCCCTGCATGCCGAAGGCCAGCCATTGGCGACTGGGGCCTTCACCGCTGTCCAGCCGCACCCCAACCTGGGTGTCCCAGTACGAGGCGATGGCGCGGTCCCATAGCAGCTCGGTGCGAGACTCCTCAAGCTTACCGTTGGAGATGGCGCCTTCGGCTTTCAAGGCCAGCCGGTTGTAGGTCGTACCGTACCAACCCTGGAAGTTGTAGGCCGTGCTGTCGCCCCCCTTGCGGGTGAATTGACGCTCCAGGGTTTCACCGAGGAGCGAACCGAAGCGGTGCTCGTCGGCCAGCATCAGGCGAGGAACGCCAGGAACTGCATAATCGCCTTCGCCGAGCTTCAGGCCATTGGAATAGGCATGCGGGTCGCGCGCGTCCGCCGGCGCCGAGCCGCCCTGCATCTTCATATCGCCGTGGTCCATGGCCGGGGGCGCATCGCCTTGCGTAGTGCTATGCCCGGCGTGAGGGTCTGCCGCAGTCGGGGCAGGCGCCGTATCTGGCTGCTCCGAGGTTGCACCGTGGTGCGCGCTGTGGTCCTCGGACGCGGCAGTCTGGGCATGCGCGTTCACGGTGGTCAACGTTGCTACCAGCATGGCCAACGTTGGGAGATATCCTGGTTTGAACATTTTGGGGTTCCTTTTCTCGCTGGGACTCACGACACCACGACCTCGCGGAACATGCCTGCGTCCATGTGGAACATCAGGTGGCAGTGCCAAGCCCAACGTCCGAGTGCGTCGGCCGTCACAAGGAAGCTGATTCGCTGCGCGGGTTGCACAGGCAAGGTGTGCCGACGTGCGAGGAACTTGCCGTCAGGGCTCTCCAGCTCGCTCCACATGCCGTGCAGGTGCATGGGGTGCGTCATCATCGTGTCGTTGTGCAGAATGACCCGCAGGCGCTCGTTGTGGCGGAAGTGCACGGGCGTGGAGTTGCCGAACTCCAGCCCGTCAAGCGACCAGGTGTAGCGCTCCATGTTGCCGGTCAGGTGCAGCTCGACCTCACGCTCAGGGCCTCGGCTGTCCATCGGTCCTGACGGCGTGTGCAGGTCGGCGAGCGTGAGCACCCGACGGCCGTTGTTTCGCAGGCCGATTCCAGGGTCGTCCAGGTTGGTGCGCGCCATGTCGACACGCATGTCCGTGCTCGCGCCGTATTCCGTGCGCGCGTGGCGTGCCTGAGTCGACGGAAGCGCCAGACTGCCAGCGGCAGCCGCGTGCTTGCTGTGATCCAGGGCCATCGCGCCGTGGTTCATGCCCTGCATGGCGCTGTGATCCATTCCGGCCATCCCGGTCATTTCGGGCATCCCCGCCATGGCGGTCATCTCCATGCTCTCGCCTTCTGCTGAGCCATGGTCCATGCTCCCCATCATGTCGGCCATGGTCAACCACTGGACGGGATCGAGCGCGGGCACAGGTGCCTGCAGGCCCTCGCGCACAGCCAGCGTAGCGCGCGCATAGCCGGTCCTGTCCATCGCCTGCGCGAAGATCGTGTAAGCATCGTCTCGGGGCTCTACGATCACGTCGATCGTTTCTCCAGGGCCGAAGCGGAATTCGTCCACAGTAATGGGCTCAATGTCCACCCCGTCGACATGCACAACCTTGAGCTTCAGGCCGGGGATGCGCACGTCATAGAAGGTGTTGCCCGCGCCGTTGACCATGCGCAGACGCACCCGCTCGCCAGCCTTGAACAACGCCGTCCAATTGCCGGCCGGCGTGACGCCGTTGGTAAGATAGGTCAGGGTCTGCGCAGATAGATCGGCCAGATCGGTCGGATTCATGCGCATCTCGTTCCACATCTTGCGCTTGGCGAGTGAAACCTGCAGTCCATCGCGGGACACATCGCGGAAGAAGTCGATGGCGGTCGGCTGGTTGTAGTTGTAGTAGTCGCCCTGAGCCTTCAGCTTGGCGAAGACCCGCATCGGATCCTCGTCGGTCCAGTCCGAGAAGAGCAGGACATGGTCTCGGTCGGCCTGGATGGTCTGCGGACCAGCCGGGTCGATGATGATGGCACCGTACATGCCGGTCAGTTCCTGGAATCCGGAATGCGAGTGGTACCAGTAGGAGCCGCTTTGCTGAACCCTGAAACGGTAGGTGAAGGTCGCCCCGGGTGCGATACCGGGGAAGCTGATACCGGGCACACCGTCCATCTGGTACGGAAGGATGATGCCATGCCAGTGGATGGAGGTCGCCTCGCGCAACCGATTCGTCACCCGGATGGTCACCTCTTCGCCCTCGCGCCAGCGCAGGGTCGGCGCAGGCAGGGACCCGTTGATCGTCGTGGCGACGCCGGGCTGCCCGGTGAAGTTAACTGGCGACTCCGCGATCACCAGGTCAAAAGTATTTCCGCGCAGAACGGGCGCCGTGCCACGGCTGAGCTGACCCGCCTGCGCGAGCGCCTTCATCGCCGGTAGCGACAGGCCGCTGAGTACACCACCAGCGGTCAGGCCCTGGACAAAGCGGCGACGGCTCAAGCCGGCAGATGGGAAGACAAGAGGGTTTCGAGGTGCCATGTCGGGTTTCCTAGAGATGCCATTTTGGGTGTTGCTCCTGGGTGCCACCTGGGGCACCCACCTTGGCGCAGTAGGCAATAGCTTACGGAGGCGGACCTTTCCCTTGAATGACCTGCGCATTACATTCGCGTAATGGTGCGGAAGGTCTGGATAAATCGTCCGAACACGTCCGTGGCACCTGCGTGGTTGCCTGAGCTCATTGAGCCCATGAAGCATGGCGAGCGTTGGGTGGGGAACTTCGACGAGACGCACGCGGCATCGAAGTTCCTCGATGGTCCGAATTGGTAGAGTTGATCGCTCCCTACATGTCAGAAGGCAAACGTGGCCTTCCGCGGATTCCGGTGGAGTAGCAGCTGTGCATCCACTTCATGCAGCAGTGGTTTACGTTGAACGATCTGGCCATGGAAGAAGCGTCGCATGACATGCCGCTGTTCCGTTGCTTCACTGGCCTGGGTGACTAGAACGACCGCTTGCCCGTGCATAGCGCAATTTCATAGCGGGCGATCCAACTTACGCTACGGATCGGCTTGAGCCGGTCACTCTGCGCAGAGCGACCATTCAAACCGGCTTGCTGCCTGCAGTGCCGTCGAGCGACTGGTGTCAGTTGCAAAGCAGTCGGTTGAGGCCACCGGCCCTCAATGTTCGCTATTGGCGGTCGCTGCCGTCCAGGAATCACCCGCGAATATCGCGGATCAGCCTGGAACTGACATTGATTAGCACCCCGTGACCCTCCGCTGCTTGCCGAAAGCAGAGCTCAAACTGAAGCTGTCAATCTTGCCGGATCAAACTGCTTCAGCAGGGTGCGTGGCTCCGCGTTGCGCTCATCCAGCCAACTGTCATAGTCCGTCTCTTCCAGGATCACCACCATCCGCTTCTCATCTTCCTGTCTATGGAAGTTGCGCATCAACGGGTGGTCATCGGCATTGACCGTCAACATGCTCATGCTTCGGATGATCGTGCCATCAGGCGCTCGCCAACCTGTCCAGATGCCTGCAATCCCCATGGGCTGACCGTCACTGCGAGAGATCCGTGTGGGCACCGCATGTCCTGACCGCCAGTCAGGCTCGTAGAACGCCTCTGCCGGAACGATGCAGCGTCGACCCAAGCGCCAGGCATCACGGTAGCTGGGCTTGGTCGCCACCGTCTCACTGCGTGCGTTGTAGGTGCGCTTGGCCATCGTGGTGTCTTTGGCCCAATGAGGAATCAGGCCGAACGAGCCGACCATGGCTTCACGCCAAGGCGCTACACCTTCCTGTTGCACGGCTTCTTTCGGGCGCCGGATGAACAGCCCCGTGTAGCCCGGCCAGACATCTGCCTTCGCGCCCTCGGGCATCGACACCTGGAACGCCTGCTTCAGACGCTCGGGTTTGGTCACGGCTTCGTAGTGGGCGCACATGGGCAAAATGGTAGGCTACCTTATACTGGACGGATGTACAGTGTTTGTGATTTCAGCCAACCCGTTCCGCTTGCAGACTCTGGAATGACGCTGGCCTTGGCGGGAGACAAGGTGTGCGCGGGCTTCCCGTCACCGGCTGAGGACTTTGCTGTCAAACGCATCGACCTGACTCAGGAACTGGTCACCCATCCCCAGGCCACCTTCCTGCTGCGGGTTAGCGGCGAATCCATGCGCGAAGCGGGCATCTTCGATGGCGACATGCTGGTGGTCAACAAGGCGCTCAAGCCTCGTCACGGCCAGGTGGTCGTGGCGGTGGTGGACGGCGAGTTCACCGTCAAGTACCTGTACCAACGTGCCGGGCGCGTGAAGCTGAAAGCGGCCAACGCCACCTACCCGGACATCACCCCCAGAGACGGCCAGACGCTGGAGGTGTGGGGCGTCGTCACTGCCAGCATCAAGCGCTTTCCGGCCTGAAAAGGCGCGCCATGTACGCACTGGTGGACGGCAACAACTTCTACGTGAGTTGCGAGCGGGTGTTTCGGCCCAGCCTGAACGACAGGCCGGTGGTCGTGCTATCGAACAATGATGGCTGTGCCATTGCTCGATCCAACGAGGCCAAGGCCCTGGGCATCAAGATGGGCGAGCCCTGGTTCAAGATCCGCCACCTAGAGGAGCAGGCCGGGCTGGTCGCCTTGTCGGCCAACTTCACGCTCTACGGCGACATGAGTGACCGAATGATGAGCCTGGCTGCAGGACTGGGCCCAACCCAGGAGATCTACAGCATCGATTTAAGTGCACCAGGCTACTGTTGCGTTTCCTTTGAGAAGGAAGTCGTTGACTGGTGTTGCGATTAACAGACTAGGGCTGTTGCGTTTCATTGGCAGTGGCGACCATTGCCCGGAAGCCAAGTGGGCACCCGGGTGAGTATTTTGGAGCAAACCCACTAGGCCTTCGCACAACAAGTCCTCCACCGATTTCCATCCCAAACTCATCAACGATTTGCATTCAATTCGGCCACCTATTGCTGCCGTTCAACCTCCAGGACTCTATGACTGCTACGCAGCGTTTGGAGCCGGTCGCTGGCTGCGGGAGTACTCTTGATGCCTTGCACCAAACAGTCGTTTGGGCCTGGTCGCACGAGAAGTCTCGAATGTTGGCTGTATGGGGTATAGCGGACATAGGGCATCATCAACCCGGATGGCGCGGCGCGACCGACCGCTTCCCCGTCAACTGGACTGGTGGTTTCGACCCTGGGCAGTCATTGAATCCACTATCGAAGCACTCAGGCTCAGTCCTGAATCAGCACCGCCTTGGCCGCGCTGACCACGGCCTGACCCAGCGAGTCCATCACCCTGGATGCGATCCTGGCCTGCTGCCAGTACAGCGGCACGTCCAGCGGACATTCCGGCACCAGCTCCACCATCGCGCTACTGGCGAGTTGAGTGCGGACCAGGGCCAGCGGATGCAGGGCCCAGCCCAAGCCCCCCAGAGTTGCCGAGACAAATGCATGGGGTGAGGGTATTGTGTGAGATCGCAGATCCACTTTGCCGTGACAGTGCCGCTCGACCCAGCGCTGCTGCAGTTCATCCTTGGCATTGAACCTCAGGCTGGGGGCGCAGGCCAGGCTGGCGGCATCCACCCCGTCGGGAAAGTGCCGCCGCACGAACTCGGGCGTGGCCGTGGCCACGTAGCGCATGGCACCCAGGGGTCGGCTGTTACAGCCTGCTGCCGGTCGCTCGTCCGCCGTGACCGCTGCCAGCACCTTGCCGCCGCGAAGCCATTGCGCGGTATGCCCTTCGTCATCCACCGACAGCTGCAGCAGCACGGGTGCGGTCGATGCAAACGTGATCGCGGCGGGCACGAACCAGGTGGCCAGACTGTCTGCGTTGACAGCCACGGGCAGGTTAACCTGGGCCGTTTCGCCTGGCATGAAAGCGGGGCTGTCCTCGTGTAGTTCAAGCTCCAGCAGCCGCACACGGTCGGCGTGCTGGCACAGTCGTCGCCCGGTCTCAGTGGCTTCGCAGGGCTGGCTTCTGGTAACCAGCGCACAACCCATCCGCTCTTCCAGCAAGCGGATGCGCTGTGACACCGCCGAAGGCGTCACGTGCAGACTGCGGGCAGCGCGTTCGAAGCTGCCTTCACGCACCACGGCGGCCAGGGCGAACAAGGATGAGTAGTCGATCACGGCATTAGATTGGCTAATTATTGATAAGGAAATGTAGCTTGTCTAAACCAGATGGCCCAGGCATGCTCCCGGCATGGATTCAGTCAACACCCAGGCGGCCTTGATGTGGCCGGCTTATCTGCAAGGATTCGCACTCAGTTTCGGCTTGATCGTGGCCATCGGTGCGCAGAACGCCTTCGTGTTACGTCAGGGCCTACGACGCGAACATGTGGGCAGCGTGGTGTTGTTCTGCAGCGTGGCCGATGCCGTACTCATCATGGCCGGGGTGTATGGCATGGCGCAGGCGATTGGGGACCGGCCCGAGCTGGCGCGTGCCCTGGCCTTGGCCGGGGCGGCCTTCCTTGCCTGGTACGGCTGGAAAGCCTGGCAGCGAATGCGGCAGGCCTCCAGCCTGGAAGCGGGACAAGGAGGCGAGGGCCTGCGCCGAAGTGCCGCCGTGGCCCAGGCGGCTGCATTCACGCTGCTCAACCCTCATGTCTATCTCGATACGGTGTTGCTGGTGGGAAGCCTGGGCGCCCAGCAGGCGACGCCACTGCAGGGCTGGTTTGTCGCTGGCGCGAGCAGTGCCAGCATCACCTGGTTCAGCCTGCTGGGCTTCGGCGCACGCTGGCTGGCGTCCTGGTTCGCCCGGCCGCGGGCGTGGCAGCTGCTGGACGGCCTGATCGGGATCACGATGTGGGGGCTGTCCGCCCTGATGGCGCGGCATGCCATCACAGGATTCTGAAAGAGATTCGCATGTACAGACCGAAATATCACGCCCTCACCGACATCGCTGAGATGCAAGCTCACATCGACCAGCATTCGTTGGGCGCCTGGGTCTGTACCGGTGCTGGCGAACTGATCGCTAACCACATTCCATTCGTTCTGGAAAGAGAAGACGGGCAGCTCGGCCGCTTGACCGGCCATGTCTCCCGCGCCAACCCGGTCTGGCGTCAACTGGCCGACGGCGCGCCATCCGTGGTGATGTTCATGGGGCCACAGGCTTACATCACCCCAGCCTGGTATCCCGGCAAGCAGGCGCATGGCAAGGTCGTGCCCACTTGGAATTACGTGACCGTGCACGCCCACGGCGTGATGCGCGCGGTTGAGGATCCCGAGTGGATGCTGAGCATGCTCCACAGACTGACCGATGCGCTGGAATCCACCCGGAGCAACCCGTGGAAGGTGTCAGATGCGCCGGCCGACTACGTTCGCCAGAAGCTGCGCGGTATTGTGGGCATCGAGCTCACCATCGAGCGTCTGGAGGGGCGCATGAAAGTCAGCCAGGACGAAGACCTGGCCGACCGGCATGGCACGGCCGAGGGATTGATGCAGGAAACGGATAGCCAGGCACAGGCGATCGCAGCCCTGTTGCTACGCAAGATCCAAGACTAACAGTCGCTAACACAACTGGACAAGCTGGTGATGTCGGGGTAAGTTTGCCGGCATGGCAAGAAGGCCTATCAGCGATGAACTGTGGCTGACCCTGGAGCCGCTGCTGCCACCGTTCATCCCCTTTCCCAAAGGCGGACGCCGCCGCTCGGTCAATGACCGAGCTGCCTTGAACGGCATCCTGTTCGTGCTGCAGACGGGTATCCCGTGGGAAGACCTGCCCAAGGAATTAGGCCTGGGCAGCGACATGACGTGTTGGCGACGCTTGCGCCACTGGCAGGCCAGCGGGGTCTGGGCGAAGCCGCGATCCTGACCGGCAGCAGCGCAGGCACCTGGTCTGGCCAATGTTCCAGCTTCATCCAGTGCCGCAACAGATTGGCGTTGACGCCATGGCGCAGCGCCAGGCCGGCCACCGAAACATCGGGTCTACGGGCTTGCTCGACCAGCCATGCCTTGAAGGCCGAAACGTAGAGGTGCTTGCCGTTGCGCAGCGTTCGCTCAACCTTCGGCCCTGTCCACTCAGGGGTGTGTCCACTGTCTTCCATATGGACGCATCCTGCCTTGCAAGGCTTGCCCTTGCAACAAGTGCCTTCAGGCCACGCTTACGCTGAACATGGCGCAGGCAGCCCCTGTTCTCAAGCGCCGTGCGTTGTCGGCCCAGCGTGCACAGACTTGGTGCGCAACGCGCCACAAGTGGGAACCCGGCTCGCAGTCCTTGGTCGCCCTGATGTCTGGAATTTGCTTGGCGACATGTTTAAGCCAGATTGGCCGCAATCGCATGCCGACGTTGCCACCATTCTTGCCAAGCGGCCGGTTCCGGTCCGCATCTGGCATAGCTTGTTGGCATGACGCTTCACAAAATTCCCGCAACCATCGTCACCGGCTTCCTCGGTGCAGGCAAGACCACTCTAGTCAACTATCTGCTCTCGCAATGCGAGGGCCAGTACATCGGCATCATCGTCAACGAGTTCGGTGAGGTAGGTATTGATGGCGAACTGATCGTCGCCGACGAGCAGCCCATTATCGAGATCACCAACGGTTGCATCTGCTGCACCGTGCGCAAGGACCTCACTGCAGCAGTGATCCAACTGCTCGAACAAGCCCGCCGACCGGTGGACCGGCTGATCATAGAGACCTCTGGCCTGGCCGATCCGGCACCCGTGCTGCAGAGCTTTCTGGCCGATCCCGGCATGCTGGAACGCATCGAGCTTGAGTCGGTCGTCACTGTGGCCGACGCGCGTCACATCCTCCTGCACATCGACAGCGAGGTTGTGCGTGAACAAATTGCGTTTGCCGACGCCATCGTGCTGAACAAGGTGTCGAGTGTAAATGCTGAGGCGCTGGCCAAGGTGGAGCGCGATTTGTACCAACTCAATCCGGTGGCGCATCGGATTCACACGGATCAGTCCCGTGTTGCAGCTGCCGAGCTGCTCGGCGTCAAGCGCTTCTCGCTGCCAAATGTGCTCGTGATCGAGCCCGAGTTGCTCGAAGGCAACGAACACGAGCATGAGCACGACACCGCGATCAGCTCCTGCAGTGTCGAAGTGCAAGAGGCGCTCGACCCCACGCTGTTCAACCGCTGGATCAACCAGCTGGTGCAGCGCGACGGTGAGCGCCTGATGCGGACCAAGGGGGTGCTGCAGTTCCAGGGCGAACCGCGGCAGTTCCATGTCCACAGCGTTCACATGTTGCTCGACGCCCGACCGGGTCGCCGTTGGCGAGCCGACGAAGCGCGCCTGAGCCGCATGGTGTTCATCGGCCGAGATCTGCTCGAGGCGGATTTGCGTGCCGGTTTCTTTTCCTGCGTATCAACCCCACAGAGTTCTCTCTCAACTGCCATAGGCGTCCCCCAATGAAATCAAAAGAAGCTTATACCGTCAGCATCGGCCTTCTGGCCGTCGTCGACACCTACCTGACCGCCACAGTGTTGCCGGTGCCCGTCTGGGTCACCTTCATTGCTTGGGCCTCGTTCTTCATCGTCGGTGGTGGTAACAAGGGCCTGGTGCAGAGCGTAGCCTCCAACTTCACCGGCCTAGTCATCAGCTCGCTGACGCTGCTAGCCATTGCCTTCCTGCCGGGAACGCCGATAGCCGCGGCTGTGCTGGTAGGCATCGGCAGCGCGGCGATGGTGCAGGCCTCCAAGAGCACGCTGCTGAGCATCCTGCCGGCGATTGTCTGGGGCTTCGCCTCGACGGTGGGCACCACCGTGGCGACAGGCAAGCCGATCACCACCGTGGGGATCGACAACCCTGCGCTGGTCGCGGCCACCGCGCTGGTCGTCGGCGCGCTGTTCGGCTACGTGTCAGAAGTGTTCGGTGAAGCCCTCACCGACAAGCAGGCTCAACTGGCCTGACCCGCATTTCTTTAACTGGAGCAACCATGAAACTTCAACATTCCCTGGGCGGTCTTCAGAACCTCGGACCGGTCAATGTCGAACCCCGCGTTTTCGTACAGGAATGGGAAAAGCGCATCTTCGGCATCCATACCGTGATGATGGCTGAAAGCGCCCACCTCACCGGTGCGCTGCCGCAGTACCCGGTGGACACCTTACCCACCACATTCAAGGAGACCTGGACCTGGGCCTCGCTGCGTACCGGCGCCGAAAGCATGCAGCCCTTCGAGTACTTCAAGTACCGCTATTACGAGAAGTGGCTCATGGGCATCAGCCAGTTCTTCGTCGACAAAGGCTACATCATGGCCGATGAACTGGCGAGCCTGACGGCCCACTACCGCACCCAGCCGGATGCGCCGCTGCCCGAGCGTCCGAACGAGCCGGTCAAGCAGCAGATCACCGACTACCTCGTCAAGGGGGACTCCGGTCTGCGCCCGACAGCCGAGGCTCCCCGTTTCGCCTCCGGCCAGACGGTGTACGTTGCCGATCCTGCTGCTGTCGACCACACCCGTCTGCCGGGCTACCTGCGCAACAAGAAGGGCACGATCAGCGAGGTCTATCCGGGGGCCTACAACTACTTCGTCTCCACTGGTCCGGATGGCATCGGCGAGCCGATGCCGGTGTACCGCGTCGCCTTCGAGGCGGCAGACATCTGGGGCGAATCCCTCAGTGAACCTAACACCACTATCTATGCGGACCTGTACGAGGTCTACCTGAAGCAAGCGAATGCCTGAGAGCAAGGACATCACCATGAGCAGCGATCTGTTTAAATACAACGAAGAACGTGAAGCGGCTAGCGCCGCGAAGGTGCGGGCACTGGAAGCCCTATTGATCGAAAAGGGCGTGCTGGGCAGTGACTCGGTCGATGCCGTGCTCCAGTACTTTGAGCTGACGGCCGGCCCATTCAACGGGGCCCGTGTAGTCGCACGTGCCTGGGTTGATCCGGCATTCAAGGAGCGCCTGATCGCCGACACGCCCAAGGCCATTGCCGAGCTCGAGCTGCCGCAGGGCATGGCCGGTGCCGAAGGCGAACACATGGTCGCCGTGGCGAACGAACCCGGCGTGCACAACCTGATCATCTGCACGCTTTGCTCCTGCTACCCATGGCCGGTGCTCGGCCTGCCGCCTTACTGGTACAAGGACCCGGTCTTCCGCGCCCGGGGCGTGCGCGAGCCTCGTGCTGTGCTGCGCGAGTTCGGCGTGCCGATCGCCGACGAGACCGAAGTGAAGGTGTGGGACAGCAGCGCCCAGATCCGCTGGTTTGTCGTGCCCGAGCGGCCTGCCAACACAGAGGGATTCACCGAGGAGGAGCTGGCCTCGCTAGTCACCCCAGAGTCGATGATGGGCGTGGCCCTAGTGCCAGCAGCAGCCGCCAAAGCGGCCTGAGGAGCAGCTATGTTCACGCGCTTTGAGGAATTCGCGGCTACGCAGATGTTAGGACAACCCGACTCACCACCCCGTAGCCAGGGCAAGCTGCACTTCGACCATGACTGGCAGCGCAAGCTGTTCGGCATGGCCTTGGCGGTGGCCAAGGAGGGGCACTTCGAGTGGGAAGATTTCCGCAAGCAGCTGATCCGCTCGATCGGCGACTGGGAGCAGCTCGAATGCGACTCGCAGCCGCCGTGGGACTACTACGAGCGGTTCCTCGAAGCGCTGACCCGAGCATTGGAAGTCAAGCAGCTTGCCACAGGCAATGAGTTAGCCCAGGCATTGGCTCCCAGGTAGGGTAAGTTTGATCGCAGCAGGAGTTATTTATGAGTGCAGAATGGTTCTCTTTTTCCGGACTGGCGCTGATGTTCGTGCTGGGATTGCGGCACGGGCTCGACCCGGACCACATTGCCTGCATCGACGGGCTCACCTGGCGAACCTTGGGTCGGCAGGGGCACCGGCGGTATGCACCGTGGATCGGCAGTCTGTTCGCACTCGGTCATGGCCTGCTGGTCACGTCGATTGCCGTGGGCGTTAGTTTGGTGGCTCATGAAATCACCTTTCCAGATACTCTGGTGGAGGTGTTGGAATGGGTGCCGACCGCCTTGCTGTTGCTGGTGGGTACGATGAACCTGCGCTTGCTCTTACGTGGTAATGCGGCTTTCCAGCCAACCGGCTGGAAGCTGCTGCTGATCCCACGTCGCCTGCGTGATCATGGCAGCCCATGGACCATCGTTTTGATCGGTGTGCTCTTTGCCACCGTGTTCGACACGGCCACCCAGGCCGCGGCATGGGGCTATGTCGCCAGCCACCGCGGCGGCGTGCCGGCGGCGCTCGCCGCAGGCCTGGTGTTCACACTCGGCATGATCATCACCGACACGCTGGACAGCCGGCTGATCTGTGCGATCGAGAGGAGTTCCAACGGCCAGGAATTTGGTCGCTATAGTCGCGTATTAGGCTGGCTGATCGTCGGCGTGTCCTACGCGGTGGCTACATACAACATTGGCAAATCGCTGCTACCTTCCATGGAGATGAACGAGGACGTGTTCTCGGTGACCGGCTTGGCGCTGGTGCTGATGATGGCGGCGGTCTGGGGTTGGTTAGGCGTGCGCCGATGACCGGTACGATCGGGCGCCGGCATTTTGAACTCTCTCAAGTATTAAGTACATCTCCTCCACGACAATATGCGCAAGATTTCTGTTGCGGTCCTGCTGTTTCCCCGTTTCCAGATGCTAGACCTTGCTGGTCCTGCCGATGCTTTCGCAGAAGTCAAGGTGCTGAGCGATGGTCAAAGCGAGTATGAAATCCACACCATCGGCACCACGCGCGGGCCAGTGAAGTCGGCCAGCGGCGTCACGATGATGCCGGACCGGACGATCTTTGATCCGTGCCCTCGCTTCGATACCGTGCTAGTGCCAGGCGGGCTGGGCGTTTTCGACATCCTAGAAGACTCCACCGTGTTGGACTGGCTGGCAGTCCAGAGCCGCAGTTGTCGTAGACTTGGAGCGGTGTGTAATGGCGGTTTCGCGCTTGGCGCAGCGCGACTGCTTGACGGCAAGACCGTCAGCACCCATTGGATGGATGCCGCTCGTATGGCAAGCATGTTCCCGCGCGCGGTGATCGAGCCAGATCGCATCTACGTGAAGGACGGCATGCTCTACACTACGGCCGGTGTCACTGCGGGCATCGACCTGTCACTCGCGCTGATCGAGGAAGACTTCGGCAAGAAGATGGCGCAAGACGTCGCCAAATACCTGATCGTTTACCTGCGCCGGGCAGGTCGGCAGTCGCAGTTCAGTCCCTTGCTGGAAATGCAGGCAGATGTGGGCTCGGACGTCACGGCGATTCAGGAGTACATACTCAAGCACATCCATGTGCGCCATACCGTTGAGTCGCTCGCTCGGCACTTCAACATGAGTGCCCGCAACCTGTCTCGGGTGTTCAGCAAGAAGAGTGGCGTGACGCTGATCTCCTTCCTGAATGATGCGCGAATTGACGCCGCGCGCAGGCTCCTTGAAAGCACCGACCTGTCGATCAAAGAGATCGCCGGGCGCTGTGGCTTTGAGAACAGAGAGAGCTTGCGCCGGCTGTTTACGCGCAGGCTGGAGATCGGCCCGGCTGACTACCGGCTGCGCTTCCGTGGAAACGTAGCAGAGCCCAAGGCGACTTCTGCAGCCAGGCCTGGCTGATCAATTTGTAGCAGAAGGCGGAAAGGGCCGTACACGCCACGGCGTGGTCCATTGATCAGCTCGTCGGCCGCCTCCTGCTGCGCGGCGTCCAGGGGTGCCGGCGGTCCCAGGCGCTCAGGCTGGCCTGCTTCGGGAAAGGCTAGGGGGGGAAGTCATCGAGGGAACAGCTTTCATTGCAACTGTTTGGTCAGGGTTGAGGGGGAAGGATTGATGTCTCGCCACAGCCAGGCGGCTGAGAGCAGCAGCAGCACCGTGGCTGCGGCGTTGGCCCACGCCAGCGCGTCCCAGCCAGCGACGAGGCCAGGGCCGATTGCACGCACCAGAAGCGGCCCCAGGATCTGGCCGGCTGCAAAGGCGACCGTCATACGGGACAGCAGCGGCGTCGGGTTGGTCGCCAGCCGCTCGCGCGCCAGCTGCAGGCCAGCCATCGTCGCGACCATGAACGTGCCGCCCACGAGCACGGCGCTGGCGGCCAACGCCCACAGCGACGGCGTCGCCAGCGGCAGGGCCGTGCCGAGCGCCATCGTTCCTTGCGCCAGTGCCCAGACGCGCCTGCGCGGCCAAGCCGACAGGTAGCGCGCAGCCGCCATGACAGACAGGGCCGCCGCTAGCCCGAACAGCGGCCAAGTGAGGCCGAACACCAGCGGGTCGGCAACCTGCTGCCGCGCCATAGCGGGCAGGAAGGTCGCCGGCACGATGTAGCCGAAACCAAAGGTGCCGTAGCACAGCACGAGAGGCAGATTCCCATGGGTAGCGGTTCTTGGGGACGGTGCTGGCGGGGGCGCCGCAGCTGCAGTCCCAGCCGTGGCTGCGTGCTGCCGCAACTTCAATCCCACAAATAGCGCGCCGCCTGCGGCGAGCAGCCCCATCTCCAGCCACAGCCATTGGGCCGGCTGCGGCCCACCGAGCCAAGCGAGCGTGCCTGCCAGCGCAATGCCAAGGCCCACGCCGACGTAGATCCAGGCGCCGAGTTGCGGTGCCTGTCGCCGGGCCAGCTCCGCCAGGCCCCAACCGCTCGTGCAAACCAGCGCCCAGGCACTGAACACACCCGCGGCGCCGCGCAGCAGCGCGCCCATCCAAGGGGGCGAACCGTGGCCGGTCCCTGCGATGGCCAAGGTTGTCAGCGCGACACCGACCAGTGCCAGCTGCAGACCGCGTCGTGGATTGCGTGAGAACCAGGCTGCGGTCAGCGCCCCGAGCAAGTAGCCGATGTAGTTTGCAGCCGCCCATTCCGCGCCTGCGGCCACCGTGAGGGTGCCGTCGCGCAGCATCAGCGGCATCAGCGGCGTGAAGGCGAAACGGCCGATACCCATGGCAACCGCCAGCGCAACGATGCCGCTGCTGACGATGAGCCAGTGCATGCGGTCGGGCTGAACGGTATCGGAAGGTGGAGTGTCCATCGTGGGCCGTATTGGACACCCCCAATAGTGCGTTGAATACTGAATTATTGAGAAGTAAACTTCTCAAAATGAGAATGATGAATCTCGAAGACCTGGACATTTTTCGCTGCGTGGTCAGGGAAGGCGGGGTGACTCGGGCGGCCAGCCAGCTCCACCGCGTTCCTTCCAACGTCACCACCCGGATCAAGCAGTTCGAGGCGCGCCTGGGTGTCACGCTGTTCAAGCGCCAGGGTCGGGGCCTGGTGCTGACCGATGCCGGCCGCACTCTGCTGGGCCACGCCGAGCGGCTGCTGCAGATGGCCGATCTGGCCGAGCAGGAACTGTGCAGCGGCACCGTGCGTGGAGTGCTGAGGTTGGGGTCGTTGGAAAGCGCGGCAGGCGCCCGGCTCCCGCCTGTACTTTCTGCGTTCCACGCGAAGCACCCGGAGGTTTCTGTCGAACTGCAGACCGGTACGACCGGCACTTTGCTGCGCCGGTTGGAGCACTTCGAGGTCGAGGCCGCTTTCGTGTCGGAGCCCTTCGAGAAGGGGAGCCTCTCTTCGCGGCCGGCTTTCGAGGAGGAACTGGTCCTCATCACCGCCAAAGGTTCTCCGGCGTTGCAACGCCCGGCTGACTTGGGCGGCCGCACACTGGTGGTCTTTCCGCACGGCTGCTCCTACCGTCGCCGTCTCCATGAATGGCTGGCCGAGGGAGGCATTTCACCGGGGCGGGTGCTGGATTTGGGCTCCTACCACGCCATTGTGGCCTGCGTCGCTGGCGGCACGGGTGTGGCCATCGTGCCTGCGGAAATGCTCGATCACGCTGTGCTGGGAAGCGCGGTGCAACGCCATCCTCTGCCGTTGCGGCTACGGGTCAACTACACGCACTTGGTGTGGTCAGGTGAGGCCAGTCCGGCCCTGCAAGGGCTTATCGACCTATTGCCTCCGTCGCATGACAGAAGCAAAGGCTAGAACACCTTCCCGTTCACAACAGCACAGGTGCCGTAACGTCCAGACGAGAGAAAGAGCCGTGCTCATCGCGGCGGCGCAGCGCGAGCGCAGACCATGGTGACTGGAGTGCCGCAAAAGCATAGTTTGGTCGAACGGCGGCTTGTAGGGCCTTCGCTCGAACTTCCGCTCTTGGCCGAAAGCACCACTCCTGAACTCCTTACATAGCTGCCATTGAAGGCGGTCGCCCCGGGGTCGTAGCAAAGCCCGCCTCCAATGACCGTTTCAGATCTCCGTTTGCTCAGAGATTTCAAGAGCGTCGTCGACCTCGATACCCAGGTACCTCACGGTCGACTCCAGTTTGGAATGGCCGAGCAGCAGTTGTACAGCTCGGAGGTTCTTGGTGCGTCGATAGATCAGCGTTGCCTTGGTCCTTCGCATCGAATGGGTCCCATATTCGGAACGATCCAGACCAAGCTCATCCACCCAGTGCCCGAGAATCCGGGCGTACTGCCGGGTTCCGAGGTGGGGTGACTCGTGGAGCCTGCTCGGGAAAAGGAAGTCGTCGGATCTCAATGACGCCTGCTTGATCCACGCCTGCAAAGCCTCCCTGGTGACTGCCGTGATCTCGAATTGCACCGGACGCTTGGTCTTGTGCTGCATGACGATGGCTCTGGTGGCCACCTGATCGCCGTGGGTCACGTCACGGACTTTGAGGGATACGAGGTCACATCCGCGCAACTTACTGTCGATACCAAGGTTGAAGAGTGCGAGCTCGCGGACCCGGCCTTCCATTTGAAGACGTACGCGCAGGGCCCAGATGTCTTTCACCTTGAAGGGAGCTTTCTGCCCGACGATCTTTCCCTTGTTCCACGGTTCGTGATGAACCACATTGGTTGAGGTTTCCATGATGGTCTCCCATCGAGTTGAGGGGCGCAAAGCATGCGCTTTTGGGGTGCTTGCGCCTTGCGCTGCGTCAAGTCAGAAGAGCGCACTCCACTTCAGTGGGTGACTGCAAACGAGTGAGGCAGTCAACTTGCGCTTTCGGCCGAGGCTGTGTGAAAACAGGGCCTTGGCGGTTGTCCAAATTTAAAATAGTGGCATCTGTATTGAGGTCGATGCCATATGAAGCGCTTCATCGAAGGTGAATGTCGAGATCAGGTCACGCTGCTGCCAGAGTGCCTGGATGACTTCATTGGTGAAGACAATCCAGTGCGAGTCGTAGATGCCTTCATTGATGAGTTGGACTTACGTGCTCTGGGATTCAATAGAGCTGCGCCTGCAAACACAGGGCGTCCGGCATACCACCCGGCAGTTCTTCTCAAACTTTATATCTACGGATACCTCAACCGTATCCAGTCCAGTCGCAGGCTGGAGCGGGAAGCTCAGCGCAATGTGGAGTTAATGTGGCTGACAGGACGCTTGTCCCCAGACTTTAAAACGATCGCGGACTTCCGCCATCACAACGGCGTTGGTATTCGCAATGTCTGCAGTCGCTTCATTGGTCTTTGCAGGCAGCTCAAGCTCTTTAGCCAGGCCATTGTTGCCATTGATGGAAGCAAATTCAAAGCGGTTAATAGCGGTGACAACAACTTCAGCAACGGCAAGATTGAAGGCCGTAAGCGTCAGATCGAGCAAAGCATTCAGCGTTACCTGGATGCCCTGGAAACTGCAGACCGTACGCAGCCTGCTGAGGTCGAAGTTAAAACCAAGCGCCTGAAAGAAAAGATTGAGCTATTGCGCTTGCAGATGCAAAAACTGGAGCAAGTACAGGAGAAACTCAAGCAGCAGCCTGATGGTCAAATATCCACGGTAGACCCTGACTCACGGGTGATGATCTCCAAAGGCCAAGGGGTTGTAGGCTACAACGTGCAAGCTGCTGTTGATACGCAAAACCATCTGATCGTGGCCCACGAAGTGACCAACATTGGCAATGACCGTGCGCAGTTGAGCAAGATGGCACAAGCTGCCAAGCAGGAAATGGCTGCAGAAAATCTGCAGGCACTGGCAGACCGTGGGTACTTCAATGGCCCGGAAATCAAAGCTTGTGAAGACGCGGGCATTGAGGCGTTTGTGCCCAAGCCGCTGACATCGAATGCCAAGGCGGAAGGCCGTTTCGATAAGTCTGACTTTGTTTATCTATCTGAAACAGATGAATATCGCTGCCCTGCTGGCGAGATTGCGATTCACCGCTTCAACACGGTAGAGCGCAGTGGCTTGAATGTGCGGGTGTATTGGAGCAGCGCCTGCATAGGCTGCCCTCAAAAGAGCGAATGCACCACAAGTCAGTACAGACGCATTCGCCGCTGGGAGCATGAAGATGTACTGGAGCGCATGCAGGAACGGTTGAATACAAAAACCGATGCTATGACCGTGCGCAGGCGCACGGTAGAACATGTGTTTGGGACTCTCAAACACTGGATGGGCTCCACCCACTTCTTGACTAAGACATTGGCACATGTGGGTACTGAAATGAGCCTGCATGTGCTGGCCTACAACTTCAAACGTGTGATGCGCATCTTCGGTGCGCAAAACATGATGCAAGCGATGCGATCTGTGCCGGCGTAAGCCTTTACGGCTTAATTTTTACTTGCAGAGCGGCATAGATTGGCACCCAGATAGCTTGAGTGCCGCCATGTTCCAAAAAATAGGCTAAGCCATTCAAAGACCGGCTGTGCCGTGGAGTGCCGATCGCTGACTCGGCAAAAATGCGTTTCCACACAGCCTCGGCCAAGAGCTGACCTTCGATGCTGCGGGACAGCCGACCGGTTCACTGCCGGCGACAGGCTATTGGCGGTGCCAGCACACGCTATGCTCTGTGCCCAGAGCGCTGAGTTCTTTCCTAACTCGGACGCAGTGCCACGAAAGAATGACAGCATGCTCGCAGACCTTGGACTTACCGTCGCCCGCCAGATTCCAATTGAAACGCTCACGGGCTTAGTCAGCGGGATGTACACCGTGCATGGCGGCGTGATCAGAGACGCGGGAGGCCGAATCGTCTCGCACCTCGTGACCTCGGGCGGGAGTGCAGCAATGAGCAGCCTCGTTCCGGGTCTCGGAGTCCTGGGGCAGGCCCTTCAGGGTGCGCAGCTCTGGAAGATTGGCAAAGATGTTGCCGCGGTTCAGCAAACGGTCAATACGGTGCTCAATGTCGCGATGACCGGAACGGTGCTTTCGGGCCTGGGGCTGGTGACCTCGGTCGCTGGTTTTACGTACCTTCGGCATAGGCTGAGCCAGCTGGAAAGGAACTTGGCTGATATGGCCAAGGACGTCAAGAAGATCAAGCTGTCACAGGAAGGCTTGCACAAGTCCGAGTTGCAAACGGCAGTTGACGGTGCGCGTCACGCTGAGCATGCAACCGATGAGTCCGTGCGCAGGGGCTTGTTGATCGACAGCAAGCGCGAGTTCAACAAGCTGATGCACCACTACAAGCAAGAGTGGGCCCGCAGCGAGACTGTGCCGGAAATCCAAACCGTCAACGAGTTGTACACCTTGGCCATCTTGGGCTACGCGATGGTGTCCAGCGAATTGGGACTGCAAGACGCCGCAGCGCTGGATCTCAGGAACAACTGCCAGGACTGGACGACGCTGGCTCGCGGGCATGCAAAATCGATCGTGCTTGGCGCGCATCCAGAGCGGTTCATTGGCGGCGACTATGTCGAGCAGCTTCCCGCCAAGGTGCTGCTGGATCTATTGGATTTTGCGCACGACGAGCATCGCGGAATTGAGTGGTTCGACGAGCTCCGCCTGCAAGCTTCAAAGCACAGCACCCTGTTCGGGAGCCTGGCATCTTCGGCCCCCGATTCGCTGCGAAAGCGGTTGATCAAAGGAGAACCCGAAGGATCAATCGAACTGGCCAAGGGGCTCTATGCCCGCGCCAGCGTGTTGGACGCCAACGTGGCGCACTTCGAGTTCCTCCAGGACAAGCAGATCTCTGCCAGTGCGTTTCAGCAACAACTCGAGGACGCGCGCAAGGATTCCGGGGGTGAGGCTATTTGCGTCTACCCCGTTGAGATGGCGCAGGCGTACCCAGTTGAGATGTTGCAGACGTAAATCGGGCTCCTCTGCAGGTTGAACTTGGCAGAGGCCAATGCCATTGAGCTTGGCTTGGCGCCTTGATCCGATCGTGAGGCTTGTCTATCGCCTCAAGGGTCCTGCGCACATTCAGACCCGGTTGAACACGCTGAGCGCAGTGGCCACCAGGGGCGTGTGCGAGGGATGTCGCATGTGCGAAGTGGGGCGTCTTGGGCCCGCTGCCGCTCTGGCCATTGGAAGCCTGACTGACACGCGGAGTCCGCATCCGCATGGCGCTTTGACAGCGGGACTCACTTGAGATCATCCTCAAATCCGGGGCGGTTCAATGGCCGAGTACCCGCTATTACGCTTGAAGCGGTCCCACGCAGGGCCGACAGTCGAATGACTGGTCACGGCCGCCGCTGTCGAACAAGCGGGCAGCAGCGGACGACTCAGTTCAGCCTGGAGCCGCTGCAACCGACCGTTTTCCGGCGGCATCGGGCTGCTAATAGCACCAAAGACACGTGTTCATGCCCCCCGCCGCAACTCCCTGACTCC
>C687J26845_10000066_pt1 | contig 61819 bp, 50 predicted proteins | sample RifCSPlowO2_12_FD_26845 | JGI IMG/M metagenome (IMG submission 26845)
CTGGAAGTGGCCGAGAAGCTGGTCAAGTACAGCGACAACGGCACCTCGGTGTCCTCGGTCAACTTCCCCGAAGTGGCCCTGCCGGCGCACCCGGGCAAGCATCGTCTGCTGCACATCCACCAGAACATTCCGGGCGTGCTCAGCGAGATCAACCAGGTGTTCGCCGCGAACGGCATCAACATCTCCGGTCAGTACCTGCAGACCAACGAGAAAGTCGGCTACGTGGTGATCGACATCGACGCCGAGTACTCGGACCTGGCCCTGGAAAAACTCCAGCACGTCAACGGTACCATCCGCAGCCGCGTGCTGTTCTAAAAACCGCCGCACAGCTACTGCGCAACGCTTTAGTGACTGTTTAGCGGAATGAAAAAGGGAGGCCTCGGCCTCCCTTTTTTGCGTTTTGGCCAAGCTATTTGACGGTGATATTGATTTTTTCCGAGAGTACCGGCGGGTCCAGCGGCACGTGGTTTTTGTCCCCCACCAGCAACTGCAAGCTGTGTGGGCCAGGCGCCAGTGTTAGCTGGGTCTCGGTCTGGCCCTTGCCGAAATGACGGATCTGCTCGGTGGCCGGCAAAGGCTGATCCAGCCCCGGCAACACCAGCATATCCACCAGCAAATGGTGATGGCCGGTGCCTGGCACATCGACCCCAGCCGGCGCCACGCCCATGCCTTTGAGGCCGAACTTGACGCTGAAAGTCTGGGGCACCACGGCCCCCGCCGCCGGCTCGATAAAATACACCTGTGCGCCCTCGGGTGCGGGCGTGCGCGGCGTCTCGGCGCTGACCAGCGTGCTGGCGGTCAGCAACACCAAGGCGCAACCAAGCTGGGGCATATGCATCTTCATGGACGTTCTCCTTGCAGTGACAGGGCTCAACCCGCGCACCAACGCCTGTACGGGCTGGGTTTAGCAGCATAGCCGGCCCAGACGACTCAGCCAGCGCCGTCCAGCAGTGCCTGCACCTGCGCCAATTGCCCCTCGTTGAACACCTGCACACCCAGCCGGCGCAACGCCGTGGCCGTGACGCCCTCACCTGTTACCAGGGTGCCGCTGAAACTGCCGTCGTAGTTCTGTTGATTACCACAGGACGGGCTGCGCGCCTTGAGTACGGCGACGCGGATGCCGTGCTGCTGCACCAGCCGTTCGGCAATCTGCGCACCGGCGACAAAGGCCGCGCTGACATCCTCGCCCGTCACAGTACGCACGGTAATCAACCCGTCCAGCACTTGCCCACCCTGACCACCGAGAATCTCCGCAGGCTCGCGCGGGGTCGGCAGACCACCGGCCACCTCCGGGCACAGCGCCACCACGCGGCCCTGCTGCTGCCACTGCAACAAGGCCGCAAAAGGGCCATGACCACCGCCGTCATAGCGCACCGGCTGACCGAGCAGGCAAGCGCTGACCAGAATTTTTTGCATGGCGACTCCCGATAAAACTGTTGCGCAATAAATACGACAAATAACCCCGTTGGCAGTCACTGCCGGTAACACCCCATCACCGACGCCAACCTGCGCACCGGCCAAAAGTGCAGCAATGGCCAATAAATTGCCAAGCCGATCACCTTAAATGCCCGGCGTAGCGCTCTGGCACAAGCGTTCCAGGCCTATCCTTCGGACAGAACCGTCACCCCAACCTAGCGCCCTGCTGCAAGCCGACGCAGACTGGCCACGTCCACCACTTGTCGCGAAGGATACGCCAGCATGCAGACCTCGACTCGCTTGTACCTGTTACCCGCTTTCACTGCGTTACTCAGCCTGCTTGCTGGCTCCGCGCAGGCCGCCCTGCAAGTGCTGGACAACCACTCGCTGAGCGAGGTGAGCGGGCAAAATGGCATCAGCATGCGCATTGACCTGCAGGCGACGATAAACAAGGTCAGTTGGGTCGATGACGGCGGCAGCGTCTCGCTGCGCAACGTCAAAATAGACAATGGCTGCGTTACTCCAAGCGCCTGCAATGGCCGCCCCTTCGGCGCGGCGCAGCTCGGGCTGACCTTGCCGTTCCTGGGCATCAACCTGCCGACCTTGCAGGTGGACGTAGTGACCAATGGCAGCGGCACCCAGCAACTGCAGTTCACCCTACCCGACCTCACCACCATCAATCAGCAAATGGTCGCCGGCGGCTTAGATCCAGCCTCGATTAAACTGCGCCTGGCCGCGGACATGTATGTCGGCGAGAGCAATTTGGGCGGCATAGAAATCCGCGACATCACCGACCTGCATGGCACCTTCAAGGTCTGGGGGCACTAACAGGCCGGCGGACTTAGCCGCGCCGCCGGAACCAGCCGGTCAGCGAGAGTCGCTCGCGGTTCGCCGGCAACACCGCATGGGGCCAGTCGGCAGACATAAACACCAGCAGGGTGCCGGCCTGCGGATAGACATCCAGCTCGCGGCCGGCATCCAGATACAGGCGCAAGGCGCCGCCCTGCTCGGGCAGCCACTCGGGGTTGAGGTAGAACACCACCGACACGCTGCGCCGGTCATCGTCGCGAAAACGATCCAGATGCTTCAGGTAAAACGCCCCCGGCGGATACAGCGCAAAGTGCCCTTCAAAGTCTTCCAGGCCCAGATACAGCGCCTGATTCAGCTGGCAACGCAACGCCTCAAGCACGGCTAAATAGCCGGCACTGGCCGGCGATTGCTCGGCCTCCAGCCACTCAATATGATCGCCACGCACCTGCTGCTGCACCCCTTGCGCGGCGCCACGGCCAACGCCCGCCGGCAACAAGCGGCCTTTATTTTCCCGCGCGCGGCACTCAGCCGCCAACTCCAGGGTCAGACCTACAGGCAAGGCGACATGCTGGATGGCCCAGCCGTGCTCGGCGAGGTCATCAATCAGCGGGGCAAAGGATATTTCAAGGGGATTCGACATCGGCTGAGTCTAACAGCCGCATCAACTCTCCTCGACAAGCCGCACGCCACACGCGGAAAATACCCGCATTAATCCAGGAGCCTGTATGCGCGCCCTTCTTGCTGTGTTTTTGCTGATATTCACCCTGCCCAGCCTCGCGGCGAATACCGCGACCGACCCTTATGTCGAGCTGTACCGGGCCGGCGGCTGGCCAGAACAGCGCGCGCATTTTCATGACGCCCTCAAGGCCGCCCAACAGCGTTATCGCAACAGCCTGCCACCGGCGATTTATCAGGCCCTGGTCGACAACTCCAATCAACGCTTCGCCCCGGCCGCCATGGACCAACGCGCCCTCGCCAGCCTGCGCCAACAATTGCCCAACCCGCAGCCGGCCCTGACGTTTTTACAGTCACCCGTCGGGCGCAAGATCATTGCCAGCGAGGTGCAAGCCACCCGCCGCGCACAACTGGCGCAAAACGCCCAAGGCATTCCGCGCAGCCAGGCCGGCGCCACCCGGCGCTTGTTGATTGGCCACCTGGTACAAGCGCTGCCGGCCAAAGAGGCCGGTGCCGAGGTGAGCCTGGCCCTGGCCGGTGTCGCGGCGGACAGCCTGAGCCAGATGATTCCCGGCCTACTCGGCGGCGAGCAAGCCCAGGGCCTGCTCAACGGCCAGCGGCAACGCTTGATGGGACAGATTGCCGGCGATCTGGATAACACCTTGCTGTACGTCTATCGCGACCTTAGCGACTTTGAGCTGGAGGAGTACATCAGCTTTGCCGAGTCCGCCGCGGGCCAAGCCTACTATCAGGCCGCCCTCGCCGCCCTGCGCGCCGGCCTGAATGCCGAGCCAAACACCGCCAGCGCCGGCCAGTAGGCAGGACTCCTGAGCGCAGCGAAGAGGCCGGCACCTCATCGCCGCAATGGTGGGTTACGGCGTGCCGAGTCTTTCGTTCAACCCAATCCCCGCGTACGCCCCACCCTACGCCCGATCGCCACGTCAGTCGGCAGTCGGCAGTCGGCAGTAACGCCTACCCCAACCGCTCGCTAAGAAAGTCAAAATAACGGCCGCGAAACTCCGCCGCCTCATTGACCAGGTGGTGCCGCGCCTGCGGCAACATCAGCAATTGTGGCGCACTGAACTTGTCTTGCAGCACCTCAAGGTTATGCCGCCAATCCACCGTCATGTCGTCGTCGCCCTGAATAATCAAGGGGCTACGGGCACTGCGCGGTGCGGCCTCGATCCTCGGCACCCAACGCGACAAGGCGCCGACCCAGGCGGTCGGCAGGCTCAGCGGCTGCAGCGGGTCGCGCTGAATAAACTGCAAAAACTCCTCATCATTGGAATTGGCGTTAAAGCGCCGCGGGATCGAGGAGACAAAGGGCTTGAGCATCCGGTAGCTGAACTTCGACCAGCCCCAGGCCCGCGGACGCACCAAGGGCGCCAGCAAAATGATCTGGCCGACCTTGGCACTGACCTCCCCCAGCAACAGATGGTCGAGCACAATAGCCCCGCCGGCGCTTTGCCCACACAGGTGCCAGGGCTGCGGCAAGTCCAGGGCTTCGGCCTGGGCAAAGACGCCCTGCAGCACCGCCTGGTAATCGGCAAATTCGCCAATATCCGCCCGGGCGCCGCTGGACAAGCCATGCCCCGGCAAGTCGCAGGCCAGCACGGCAAAGTTCATCCGCAACGCCCAGTCAATCAGGTGCCGATACAGGCCCATATGATCGTAGTAACCATGCTGAAAAATCAGCGTGGCCACCGGTTGTTCGGGCCACCAGGCTTGCACCGCCACTTGATAGCCGGCCGCCTGAAAACAGCCCAGCCGGTTCTGCACGCCGAGCCGATCGAGGCCATAAAAAGCCTGATAAGCATGCTGCTCAGGTGTTAACGGCGCTGCTGCGGCCAAGGGTCGCAGGCTGGCACGCAGCTGATCGGGCTGAAAAGGCACAGGCATAAGGCTTTCCACAAAAAGGCAGGAGTTTTGACGGCGCAAATGGAGTGCTGCGCCGACAGAATAACGGCTGGCGATATTCTGCTTAGCCACGCGCCGTGGCAAGCTAGTCACCGTCAAAATACTCTGCCTGAACCAATAAAACATGCGCCGGCCCTCTCGCACCACCTTGCTCACCAGCCTGTTTATCGTCTTTTGGGGCGCCGCAATGGCGGGCGCTTACTGGTGGTATCAACTGCAGTACGTGCGCGCCTTTAGCCCGCAGGCCACGGTATTTACCGGCGCGGGCCTGCACCTGCCGACAGACCTGGCCGGCCCCGGACCGATCCGCATAGTGCATTTCTGGGACCCGGCCTGCCCCTGCAACGTCGGCAACCAGCAGCACCTGGCCGAGTTACTGGCGCACTTCGGCCCACAGGGCGTGCGTTTTTACGCCGTGCAAAAACCCGCCAGTCAAGGCCATTTGCCGCCGGCACTGGCCGGTTTGGAAAGCTTGCCAGGGCTACCCGGCAGCGATCAGTTACCGGCCAGCCCGGCCGTAGCGATCTGGGATCAGCAAGGCAATCTGGCCTACTTTGGCCCCTACAGCGAAGGCGTCACCTGCGACGCCAGCAGCAGCTTTATCGAGCCGATTATCAAAGCCCTGCTGGACGGACGCCCGGTAACCACGACCCAAACCCTGGCCGTCGGCTGCTTTTGCGACTGGCCGCCGCGCTGAGTGGTGCGCGCCTCTAGTCCGGCGCCAGCACCTCAGACCTAGCAGCTGCGACGCTTAGATTAGCGCTCCGATACTGCTCCGGCGTCTGTCCATACCAGCGACGAAACGCCCGGTAAAACGGCGACAGCTCGGCAAAGCCGCAGGCCCTGGCCACCTCCCGCAGCGCTGTAGCGCCTAGCAGCAGCTCGGCACTGCGCAGGCGCTGCACCTCTTCACGCAAGGCCCGAAAGCCTTGCCCTTGCTGCAACAAGGCGCGCTGCAACGCCGTAGCGGACAGGTCCATGGCCTGGGCGCAGGCACTCAGGTCGCAGCGCTCACGGCCCAGACGCAAGTCGATCTGATAACGCAGACGGTTGAGCAGCTGATTCTCCTGCAGCCCCGCCAACAGCTGCTCGGCATGCGCACAGAGCAAGGCAAAAATCGGCCCATTGGCGCTGCGCAGGGGCCGCGCCAGCAAGGCTTGCGGGAACAGCAGGCAATCATGCGGCTGAGCAAACTGCGGCGTCAGCCCGAACAGCCGCCGATGCTCGCTGAGGTTCGCCGGTTGGGCATGACGAAAATTCAAACCGGTCAGGCGAAACTCGCCATCGCTCAAGACGTTCAATTGCTTGATAAATAACTGCGCCAGGCATTCCATCTGTTGGCGCAACGAGCCGATGCCCTGATAGTCCAGATCAATCACCAGACAGGCCTGCCCAGCCGGCTCGTCCTCCAGCAGCCGCGCGGCAAAGCCACCACTGAGAATGTGCTGCCAGCGCACAAACACCTGCAACGCCTCGCGCAGGGTACTGCTGGCCTGCTGGGCATAACTGACCACGTCCATCGGCCGTGGCTGCATCACCTCGCCCAGGTGCAAACCAATGTCGACATCACCACTGAGGGCCGGCAGCGCCTGCCAGAGCACTGGCGCCATCTCGTGCACCAACCGCGCCTCCAGCGCGCCGGCTTTCAGCGGCATGCCCCGGTATGCCTGCCGATAGATTTGCCCAGGGTCGAGCCCCAGCGCCTGCATGCCCTCATAGAGCAAGCGGCGCAGGGTGGCGGAGTGGGTCAGCGGAATAAGCGTGGCAAGGGTCATGGGCAGCCTCTAGGGTCTGTTGCCGTTTCATCGCAGCCGCGCCGGAGCCTGTTTTTGCGCGAGGCAAGGCACGAGGAGCGCGATTTGGTTGTTCCAAATGAGTGACGAGAAACGCCGCCTCGCGCAAAAACAGGCCGGCCCTTCGGGTTGCGCGGGAAATGGCCCCCGCTGTTGTTGCAGGACTTGGCAAGGGAATGACCATTACCTGCGTCCTGCGCCTAACCGGGGGCCATTTCTCGCGGCAACGCGGCTTGCGATGAAACGGCAACAGACCCTAGCAGTGACCGAATAATTACCCGCGCCGCAGTTTTGGTCAATGCCGCGAACGCCCGCCTGCGGGCACTATGGGCGCACTAAAATAAGGAAGCCTTGCCGATGAAGCGTCGCCTGAAAGTCCTCGTAGTTGTGATTGCCGCCGTCAGCGCCGGTGGCGCTTGGTATATCCACAGCAAGCAACCAGTGCGCAGTGGCGAGGTCAGCCTGAGCAACCTGCAAGCGCCGGTTAGCGTGCGTTATGACGAGCGCGGCGTGCCGCATATTCAGGCGCAAAACGAGGCCGACCTGTACCGCGCCCTCGGCTACGTGCATGCCCAGGACCGGCTGTTTCAGATGGAGATGATGCGGCGCCTGGCGCGCGGCGAACTGGCCGCGGTACTGGGCCCCAAGCTGATCGACACCGACCGGCTGTTTCGTACCCTCGGCATTCGCCAGCATGCCGATGCCTATGCGGCGAAGATGGACCCGGTCAAGCCGGCCAATCAGGCCCTGGCGGCTTATCTGGATGGCATCAACCAGTATCAGGCTGGTCATCCGGCGCCGCTGGAGTTCGACATTCTGGGCATTCCCAAGCGCCCCTTCACCACTGAGGACACCCTCAGCGTCGCCGGTTATATGGCCTACAGCTTTGCTGCGGCCTTTCGCACCGAACCGGTGCTGACCTATGTGCGCGATGAACTGGGCGCCGATTACCTGAAGGTGTTTGACCTGGCCTGGCACCCCGAGGGCGTGCTCAAACCGAGCCTGGCGGCCAACGACTGGAGCGACCTGAATCGCCTCGCCAGCCTCAGCCAGCAAGCGTTGGAAGAAGCCGGCTTGCCGCAGTTCGAAGGAAGCAATGCCTGGGCCGTGTCTGGCAGCCGTACCGCCAGCGGCAAGCCGCTGCTGGCCGGTGACCCGCATATCCGTTTTGCCGCGCCGGCGGTGTGGTATGAGGCGCAGCTTTCGTACCCTGGGTTCGAGCTGTACGGCCATCATCAGGCGCTCAACCCAACTGCCTCGCTCGGCCACAACCAGGATTTCGGCTGGAGCATCACCATGTTCCAGAACGACGACCTCGACCTGATCGCCGAGAAGCTCAACCCCGACAACCCCAACCAGGTTTGGTACCGGGGCCAGTGGGTCGAGCTGCAAAGCCGCGAAGAAAGCATCGAGGTCAAAGGTGGCGAACCGGTCAAGCTGACCCTGCGCCGCTCGCCCCACGGGCCGATCATCAATGACGCCCTCGGCGCCACGGCCGGCAAGACGCCAATCGCCATGTGGTGGGCCTTTCTGGAAACCGAGAACCCGATTCTCGACGCTTTCTACCAGCTCAACCGCGCCGACAGCTTGCCGAAAGCCCGCGCCGCCGCCGAGAAAATCCAGGCCCCGGGCCTCAATGTTATCTGGGCCAACGCCAAGGGCGATATCGGCTGGTGGGCCGCCGCCCAGTTGCCGCAACGGCCGGCCGGGGTGAATCCGAATTTCATTCTCGATGGCGCCAGCGACCAGGCCGACAAACCTGGCTTCATCCCGTTCAGCGCCAACCCCCAGGAAGAAAACCCGGCGCGCGGTTATATCGTTTCCGCCAACCATCAGCCGCTGCCGGCCAGCGGCATCGAGATTCCTGGCTACTACAACCTGCCCGACCGCGCCCAACGGCTCGATCAGCGCCTGTCCGACAACAGCGTGAAGTGGAACCTAGAAAACAGCCAGGCTCTGCAACTGGACACCGGCAGCGGCTATAGCCAACGCCTGCTGCAACCGCTGCTGCCGGTCTTGCAGGCCGCCGCCAGCGCCGAGGAGCAACCGCTGGTGCAACTGTTGGCCGACTGGAACGGCGAGCACAGGCTCGACGGCATAGCCCCAACGCTGTTCAACCAATTGCTCTACCAGCTGACCGACGCCACCATGCGCGATGAGCTGGGCGACAGCTTCTTCGACAACCTGCTGTCGACCCGCGTGCTCGATGTGGCCCTGCCGCGCCTGGCCGCCGATGCCGACTCACCGTGGTGGGACAACCGCAGCACCCCGGCCAAGGAAGACCGCGCCAGCACCGTCAAAGTCGCCTGGCAAGCCAGCCTCGCCCACCTGCGCAGCACTCAGGGCGCCAACCCCGCCGACTGGCAATGGGGCACAGCCCATACCCTGACCCACGAGCATCCGCTGGGTAAACAAAAGCCACTGGATAAACTGTTCAACGTCGGCCCGTTCGCCGCCCCCGGCGGTCACGAAACCCCCAACAACCTGTCGCACAAGGTCGGCCCGGCACCCTGGTCGGTGGTCTACGGCCCCTCGACCCGCCGTCTGGTCGACTTTGCCGATCCCATCCATGCCCTGGGCATCAACCCGGTTGGGCAAAGCGGTGTGCTGTTCGACCAACACTACAGCGACCAAGCCCAGGCCTACATCAACGGCCAGTATGTGCCGCAGCACTTCAGCGAAGCCGAGGTAGCGGCCAATACCCAAAGCACCCTGCAACTGCTGCCGGCCAAATAGGCCAAACCCCGCGCAATAAAAAACCTCGCCGCGGCGAGGTTTTTTATTGGCTAGGTCCCAGTTACCTGTTGCAGACCTGGTTTTGCAGGCGGGGCTTTAGTCCACCGCACGGGATAAGGGCCTTGGTGGGCTAAAGCCCACCCTACTTAACCGTCAACACAGTCGCGCGGCCTTACTCCTGCTCCTCGTCTTCACGAATCAGCACGCACTTGCGGCCGCTGTCGTCTTCAAAATAGTCGTACAGATAGAACATCTGCACCCGGCCATCGCTTTGCATGCAGGCCAGGTAATCACCGGACTCAGCGGTGAAGTATTGATTGGAGGCCGGCAAGGCTTCGCACTCGATATAGGCGCTGACGAAGCACTCGGGATCATCCTCACCGAAGAACTCGGCGCGCTCGGCCTCATCCCATTCGGCGGGCACTTGAAACGGACCGAGGAACAGCACCTTGGCATCGCCGAGGTCTTCTTCTTCGGCGTCGGCATCAAACTCGTCCGGGCGGTAGAAGGTGCAGTCCTGCGCATCGGTGTGCTGCAAAATCGCCAGGCGCGATACCAGACGCGCCATCGGATCGAGTTCGCCGGCTTCGCAAATTTGTACCCATACCGGGTCGGTGCTCTGTTCTTGCTGATGGGCTTGCATGGGATTCTCCGCAATAAAACTGGCTGCTGATTGCATTAATAAAGTTGGCTTGTGTCGTCATGATACAGCGCAAAAACCGTAGGCCGGACTCAGGAGCGTAGCGAACAGTCCGGCAGTCTGTCCGGGCACAAAAAAGGGCCACCACGGTGACCCTTTTTTGTTCTAGCTCACGGACCGATTAGGCCGCAGCGTGTTTTTGCGACGGGTCACGACGGCTGTCGGGGCCGTTCATCAAGGCCACCCCGGCGGTTTCGTCCATGGCTTGCTGGATGGCCCGCTTGCGCCGCTCTTCGGCCTTGGCCGAGAAGAACCAGGCGAAGAAGGTAAACAGCGACACCGACAGCAGGATCAAGCTGGCCACCGCGTTGATCTCGGGTTTAACCCCCAGCCGCACGGCAGAGAACACTTCCATCGGCAAGGTGGTCGAACCTGGCCCGGAGACGAAGCTGGCCAGTACCAGGTCATCCAGCGACAGGGCAAAGGACATCATGCCGCCGGCCGCCAGTGACGGCGCGATCATCGGGATGGTGATCAGCATAAACACCTTCCAGGGTTTGGCGCCCAGGTCCATGGCCGCCTCCTCGATGGAGATGTCCAGCTCGCGCAGACGCGCCGACACCACCACCGCCACATAGGACGAGCAGAAGCTGGTGTGAGCGATCCAGATGGTCAGGATGCCGCGCTCGGCCGGCCAGCCGATCATCTGCGCCATGGCGACAAACAACAGCAGCAACGACAGACCGGTAATCACCTCAGGCATCACCAGCGGTGCGGTAACCATGCCGGCAAACAGCGTGCGCCCTTTGAAACGCGGAATCCGCGTCAGCACAAAGGCCGCCAGGGTACCGAGGATCACCGAGGACACTGCGGTATACACCGCAATCTCCATCGAACGCATCACTGAGCCCATCAGCTGGCTGTTATCCAGCAGGCCGAAATACCACTTCAGTGACCAGCCGCCCCACACCGTGACCAGCTTGGAGGCGTTGAACGAGTAGATCACCAGAATCAGCATCGGCAGGTAGATAAACAACAGGCCGGCGACCAGCATGAAATTTGAGAATCTAAAGCGCTTCATGCTTTGGCCTCCAGCTCTTTAGCTTCGTTACGGTTGAATAGAATAATTGGCACCATCAGGATCGCCAGCATCACCACCGCCAGTGCCGAAGCGACCGGCCAATCGCGGTTATTGAAGAACTCTTGCCAGAGCACTTTACCGATCATCAGGGTCTCAGGACCGCCGAGCATTTCCGGAATCACGAACTCACCCACTACCGGAATAAACACCAGCATGGAGCCGGCAATGATGCCGTTTTTCGACAGCGGCACGGTGATCTTCCAGAAGCTGGTGAGGCTGCGCGCACCCAGATCGGAGGCGGCCTCCAGCAGGCTCAGGTCATGCTTGACCAGGTTGGCGTAGAGCGGCAGGACCATAAACGGCAGGTACGAATAGACGATGCCGATATACACCGCCAAATTGGTATTGAGGATGATCAAGGGCTCGTCGATCAGGCCGATGCCCATCAAGGCGCCGTTGAGCAGGCCGTTGTTGCTGAGGATGCCCATCCAGGCATAGACGCGGATCAGGATCGCCGTCCAGGTCGGCATCATGATCAGCAGCACGTACACCGTTTGCATTTCCTTCGGCGCCCGAGCGATGGCGTAGGCCATCGGGTAGCCAATCAGCAGGCATAGCAGCGTGCTGATGGCGGCCATTTTCAGCGAGCCGAAGTACGCCGAAACGTAGAGCTCATCGCTGGCCAGCATCAGGTAGTTGCCCAGGTTCAGCAGGATCTGAAACTGCTGCTCAACGTAACTGTAGATCTCGGTATAGGGCGGAATAGCCACATCGGCTTCGGCAAAGCTGATCTTCAGCACGATGGCGAAGGGCAGAATAAAGAACATAAACAGCCAGACAAAAGGCACCCCGATAACCAGGTGCCGGCCTTTGGGCATGAGGAGTCGCTGCTTAGATCGTTTCATGAGCGCAGTACCACGCCGCTGTCGTCTTCCCAGCAGACGAACACTTCATCGCCCCAGGTTGGACGGGTGCCGCGTCGTTCGGCGTTGGCTACAAAGGACTGCACTATCATGCCGCTCGGCAACTCGACATAAAACACCGAGTGGCCGCCCAGATAGGCGATGTCATGCACCTTGCCGCGCGACCAGTTGTGTTCGCCGGTGGGTTGTTCGGTGGTGACTATGAGTTTTTCTGGGCGCAGGGCGTAGCTGATGCTCTTGTCTTCCACTGAGGTGGTAACACCGTGACCGACATAGATATTGTTTTCCAGTGATGGGCAATCGATGACGGCAAAACCTTCCTGGTCATCCACCACCACGCCTTCAAACAGGTTAACGCTGCCGATAAACTCGCAGACCAGCTTGCTGGTTGGGGTTTCGTAGATGTCCACCGGGCTGCCGATTTGCGCGATCCAGCCCAGGTGCATGATGGCGATGCGCTCGGCCATGGTCATGGCCTCTTCCTGATCGTGCGTCACCATCACGCAGGTCACGCCAACGCGCTCGATGATCTCCACCAGCTCCAGCTGCATTTGCGAACGCAGTTTTTTGTCCAAGGCGCCCATCGGCTCGTCGAGCAACAGCAATTTCGGGCTCTTGGCCAGGGAGCGGGCCAAGGCCACACGCTGACGCTGACCACCGGACAACTGGTGCGGCTTGCGTCTGGCGAACTCGCTCATCCGCACCAGTTTGAGCATCTCGGCGACGCGGGCGTCGATCTGCTCCTTGGGCATTTTGTCCTGCTGCAGACCGAAGGCGATGTTCTGCGCCACGGTCATGTGCGGGAACAAGGCATAGGACTGGAACATCATGTTGATCGGCCGCTCGTAGGGCGGCATATCGGTAATGTCTTCACCGTCGAGGAAGATCCGCCCGGAGGTCGGTCGCTCGAAGCCCGCGAGCATCCGCAGCAAGGTTGATTTACCTGAACCAGAGCCGCCGAGCAGGGCGAAAATTTCACCCTTATGAATGGTCAGCGACACATCGTCTACCGCCAAGGCCTCGTCAAACTTCTTGCTCACCCGGTCGATTTTTACCAGCACCTCTTTCTGCGGTTTCTGGTTGCCACTAAGGGCTTTCTTATGCACACCGGCGGTTATTGCCATTTACCACGACTCCCAACACATTGAAGCCCGCTCACTTTAAGCGGGCTTATTTTTATTCACTTACCGGTTTTAATTTTGGTCCAGCTGCGCGTCATCGAGCGCTGCACCTTGACCGGCAATTCTTCAGAAACATACAACTTGGCCATCACCTCGACGGAGGGATAAACCGAAGGATTGGTCAGCACCGCCTGGTCCATAAAAGGCCCGGCCTTGAGGTTTGGATTGGCATAGCCAACGTAATCACTCACCGTGGCAATCACTTCGGGCTGCATCAGGTAATTGATAAAGGCATGGGCTTCTTTGACGTTACCGGCATCGGCTGGGATGGCCAGCATGTCGAACCAAAGGTTGGCGCCTTCCTTGGGAATCACGTAATTAATATTGATGCCCTTGCCAGCTTCCTCGGCCCGGGTCTTGGCCTGGAAGGCATCCCCGGAGTAAGCGAAGGCCACGCAGATATCACCATTGGCCAGATCCGAGATGTACTTGGACGAATGGAAGTAGGTAACAAAAGGTCGCACCGCGAGGAATTTAGCCTCGGCCTTTTGGTAGTCTTCCGGGCTCTTGCTATTGGCCTCCAGGCCCATGTAGTTGAGCATCGCCGGAAACATTTCATCCGGCGAATCCATAAAGGCCACGCCACAGGCGGTGAGCTTCTTGAGGTTTTCGGGCTCAAACAAGGTGGCCCAGGAGTCAATGTGATCGACGCCGAGGGCAGCCTTGACCTTGTCGACGTTGTAGGCGATGCCATTGGTGCCCCACAGATAAGGCACTGAGTACTGGTTGCCAGCATCGTTCACGTCCAGCTGCTTGAGCAGCGCCGGATCGATATTCACCAGGTTAGGGAGCTGCGCCTTGTCGAGCTTTTGAAAAGCGCCGGCTTTGATCTGTTTGCCGAGAAAATGGTTAGTCGGCACCACCACGTCATAGCCGGAGCGGCCGGCTAACAGCTTGCCTTCGAGGGTTTCGTTGGAGTCGAACACGTCATAACCGGCTTTGATCCCGGTGGCCTTTTGAAAATCCGCCAGAGTGGTTTCGCCGATGTAGTCGGTCCAGTTGTACACATGCACCACAGGCTCGGCCTGGGCATTAGCCAGCAAACCAAAGGTGGCCGCGGCGATCAGGGTAGTACGCACAGAACAATGCACAGGAAGTCCTCTTATTATTGATGGTACGGCGGGTAAATACCGCACGGGACTGAGCCTTTGTTGAATGGGTTAGTGGCACAGGGCCTAAGCCATTCGACAATTGCTCGGACGAGCACTTGCGACGACCGCAGTCGCCGCAAGTGGGTTTGGGCTTATTTGCCCGCTTTGACTTTGGTCCAGATGCGCGTCATCGAACGCTGTACCTTGGCTGGCAGATCGGCGAAGGCATACAGCTTGGACATGGTTTCCGGCGTTGGGTAGATACCCGGATCGTTACGAATGGCTTCATCCACCAGAGGCGTTGCCGCGGCATTACCGTTAGGGAACTGCACCTCGTTGGTGATCTCGGCCATGATTTCTGGCTTGAGCAGGAAGTTCATAAAGGCATAGGCCGACTCGACGTTGGCAGCATCCGCCGGCATGGCGACCATGTCGAAGAAGGTACCGGCGCCTTCTTTAGGAATGTTGTAGCCAACCTTGATGCCGCTTTTGGCTTCTTCGGCACGGCTCTTGGACTGCTGGATATCGCCCGAGTAACCGACCGCGACGCAGAGGTTACCGTTGGCCAGGTCCGAGATGTACTTGGAAGAGTGGAAGTAGGTGATGCTCGGGCGAATCTTGAGGAACAATGCCTCGGCGGCAGCCAGCTCTTTCGGGTCTTGACTGTCGGATTTGTAGCCCAGGTAGTGCAGGGCAATCGGCAGAATTTCGGTCGGTGAGTCGAGGAAGGCCACGCCGCAGGATTTCAGCTTCTCGATGTTTTCCGGCTTGAACAGCAAGTCCCAGGAGTCCACCGGGGCATTGTCGCCCAGTGCCGCTTTAACTTTATCGACGTTGTAACCAATGCCGATCGAGCCCCACATGTAGGGGAACGCATATTGGTTGCCTGGATCACTGACTTCCAGGGTTTTCAGCAAGTCTGGGTTGAGGTTTTTCCAGTTCGGCAGCTTCGACTTATCCAGCGGCTGATAAACCTTGGCTTTGATTTGCTTGGCCAAAAAGTTGTTCGACGGCACGACGATGTCGTAACCCGACTTACCCGCCAGTAGCTTGGCTTCAAGGGTTTCGTTGCTGTCAAACACGTCATAAACCACCTTGACGCCCGATTCTTTTTCGAACTTGGCTACGGTGTCTTTCGCGATGTAATCAGACCAGTTGTACACGTGCAGCACTTTTTCATCCGCCTGCGCAGCACCTGCCATTAGTCCCAACAGCGACATAGCGAGTACAGACTTACCGAATTTGTTCATGCTTACAGCTCCTGTTACTGAGTGTGCGAAGGGGCTAAAAACCGCCTTCATTAAGCCTAGCCAAATTACTCAGCGCGTCCGTGCCGCTACTTTGTCCATTGCCCAGCGGCGTCATGCCGACGGTGAGTACACCTACTGTTTAAGTTATGCCTGTAAATCCTGCAAGGTCAGATCGAGGCACAAGCGTGCCTTGGTCACCAACTCGTCAATCTCGCTTTTGCTGATCACCAGCGGTGGCGCGATGATCATCGTGTCGCCCACGGCGCGCATGATCAGCCCGTTATTGAAGCAATGGGCGCGGCAAATCATCCCGGCGCCCTTATCGGTATAGCGCGTTCTGCTGCTTTTGTTCTTCACCAACTCGATGGCGCCGAGCATGCCCAGACCGCGCACTTCGCCCACCAAGGGGTGATCGGCCAACTCACGTAAACGTTTTTGCAAGTACGGTGCCGTTTCTTCACGGACCCGTTCAATTATTTTTTCATCACGCAGAATACGGATGTTTTCCAGCGCCACCGCCGCGGCCACCGGGTGACCGGAATAGGTAAAGCCGTGGTTGAAGTCGCCGCCGGTTTTCAGCACCTCGAAAATCTTGTCGCTGACGATCAGCCCGCCCATGGGGATATAGCCAGAGGTCAGGCCTTTGGCGATGGTCATCAGGTCGGGCTTATTGCCGTAGTAGTCGCTGCCGAACCATTCGCCGGTGCGACCGAAACCGCAGATCACTTCATCGGCGACGAACAGGATGTCGTACTTGGCGAGAATCTCGCGGATCTTCGGCCAGTAGCTGTCGGGGGGAATGATCACCCCGCCGGCGCCCTGAATCGGCTCGGCAATAAAGGCCGCGACATTGGCTTCACCCACTTCGAGGATTTTCTTTTCCAGCTGCTCGGCGGCCCAGATACCGAACTGTTCGGGGCTCATGTCGCCGCCTTCGCCGAACCAGTAAGGCTGCGGGATATGCACGATGCCCGGAATCGGCAAGTCGCCCTGCTCGTGCATGCCTTGCATGCCGCCCAAGCTGGCGCCAGCCACGGTGGAGCCGTGGTAGCCGTTGATGCGGCTGATGATCACCTTCTTGTTCGGCTGACCTTTGAGCGCCCAATAATGGCGCACCATCCGCAACATGGTGTCGTTGCCTTCCGAGCCCGAGCCGGTGAAGAACACATGGTTCATGCCTGCCGGGGCGATCTCGGCGATGGTCTTGGCCAGCTCCAGCACCGGTGGGTGGGCGGTCATAAAGAAGGTGTTGTAGAAGGGCAGCTGCTTCATTTGTTTGCTGGCCGCATCGGCCAACTCGTCACGACCATAGCCGATGGCGACACACCAAAGGCCGGCCATGCCGTCGAGAATTTTGTTGCCTTCGCTGTCCCACAAATACACCCCGTCGGCATTGGTAATAATGCGCGGGCCGGTGTCGCTCAGCTGCTGATAATCGCTGAACGGCGCCAGGTGATGGTCGCGGCTCATGGCCTGCCATTGCTGGGTTTGCGGATTAGTGTTGGGCGTTGTCATGGTTCAACCTATTGGGTAAAACACGGGCCGCGCTGCTGCGCGACCCGGGTGATGATCAGACGGCGTACAGCAGGAACTCTCGTTCCCAAGAGCTGATCACCCGTTTGAAGTTCTCGTGCTCGGCGCGTTTAACCGCGACGTAACCGGTAATAAAGGAGGCGCCCAGGTATTGCTCCAGGGCCTTGCAGTTTTCCATGCGCTCCAGTGCATCTTCGATGGTCAATGGCAAACGCAGGTTGCGCCGCTCATAACCACGACCTTTAACCGGGGCGCTGGGCTTAATGCCTTCAACCATGCCGATATAACCGCACAGCAAGCTGGCCGCGATGGCCAGATAAGGGTTGGCATCGGCGCCCGGCAAACGGTTTTCCACCCGCCGGCTTTGCGGGCCGGCATCCGGTACGCGCAAGCCAACGGTGCGGTTCTCTTCGCCCCATTCGACGTTCACCGGCGCCGAGGTGTCCGGCAGGAAGCGACGGAACGAGTTAACGTTCGGCGCAAACAGCGGCAACAACTCGGGGATGTACTTCTGCAGGCCGCCGATGTGGTGCAAGAACAGGTCGTTCATGCTGCCGTCGGCGTTGGAGAAGATGTTCTTGCCGGTTTTGATGTCGATGATGCTCTGGTGCAGGTGCATGGCACTGCCCGGCTGACCGGTCATGGGTTTAGCCATAAAGGTCGCGCCGACATTATGTTTGAGCGCCGCTTCACGCATGGTGCGCTTGAAGATCAGCACCTGGTCGGCCAACGACAGGGCGTCGCCGTGACGGAAGTTGATTTCCATCTGCGCGGTGCCGTCTTCGTGGATCAGGGTGTCGAGGTCCAGATTCTGCAGCTCACACCAGTCGTAAACGTCTTCGAACAGAGGGTCGAATTCATTTGCGGCTTCGATGGAGAACGACTGCTTGCCGGTTTCGGCGCGGCCCGAGCGGCCAATCGGCGGCTGCAGCGGGAAATCCGGGTCTTCGCAGCGCTTGGTCAGGTAGAACTCCATTTCCGGCGCGACGATCGGCTGCCAACCTTTGTCGCTGTACATCTTCAAGACTTTCTTGAGGATGTTGCGCGGCGACAACTCAATCGGGTTGCCTTGCTTGTCGTAGGTGTCGTGGATCACCTGGGCAGTGGGCTCAATGGCCCAAGGTACGAGGAACACGGCATTTTCGTCCGGGCGGCAGACCATGTCGATATCGGCAGGGTCCAGCAGGTCGTAATAAATGTCGTCTTCCACGTAGTCGCCGGTGACAGTCTGCAGCAGTACGCTCTCCGGAAGGCGCATGCCCTTCTCGTCGAGGAACTTGTTGGTCGGCGAAATCTTGCCCCGGGCAATCCCGGTCAAATCGCTGATCATGCATTCCACTTCGGTGATCTTGTTTTCTTTGAGCCAGCTGGTAAGCCGGTCGATTTTGCTAGTCATACAAACCTCTAGGGGTGGGGAATCAGAGCCTGACTGAGATAGCTAAGCTCAACGTTGACTCGCGCGCTTGCGACAGGCTTCACCGAAAGCCTGAAAGAGTGCGAGGTAATGCGGATTGGCTGCGACCTGCCACTCGGGATGCCACTGGGCGCCGAGGGCAAAGTTGGTTGCTTCTACTACTGAAAAGGCTTCGATCAAACCATCCGCCGCCAACGCCTCGACCCGCAGGCCCGGCGCCAGGCGTGCAACGCCTTGGGCATGCAGTGAGTTGACTTGAATCTGCTCCGGCAACCCCATGCCGGCGAGCAGGCCGCCCGGCTGGATATGCACCGCATGTGCCGGTGCGTAGCAAATCTCGACCGGCTGATCGGCGGCTTCGCGATGATCCAGGTAGCCGGCAACCTCTTGCACCTGCTGGTACAGGCTGCCGCCAAACGCCACATTGATTTCCTGAAAGCCACGACAGATGCCAAGAAGTGGCACGCCAGCGGCAATTGCAGCTTTAATTAGAGGAAGGGTGGTGGTGTCGCGCTCAGGATCATGTGCCGTGCCAGGGACGCTGTCGGGACCGTGATAATGATGCGGCTCAACGTTGGACGGCGAGCCGGTAAACAGCAGACCATCGAGACTTGCCAGCAGCACCGGCAGGTCAAGCAAATCGCCGAGAGCCGGGATTACCAGCGGCAAACCACCGGCGCCTACTACAATGGCGCGGACGTATTTGTCGCCAACTACATGGTACGAATGAAAACCGATCTGCTTGGTGCAGGCGGTCACGCCAATCAACGGCAGGCGAGACATGTGACACCCGTTTTATTGATGTTATGGGTTGCGACCGAGATTAGCCTTGTTCGATTTTTTACACAATAGGCCTGTAAAAAATTAAACACACCGCCCACAACGGCAGGCTCAAGGACGCAGGGCCAGCAGTTAAATTGCCTTGAAAAGCCCTAAAAGTGGCCACGAAGCCCCTTTTTAGGGCACAATAGAAGCGCTCTTGACAGCGACTTTGGTTTAAGATTGACTCAAGTCGTGCCATTTGCATGATTGATATTTTTAACAAAAAAGGTGTTGCATCATGTCGGTTCCTCCGCGTGCCGTTCAGCTTAATGAAGCGAATGATTTTCTTAAGAAACATCCCGATGTGCAGTTCGTCGACCTATTAATTGCCGACATGAACGGCGTTGTTCGCGGCAAGCGCATTGATCGCGCCAGCCTGCACAAGGTTTACCAGCGCGGCATTAACCTGCCCGCCTCGCTGTTTGCCCTCGACATTAATGGTTCCACCGTTGAGAGCACCGGCCTTGGCCTGGATATCGGTGACTCCGACCGGGTCTGCTACCCAATTCCCAACACCCTGTGCAATGAGCCCTGGCAGAAGCGCCCTACCGCGCAGCTGTTAATGACCATGCACGAGATGGAAGGCCAGGCCTTCTTTGCTGACCCGCGGGCTGTACTGCAGCAAGTGATCAACAAGTTTGATGCACTGGGGCTGACTATCTGCGCGGCGTTCGAGCTGGAGTTTTACCTGATCGACCAGGCCAACGTGAACGGCCGACCGCAACCGCCCATGTCGCCGTTGTCAGGCAAGCGCCCACAATCCACCCAGGTCTACATGATCGACGACCTGGATGAATACGCCGAATGCCTGCAAGACATTCTCGAAGGCGCACAAGAGCAAGGCATTCCGGCCGATGCGGTGGTCAAGGAAAGCGCCCCGGCGCAGTTCGAGATCAACCTGCACCACGTTGCCGACCCGCTCAAGGCCTGTGACTACGCGCTGCTGCTCAAGCGCCTGGTGAAGAACATCGCCTACGACCATGAGATGGACACCACCTTCATGGCCAAGCCGTACCCTAACCAAGCGGGTAACGGTCTGCATGTGCATATCTCGATCCTCGACAAAGATGGCAACAACATCTTCAAGAGCGAAGATCCAGTAAGCAACGATGCGCTGCGCCACGCGATTGGCGGCATCATTGAAACCATGCCGGCGTCGATGGCGTTCCTCTGTCCGAACGTCAACTCGTACCGGCGTTTCGGTGAGAAGTTCTTCGTGCCGACCTCGCCAACCTGGGGCATCGACAACCGTACCGTCGCGCTGCGCGTGCCAAATGACACGGCCGATGCCGTGCGTATCGAACACCGCGTCGCCGGCGCCGATGCCAACCCGTACCTGGTCATGGCCTCGGTACTGGCCGGCATCCACCACGGCTTGACCAACCAGATCGAGCCGGGCGCGCCACTCGAAGGCAACGCCTACGAGCAGACCGAAGCCAGCCTGCCAAACAACCTGCGTGATGCGCTGCGCGAGCTGGATGACAACGAAGTCATGGGCCGCTACATCGACCCGAAATACATCGATGTGTTCGTTGCCTGCAAAGAAAGCGAACTGGCCGAGTTTGAATATTCAATCTCCGACCTCGAGTACAACTGGTACTTACACACGGTTTAACCGCAGCATCTGACGCCGGCCCTAGTGCCGGCGTCTTTTTATCTGACATTCAGCTTTCTACCTAGCGCAACTCTTGCGGCGGCAACGCCGTGGCCGAGTGAAAGGTTTTAGGGCCGAGGCTCACTGGCACTTGCGCGCCGCACTGGCTGCGCCTTATCAACATGGAGATCGTTATGCCGCGTTTTCTTGCTCTGTTTGCCCTGACCCTGGCGCCCTTGCTGGCCGCCGCCGAAGAGGTGATTAGCGTCTACAACTGGAACGACTATATCGCCCCTCAGGTACTGGTCGACTTCGAGAAAGAAACCGGCATTCGCGTCGACTACCACACCTACAGCACCGCCGAAGAACTTGCCAAAGCGCTGGCCAGTGGCGAAACCATCGACATCGCAGTGCCCTCCCATGACGCACTGCCCGGGCTGATTAAAGCGGCCAGCATTCAACCGCTGGACCTCAAACTGCTGCCCAACCGCAGCCACCTGGACAAGCAACTGCTGAGCAAGCTGGCCGCCTTTGACCGCAACAACAGTTACGCCATTCCCTATCTGTGGGGCTCGGTGGGCTTAGCGATCAATGTTCCGGCGGCCGAACAGGCCTTCGGCGGACCGCTACCGGATAGCTGGAGCGTGCTGTTCAACCCCGAGCAGAGTAAACGCCTGGCCAGTTGCGGCATGAGCGTGCTGGATGCCCGCGACGAAGTGCTCTCGGCCCTGATGAGCTACCAGGGCCGTAGCCTGGCGCAAACCCCACCAAGCCAAATGAAACGCAGTGGCGAGGTGCTTAATCAACTGCGCCCCAACCTGCAGTATGTCGACAGCACCCGCTATATCGACGACCTGGCCAGCGGCAAGTTGTGCGTCGCCTTCGCCTGGGTCGGCGATACCCTGGCCGCCGCCAAAGCAGGCCAGCCGGTAAAATTTGTGGTGCCGCAAGAGGGCTCGATCCTGTTTATCGACAGCCTAGTGATCCCCAACAGCGCCCGCCGCGCCGACCTGGCCCATCGATTTATCGACTACCTGTTGCAGCCCAAGGTCGCCGCATTAATAACCACCGAGACGCTGTTTCCCAGCGCCAATGCCGACGCCAAGGAGTTCCTCGATCCGAGCATTCGCGACCTGCCAGGGCTGTATCCCGACCGTGAAACCAAACGCCGCTTAGCCGCCCTGGAGGTGCTGCCCGAGAAGCTCGCACCGGTGCGCGATCAGATCTGGCAGCGCTTTATTGCCGCCCCCTGACTTGCCCCGGCGCCGTGACTAACGTCCAATAGCGGCTCCCACGCCAAGGAGAGCCCCATGTCACGCCCCGTCACCAGCCGTAAACCGCGCGCCAGCAGCCAACTGCGGATTAACGCCATACTCGCCGCAGCGCGCAGTTTGCTGGCCGAACAAGGGGTCAATAGCCTCTCGGTGTACAGCGTCGCCGAACGCGCGCAGATGCCACCCTCGTCGGTCTATCACTTCTTCGCCAGCGTACCGGCGATTCTCGAGGCGCTGACCGGCGAGATTCACGCGGCCTTCCGCGCCTGCCTGCAGCAACCCATAGCCCACGGCGAGCTGCGTGACTGGCGCGACCTGTCGCGGCTGATCGAGGAGCGGATGCTGGCGATTTACGCCGCCGACCCGGCCGCCCGTCAGCTGATTCTCGCCCAGCACGGTTTAACCGAAGTCACCCAGGCCGACCGCCTGCACGACATCGAACTCGGCCAACTGATGCAGGCACTGTTCAACCGGCACTTCCAACTGCCCGCCCTGCCCGAAGAGGTCGATGTGTTTGCCCTGGCCATGGAACTGGGCGACCGGGTGTACGCCCGCTCGGTGCAGCAACACGGGCTGATCACCCCGCGCATGGCCGAGGAAGGCATGCGGGTATTTGACGTTTACCTGGCCCTGTACCTGCCGCCGTTACTGCCGAAACGCAACCAATAAGCCGATATTTATCTGCAAATAAATCAAATAACGCCAATCGATAGATAAAAACAGCTTTTAAGACAGATTTTTATCGGATATAAAGTTAACCAGTACCGCGTGACTGCAAGTCGCCGACACGCCAGAGTCTGCGTTCATCTGCTAGCGTCTTTTCGCCACGGCTGATTCGCCGGTGCTCAGCCTACGGTTGTTACTCCCGCTGGTTGTTGCGCGTTGTCTGGCTCTAGCCCAGAAGCGCTTGAGTGGATTCACCTTCGACAAGTTTTGGGCTTCGCCCTAAAAGGTATCGCTAATGACTACCCTGACCAGCACCCCGCGCGCCGACGGCTTTCAGATGCCCGCCGAGTGGGCACCCCATAGCCAAACCTGGATGGTCTGGCCCGAGCGCCCCGACAACTGGCGGCTCGGCGGCAAACCGGCGCAAGCCGCCTTCACCGCAGTGGCCAAGGCCATCGCCGACTTTGAACCGGTGACCGTCTGCGTGTCTGCCGGGCAATACGACAATGCCCGCGCGCGCCTCGACCACAGCAATATCCGCCTGGTAGAAATAACCACCGACGACGCTTGGGTGCGCGACACCGGCCCGACTTTCGTCACCAACGCCAGCGGTGAAGTACGCGGCGTCGACTGGACCTTCAACGCCTGGGGCGGCTTCGATGGTGGCCTGTACTGGCCGTGGCAGCGTGACGATCAGGTGGCGCACAAGATCCTCGAGATCGAAGGCTGCGCGCGTTACCGCACCGAAGGCTTCGTGCTGGAAGGCGGCTCGATTCATGTCGACGGTGAAGGCAGCCTGATCACCACCGAAGAATGCCTGCTCAATCGCAACCGCAACCCCGAGCTAAGTCGCCAGCAGATCGAAAGCCTGCTGCAGCAACATCTGGCCATCGACACAGTGATCTGGCTGCCGGACGGCCTGTTCAATGACGAGACCGACGGCCACGTCGACAACTTCTGCTGTTACGTGCGCCCCGGCGAAGTGCTGTTGGCCTGGACCGACGATCCGCAGAGCCCCAACTACCCACGCTGCCAAGCGGCCATGGCGGTACTGAGCAACACGCGGGATGCCAAGGGTCGCCAATTGATCGTGCACAAGATGCCGATCCCAGGTCCGCTGCACGCCACGGTTGAGGAATGCGCCGGCGTCGATGCCGCCGAAGGTACTCAGGAGCGCGATCCGTCGATTCGCCTGGCCGGCTCCTACGTGAATTTTTTGATCGTCAACGGCGGCATCATCGCGCCGAAATTCGACGATCCGATGGACGCCGAAGCCGAGGCCATCTTGCAGCAGCTGTTCCCCAAGCACCGGGTAGTGATGGTGCCGGGCCGCGAGATCCTGCTCGGCGGCGGCAATATCCACTGCATCACCCAACAACAGCCGGCGCCGCAACGGCGTTGAGTGAGCAGTGCACGGCGAATCTCGCTGTGCGCTGCTGCTGCACTAGCGCGTCAGCTCAGGCTGCAACGTAGAGCTGAGCGCTGCGCAGCTGGCCGGGTCCAGCGCCAACAGCGCCTGATACTGACTGACAAACACCTGCCCAGCGAAGCGCTGGAGAAAATCCGAACGCTTGAGCTGGTCCATCACCGGCCCCTTTACTTCCGACAGGTGCAGTTGCACCCCGGCGCTGCGCAGGCGCTCGACTATGGTCAGCAAGCTGTCCAGGGCGCTGGCATCAATCAGATTGACCCCCGAGCACATCAGCACCAAATCGCGCACTGCTGGGCGGCTGGCGATCAACTCGGCGATGCGCTCTTCCAGGAAGCGCGCGTTGGGAAAGTACAGGCTCTCATCCACCCGTAACGACAGCACAGTCGGGCTTTCCCGCACGGCAAAGCGCAGCACGTTGCGAAAGTGTTCGCTGCCCGGCAACTGCCCCACCACGGCCATGTGCGGCCGACTGGTGCGCCAGAAAAACAGCAACAACGACAATCCGACTCCGAGCAGAATCCCAGCCTCTACGCCGATCAGCAGCACGCCGAAGAGCGCCGCCGCCTGCGCGGCGCCGTCCTGCCAGGAGAAGCGCCAGGTACGCCATAAGCCACGCAGACCCACCAGGCTCAACACCGCCACCATGATGCTGGCCGCCAGCACGACCTGCGGCAACTGCTGCAGCAGCGGGCTCAACCCGAGCAATACCAGCAACATCAGCAAGGCGGTAAACACCCCCACCAATGGGGTGCGGGCACCGCTTTCGAGGCTGATCGCCGAGCGCGAAAAACTTGCCGCCACCGGCAAACCACCACTGAAGGCAGCCGCCAGATTGGCCACCCCCTGGCCCAGCAACTCACGGTCGGGATTGACCGAATGGCGCGTGCGCGCCGCCATACTCTGGGCAATCGAGATCGACTCGACAAAACCCACCAAGGCAATCAGCAGCGCGCTGGGCAGTAAGGCTTTAAGCAGCTCCAGCTCCAGACTGGGCAACAGTAATTGCGGCAGCGCCTGTGGCACCCGGCCAACCAGGCGCACCCCCTGCGCGTCCAAGTCGAACAACATGACCAAGGCTATGGCCAGCCCTATCACCAGCAACGGCGCCAAGCGCGCCGCCCAGCGACCGACCGCTGCCGGCACTCGCAGACGCGTCAAGAGCCAGGGCAACGGGCCCCGCAACAACAGCAATAACAACAAGCTGCCCAACCCCAGCAGCAACGTCGGCCCGTGGCTGTAGGGCAACTGGCGATAGAGCGCCGGCAGCAGCTCCAGCAGATTCTGGCCGTCCGCTTTAACCCCGAGCAGATGGCGCAACTGACTGCAGGCAATCAGCAGGGCCGAACCGCTGACAAAGCCGGCAATCACCGGGTGGCTGAGAAAGTTGGCGAAGAACCCCAGACGCAAGACCGCCAGCAGCAACAAAATGCCGCCAACCAGCAAGGTTAAGGACAGCGCCGCCGTCATATAGGCCGCAGTGCCCGGCGCGGCCAAGGGCGCCAAGGCGGCCGCCGTCATCAACGCCAGAATCGCTACCGGGCCGATAGCCACCGCCACCCCCGGACTGCCGCCAAACAATGCATAGGCCAGCAGCGGCAGGATGCTCGCGTACAACCCCGCCTCCGGCGGCAAGCCGGCCAGCTGGGCATAGGCCAGCGCCTGGGGGGTCAGCAGTAGGCTGACCAGCAAGGCCGCGAGCAGGTCACGCCCGGCCTGCTCGCGGTTATAACTGCACAGGCTGGTCAGCAGTGGCAGCCAGTTGGCCAGCTTAGAGAACATTCAGCGGCACCTTCAAATAACACACACCATTGCTCTCGGCCGGCGGCAGTTCGCCGCCGCGCATGTTGACCTGCACCGCCGGAAGGATCAGCGCCGGCATAGTCAAACTGGCGTCCCGCGCGCGGCGCATGGCGACGAACGTATCCTCATCGATGCCTTGGTGCACATGCACGTTATGGGCGCGCTGCTCGGCCACGCTGCTCTGGTACAGGTGCTGCTCGCGGCCCGGCGCCTGGTAGTCGTGGCACATAAACAATCGGGTGCTGTCCGGCAGGGCGAACAGCTTCTGGATCGACTGGTACAGGGTGCGCGCATCGCCACCGGGAAAGTCGCAACGGGCCGTGCCGTAGTCCGGCATAAACAAGGTATCGCCGATAAAGGCCGCGTCGCCGATCACATAGGTCAGGCAGGCCGGCGTGTGCCCCGGCGTATGCAGCACCCGGGCCGCGATGCCGCCGACGCTGAAGCTGTCGCCATCGGCAAACAACCGATCAAACTGGCGGCCATCGGTGGCGAACTCGGGGCCTGCGTTAAACAACTCCCCGAAGGTGGTTTGGATCTGGGTGATCTGCGCGCCAATCGCCAAACGACCGCCGAGGGCCTGTTTGAGATAGGCGGCGGCGGACAGATGATCGGCGTGCACATGGGTTTCCAGCAGCCAGTCCAGCGTCAGGCCCTGCTCGCGCACATAGGCGATCAGTCGGTCGGCGCTGGCGTGGGAAGTGCGCCCAGCGGCCGGGTCGTAATCGAGCACCGGATCGACTATGGCGCAGCGCTTGCTCTGCGGATCACTGACCACATAGCTGTAGGTGAAGGTAGCCGGATCGAAAAAAGCCTCAACCTGCGCGTTCATGCCTGACGCCCCCGCCGCTCCAGCAGCTCAAAAAAACCCATGCCGGCGAGCATCGCCAGTACAAACAGCAGTGCCTGCCAGTGGCCGGTGAGCAGAATCGCCACGGCCGGCCCTGGGCAGATGCCGGCGATGCCCCAACCTATGCCAAACAGCAGACTGCCAATGAGCAAACGACGGTCCAGCTGGCGCTTGTTGGGCAATTGCATAGGTGCGCCCAACAGCGAGCAGCTCTGGCGCTTGGCCCAGGTAAAGGGCAATACGGCCACGGCGATGGCGCCGGCCATTACCAGCGCCAGCGATGGGTCCCAGGGGCCGGCCAAGTCGAGAAAGCCCAGCACCTTGGTTGGATTGGCCATGCCGGCCAGTAATAAACCCAGGCCGAAGATCAGCCCGGCCACTAACGCAAGCAGCTTGCCCATGCTCAGCCCCCCAACAGATGACGAAGGATAAATACCGTGGCAAACCCGGCGCCCATAAAGACCCCGGTGGCCACCAAGGAGCGCGGCGACAGCCGGGAGATACCGCAGACACCATGGCCGCTGGTGCAACCGGCGCCATAACGAGTGCCGACGCCCACCAGCAATCCAGCCAAGGTCAGACTCAGCCAGCCGCCCTGAAACTCAATCACCGGCAAGGCGGCGAACAGCTGCCAGAGCAACGGCGCCAGCAGCAGGCCGAGCAAAAACAGCGCCTTCTCGGCGCGGCCCTCACCACCGCGCGCCAGCAGGCTGCCGAGCAAGCCGCTGATGCCGGCCACCCGCCCGTTAAACACCACGAACAGCGCCGCCGCGAGGCCAATCAAGGCACCACCGGCCAAGGCCGACCAGGGAGTAAAGTTCAGCCAGTCGATGTTCATTGCCCACCCCCGGCGCAGAACAGTTGATAGAGGGTGTTGATCACCGCCAAGGCCTGCGGGCTGCTGATGCGGTAATACACCTGCTTGCCATCGCGGCGGGTGTCGACCAGGCCTTCGCGGCGCAGCACCGCCAATTGCTGCGAGAGGGTCGGCTGCACGATGCCGAGCAGCGCCTCCAGCTCACCGACATTGCGTTCGCCCTGGGACAGCTGGCAGAGCAACAACAGCCGGTCAGGGTTGGCCAGGGTCTTCAACAGCTGGCCTGCGGCCCCGGCATTGGCGCGCAGCTGCTCGATATTAAGCACTGGATCGGCGACGGTCATGGTTCACCTTAGACAAATACAATATGTAATTTAATATAATGTATTTATACAGAGTGTCCAGCCGAGCCGATCAACGGCCATGAAAAAGCTATATCCCAGTTATATGTTGCAGACCTTGTTTTGTAGGGTGGGCTTTAGCCCACCAGCGCTAGATAGGGATCTTGGTGGGCTAAAGCCCACCCTACGTTTTGCATTCAACGCCTAACGGATACAGCGCCATAAAAAAGCCCGCCGGTCTGCGGAGACGGGCGGGCTGTTTAGTCGCTAGGACGCAATTAGCCGTTAGCGGGGCGCAACGAGTAGGTCTTCAGCTGCGCGGCAAACTCGTGCAGCGACTGAATGCCGCTGGCTTCCGCTTCGCTGATCCACTGTTTGATCGCTTCGAGCATGTCGTGACCGTTGCTGCTGGTCTTGATCCAGATCTGCTGCAAGGCCAGGCGTTTTTCGTAAATCACCTTGAGCGCCTGGCTCTGCTCAAGCATCACCTGGATGCGCGCCTGGTGCTTTTCATCCAGCAGGCTGGTTTCCCGCGACAGCAGACGTTTGGCCCGGCGGAACTGGTAGCGCACCGACTCATCGGCCTTGGCCAACTCTTGCTTGACCAATGGCGCGATCACCAACTTGCGGTACTGCGCCATGATCTGGAAGCGGTTGTTGAGGATGGCCATGGCGGTGTCCATGTCCAGACTGCCCTTGCCGGGTACCCGGTGGGCAATCGGCGCCACGCGCTGGACCTTGGCCAGGCGCAGGAAGCTGAACAGCTGAATCCAGGCCCAGCCCATGTCGAACTCCCAAGGCTTAACCGACAACTTAGCCGAATTCGGGTAGGTGTGGTGGTTGTTATGCAGCTCTTCACCACCGATCAAAATGCCCCAAGGCGAGAGGTTGGTGGCCGCATCGCGGCACTCGAAGTTGCGATAACCCACCGCATGCCCCAGGCCATTGACCACGCCCGCTGCCCAGACCGGAATCCACATCATCTGCACAGCCCAGACGGTCATGCCGAGCACGCCGAACAGGGCCAGGTCGATGACAGCCATGATAGCGATGCCGCCGATGGGGAAGCGTGAATAGACATTGCGCTCGAGCCAGTCTTCCGGGCAATTCTTGCCGTAGATGCGCAGGGTTTCCGGGTTCTCGGCCTCGGCGCGATACAGCTCGGCGCCGGTCAGCAACACGGTACGCAGGCCCTTGATTACCGGGCTGTGTGGATCATCGACGGTTTCGCACTTGGCGTGGTGCTTGCGGTGGATGGCGGTCCACTCGCGGGTGTTCTGCGCGGTGGTCAGCCATAACCAGAAGCGGAAAAAATGCTTCAGCGCCGGGTGCAGCTCCAGCGCCCGGTGCGCCGAGTAACGGTGCAGATAAACCGTGACCGCGACAATGGTCACATGGGTGATCAGCAGGGTAACTGCCAACAACTGCCAGGCTGACAAGTCGAGTAAACCGTTGTACCACATGGGGAAATGGCCTCAATCAAAGAGAAAAGCGCTGGATGAACAAGCGTGCACTCATTATCGCCGCAATTGGGGCGAAAGTCCCAGTAGCTTGTCGCTATTAAGCGGCGAACAGCGCCCTTAAGGAGTAATTAGCCGCGTCGCTGCTTGGCGGGCGCGGCAGCCCTAGAGCTTACGGATACAGCTGGGGCCGGCACGCTTTTCGACTTCTTCGCGCACCTCATCACGGCAACCCAGCAAGAACGCCAACTCGGCCACCACAAACAGCGGCCCCACCGCCAAGCCCATGATGTCGTCGACAAAGGCCGGTTTGCGCCCCTCGTAGTAATGCCCGACGAACTGGATGATCCAGCCGAGCACGAACAAGCCAATCCCCCAGCCGAGCCAGACGCCGATACTCTGCTGCGCCAGACCAGCCCCGGCCCACAGACACAGGCCGAGCAGGCCGCTCATCATCAGGCCAAACCGCAGATCCAGGCGGCAGTAAAACAGCCCCGCCGCCAGCGCCGTTAAGGTTGCCGGTGACAGCCACAAGCCAACCAGCGCAACGCCTGGGCGCGACAGCAACACCGCCACCGCCAGCACTATCAGGGGGATACCGATAAAGTGCGTGGCGATATTGCGCCGGTCACGGTGATAGGCCGCGTATTGGGCCAGATGATCGATCAAGGTTTTCATAAGCGTCTCAATAAGTTGACTAGATGCACGGCAGAGCATGCCCACGGCAACACCGGCGACTCTGTCAGCTAGCCGACAAACTCCCGGAGCCAGCATGAGCATCCCTGCACACTACCGCACCCGCCTGCTCGGCGGCCGGTGGTTTCACGGCTTAGCCGCGGCCCTGCTACACGGTGCCCAACACTAACTCGGTTGCGCCTCGGGCCGATAGCCCAGGCGCAACCCACCCCAATGCCGGCCCTGCAGCATGATCGGCACCGACAAGTCGTGCATCAGCTCACCGGTATCGCGGCTATAGGTTTGCAGCAGCAAGGGTTGCTGATGACTGCCGCAGCGAATCCCGGTGGCATCGTTGAACACCCGCTTGCTGCGGCTGTTGAGCGCATCGACGGCGCGATCGCCGGTCTGCGCCTGACTGAAAGCGCGGTTATGGGTCGGCACGTAGCCTTGCGGGGTACTGGCGATGGCGAACACCAAGCCTTCATGGCGGGCCAACAAGGGCTCCTGCAGGGCCGGCAAGACCTGATCGGTATAGGCATCGAAACGGCTGCTGAACTTGCTCGGCTGGCTATTGGCAATGCTCTGCAAATTGCGATCAAACAAGTCCGCTGCGCTGATTTTTCCACGCTGGATGTCCGCCTCGAATTGCGCGCTAATCGCCGCCGCACCCTCGCGAGCCAAGTCATAAATACGCTGGTGGTAATCGTCCAGACTGACCGCCGCCAGTTGCTCGTTGACGCTCTCCGCCTGCCCCACCAATTGCCCGGCGGCAACCGCCAGCTGGCGGGTTTGCTCCTCGCTGCCCAGGGCATCGCCGCGCAGTTGTTCGAGGGCGGCAAACAGGCTCCCTAGCTGCTGATGATTGCTCTCGGTGCCGGCGCGGATATGCGCCACTTGCTCCTCCACCGCGCCGGCCAGCTCGGCAATCCCTTCCAGTTGTTGACTGCTCTGCTCGACCTGCAGCGCCGCCTGCTCCATCGCCTGGCTTTGCTGCTGAATATGGCTGCCGACCGCCGCGCTGCGTTGGCGGATGTCACTGACAATTTGCGTGACCTCCTCAGTGGCAGTCGCAGTGCGCTTGGCCAGGTTGCGCACCTCATCGGCCACCACGGCAAAACCACGACCTTGCTCACCGGCCCGCGCCGCTTCAATGGCGGCATTCAGCGCGAGTAAATTGGTTTGACTGGCAATCGACTGAATCACCTGGATGACTGTTTCGATCTGCTCGGTGCTGGTGCTCAAGCCGGCCATCAGCTCACGACTGGCCACCGCCTGCGCACTCAAGTGCTGCAACCCGCCCAGGGCTTGCTGCAGCCTACTTTGCCCGGCGGCGCTGTGCTCGCGCACGGCGCAGGCGGCGGCCAAGGTCTGCTCGGCGCGCTGGGCACTGCTCAGCTCGGTGCCGGTCATGGCTTGGGCGCCGACGCTGACCTGCTCCAGCACCCGCAATTGCGATTGCAGTTTGTCGGCCAATTGCTGCACCCCGAACGCCACTTGCGCGGCCGCCAAGGCGTTATGGCAGGTGCTGCGCGATAAGGCCTGACTCAGCTGACTGAAGGCCGGCAGGCTTTCGGTTGGCGTCGCGCAGTCCTCCTCCGGCCGCTGCCAGGGGCCGAGCCAAGGCCATAGCGCCAGCAGCAAAAAAGCCGGAATACTCAGGTACAGGGGCATCTGCCCTTGCTGGTACACCGCCATCAATGCGGCCAGACCCAGCCCGTGCAGCAGGCACGCGAGGGGATGACGGATATAAGCAGAACTCATCGGCAAACCTCTTTCCAGGGCGCAGCTGAAGAGACTCTCTGACGCTGCAACGCTGCCGACATTCGAGCACGCTCAGGCCTGATCCACCAGCGCCGCTTTGATCTATAGCCGCCCCTAACTGCGCGGCAGGCCTTCGCGGTACTGGCTCGGCGTCTGCCCGGTCCAGCGTTTGAAGGCCCGGCTGAAGCTGCTGGTGTCGGCAAAGCCCAACAGGTAGGCGATCTCGCTGATTGAGCAACGCGGGTCGCGCATATGGGCCAGCGCCAGGCGCTGCCGGGTGTCGGCCAGCAGCGCCTCGTAGCCGCAGCCTTCATCGGCCAGATGGCGCTGCAGGCTGCGCAAGCTCAGGTGCAGCATCTGCGCGATGCGCTCCGCCGAGGGTTCGCCATTGGGCAGTTGGGCCTGCAAACAAGCGCGCACCTTGCGCTGCCAGCTCGGCGCCTCGCGCTGTTCCAGCGTGCGCTGCAACACCAGGTCGTTGTGCTCGGCCAACTCCAGATTGGCGTCGTCCAGCGGCTGCTCGAAACTGGCGCGGTCGAAACGCAGCAGGGTCTCGGCGGCGGCAAATACTATGGGCGCGCGAAACACCGCCTGCCAGGGTTGCGGGTCGGCCGGGGGCGGCCGGCGCAGGTACACGGCCAGCGGCGCGTAAGCGCGGCCGAGACGATTGCGGCAGGTGCGCACATACAGCGCCGCGAAGGCATCCTGCGCCTCGGCCGCCGGCTCGCTGCTGCCGGGCGGCACCCGCAGACGAAACTCGTAGCAGTCGCCGACCCGGTTCAACTCCAGCAGCAAGGCATCGCTGACCACCTGGTGATAACGCACTATCCGCTCGAACACCTCGCGCAGACTGGCACTGGCGCCCAGCGCATAACCCAGGGCGTGAAAGGTGGTCGGCGTGACGAACTGCGAAGTCTTCAAACCCAGGGCTGGATCGCCGCTGGCCGCCACCGCCAACTGCCACAGCTTGGTGGTGGCCGACAGCGGATAGCGCGCCTGGGGATTGTCCATCCACTGCGGGTCGAGCCCGGCCTCGCGGCACAACGCCAGGCTGTCGAGGCCCAGGCTGTCGAGCTGCTTGCGCAGGGCGCGGGTCCAGCTGGCGAGGGTAGAGGCTTGAGCAGTCATGCAGATTGGCGCATCCGGTCAACAGGTTGGCGTTTAGGGTCAGGCTCAGTGCGGCGGATCGACGCACACTGGCGGCACATTGATTAGAGGATGTAAGCATGTCCCACTCTCCCGCAAGCCCCGTGCAGTTAAATCCGCAACAACAGGCCGCCCATATCCGCGAAGTGCTAATGGCCCATGGCACCGAACTGCGTCAGCGCTTTCCCCTCCTGAACCATCAGGACGCCCTCGGTGCCGGCATCCTGGCGTTCGCCCTGGCCGGCATGTTGGCCAGTGCCGCGCTCTATATCAACGGCCAGTTGGCTTGGTGGGCCTGCCTGCTGCTGAATGCCTTCTTTGCCTCGCTGACCCATGAGCTGGAGCACGACCTGATCCACTCGATGTATTTTCGCAAGCAGCGCATCCCGCACAACCTGATGCTGGGCCTGGTCTGGCTGGCCCGACCGAGCACCATCAACCCCTGGGTGCGCCGCCACCTGCACCTCAATCACCACAAGGTCTCAGGCACCGAGACCGACATGGAAGAGCGCGCCATCACCAATGGCGAACCCTGGGGCATCGCCCGCCTGCTGATGGTTGGCGACAACATGATGTCGTCGTTTATCCGCTTTCTGCGCGCCAAAAATCCACAGCACCGCAAGCTGATCGTCAGCCGTACGCTCAAGGTCTATGCACCGCTGGGTCTGCTGAACTGGGGCAGCTGGTATGTGTTTCTCGGCTTCCATGCAGCCAATGGCATCGCCAGCCTGCTGGGCGCACCAATCGACTGGTCGGCCAACAGCCTGGCACTGATGAACATCGTCAATATCGCCGTGGTGGTGCTGGTCGGCCCCAACGTGCTGCGCACCTTTTGCCTGCACTTTGTCAGCTCGAACATGCACTACTACGGCGATCTCGAAGCCGGCAACGTGCTGCAGCAATGCCAGGTGCTCAATCCCTGGTGGCTGTGGCCGCTGCAGGCGTTCTGCTTTAACTTCGGCAGCAGCCATGCGATCCACCATTTCCTGGTCAAGGAACCCTTCTACATCCGCCAGCTAACGGTGCCCCTGGGCCATCAATTGCTGCGCGAAGCGGGCGTGCGTTTTAACGATTTCGGCACCTTCGCCCGCGCCAATCGCTGGACCCGCCGCAGCCAGGCGGCAACCGCGCCAGCCCAAACCGCCTGACCCAGACGGCTCGCCCAGCCAACCACAGCCGCCCGCGCAGCCCTTGCACTGGCGGCTTGTCGTTATTTGCGCCACTCATTAGCCAGAATGTGCGGACAACCCCAGCAGCACCGCCAGCCTCGACTAGAATTCAGCACGCGCCACGGGAAACCGCACAGAGCTCACTAGAGGCTCTGGCGCCGCCACTTTCTGTCCACAGGTGCTGTTAATGCTGCGACTTCTGCGCACGCCATCCTGCTTGCTGCTGATCTGTCTGTGCCTGCTGGCCGGCCAGAGCGTGGCGGCCTTGCCTACGTTTAGCGCTAACTTGGAAATGCTCCAGCAACCGCTGGCGCTGCAGCACATTCAACTGCTCGAAGACCCGCACGCCAGCCTTAGCCCCAGCCAGGCGCTGGAGCAATTGCAGCGGCATGGTCAGCTCCGTGACGGAAATCTGCGCCTGGGCTATTCCGGCAGCGCCTGGTGGATCGGCTTTGCACTCAACACCCATACGGCCGACCCGCTGTCACTGATCATCGACAATCCGTTCACCGACGACATCCAGCTGTGGCGGGTGGTTAACGGTCAACCCGTGCCCGCCGGACACGCCGGTGACCTGCTGCCGTTCAGCGCCCGCCGCGAACCCTATGCGAACTTCCTGTTGCCGCTGCCGGCGCTGGACGCCGGCCACCACGAGATCCTCTTGCGGATAAAAAGCAGCGCCGCCTTGAGCCTGCCCATGTCCTTGGTGGCCAGCGCCAGCAGCAAGCAGTTGCTGAGCACCAGCTGGCTGAAAAGCGGCCTGCTGTGCGGCGCGCTGCTGATCATGGCGCTGTTTCATCTGGCCAAATACAGCACCTTGCGCGAGCCCCAGCTGGGCTTTTATTGCGCCACCCTGTTCAGCGCGACGCTCTATTACAGCGCCCTGCTCGGCCCGATCAATCTGCTCTGGCCGCTGCAACCGAGCCTGCAGACCATACTGCTGAACCTGGCCGGCTCCGCCACGCTGATTGCCAGCACCCTGTTTATCTGCAGCATCCTGGCCCTGCGGGGCCGGCGCTTGCGCCTGCTGCGCAATGGTTTTTTTGCCCTGATAGTGGTGTGCGCCACCCCGGCCGTGTTGGGCCTGAACGACTTTCGCCAGCAGCAATTGATCAACAGCCTGTTCCTGCTCAATGGCCTGTACCAGATCGGCCTCTGCCTGTATGGCGTCAAGCTCAAGCGGCCGCTGGCCAAGCCCTTGCTGATGCTCTGGTCGGCCGCGTTTCTGGTGATGATCACCCTGCCCCTGAGCCGGATGGGCCTGCTGCCCAGCCTGCCAGTGCTCAGCCAGGTCAGTTTCTATTTGCCGGCGATCAGTTTTTTTCTGTTTGGCATCCTCAGCGCCAAGCAACTGGAGCAGGTGCGCGTCGACTTGTTCGCCAGCCAGCAGCAGGCCATAGATAACCTCGAGCGCTACCAGGCGCTGTTCAATAACGCCGCCGAAGGCATAGTCCGCTGCCAGCGCGACGGCACTATTCTGGAAGCCAACCCCGGCTTCCTGCGCCTGCTGGGACAGTTGCCGCAACAGACGCAAAACCTGCGCGGCCAGGCGATTCAGAGCCTGCTGAAGACCTCCGACTGGACCCACCTGCTGGAGCAATTAAGCCCTGAGCAACCGACGGTCAGTGGCGAATGCCAGGTCCGCGATCATCGCGGCAATGCCCGCTGGGTCTACCTGTCGCTGTACCTGTTGCCGGCCCAGGAGGGCATTGAAGGCATAGTGGTCGATCTCAGCGAACGTCATGCTCTTGAGCTGCACCTGCAAAACCTCGCCGCCCACGACTCGCTCACCGGTTTGTTCAACCGCCGGGAAATGGAGCGTTTGCTGCAAGCCGCCCTGAACGATCCGCAGGCGCAGTATTTCAGTCACCTGCTGTACCTCGACCTCGATCAGTTCAAGCAGGTCAACGACCTGTGCGGGCATTCGGCCGGCGACCAACTGTTGCGCCAGCTGGCCACCAAGTTGCAACACCAGCTGCCGGCCCAGGCCAAGCTGGCGCGCATTGGCGGCGATGAATTTGTCGTATTACTCGAGCAACAAGACGGCGCCGCGGCCATGGCCCAGGCCGAAGCTTTGCGCGCCTGCGTCGAGCAGTTTGTCTTCAGCTGGCAAGGCCGGCCGTTTCGGCTGTTTGTCAGCATTGGTCTGCTGGAGCTGAGCACTGCGGTTAACGATTGGGAAACCGCCCTGAACTGGGCCGACAGCGCCTGCCAGCGGGCCAAGAATCAAGGCCGCAATCGAGTCCATCAATTCAATCCGGCCGACGGCGTGCTGCTTGAGCATCAACGCCAACTGCAGTGGATTACCCGCCTGCGCGCGGCCATCGAACATCAGCACTTCGAGCTGTTTTTCCAGCCGGTGATGCCGCTGCAGCAGCCCGAAACCGGCTGGCACTATGAAGTACTGCTGCGTTACCACGACCCACAGTCAGGTGAGTGGATTGCCCCCGGGCAGTTCCTCGGCGCGGCCGAGCGCTATGGCTTGCTAGGGGTGATTGATCGCTGGGTGATTCGGCAGTTATTCGACTGGATGGAGCAAAACCCCCATCACTTGCGCCAGCTCAGCCAGGTCAATCTCAACCTCAGCGGCAGTTCGCTGCTGGACGGCGAGGTGCACCAACTGCTCAAGGAACTCTTGGCCAGCCATCAGTTACCGGCCCACAAACTGTGTATCGAGGTCACGGAAATGGTCGCCCTGGGCGAGCTGGGGGTGTCCTCCGACTGGATCACCAAGCTGCGCGAGCAAGGCATCAAGGTCGCCCTCGACGATTTTGGCAGCGGCTTTGCCTCCTATGCCTACCTGCGCCATCTGCCATTGGACTTGCTGAAAATCGATGGCACCTTTATCCATGGCTTGGAGAGCGACCCGATCAACCAAGCGATGGTCAGCTCCATGCAGCAAATCGCCCAGCAGCTCGGGCTGAAAACCGTGGCCGAGTTTGTTGAAAACCAAGCCACCCTCGACTGCCTGCGCGGCCTGGGCATCGACTACGCCCAGGGCTACTTTATCGACCACCCCAAGCCGCTGGAAACCCTCGCCGACCACGACAGCGCGCAACTGACGCTGGCCCTGAGCAGCCCACCACTCAGCCGTTGAGCTTGACCGCAATACGCAGCTTTGAATGCGCCGCGCCAAGGTCAAAAAAAACGCAAAAAAAGACCCGCCGAAGCGGGTCAATAAATCGCCTGACTGGTGAGCCTTAAGCGAGTTCGTCGAAGCACTCAGCGACAATGGCCAGGCCTTTGTCCAGCTGTGCATCAGGAATAGTCAGCGGCATCAGGAAGCGGATGACGTTGTAGTAGGTGCCGCACGACAGCAGGATCAAGCCCTTCTCGCGAGCGCGAGCAACGATCTTGCCCACCAGTTCGGCGGCCGGCTTGTGCACATCGCCGCCCTCGAACAGTTCGATGGCAATCATCGAGCCCAGACCGCGCACATCACCAATCACCTTGTGCTTGGCCTGGATGGCGCGCAGGCCGGTCTTCAAGCGCTCACCGAGCACCTGAGAACGTTCCAGCAGTTTCTCTTCATCGAATACTTTCAGCACGGCCAGGGCCGCGGCGCAGGCAATCGGGCTACCGGCATAGGTGCCGCCCAGGCCACCCGGCGCGATGACGTCCATGATCTCGGCCTTGCCGCACACGCCGGAGATCGGGAAACCACCGCCGACCGACTTGGCGAAGGTGGTCAGGTCAGGCACCACGCCCAGTTGCTCGGTGGCGAAGAAAGTGCCGGTACGCCCGGCGCCGGTCTGTACTTCGTCGGCGATCAGCAGAATGCCGTGCTGGTCGCACAGGGCCCGCAGGCGTTTCATAAAGGCCGGCGAGTTGGTGTAGAAACCACCTTCACCCTGTACCGGCTCGATGATGATGGCCGCCACGTCGCTTGGCTGCGCGTCGTTCTTGAAGATCCGCTCGATGCTGGCGATCGACTCGTCTTCGCTCACACCGTGCAATGGGCAAGGCGACTGGGCGCGGAACACGCCAGCCGGCATCAAGCCCATGCCCGCCGAATACGGCACCACTTTGCCAGTCAGGCTCAGGGTCATCATGGTGCGGCCGTGGTAAGCGCCGGTGAAGGCGATCACGCCGATGCGGCCGGTGGCGGCGCGGGCAATCTTCACCGCGTTTTCTACCGCTTCGGAGCCAGAGGTGACCAGCAGGGTTTTCTTGGCGAAGTCACCAGGTACACGCTTGGCGATCTCTTCGCAAAGCTCGACATAGGGTTCATAGGCCAGCACCTGGAAGCAGGTGTGCGACAGCTTGGTCAGCTGCTCTTGCACGGCAGCCACCACTTTCGGGTGCAGGTGACCGGTGTTGAGCACGGCGATGCCACCGGCGAAGTCGATAAATTCGCGGCCTTCAACGTCCCACACAGTGGCGTTCTCGGCGCGCTCGGCAAAAATCGGGTGGATCTGGCCAACACCGCGCGGTACGGCGGCTTGGCGGCGTTGCATCAGGGATTCGTTAGTCTTGCTCATGATTATCCTCGTGGGCCGCCGGGCGGGCCAGTTACGCAGTGTCAGTAAAATTCGTTATTGCAGTTGTTTTCTTGCCGTTGCCAAAGCACTAGCAGCGTAGCGAGCGAAGGTCAGACAAGGCGGCCGGAGTCGGAAAAAGCGGAGTTGGCTAGTGCCAATGAGCATTTTTCCGACTCCGGCCAACGCCGTATGGCCGAGCGCAGTAGCTGCTTACACCCCAAGGCAGACGTATTTGATTTCTAGGTAATCTTCGATGCCGTACTTGGAGCCTTCACGGCCCAGGCCCGAAGCCTTGATGCCGCCGAACGGTGCCACTTCAGTGGAAATGATCCCGGTGTTGACGCCAACAATACCGTACTCCAGGGCCTCGGCAACGCGGAATACGCGGCTCAGGTCACGGGCGTAGAAGTAGGAGGCCAGACCGAACTCGGTGTCGTTGGCTTGGGCGATCACATCGGCTTCATCGCTGAAGCGAAACAGTGGCGCCAGCGGACCAAAGGTTTCTTCCTTGGCGACTGCGGCGTTTTTCGGCACGTTGATCAGGATGGTCGGTTCGAAGAAGTTACCGCCCAGCGCGTTACCACCGGCCAGTACGCTGGCGCCTTTGCTCAGGGCGTCGGCGATGTGCTCTTCAACCTTGGCCACGGCCTTGGCATCGATCAGCGGGCCGGTGGTGATGCCGTCTTCCAAGCCGTTACCGATCTTCAACTTGGCCACGGCCAGACGCAGTTTCTCGGCGAAGGCGTCATACACGCCGTCTTGTACATACAGGCGGTTGGCGCACACGCAGGTCTGGCCGGCGTTGCGGTATTTGGAAGCCAGGGCGCCTTCAACGGCGGCATCCAGATCGGCATCATCGAACACGATAAACGGCGCGTTGCCGCCCAGTTCCAACGAGACTTTCTTGATGTCCTTGGCGCATTCCATCATCAACTGGCGACCAATTTCGGTCGAGCCGGTGAACGACAATTTACGCACTATCGGGTTGCCGGTCAGCTCGCTGCCGATATCGCCGGCCGAGCCTGTCACCACGCTCAGCACGCCTTTTGGAATCCCGGCGCGCTCGGCCAGTTCAACCAAGGCCAGGGCCGAATACGGGGTTTGGCTGGCGGGCTTGATCACCATGGTGCAACCGGCGGCCAGGGCCGGGCCGGCTTTACGGGTGATCATCGCGGCCGGGAAGTTCCACGGAGTAATAGCGGCGGTCACACCGATCGGCTGCTTCATCACCAGCAGACGCTTGTCCGGTTGATGGCCCGGAATAATGTCGCCGTAGACGCGTTTGGCTTCTTCGGCAAACCACTCGATAAAGGAAGCGGCGTAGACGATTTCGCCACGGGCTTCGGCCAGCGGCTTGCCTTGCTCCGTGGTCATCAGGCGAGCGAGGTCGTCCTGGTTTTCAATCAGCAGCTCAAACCAGCGGCGCAAGCGATTGCAACGATCTTTGGCAGTCAGTGCGCGCCAGGCCGGCAGCGCCTGTTCGGCCGCTTCGATGGCGCGACGGGTTTCGGCGGCGCCCATTTTGGGCACAGTGCCAATGATTTCGTTGGTCGCCGGGTTATTCACCTTGATGGTCTGACCATTGTCAGCATCCAGCCAGGCACCATTGATATACGCCTGCTGGCGGAACAACTTAGCGTCTTTCAATTGCATAACGGTCTCCTTCAGCTCGGCAGCAGGGTGGCGAGCGGTGATTAGCCATCGGCCGCGCACAAAGGGCTGCAGCCGTAAATTTTTGCGCCTAACGCAACGCTGGCGCGGGCCTGGCAGCAACAATGGACACAAAACAACCATAGCCCCTTTCGGCGGCTAAGGTTTATTGCCACAGGCGTTTGAAATCTCAAACGAATCCTAGGGCGAGTGTGAAGAAAGGGCAATAGGCTGTTCGGAAAAATTAACAAAAAGGCTCAAATCGGTAAAATTGATCACCGCCCATCGCCAAGCCAAGCTGTTTTCGTGCGAAATCATGAACAATACGCTCGGCATGGACGCACGCCAACGACATGCGTATCATGACGCCCGCTGCACCAGTAGCTCAGCTGGATAGAGTACTGCCCTCCGAAGGCAGTGGTCATGGGTTCGAATCCCGTCTGGTGCACCATATAAAACAAGGGCCTAGGTGAAAACCTCGGCCCTTTTTGTTTGCCTGCGATTAATGCTGACGTTCTGCAGCCGTGCCAGGTGCGGCTGTTACCAGCGTCTGCGCGGCGCCGCCTTATGTGCCCCAGCGCACCGACCTCCAGCACGCTAATACACGACTCTTGAATGGCGCCGGCAGGTAACTGTGACCGGCCCGACGACCTCGCGGCGACCATCCCGGCTTGCCCGGCGCGTCGCCGCTAATTCAAGGAGCACAGCATGTCTAACTCTCTTTTGCGCCGCACACTGGCGATTGCCAGCTTCACGGTGTTTGCCACCTTAGCGGCCTGCGCATCGACTGCCAGTCAAGAAGGCACCGGCGAATACGTCGATGACGCGGTCATTACCACCAAGGTTAAAACCGCGGTACTGAATGACCCCGAGCTGAAGGCGACGGAAATCAATGTCGAAACCTTCAAGGGCAAGGTGCAGCTCAGCGGTTATGTGAACTCGCAAGCCGATATCGATCAGGCAGTCGCCGTGGCGCGCACGGTTAAAGGGGTCAACTCGGTGACCAATGATATGCACCTGAAGTAACGGTGCCAGCCCTCTGGCACGCCGCTCAACCGCGGCGCGCCATCACTCTGCACAGTGCAACCGGCGATCACACTGCTGGTTCACACAGTTCGGCACTTGACGGCTGTGACTGCCGCGCCAGCAGCTGGCAGCTGCGACCGACACCGCACGCAGACCACGCCATCGGCCCAGGCAATTAGCACCCAGCGCACCCGCGAAATAACGCTTCAGTTTTGAGCATGAGGAAGACCGCGGCCAGTACACCCACGCCGGCCTCTGGGCGGCCATGGTCTTTGCCACGCTGGGCGACAGCACGCGGGCCTGGGAACTGACGCACATGCTCAACCCGGTTAATCTGACAACAGTGCGGCGGCTATTGAGGTCTACAAGGTCGAGTCCTACGTGGTCAGCGCTGACGTCTATGCGGTGGCGCCCCACGCCAGTTGTGGCGACTGTAGCGGTTACACCAGCTCGGCGGGTTGGATGTATCAGCTGTTGGTCGAATCCTTGCTCGGTTTACAACTGCAAGGCGCCCGCCTGCGGCCATTGCCGATGCTTCCGGCGCAATGGCCGGGGTTCAGCCTCACCTATCGTTTTGGCGTTACCGAATACCCGATAGAGCTGCGGCAAAGCAGCGCTGCCGACTGCCAGCAACAGGTCAGCCTGGATGGCGTGTTGCAAACCACAGCGGAGGTGCTGCTGGTCGACGACGGCGCTGCACACCGGGTTGATATTGAGTGTCGCTGCCAGCCTTGACGGGGATATCAACGGGGATAAAAAGACTCAGTCCACGCTGCGCATTGCGCGTTATGTGTCCCGCGCTGAATGCGCATCGAACTTGAGGTAGGTGGTACTCGCCGCAGGCAGTACACCCTCGACTCGGCGTGCCAAATGGCGGACTGTTCGCTGCGCTCCTGAGCCCACCGTTATGCGCTCAACACGTAACGGGTACATTTTGCGCCTCGAGCAAGATGGGCTCGATCTTATCCGCCTTCAACGCAAAAGACTGCCGGCCGCGCCTGGGCTCGGGTCGCTTAACCTTGGGCGTGGTGCCGGCTGCGGTATTCGCCAGGCGTCAGACCGCTCCATTGGCGAAAGGCACGGAAGAACACGCTGGGTTCGGAGTAGCCGAGCAGCAAGGCGATTTCCGCCGCAGGTAGTTGGCCATCGCGCAAATAGCCTTCGGCCAGTTGTCGGCGGCTGTCGTTGAGCAGTTGCTGATAGCTGTTGCCCTCGGCAGCCAGGCGCCGTTGCAGGGTTCGCTCGCTGAGCTGCAAGGCCTGGGCGAGCTTGCTGCGGTCGGGCTCGCCCTGGCTCAGTTGGGCGCTCAGCAGGGCCACCACGCGGGCGCTCAGGCTTTCGCTGGGCAGCCGCGCCAGCAAGGCTTCGGCATGTTCACGCAGAAGGTTTTGCAGCGGCAGGTTGGCTTGCGCCAGCGGCGCATCGAGCAGGGCGCTGGGCAGGGCCAGGGCATAGTCGCTGGCGGCGAACTGCAGCGGGCAGGCAAACAGCTGTTGGTAAATCTGCAGGTCGGCTGGCTGCGGATGCATAAAACGTGCGCCGAGCAGGTGAAAGTCCGCCAGCAGCGGGGCCATCAGGCTTTGCCAAAACGCCATCAAGGCCAGCACCCGGGTGCGAGTGGCCGGCTGCTCGGGCTGCAGGGCCTGATAGACCAGCCACAGGCGTTCGCCGTCGAGCTGCAGGGTGACTTCGCCACCCTCGCCGGCCAGCCGTTGATAGCGCTGCACGGCGTGCACCGCCGCGGCCAGGGTCGGGCTGCTTTGCAGCAAGTAGCCGAGCACGCTGAATTGCCCGGGCGCCAGAGCCTGGCCGATCAACAGGCCGGCCTCGACGCCGTCGAGCTGGCGCTGGATGGCCGCCCAGAGCGCCTGCTGGTTGAGCAGCGGCACACGGGCGTCGGGGTCGGCGAGGCTGGCGCTGCTCAAACCGCAGGCAGTCAGTAGCGCCGCGCGCTGCAAGCCCAGGCGCACGGCGGCGTGCAGCACGGCTTGAGTCAGGCTGGCGCTGACCGAGGCAAGGTTGAGGTCGTGAGTTGAGGATGGCATCCGCTGATGATGCCCAAGCGGGCGGCGCAGCGAAAGCCTGCTGCAGCGTATGGCGGCTATTGAGCAGCGCTCGCAGCGGACTGCCGGCGCTTGCGCTTGGCCAGCACGAGCCCTGCTGATGCCGGGTAGGTGGCGCTGCCGTCGCTGGGTGCTAAGGTCAAACGAGGCAGCACAGCGTGCTTGGCCGCGTGTTCAACGGTTGCCGCCAACTGCCTGGGAGGTCCGCCCTGCCGCTTGCCCAGCCTTTGGCTGAGTGGGATTGAGGGGGCGGACTGCTGCAGTTTGTTGCAACGGGAGGCGCTATGAATAATGCAATTGTTTTGCTTGCGCGGCTGCTGCTGGCGCAGATTTTCCTGCTCGCCGGGCTGGGTAAGATCAGCGGCTATGCAGGTGCCCAGGGCTACATGGAGAGCATGGGCGTGCCCGGGGCGCTGTTGCCGCTGGTGATACTGCTGGAGGTCGGCGGCAGTCTGGCGCTGATCCTCGGCTTTATGACCCGTTGGGCGGCGTTGGCGTTGGCGGGGTTTTGCGTGGCGGCGGCACTGATCTTCCACCTTCAGCCCAATGATCAGATGCAGATGATCATGCTGATGAAAAACCTCGCCATGGCCGGCGGTTTACTGCTGCTCTATGTGCAGGGCGCAGGGGCCTACAGCCTCGATGGGCGGCGTTAACACTAAGGCAAGACCCCGATATGCCGGGGTGCCGGACGCTAGTTGTCGCGCAGCGCATTGAGCTGTGGGTCAATGCCGCTGTGGGCCTGTTCGAGGCGGATCTTCAGGGTGATATCGGTGCGCGATTCGGCATTGTGGATGGCCTCTTCAAGGCTGATCTGCCCGCTTTGATAGAGGCTTAGCAGGTGCTGGTCGAAGGTTTGCTGGCCTTGTTCGGCGCCGCGGCTGATGGCCTCGCGCAGCTCATCGAACAGGCCGCGCTGGATCAGGTCGCGGATATGCGCGCTGGCCAGTAACAATTCCACTGCCGCCACGCGCTTTTGCGCCACTCCCGGCACCAGACGCTGGCCAACCATGGCCACCAGGTTTTGCCCCAGGTCGGCCAGCACCTGCAGGCGCGCCTCTTCCGGGAAGAAGCGCACCGCCCGCTCCAGCGCATGGGTGGTGCTGGTGGCGTGCAGGGTGGCCATACACAGGTGGCCGGATTCGGCGTAATGCAGGGCGTGCTGCATGCCGTCGAGGTCGCGGATTTCGCCGAGCATGATCACGTCGGGGGCCTCGCGCAGCACGTTGCGCAAGGCGGCGGCAAAGCTGTGGGTGTCCAGGCCCACTTCGCGTTGTTCGATGATGGAACGCTGGTGCTGATGGATAAATTCAATCGGGTCTTCGATGCAGAGGATATGCCCGTCGCGGTGCCGATTGCGGTAGTCGAGCATGGCCGCCAGGGTGGTTGATTTACCCGCGCCGGCGGCGCCGATCACCAGGATCAAGCCACGGTCGAGCATGGCCAGTTTTTCCAGTTGCTTCGGCAAGCCGAGTGCGCTGATGGACGGCACCTCATGCTTGATCAGGCGGGCGACCATCGACACGTCGCCGCGCTGGTAATAGACGTTGATGCGAAAGCGCCCGCCGTTTTCGACGCTCACCGCCAGGTTCATCTCCAGCTCCAGCTCAAACTCGGCGGCCTGCTTGTCGTTCATCAACTGATAGGCCATATGCCGCACCGCGCCGGGCGCCAGCGGCGCAGTGTCGAGCGGCCGGGTATGGCCCTCGACCTTGATCTGCGCCGGGCTGCCGACACTGAAAAACATATCCGAGCCGCCGCACTCATACAGCTGCTGCAGCAAGGGGTAAACGTCCGGCCCGGCGGCCGCAGTGGGTTGTTCGTACATGTTCGCTCCTGTAGCAGGCCGTTAAAAAACTACTGCGCTAGAATGCGCGGCTGCAGGGTGATAATCCGGGTGCCAGCGACACAGTCGGTCGCACGCCACGCTTAAGCTTTAACCCTAGTTGGCGTCGGCCTTCGCGTTATGATTCAGCGCAACCAATTGTCGATTTTTTTGCCTCCCGCCCGAATGGACGCCCATGCTCAGCCTCTATCACGCCCCCGATCTGGAAACCCTTGGCGAGCTGGCCTGCAGCTTGTTGGCCAAGCCGCTGCGTGAGCCACTGGCGCCGGCCTTGGTGGTGGTGCCCAGTCAAGGCATCGGTCGTTGGCTGACCCTGCAACTGGCGCGCCGCGAGGGCATCGCCATGCAGCTGGAGGTGCAGTTGCCGGCCAAGTTCGTCTGGGACCTGTCGCGTCTGGTGCTCGGCCAGTTGCCGGAGCAATCGGCGTTCAGCCCCAGCAGCCTGACTTGGCGACTGTATGACTGGCTCTGCACGCCGGCCAACTGCGCCCAGGCGCCGCGCCTGGAGCATTACCTGCAAGGTGGCGATGAGCGCCGGCGGCTGTCGCTGGCGGCGAAAATTGCCGACGTGTTCGACCAATACCTGTTGTACCGCGACGACTGGCTGGCGGCCTGGGAGCGTGGCGAGCTGCTCGGCCTGGGCCTGGACGAAGGCTGGCAGGCGCTGCTCTGGTGTGAGCTGACCCGCGACGGCCACCCGCACCGGGCGCGGTTGCTGGATGACTTGCTGCAGCGTTTGCACAGCGACACGGCCATCGCCGGCCTGCCTGAGCGGGTGCTGGTGTTTGGCATCAGCAGCCTGCCGACCCACCATTTGCGGGTGCTCGACGGGCTGGCCAAGCACTGCGAGGTGATCGTCTTCGCCCTCAATCCGTGTCGTGAAGTCTGGGGCGATATTCGCGACATCCGTGAGCTGGCCCGCCAGCCGGAACTCAGCCCGGATGAGTGGTATCTGGATGTCGGCCATCCCTTGCTGGCCAGCTTGGGCAAGCAGGGTCGGGACTTTTTCGACAGCCTGTTTTCCCTGACCGCCAGCGAAGGCGGCCAAGATTTCGGCATCTATCCCACCGACGCCGAGCTGCAGGACAGCAGCCTGCTGCGCGCCCTGCAAAACGACATTCTACGGCTGCGCAGCCGGCTGCCCGAGGAGCGTTTAGTGCTGCGCGACGACGACCGCTCGCTGGAGGTGCACTGCGCCCACTCGCCGCTGCGCGAGGTGGAAATTCTGCATGACCAGTTGCTCGCCCGCTTCGCCGCCAACCCGCAGTTAACCCCCGATCAGGTGGTGGTGCTGACCCCGGATATCGAGCGTTACGCGCCCTATATCGAGGCGGTTTTTGCCCCGCGTGACGGCGTACCACGGATTCCTTTCAGCCTGGCCGACCGTAATCAACGCAGCGAGCTGCCGCTGCTGGAGGCTTTTCTCGGCCTGCTCGGTTTGCCCTCCAGCCGCTTCAGCGCCGAAGAAGTGCTCGGCTGGCTGGCCCAGCCGGCGATCGCCAGCCAGGCCGGCATCGATGCCGAAGACTTGCCACTGTTGCGCGACTGGTTGCGCGCGGCCGGCGTGCGCTGGGGCCGCGATGCCGAGCAGCGCGAGCAGCTGGGTTTGCCGGCGGCGGCCGACTTTACCTGGCGCCAGGGTCTGGACCGCTTGCTGCTGGGCTTTGTCGCGCCACCACAGCTGGCCGGCAACGGCGCGCCGCTGCTGGGCGACAGCTGGCCGCTGGATGCCATCGAAGGCGCGCGCGGGCAATTGCTCGGTCGTTTGGTCGGCTTCGTCCAGCGCCTGGCGGATTTGGCCCAGGGGCTGCAACGACCGCGCTCCCTGGCCGACTGGGCCGACAGCCTGCAAGCCTTGTTGGACGGTCTGTTCGATGAGCGCGAGGCCGGCGACACCCTGTTGCTGCTCACCAAAGCCTGTGCGGCCCTGCGCGAACAAGGGCTGGCGGCCGGCATCGAGCGACCGCTGGAGCTGGCGCTGATCCATCAACAACTGACCAGCGCGCTGGAACAAGGCAGCGGCGCCAGCGGTTTTCTCACCGGCGCCGTGACCTTCTGCACCATGGTGCCGATGCGCAGCCTGCCGTTTAAGCACGTTTGCCTGCTCGGCCTGGACGATGGCGCGCTGCCACGCCGCAGCCCGGCGGTGGGTTTTGACTTGATCAGCCAGCAGCCACGACGCGGCGACCGCGCCCGGCGCCTCGACGACCGTTATCTGCTGCTGGAAACCCTGCTGTCGGCCCGCGAGGGCCTGTACCTCAGCTACGTCGGCCGCGACCCGCGCGACAACGCCGAGTTGCCGCCCTCGGTGTTGCTCAGCGAGTTGCTGGAGACTGTGGATCAAACCGCGCTGTTACAGGAGCCGGCAGCCTGCAAAGTCAGCCAGCGCATCTGCATCGAGCACCCGCTGCAGCCTTTCGCTGCCGGCAATTTTGCTGCCGATGGTGCTCTGCAAAGCTATGCCAACCAATGGTTTCGTGCAGCTGGACGGCTGGCCGCAGCGCCAGAGCTAAGCCCATCGGCTTTTATCGGCACGCTGCCAGCGCCGGACAGCGCCGCCCTGTGTATCGAGCCGGGGCAGCTGCTCAAGTGCTTCAAACACCCGGCGCGTTTTCTGCTGGAGCAGCGCCTGGGGCTGCGCATCGCCGAGGCCGAGCAGGCCATCGCCGCCGATGAACCTTTCGCCCTGGAAGGCTCGGCCCGCCGTGGTTTGCGCCAATTGGCCCTGCAAGCGGCGGAGCACGGTTGGGATGAGCAGACCGAACGACGCATCGCCCGCGCCGCCGGCTGGCTGCCGGTGGGCGAAGTCGGCCTGGCCCTCTGGGGTCAGGTGCGCGGACCCTTGCTGGCCTTCGCCCCCAAGCTGTTTGCCGCCCGCCCGGCGCAAACCCCGCAGCCCTTGCACGTGGATATCGAGCTGGGCGGCGTGCGCGTGCTGGGTTGGCTGGACGGTGTCACCGACTGCGGATTGTTCGACTGGCGCCTGATCGCTCCCGGTGCCTGGGATTTACCCAGCTTCTGGTTGCGCCACCTGCTGCTCAACCTCAGTGCCGGCACCGGCATCGCCCGCCACAGCCAGCTGCTGACCCCGAATGGCGACTGGCAACTGGGCCCGCTGGACAACGCCGCCGAACTGCTCGAGCCCTGGCTGGCGGCCTATCGGCAAGCGCTGTGCACACCGCTGGCCTTTATCCCGCGCAGCAGTTTGGCGTTTGCCAAGGCGCTCTGTGCGCCCAGTGAGCGCAGCAAAAAAGACCCGCTGGAAGCCGCCCGTGAAAAAGCCCGCTTCGCCTGGCTGGGCAGCGAGTTCAGCAACTTCCCCGCCGAAGCCGCCGACCCCTGGTACGCCCTGGCTTTCCGTGATCGCGAGCCGCTCGATGAGCGCTTTGAGGCGCTGGCCGAACAGCTGTTAGGCCCCGCGCTGCAAGCGCTGGCGGCCGATGAGGACGATGCATGAGTCTCGATCTGCAACGCTCCTCTTTTCGCGGTCGCTCGCTGATCGAGGCCAGTGCCGGCACCGGCAAGACCTGGACCCTGACCGCGCTCTACGCCCGCTTGCTGCTGGAGCAGCAACTCAACGTCAGCCAGATTCTGGTGGTCACCTACACCACCGCCGCCACCGCCGAATTGCGCGAGCGCATCCGTTCGCGCTTGGCCGAGCTGCTGGCGGTTTATGAAGGCACGCCGAGCACCGACACATTCCTCAGCGAACTGCACCAGCGCCACCCCGGAGATGCGGCCAAACGCCGGTTGTTGTTGGCCGTGCACGGCTTCGATGAGGCGGCGATTTTCACTATTCATGGCTTTTGCCAGCGCGCCCTGCAAGACGCTACGTTCGAGGCCGGGGGCGACTTTGACAGCGAGCTGACCCAGGACGACCGCGAGGTGCTCGACGCCCTGCTTAGCGATGCCTGGCGCCATGAGTTGGCGGCGGCCGATCCGGCCTGGGCCTGCTACCTGGTCAAACAGAAAATCACCCCGGCTTGGTTGCGTCAGCGCTTGCGCAATCACCTGGGCAAACCCTATCTGCGCATCGAGCCGCGCGGCGCGGTCAGCAGTGCGCAGCTGAATGCCGCAAGTGGCTTATGGCAGCCGGCGGCGCAGCTGTGGCACGCCGAGGGACCGGGTTTTGTCGAGCGGTTGCTGGCCCATGGCGGCCTCAGTCAGAGCACCCACAAGACGGTTAAATTTGCCCAGTGGGCGGCCGAACTGGACAGCTACTTCGCCGACTCGGCGGCGTTGTTCGAGGCGCCGGAGGCCTTGGCAAAATTCGGCAGTGCAGCGCTGCTGAAAGCCACCAAGAAAGGCCAGGACGCGCCCACGCATGCCATTGCCGAGGCCTTGGATAGCTTAAGCGCGGCGCTGGAACTGGCCCTGCCCGAAGGCGCCGAGCGACTGATCGCCCTGCAGGTACGGCTGCTCGATCAACTGAATATCGAACTGCCGGCGCGCAAGGCGGCGCAACGCCTGCTGGCTTTTGATGACCTGCTCAATCGCCTCAACGAAGCCCTGCACGGCCCGGTCGGCGCCGACCTCGCCGCGACTTTGCGCAACCGCTACCCGCTGGCGCTGATCGACGAGTTCCAGGACACCGACCCGGTGCAGTACCAGATTTTCGATCATATCTACCCGCGCCCCGAAGCGTTGGAAGTTGGCGCGGCAACTTCGGAAACTGATGCCTCCAGTGAGTCGCGCAGTAGCCCGGGCGATCTGTGTTTTGTTGGCGACCCCAAGCAGGCGATCTATGGTTTCCGTGGCGCCGACCTCAACACCTACAAGCAAGCCCGCGCCGCCGCCGAGCGCAGCTACAACCTGCCGTTCAACTACCGCTCCACTCCCGAGCTGATCGGTGCGCTGAACCTGTTGTTCGACCGCCCGCAGCCCTTCGCCGAAGACGGCCTGGACTATCCGCCGGTGAGCGCCGGCGCCAAGTCACGGGCGCAGCTGGTGCTGCCTAATCTGCAAGAGGCCGACGGTGCGCCGCTGAGCTTGGTTTGGCTGGGTGATGAGCCGTTGAGCAAAGGTCGCGCCGATCAACTGGTGGCGGTCGATTGTGCCCAGCGGATCGCCGCACTGCTGGCCGCCAGCGCTCAAGGCACGGCGTATTTTGCCGACGAAGGTAAGCGGACTGCGCTGAAAGGCGGCGATATCGCCGTGCTGGTCGCCAGCCACCGCGAGGCCGCCAGCATCGCCAGCGAACTGGCGGTGCGCGGGGTGCCCAGCGTGCGCCGTGGGCGTGACAGCGTGTGGGCCTGCGAGGAGGCCGGCGAGCTGGCGGCGGTGTTGGCCGCCTACAGCGAACCGGGCCGCGAAGGTGTGTTGCGCTACGCCCTGGCCACCCGCTTGCTGGGTCACGATGGTGCCTACCTGGCCCGTTGCCTGGACGATGTGGCTTGTTGGGACAGCGAACGCGACAAGGCCGAAACCTATCACCAGCTTTGGCAACAGCACGGCTTTATGCGCGCCTTCCGGCTCTGGCTGGACAAGGAAAAGGTCGCCGAAACCCTGTTGGCCAACCTCGATGGCGAGCGCCGTTTGACCAACCTGCTGCACCTGGCCGAACTGCTGCAAACCGAGAGCCTGCAACGCCCGGGGCTGGAGGCGCTGCTCAGTTGGTTTAACGCCCAGCGCAGCAGTGAAGGCGCCGGCGAAGACGCGGTGCTGCGTCTGGAGAGCGATGCCGAACGGGTGCAAATCGTCACCATCCACACCAGCAAAGGCCTGGAATACCCCTTGGTGTTTTGCCCGTTTTTGTGGAACGGCAAGCTGCTGGGCAAGTTCACCGACAGCGCCCGTTGCCACGCCGAAGACGGCCAGCCGCTGCTCGATCTGGGCAGCGCGCAGCTCGAGCAAAATCTGCAGCGGGCGCGCCGCGAGGTGTTCGCCGAGAAATTGCGGCTCACCTACGTGGCCCTGACCCGCGCCCGTGATCGGCTGTGGTTGCACTGGGGGCCAGTTGCGCTGCCGAAAACCGTCAAGAGCACTGGGCTGCTGCCCGATGAAGGCCTGCACAGCAGCGCCCTAGCCTGGCTGCTGCACGGCCGCGAACTGACGGGCGTCGATGCCCTCGGCGAGCTGGGCGCGCACCTCAATGAACAGCCTGGCGCCGCCCTGGCCGCCGAGCTGGATCAGCTGGTCAACGCCAGCCACGGCTTGCTCGGCCGCCAACCGCTGCTGCTGCGCGAGGCCCATGCCGGCGGCGAGCAACGGGCGCAACCACCTGCGGCACTGCAAAAATTCAATCGCAGTCTGTACAGCAGTTGGCGGGTCGGCAGCTTCTCCGGTTTGGCCGCCGGCATGCACATGGAAACGGCGGACCGCGATGGTCTGGTGATGCCGGATGCCAGCGAGCCGGGCAGCGGTTTTTTCGGCTTCCCCCGCGGGGCGCGGGCCGGTACCTGCCTGCACGCGATTCTCGAAGACTGGGCGCGTGGCAAGGGTTCGCTGAGCGCCTTGGTCGCCCCGGCGCTGACCGCCCATGGCATAGATGCCACGCTCTGGGCCGAGACTGCGCTGAGCCAATTGCAGCTGGTGCTGGACAGCGACCTGGACGGCGCCGGCCTGAGTCTGGCCGCGCTGAAACCGGCGCGGCGTTTGCCGGAACTGGGCTTCACCTTCCCGGTCGGCGAGCTGCAGGTGCAGCGCCTGCGCAGCATTCTCAGCGACCCTGCCCATGGCTTGGCCGAACCGCTGCGCGAGGCTGCCACGCGGTTGGAATTCGACAGCCTCAAGGGCTACCTGAAAGGCTTTATCGACCTGACCTTCGAGCACGACGGCCGCTGGTACATCCTCGACTACAAATCCAACTGGCTCGGCCCGGACGCCAGTTACTACGGCGGCGAACGCCTGCTGCAAGCCCTGGCTGGCGAGCATTACTACCTGCAATACCTGATCTATCTGGTGGCGCTGCGGCGCTTTCTGCGCCAGCGCTTAAGTGATTTTAGCGACGAGCAATTAGGCGGCGCCTATTACCTGTTCCTGCGCGGCATGCCGCAGGCCGGGGTGTATTTCGCCCGCCCCAGCGATGCCTTGCTGGATGCTCTGGATCAGTTGTTCGAGGAGGGTCGGCATGTCGCTGCTTAAGTTGCCATTGGGCCCGCTGGAACGTGCGCTGGTGGAAAGCCTGCAGCGCCTGGAACCGGGCGCCAGCGAAGGCGTATTGGCCGCCGCGGCCCTGTGCTGTCAGGTGCTCAATAATGGCGACGTGTGCCTCGTGCTGGCGCGCTGGGCCGGGCAGCGGCCGTGGGGCGAAGGCTATGCACTGCCGCCGCTGGCCCAGTGGCGCGTCGAGTTGAGCGGCTCAACACTGGTCGGCGCGCCGGGTGAGTTTGCGCCGCTGACCCTCGAAGGCGAGCGTCTGTACCTGGCCCGCTATCAGGCCTACGAGGCGCAGTTGGCGGCGCAGTTGCTCAGTCGCGCAGCCGACCTGCCGCCGGTGGACGAGGCGCAGTTGAGCGACAGCCTGATGCGCTTATTTGCCAACAACGTGCAGCAACCCGACTGGCAACGACTGGCCGCCGCGCAAGCTGTGCGCAAACGGCTGGCGGTGATTTCCGGCGGCCCCGGCACCGGCAAAACCACCACGGTGGTGCGGCTGTTGGCGGCGTTGCTCGAGCAGCCGGGTTGCGGGCGCTTGGCGATTGGCCTGGCGGCGCCGACCGGCAAAGCGGCGGCGCGGATGGCCGAGGCGATTCGCCAGGCCAAGGCCAGCCTGCCGGTCAGCGATAGCATCAAAGCCGCGTTGCCGGAGCAGGCCAGCACCCTGCACCGCTTGCTCGGCAGTCGCGGTGACCGGCCGCAGGTGCGCCATACGGCGGCCAATCCGCTGGCGCTGGACGTGCTGGTGGTGGATGAAGCCTCGATGGTCGATCTGGCCATGATGGCCAAATTGCTCGACGCCCTGCCCGCTAATGGCCGGCTGATCCTGCTCGGTGACAAAGACCAGCTGTGCGCCGTGGAAGCCGGCGCGGTGTTTGCCGAACTCTGCGACGGCCGTGGTTTCGACGCGGCTGCGGCGGCCGATTTGCAACGCCTGACCGGGCAGCTGGTGCCGGTCGAGGCGCCGACCTCCAAACTGGGCGATGCGGTGGTCTTGCTGACCCACAGCCACCGCTTTGCCAAGGACAGCGGCATCGGCGAACTGGCCCGCCGCATCAATGCCGGCGATGCCCGTGGCACCCTGGAATTGCTGCAGGAAGGCCGCGCCGATCTGCACTGGCAAGCGGCGCCGACGCCCCAGACTTTGCTGGACCGTATCGAGCAGGGTTACGAGGGTTATCTGGCGACGGCGCAGCAGGGCGAGCCAAGCGCCGCATTTGCCGCCTTCAATCAGTTTCGGCTACTCACCGCCCAGCGTGAAGGCGCTTACGGCGTGGCCGGCCTGAATGAGGCGCTGGAGGCGCGCTACAAACGGCGCTTGAGGCTCAATGCCCGCGAGCGCTGGTATGCCGGACGGGCGGTGATGGTGCAAAGCAACGACTACGCCCTGGGCTTGTTCAATGGCGATATCGGCATTTGCCTGCACACGCCCCAGGGCCTGCGGGTGTGGTTTGAAACCGATGACGGCCACCGCGCCTTCAGCACCACCCGGCTGCCCAGCCACGACAGCGCCTTCGCCATGACGGTACACAAGAGCCAAGGTTCGGAGTTCAGCGAAGTGCTGTTGGTGCTGCCCGAGCAGCCCAGCCCGTTGCTCAGCCGCAGCCTGTTCTACACCGGCATCACCCGGGCCAAGCAGCGGGTGGAAATCTGGGCCTTGGCGCCGCGCATCGGCGAGGCAGTGAACAGCAAAGCCGAACGCGCCGCCGGCCTGGCCCAGCGCCTGGCATTGACCGGCAACGCCGCGCCGCTCGAATCCGCGCCGCCGGCTGCTGCGCAACTGGCGCTGTTTTGAACGGCCGGTATTTCTCTCGGGCTGGTGGCACTGCGCATGCTCAGTGGTGGGCTGGGATTTAGCCATCTAGGCTGAGGGAGCGGTATTTCCTCGACCAACTCCAGAGTACCTCGATGGCCCGTCGCCTATTGCTGTGTGTGTTGCTGGGCCTAGGCTCGCCGGTCAGCGCGGCGCAGCCAGCGTTAAATTTAGTCAGTGGCAACGATTACGCGCCTTTTGCCGGCAGCGACTTACCCGCTGGCGGCATGCTGACCGCGATTGTCCAGGCCGCATTGGCGCAGCAACAGGTGCCGAGCACGGTTGACTGGAAACCCTGGAAACGCGGTTACCTCGAGACCCTGCGGGGTAAATACGCCGCCACCTTTCCCTATCGCCGCTCGCCTGAGCGCGAGCTGGAATATCTCTATTCAGAGTCGCTCTACACCAATAATCCGCGTATTTACAGCCGCGCTGGCGAGGTGCTTGAGCCGGACAATTTGGCGGCGCTGAAGGGCAAGCGTCTCTGCGTCCCGTTGGGCTATCTGGTGCAGGCGGATATTCAGCCGATGGTCGAGCGCGGTGAAATTACCCTCCACGCGCCGCAGACCCTGGATGCCTGCGCGCGGTTATTGCTGTTGCAGCGCGATGATTTTTTCATCACCGATGCCATGCTCGGCGACATAGTCTTGCGCGGCATGGGCAAGGACATAGGTGCCTTTCGCGCCTCAACCGCGTCCTTCGCCAGCAGCGCCTTGTACCTCATAGTCCCGCGCCAACACCCGCAGGCTAAACAGCTGCTCGAAACCTTCAATGCCGGCCTGGCGGCGCTGCACGCGAGTGGTGACTACAGCCGGCTGATCGAAGGCTATCAACAAGCCACTCGGTAAATGACAGCGGCTGGGCCGTCAGTGTTGCGGCTGCTGTTCTCGCACCGCCCTGTGCTAGCTGTGCGTATTGCTCGCGTTGCGGCGGACACTGAGGTTATTCCCAGTCCGCAGCCCGGCCCAAAATCGGCGGCAGAAGGTTGCATCTGCTGGCCGGCTCGCCAAGAATGCCGCAAGCCCAGCCGTTCATCGCGCCTGGTATCGATGGATCGCACCCAGCTAACCAGGAGACATCATGTTCTTTCGTCTGAAAAACATTCTCAGCGGCATCCTTTCGCTGTTTATCAAAGACCTCGAGCGGCAGAACCCGGAAGCCTTGCTGGAGCTGGAGCAAGAGAACCTGCGCAAGCAGATCGGCAGTTTCAATCAGGGCCTGGCCGCCCACGCCGGGCTGGCCGAGCGGCTGATGAGCCAGGTGCGCAAGCAAGAAACCGAAGAACGTGAATTGCATGCGCGCACCACCGCCCATCTGCGCGCCGGCAATCAATCGGCCGCCGCCCAGAACGCCTTGCGTCTGCAGAACCTGGCCCGTGAGCTGGAAGAGAACCGCCGCCAGCTGGCCCAGGCCGAAGAGACCTACCAAAACCTGACCAAGGCCCGCGAAGTGGCGGTGAATGCCGCCCGTAGCAAGATCGAAGCGCTCAAGGGCGCGATCAACGACCTGCGGATGAAGACCGCCATGGCCGAGATGAACGAGATGGCCGCCGGCATGGTCAGCACCATCGGCGGCTCCGGCGACACCCTCAATCGCCTGCACGAGATGGTCGAGGAAGAACGCACCAAGGCCGCCGGCCGCGCGCGCATGGCCCGCGACTCGATGGACATGAGCGAAGTGAACCTCAAGGAAGCCGAGCTGGACGCCCTCGCCGATCAGGCCCTGGCGGAGTTCGCCGCCAAAGAAGGCATCAGCCTGAGCGGCCAGCCGGTCAGCAGTGCAGCGCCGGCCGGTGAGCGCAATATGGGCGGTAGCGCACCTGCGGAAAGCCAATAAGCCATGGCGCAGGTTCAGGCAGTACCCAGCTGGATCGCCGAACTGCGCCTGGCCTATGAGAGCGGCGCCCATGGCCAGTTCGTGCTGTATGGCAATGTCGCCGACCGCTTCCCCCTCGAAGGCCGGCTGGTCAGCCTGACCCGCTATCTCGAGGCGCAGTTGCTGAGCCGCTTCGATCTGGTGTTTCTCTACGATCCGGGCAACGGCCTGAGCCTGCTGCAGGGCGGCGAGCGTTTCGCCCAGTGGCCGGCCGCCGAGCAGTTGCAGAGTTGGCCCCAGGAGCCGCGGGCGGCGGTGGAGCTGATCAGCCGCTACCTGCGTTATCGCGCCAACCTCAAGGCCCTGGGTCGGGGCGACAGCGAGCATGTGGCGGTGATCTTGCGCGGCGCCGAGCTGGTGCTGCCGGCCAGCTGTCAAGGCGATTTCGCCATCGCCAGCCTGGCCAGTCTGGTCCGCGATTGGGCCGCCGAACCGCCGTTCAGCGACATGGCCTTCGCCAGTTTACTGCTGGCCGACAACCTCAATGACCTGCATCCGCTGGTGGCCAATAACCCGCGCATCGACCGCATTCAGGTGCCGCTGCCGGATGCCGACAGCCTGCAAAACTGCCTGGCGCAGCTGCGTCTGGAGCATCCCCAAGCTTTCGCCAGCGACGCCACGCAGGTGCAGGGCCTCGCCGGAGTCAGCCTCAGCGCCCTGACCAGTCTGGTCAAACGTCGCGCCCATGAGGGCCGGGTGCTCGGCGCGCAAGACTGGCTCGAAGCCAAGAAGGAGTTGGTGGAAGCTGACAGCGCCGGGCTGGTGGAATTTATCGAATCCAAGCGCACCCTCGACGATTATTACGCCCAGGACGCCCTGAAAACCTGGCTGCGCCAGGACATGGCGTTGTGGCAGGCGGCCGATCTGCGCGCCTTGCCCAAGGGCTATATTTTTTGTGGCCCGGTGGGCACCGGCAAAACCTATCTGGTCGAGTGCCTGGCCGGTGAGGCCGGGGTGCCGGTGGTCAAACTGAAGAATTTCCGCGACCGCTGGGTCGGTTCCAGTGAGGGCAATCTGGAGAAGATCTTCCGGCTGATTCGTGGCCTGGGCCGCTGCATTGTGTTTATCGACGAGGCCGACCAGACCCTTGGCCGCCGCGATGCAGGCAGCGGCGACAGCGGTTTGTCCGGGCGCCTGTATTCGATGATCGCGCAAGAAATGAGCGCGACCGACAATCGCGGCAAGGTGATCTGGATTCTGGCCTCGTCGCGCCCCGATCTGATCGAGGTCGATCTCAAACGCCCCGGCCGGGTCGACGTGAAGATTCCCTTGCTGCCGACCACCAGCCTGGCCGAGAGCGCCGGCTTGCTGCAGGCCTTGCTCAAGCGTTTCGACCTCAGCCTGGAGAGCGCCGAGTTGCAGCAGTTGCCGTTGCCGCTGCTGCTCACCCCCGGCGCGGCCGAGGCGCTGGCGGTGAAGGTCTATCGGCAGGTGCGCACCAGCCAGTTGCCACCGTTGGCGGCGCTGGCGCATTGCCTGCAGGGCTATCAGCCTCCCGTGCCGGAGCAGGTGCTGCGCCAGCAGATGATTATCGCCATCCGCGAGGCCACCGACATCAGCTTCGTGCCGCCCTCCTTGCGCGGCCTGGCTAGCGAGGTGCCCGCACCATGAGCTTCGCTCGTGCGCTCTGGGCCGCCTTCAATGCCCGGCCACTGGGCATGCCGCTGCCGCCCAACTGGTTCGCGCTGGCCGCCTTCGGCCTGCTGGGGTTGTTTGTCAGCCCGGGCTTCTGGTTATTAGGCGCCGGTCTGGAGTTGGCCTATCTGGGACTCTTGGCGCGCCAGCCGCGCTTTCGTAACTGGGCAGCGGCCACCACTGCGCAGGCCGACCCGGCCGCCCAGCGTTACGAAGCCACCCTGGCCTTGCTCGACGAGGGCCAGCGGCAGCGCCAGCTGCGCATCGAGGCACGCGCCCGCGAGGTGCTGCAACTGCTCTCGCGTTCTGCCTTGATGGCTTCCCATGCCTCCAGCCTGGAGCAACTGGTGTGGCTCAATCTGCGCCTGCTCGCCGCCGGCCAGGCGTTGAATGTGGTGGTGCAGACCGCCGCCGCGGAAACGACCGAGTTGCAGCAGCAAGAGCAGCAGATCGAGCAACGCCTGAGCCAGCAGGATTTGCCCGATGACCTGCGGCGTAGCCTGGAGCAGCAGAAACAGGTGATAGATGCGCGGCAGCTGGCCCACAGCGAAGGCAGCAAACGCAAGGAGCATGTGGACGCTGAGTTGCAGCGCATCGAGCAACAGATAGCCCTGATCCGCGAGCAGACCCTGCTGGCCACCGACGAAGAGCAGATAGGCGTGGCGCTGAATGCGCTGACCTCTTCGTTCAACGAGTCGAGCCGCTGGCTGAACAGCCAGCGCGATTTGCTCGGCGTGCTGGAACTCAGCCAGCAGCAGGCGTTGCCCGGCTATGTGCTGCAGGGCCAAGGGCAGAAACCGGCAGTAACCGAATCTATTCAACACTGATTGGCGGGCGCTGGCCTGCCACCGACAAGGAGACGAGTCATGGCTTTAGCTTCATTCCGAGCGCAGCAGCGCGGCAATGCCGCCGGCATCCTGCTGACCATTGTGCTGGTGCTCGGCCTGCTGGGCTTGGGCGGCTGGCTGGTCAGTCAGGACCTGCTCAAGCAAGGCGCCGACAGCCCACTGGCGAGCCTGCCGGCCAGTCTCGGGGTGGTCGCCGGGCCGGACCCGATCGAGCCGGTCATGGGCACCCCGACGCTGCAATCAGCGGCGGCCTATGAGGTGAAGAACAATATCCTCGACATCGACATGAGCGAGTACGCCGGTTATGGCGGCCTGATCGTCGCCAATGGCGGACTGGCGCCCAACCCCGAGTCGTTTTTCGCCAAGCAATACGGCTTTCAGCTGCGCCTGAACAAGGGCGAGGGCGAGGAATGGTCGGCCTTGAACAACGGCCAGCTGGCAGCGGTGGCCACCACTGCCGACGTGCTGGCGGTGCTCGGCCGTCAGTTTGAGGTGACGGTGCCGGTGCAGATCGCCTTCTCCCGTGGCTCCGATCAGGTGGTGGTGGACAGCGGCATTGCCAGCATCAACCAGCTCAAGGGCAAGGTACTCGGCGCTTCGCAGTTCAATGAAAGCGAGTTCTTTATCCGCTACCTGGCCTCCGAGGCCGGCGTGCCGGTCAAGGTGCTGCGCGATTTGGATAGCCGGCCGGGGCCAAATGAGTTGGGCCTGGTGTTTTATGCGGATGCCTTTCTCGCCTGCGACGCCTATGCCGCAGAATTGCAAGGCCGCAAGCCACGAATGAATGGTTGTGTCGGTTGGTCGCCGCGTACCGATGAGGTGGTCGCCGGCTCTGCGGGCGCCACCAAGATGCTGGTGTCCAACCGTAACCTGCTGGTGGTGGCGGATATTCTGGCGGTCAACAAGGGCTTCGCCAACGCCCATCCAGAGATGGTCAAAGGCCTGGTGCATGGCGTACTGGAAGGCAATCGGCTGCTGCGCGACAACCCCCAAGCGCATGCCGACGTGGTCGCCAAGGCCTTCGGCTGGACCCGTGCGGAAACCCTCGACGAGCTGGGCAAGGTGCACCTGAGCAACCTGCCGGAAAACCTGGCGTTCTTCGATGGCAGCATCGACTCGGCCGGCTCCTTCCAGGGCATCTTTCAGTCCTCGGTGCTGGCTTATGGCGCGCTGATTCGCAATCCCGCCGATCCGGCCCGCTTTGCCGACGTGCAGCAACTTAAAGCGCTGGATGCTAGCGGCCAGTTCAAGGGCCAGAGCATCGCCATCGCGCCGATCCGCACCAGCGGCAAGGTGGCGCTGGAAGGCGATGCGCTGCTGAGCAAGGACATTCGTTTTTTCTTCGAGGCCAACTCGGCCGAACTGGACAAGCAGGCACCGGCTAACCAGGAGTATCTGGACACCATCAAGAAATTTCTGCAGGTCAGCCCCGGTTCCATCGTGTTGCTGCGCGGCCATGTGGATAACGGCATGGTCGCCGACTTCGAGCGCCAAGGCGGCGCCGCCCTGGTGCGCAGCATGTCGCTGAAAGCCATGGAGCTTTCCCGGCAGCGCACCCTGGCGGTGAAAACTGCCTTGCTGGCGCGCCATCCGGGGATCAAGGACGATCGTATCGAATTGGTCGGCCGCGGTTGGGAAGAGCCGATCAGCCAGGATGGCGACAAGAACCGCCGCGTCGAGGTGCAGTGGTTCACCCTGGAATAGCACCGTAAACCGGCGGGCGCCGAGTCGCTCGCGCCCGCCTGTTTACAGCGACTTGCCTCACTCGCCGGGAATATCCTTGCGCAATTTCAGTGGCTCGGGCTGCTGGCGTTTTTTGGCCATGGCGCTGCGCATGCGGATGTTGATGGCTTCGACGCCGAGCGAGAAGGCCATGGCGAAGTACACATAGGCCTTGGGCACATGCACGTCGAAGGCTTCGGCGATCAGCACGGTGCCGACCAGGGTCAGAAACGACAGGGCGAGCATCTTCAGGCTCGGGTGGCGGTCGATAAAGTCGCTGATGCCGCCGGCCGCCGCCATCATCACCAGCACCGCCACCACGATTGCCGCGACCATCACCGGCACGTTGCTGACCATGCCGACCGCGGTGATCACCGAGTCCAGCGAGAAGACGATGTCGATGATGGCGATCTGCACGATGGTGCCGATAAAGCCGCCGCCCATGCTTTTCGGCTCGTTGGCGGTTTCGTCCTCGCCTTCCAGGCCGTGGTAGATCTCCATGCTGCTCTTCCACAGCAAAAACAGTCCGCCGAAGAACAGGATCAGGTCGCGCCCGGAAATCCCCTGGGCAAACACGCTGAACAGGTCCGTGGTCAGACGCATGACCCAGGTGATCGACAGCAACAGCATGATCCGCGTGACCATCGCCAGGGCCAGGCCGAACAGTCGGGTCTTGGCCTGCATCGGCTTGGGCACGCGCCCCACCAGGATGGCGATCATGATGATGTTGTCGATGCCGAGCACTATCTCCAGCGCCGTCAGGGTGAAAAACGCGATCCAGATTTCCGGGCTGGTTAGCCATTCCATGATGAGTATTGACTCCGTCGACGTTGCCTAGGGCGGGTGAACAGGCTGTGTGAAAGCTACTGCGCTCGGTTATGCGGTCTGTGAAACCCACCTAGGATGACGCAGAGCTGGCGGGCTTCATTGCGTCTAAGTCTAATGCCAGCTCGATTGAGATTGAATGGGGAGTACGCATATGCAGCAGATCCATCAGGGCGGTTGCCATTGCGGCCAGCTGCGTTACCGCTTCAAGGCGCCCTTGCAGAACATTGCTCATTGCCATTGTTCGATCTGCCGGCGCACCAGCGGCGGCATAGTCACCAGCTGGCTGACGGTGCCATTGGTGGCATTCGAGTGGCTGCACGGCGTGCCGGCCGAATACGCCTCATCCGCCACCTGCACCCGCTATTTCTGCCCAAACTGCGGGGCGCAACTGGCGCTGTTGACCGAACTCAGCCCGGACAGTCTGGATATCACGGTGGCGACCCTCGATCACCCCGAAGCGGCTCCAGCCGAACGGCATATCTGGGTGAAAAACCGCCTACCCTGGCTGCGGCTCGACCCGCAGTTGCCCGAGGAAGATGAAGAGGCGCTTGGCTAACCACCTGGTAGGAGCAACTGTCTTGCTCATGCGCTCACCGACTGCCAGGAGGTTCCATCTCGGAGCATGGCATTGAGGCGGATGAGTAAGACCCGCATGCAGGCGATC